>Ga0209508_1000143_pt1 | contig 82421 bp, 74 predicted proteins | sample AD_UKC129_MetaG_FD_184427 | JGI IMG/M metagenome (GOLD analysis project Ga0209508, IMG submission 184427) | Active sludge microbial communities of municipal wastewater-treating anaerobic digesters from Canada - AD_UKC129_MetaG (SPAdes) (version 2) | ecosystem: Engineered > Bioreactor > Anaerobic...
TACCGGAGGTCTCTGATAAAAGTACCGCCTGTTCCTTGAATTCCTTAGAGTACACTCTCCTTTTTTCCCCCATTTACACTCAGCTCCTTTGAATCATTTTACCTCTTAACTGAGTGTCCGGCAAACCGAGGGAGCCTCAGGTTATCGTTATATGGATTCAAAATATGCAACTGAAACTATGGCTTCAAAGGAAGCGCCACTTAGCTACTTCGGTTTTGAGAAGCTTAATACTGGAGCTGAAGTAAGGGATAAATTTCAAATTTTTTATGAACCTGGTAATCCGAAATCCTGGAGTAACGGTAGATTAAGAGGGGAATTTGATACGTTACAATTATTTGATGAGTCAGGCAATCCACTCGTCAGAGTTCCGATGGAAGCTGGGGACACAGGTAGCATATCGGAACCATTTACAAGATGTTACCCTGAATATGGAAAAGGGGGAGCTGCTCAATTGATTCCAAAAGGCAAAATGACGGTTAAATTTGATGATGTAACGCTATTACCGGAGGCATAAGGTATGGAAGAGAAAGAATTAGTAGAGTGTTTAGTGTTTTTGATAACAAAGTATATTGATGATGACGAAAAAAAAATAATGCTTATTGACTTGGTGAAAAATCGGGGTAGCTCTGTTGGAAAGGCAATTCTTCATGAAATTAACAAAAGTAAGGTTTCTTTTGATCCCAGGGATAGTGATATTATTAAAGATATTGCTTTTCACTGTGTATAAATCCAAAAGTAAAATAATTCCAATATTGATTAAAACTTATGTGGAATTCTCAAAATAAACCAAGGCTATACGACAACGGAGAGAAGACTTGCAAAAGCCTTTGAATCATTTCGTATAGCCTTCTTTTTATGAAGCTGCAGGATAACAGCTGGTATTTCACTTAAAACCATACAAAAAACAGAAAGGATGGGGGAAAATGCTTGAGCAGGAAAATATTCGTCCAGCGGGCAGTTTAAAGATTAAATTATTGGGATTACTCAAAAACGATATGTGGATCTATACATTCCTGGCGATAAACCTGATTATAATCGGTCTATACTTATTTCTTGAGTATTCCGGATATAACATTGTCCGGCGTAATGGCGCAGTCATTGGGAAAGAACATGCCAAGTATTATGGCATGGTAATACCGGTAGTGGTTCCCTTGTTGTTAATCGTGATCGGCTGGCGCTATGCCAAGTTCAAATCACTTTTGGCCAAAAGCGTCTTGGTTATGGGTAAGATCATTGATGTTTCCCGCTTCGATAAAGGTTCGGTTATTGTAACAGCTAGTTATCGATATGGTAATCAAAAATACCGACGCCGGAAGATTGTAGTGTTTCCTAATGAAAGAGTACTTTATAAGGGTAATCAAGTTGAGATGGTAGTCAATCAGGAGAAACCTAATAAAGCTTTGATCAAAGATTTGTTTTTTAAAGAGTAAAACAGTTCTCTGGCTGTTAAATGAAGAAAGAAACAGTCTTCATCTTCAGGAAAACTCCCTTCAGCTTCAGAAAGCGTTTCTGCAGATGGAGGATGAGGTCCTGCGGCGTGAGAAAGGGATCCTCCAATTTGAGGAAGCCTTCCTGCATTTTGCAGGAACGGTATGGTAATTTAAAAATTGAATTATCCATGTCGGGGGGAGCTCCTTAAAACGGGGGCTCCTCCCGTAACTGTTTATAGCCGCCTAAGTCTTTATCGCCCAAGAAAAAAGCAGTCTCAGGAATCCCCGGTATTTGCCGCGTTACTGAACTGGTCTTCATAGAATGACCGGGCAGTTTGTTGCTTCTCTCTGACATAAGCATAGACTTCATCATAATTGTCAAAAAGCAGATCAACAAACTTGGCGTCCAGAAGATTATGGTCGCTTTGGCCCCTAATCACTTTGTAAATAGCCTCTTTACTCATGCCTGCCCGATAAGGCCGGTCTTCGGCGATGGCGGTGAAGATGTCCGCTACTGCCATAATCCGGGCTCCGCTATCGATTTCATTTGCTTTGCAATGGAAGGGATAACCGCTGCCGTCAAGTTTTTCGTGGTGGTAGGCCGCCCACCTAGCGATGGGTTCAAGGCCGCCGATGGAACTTAAAACAAAATAGGTGTAATAGGTATGGGACTTAATAATGGCAAACTCGGCGGGGGTTAGTTTATCAGGTTTCTCCAGGATGCTGTTGGGGATGACCAGTTTGCCAAGGTCGTGGAAGTACCCGGCGATCTTCATTAAGGTAACTTCCAGATCCGTCAGACCAAATAAAGCGGACAATTTCTCCGCACAGGCGGCAACGCCCGAGGTATGGGTGGCGGTATAGGGCGATTTAAAGTCGATAATGTTACTGAATAACATGGCGATGGTGGCGATATCCTCCCCGCCGATCCAGATCTTCTGGAAAGGTCCCTCGTGCAGCAGGATTGAATATAGTCTGGGTGAGAGCAGATCCAACCAGAACTCCTCTTTTTTGGCCAGATCCTTAAAGCAATCCAGCAGTTCCGGGTGTAATACTGTATCTTTCAGCTCTATTACCCGTTCGGTAATCTCCTCGTTTTGGTGGAGAATATATTTTCCCTTATCGATGGAGCGTTCAATGAAGTCGGCAAGCAGGATAACCTGGGCGCTGAAGACGGTGGGGTCACTGATGGGTGCATCCCAATTACACCAATTCCTGTGGTGGTAACGGATGATCTTCGCCAATGGCTTTAACCAGGGGGTCCTGGCAAAGAGCATCTCCCCGCGGATGCAGTGGAGATCATAGTCCATCTCCACAAAACTGTGAAGAGCTGCCTTCTCCTCAATGGAGATGGCCCCAATGTCATGGAGTAATGCAGCGGTAAAAATATTCTTCAGCATTTGCGGGGAGGCATTGGCGTTCTTCGCGATCTCCAGAGCGATAAAGGCGGTGCGGTATTGGTGTTGGGCAATGGAGGGATTGGCAATGTCGGTGATTTCCGAAAGGGATAATAAAAGATTACCTAGATTGACTGTAAGATCTCGTTTCATAGCAATTCCTCCCTTACTGAGATAATGAATTGAGTTGATGGTAAGGTATCCGCAAAATTCCTATAATTGTCGGCTTTAACGCATACATTCATTGGCAGGGTGGCCCAGGTCGAAGCAAATTGTTACTTCTAATATTCGGCTGCGGAAAGCTTGGGGTTAAGTGGGAAAACGCAAAAAGGTTCCGGTTTCGGAACCTTCTTTGTTGTCCTTTGGGTTGGTTTTAAGGTTGTCAAAGGGTTAATTAACTTACCCTTTGCCCACAATGGCCGGGAGGTCTTTAATGAACTGGTCCATGGTGCCGAGGTAATCCGGGGTATACTTACTTGTCTTCCGGTCGATTAAAAAGTCCGTCACAATGCAGGTCTTGATCCCCACTGCCTTGGCGGGCAGGTCCTCCTCCATATCATTTCCCACCATCAGGCATTCTTCCGGCGGTAGGGACAACCGTTCAACAATCTCCCGGAAGTAATTGGGGTTGGGCTTGCAGTAGTGCATATTTTCCATGGCCGTGACCCAGAGGTAGGGGTATTGGTCGCAGCCAATCCAACGCAAACGCTCCATGATCACCGACTGAGGGAAAATGGGATTGGTGGCCACAATCAGTTCCATTTCCAGCTCCTTTGCCTGGTGAAGCAGTTTCACGGCCCGGTCGGTCTCGGGAAGATACCGTTTTAAACCGGGGAACTCTTTTGCATAGTACTCGTTGAAGATAGGCTCCAACTCCTGCCGCGGTACGCCCATCCGCTGGGAGAAATTTTCCCAAAAGACCATTTCATTGGTAAGGCGTGGATCGTTGTTATTGATCGTCTCCATTGTCGAAGCCATCAATTGTTGGATAAAGGTGGCCTCATCCGCCAGGTGCCGGAAATGGGGGGCCAGCCCATAAAGATAGCGTTCGAGGAAGAAGTTAATGTCTACAGGCAGCAAGGTGCCGTCCAGATCCATCAATAGGTAACGAAGCAAGAAAACACTCCTCTCATTGGTGGTCCGGAAAGATTAGTGGCTGCAGACAGCCTTTCCCCATCCGGGTTTAGTTTCGGCATTATGATTTCGGCCTCTTCTCCGAAAACCCTTCTTGCTCCCAATAAATTAAAAAACAGTTAAATCGAGGAGGAAGACCAGCAATCAGTACGAAAAGTTAATAGAGGACACGGAGGTGGTGCCGGTGACTTTTGAACAGTGCTGTAACGAAATGGTCCAGCGTTTCATAGGGATGGGCTATGAAGTGATTGAGCCGCCGGAACCGGAGAGCGATCTCCGCTGGTTGTTGCGGCGTGAACCGGCCCTCTGCAAAGTCTTGATCCTCGCTGGAGACCACGAATTTTTCGAACTGCACTTCGCTGTAAAAGAAGCCGTCAAACGTTGGGGTGCAGGTGAGACCCCCCTGCGGATTGGCCTGTTCTATGCCGGGCAGGACAAGGAGTTTGAACTGCTGGCCGAAATCTCTTCTGTGGGCGCTATCTGGCAGGTCCAATCGGGTTGCCTGCGCCGGCTGTGTCGTGACAACCGCTGGGAGGTGGAGGATAGCCTGATCCGGCGGACACTGGCCAAGTCCTTTTCAGCCCAGTCCACGGAGGGTGATGCTTTTATCTTCAGCAAATGGCCCTATTGTTGGAGTTATCTGTTGATCATCATAAACTGCTTGGTTTTTTTGGCTGGAATTTTCTTGGGCGGGCCGGATAAGCCCGGCGTCATGTGGACACTGGGGGCCAAGGACGCCCCCGGGCTGTGGCTGGGGGAATACTGGCGTCTGTTGACGGCGGCCTTTTACCATTTTAACTTTGCCCACCTCTTCTTTAACCTGATTGTCCTGTATTTAATTGGCCCCGACATGGAGCGGCTCTTTGGCGGGTGGCGCTTCCTGACCTTATATTTTGTGGGGGCTGTTTGGGGCGCGTTAACGAGCGTGATTACTGCGCCCTATCACATAACGGCTTGTGCCTCCGGTGGCGTCTTTGGCCTGGTTGGCGCTTATTTATATTACCGGTGGCGCCGGCCCTATCTAGTGCGGATTAAATTTACCCATGTGATCTGGGTCAGTCTGGGCATTCTGGTTTATCTGGGTACCAAAGCGCCTGAGGTGGGCCTGGCCGTTCCGGCGGGCGGTTTTGCGGCTGGTTTTTTCACCGGCGGTCTGCTGGGGATTGGGCCCTTGGACGTCCCACCCTACCGTCGCCGGTGGGGGATGGGGCTGCTGGCCGGGACCCTGGCCTTAGCCATTCTGGCCTTATACCCGCCGACCTCCGAGTGGCATATCCCCTTTCACCGGGGCCGGACCGTTTATTACCGGATCCCGGCGCGGCTGGATTACGCCATTGGCCAGTTCTCCTTGAGTTACCAGCGGGATAAGAAAAACCCGGTCATTGGACCGGTTTACTTGGTCCCCGCCTATCAGACCCGGGGCGACTTCTACTTCGAACACGATGAGTTTGCCAAAGCCGCCGCTGACTACCGGCGTGGTTTGGCCTTTGTTGAGAATTGGGAACTGCGGTCCAGTCTTGGCTTGGCTTACTATAACATGGAACGGCGCCGCGAAGCTCTGGACCAATTGAAACGCGCCGCCAAGCTAAATCCCAAGAACAAAGAGCTGCGAGAGGTTATCCGTAGGGTGGAGGCGGAGATACCGTAGGTTGGATGTTGGAGTAATTTTGGAAGCAGGAGTCATTATTTAGGGGCCGGAAGTCAGGATTCGTTAATCAGAAGATGGTGGCTGACACCGGTGGTTTTGGCGGCTTTGGTGAACGGCCGGCGCCCGGCAGTGAGCCGGATGGTTTTGGCGATTACGGCAAGTGACAGGCTGTAAATACCGGGCGACAAGGGACGAGCGACCGGTAACGACTAGCGAGAAACATACTCCGAGTGGCAAGCGACGAGTTTTGTATGAATCGGGCAAATTTGTGCAAACTATCCTCAGGAGGTGACGGCGTGAAAGAACGTTGTATAACCGTGCGGTGTAATGTAGATAGCTGCGAGTACTGGGACAAGGGCAATCTGTGCGGGGCGGACGGGATTGAGGTGGATAACACCCAAGCCATGGCCAACCTGGACATGGAAGTGGGCGAGCTAGGCGCCGGGGCCAATGAAGCGGCCCGGTCGGAGGAGACCTGTTGTCGAACATATAAACCCAAAGCGGAATAACCGGTGGCAACACCGGTTGTTTTTATGATTTTTGTCCGACAAAAGCAGGAACTAAAAGGCATGTCGCGAATTTCATTAGGAATATCTTTTGTTGAGGTGATTCCTGATGAGAAGCGATATAGTGAAAATTGGTCCGGGCAAAGCGCCCCACCGGTCCCTGTTTAAAGCTATGGGCTATACCGATGAGGAGCTGCAGCGCCCGCTGATTGCTGTGGCCAACTCCTTCAATGAAGTGGTTCCCGGCCACTCCCACCTGCGGCTTATTGCCGATGCGGTGAAAGCAGGCATCCGCATGGCGGGCGGTACGCCCGTGGAGTTTGGCGTCATCGGTGTCTGCGACGGGATTGCCATGGGCCATATCGGGATGAAATACTCCCTGGCCAGCCGGGAGTTGATCGCCGACTCCGTGGAGGCCATGGTGATGGCCCATGCCTTCGACGGGATGGTCTTGATTCCCAACTGCGACAAGATTATTCCCGGTATGCTGATGGCCGCTGCCCGGGTGGATATCCCGGCGGTGGTAGTAAGCGGCGGACCGATGCTGGCTGGTAATTACCGGGGCAGCCGGGCCGACCTGAATTCGGTCTTTGAGGGCGTAGGCGCCCATGCCGCCGGGAAGATCTCCGAGGAGGATCTGCAGGAGCTGGAGGAACGGGCCTGCCCCGGTTGTGGTTCTTGCTCCGGCATGTTTACTGCCAACACTATGAACTGTATGACAGAGGTGCTTGGTCTTGGCTTGCCGGGGAACGGAACCATTCCTGCGGTGGACGCTCGGCGGATCCGCCTGGCCAAACAAGCGGGCATGAAGGTCGTGGAACTGGTGGAGAAGGATATCCGGCCAAGCCAGATTTTGACCCGCGAGGCCTTTGCCAATGCCCTGGCAGTGGATATGGCCATTGGCGGCTCTACCAATACCGTGCTACACCTGCCGGCCATCGCCCATGAGGTGGGTGTGACTATTGATTTTAATTGGATTAATGAGATGAGCGCCCGGATCCCCCATATTGCCCACCTGCGGCCGGCGGGACAGCACCATATCCAAGACTTGGATGAGGCCGGCGGGATCCCGGCGGTCATGAAGCAACTGGAGAAGATTAAGGCGATTAATGTGGACTGCTTGACGGTGACGGGCAAGACCATCGGGGAGAACATTAAAAACGCCCGGGTATTGCGGGAGGATGTCATCCGGCCGGTGGAGGATCCCTATCATGCCGAGGGCGGCTTGGCGATACTCTTTGGCAACCTGGCCCCCGACGGCGCCGTGGTCAAACAGTCGGGTGTGGACCCTTGCATGATGGTTTATGAGGGCAAAGCCCGGGTCTTTGACGGGGAGGACCAGGCGTATGCGGCCATCATTGGCGGGGAGATCCACCCCGGCGATGTAGTGGTCATCCGTTATGAGGGACCCAAGGGCGGGCCGGGTATGCGCGAAATGCTCTCTCCCACCTCCGCCATTGCTGGCATGGGGCTCAAGGACAAAGTGGCCCTCATCACCGACGGCCGGTTCTCCGGCGCCAGTTGGGGGGCTTCCGTTGGGCATATCTCCCCGGAAGCGGCTGATGGCGGCCCGATTGCCTTGATTCAAGAGGGTGACCGGATCCTGATGGATATTCCGGGCCGGAAGTTGGAGCTCTTAGTCAGTGACGAGGAATTGGCTGCTCGGCGCCAGACCTGGCAACCGCCAAAACCCAAGGTTACCAAGGGCTATTTGGCCCGGTACGCGCGGTTGGTCCGGTCGGCCAATACCGGCGCCGTGCTGGAGTGACAGGAGTGAGGCAGATGGATTGGGTGGAACTGCTGGTAACCAAGGATTTGGCAGAAGCGGAGTTCACCAAGGGCTTGCTGGAGGCCGCAGCGATCCCCGTGGTTTTACAGGGTGAGAATGCCGCCCTCATCTTTCCCGGTGTCATTGGGGAGATCCGGGTTTTGGTCCCCGCGGACTGGGCAGAAGCCGCACGCCAGGTGTTGAACCAGGACACCACCGAAATGGATGCGGAAGAATAGCGGAAGAATAATTGATGGGGAATAATTAGAAGATCCTGTTTTGGCAAGCAACGCAGACGGACAAAGGGAAGCGATGTTAAACATTGGCCCACAATATACCCTGATCGTTTTTATGCGATCGGTCTGTATATTGTGGGTCAATAAATATTTATTAATTTTCCCCGTTGCTCGGCAGTCAAGGTTTATATCCAATTTTAAAGGAATCTTCAGCCCCGGCGCGAATGAAGAACGCCTGGAACGATCGGCCCTTTATTTGTTATGTGGTTTAATGTAGTATAAATATACGACATAGCTTTTGACATCCACCGGCGACGACCCCGATGAAAACCAGAAAAATTCTTGTTAAGACCGGCCGAAATAAGGGTAAAATAAGTTGCATTAATTTTCAAGGTCTTGTATAATTATAAATAACATTTTCAACCAAACGACGGAGGGGTTAAACTTGATCAAATTTGGCATTATTGGCGCCAATGGTTATGGCGGCGGTGAGTTGTTAAGGTTGCTTTCCCAACACCCCCAGGTGGAACTGGGGATGATTGCCTCGCGTTCCCAGGAGGGAAAGCGGCTGGAGGAGGTCTTCCCGACTTTCTGGGGACATCCCTGGGGTAAAGTAACCTTTGTCGATAGTGAGGATCCAAGTTGCACCGCAGGGTGCGATCTGGTCTTTATGGCAGTGCCCCACGGCGTTTCGGCCAAGCTGGGCCCCGCCCTCCTGGCTCAAGGGGCGCGGCTAATTGACCTGGGGGCGGATTTTCGTTTTAAGGATCCCAAGGTCTACTCGGAATGGTACAAGGTGGAACATCAAGCCCCCGAATTACTAGCGGAGGCTGTCTACGGCCTGCCGGAACTCTTCCGGGACGAATTGCCCGGGGCCCGGGTGGTGGGTAACCCCGGCTGTTATCCCACGGCCACCTTACTTGGGTTGGCGCCGTTGGTCAAAGCTGGGCTGATTGATCCAGACCGGATCATTATTGATGCCAAGTCCGGGTTCTCCGGTTCCGGGCGAACGGCCAAACCGGAACTGGTCTGCGGGGAGACTGCCGATAATATGCGGGCCTACGGTGTGGCCACCCACCGGCACACCCCGGAGATCGAGGCTGTGGTGGCGCGGCTGGCAAGCCGCCCAGTGACGGTCTCCTTTACCCCGCATGTGGTACCGATGCCGCGGGGGATTCTGTCTACTTTGCATTTAACCCTGCGGCAACCGGCGACGACCGCGGATTTGATCGATGTTTTTAATGCGGCCTATATGAAGGAACCCTTCGTTTGCGTACTGCCAGAACCTTACTTGCCTGAGACCAAGGGCGTGCTGGGCAGCAATCGTTGCCAGATTGGCGTGCGGGCCGACCGCCGGACCGGCCAGGCGATTGTGGTCTCGGTCATCGACAATCTGGTCAAAGGCATGGCCGGCCAAGCGATCCAGAATATGAACCTGATGTTTGGTTTGGAAGAGACTACCGGCCTCCTGCACCCGGGGATGTGGCCATAAGGAACCGCCAAGGCAGAAGGAGTCGGTGGCCAAGCGGCAGCGGAGCCGGATTTGGTGCACAAAACTGGTGTAGGTATGGGGAGAGGAAAGAAGGAAGCTATGGCATTGTTTCCAGCAGAAGTCTGGCGGGTTGCCCGGGAGGCGTATACGGCGGGTGGCGGCTGCCATGACTTTTCCCACATCGAACGGGTCTACCGGTTGGCGTTACGAATTGCGGAGGAAGAGGGTGCTGACCAGCAGATTGTGGGTTTGGCCGCCCTCTTTCATGATATTGGCCGGCCAGAGGAGGAAGCCTCCCAGGGGTTGGTCTGTCATGCGGAGGCAGGGGCACGGAAGGCCCTTGTCATCTTGCAGCAACAACTGGGGTTGCCGGAATCTTTGGTGGAGCAGGTCTGCCACTGCATCGCCGCCCACCGGTTTCGGAAGCAAGCCGGTTCCCCTCTGAGTTTGGAGGCCAAATGCCTGTATGATGCGGATAAACTGGATTCCCTCGGTGCTGTTGGTGTTGCCCGGGCCTATCTTTGGCTGGGTGAGCGGGGTGGAGCGGTTTACCGGCGATACCCCATGGAAGGGCAGGATCCCCACGGGCTCGGTTACTGCCCGCCGGAGGACGATTCCCTGCAGCGGGAGTGGAAGGTTAAGTTAAAAAAGATTAAGGACCGGCTCTATACGGAGGCGGGCCGCCGGATGGCGCGGCAAAGGCACCGGACAATGCAGGAGTTCCTGTACCGTTTAGAGCGGGAGGTCATGGGGGAGGAATGATGATGGAGAAGAAAGCATGGGTTGCCATTCCAGGCGGGGTTACGGCGGCGCTGGGTTTTCGTGCCCATGGCATTGCCAGCGGGGTAAAAAAGAAGGGCGGTTTGGACCTGGCCCTGGTGGCATCCGACCAACCAGCCAGCGCTGCGGCGGTTTTTACCACCAATAAAGTGGTGGCTGCGCCAGTGGTGGTCTCCAGGGAGCATGTGGCCGACGGGACGGCCCGGGCGGTCATCCTAAACAGCGGTAATGCCAATGCCTGTCTGGGGGAGGCAGGCCTAAAGGCTGCGCGGTTGATGGCAGCCTCAGCCGGTCAGGCCTTGGGGCTGAGAGAATCCGATGTACTGGTAGCTTCCACCGGGGTGATTGGAGCGGCCTTTCCAGTGGAGAAGATTGTGGCGGCCATTCCCCAGCTGGTGGCGGGGCTATCTCCGGCGGGCGGCGGGACAGCGGCCCAGGCTATTATGACCACCGACACGGTGGCCAAGGAGTTTGCCGTGGAATTGACGATTAATGGCCAACCGGTGCGCATTGGGGGCATGGCCAAGGGTTCGGGGATGATCCAACCCAATATGGCCACGATGCTGGCGGTAGTTACTACTGATGCAGCGATCCTGCCCGGCCTGCTCCGGCAGGCCTTGACTGCTGCTACCAGTGTCTCCTTTAACCGGATTACTGTGGATGGAGATACCAGTACCAATGATTCCCTCTTTGTCCTGGCCAACGGTGCTTCCGGGGTCAAGATCGAGGAGCCTGGCGTAGCCTATGAGTTGTTCCAGGCGGCTCTCACCCACGTTTGTACCGAACTGGCCAAGATGATCGTCCGGGACGGGGAGGGCGCTACGAAACTGGTGACTATCAAAGTGACGGGCGCCAGGGATGAGGGCCAGGCGGAGCAGGCCGGCCGGGCGGTGGCCAATTCCAACCTGGTGAAGACCGCCTTTTTCGGTGAGGATGCCAACTGGGGGCGGATCCTGGCGGCTGTGGGTTACTCCGGGATTGACTTTGCGCCGGAGCAGATCCGGATCGCCTTGGGCGACCTGCCGGTCTTCACTGATGGCTCCGGCCTGCCCTTTGATGAGGAGCGGGCAGCCAAGATCCTGGCGGAACCGGAGATTACCGTCCACATCGACTTGGGACAGGGAACGGCCGAAGCCACCCTTTGGACCTGCGACCTTTCCTATGAGTACGTGAAGATTAACGGCAGTTACCGGACTTGATGCCGCAGCCGGATCACATAGATCAAAAATATAACGTTCATTAACCAATCCTAATTTGGACTTAAAATGATATTGCATAGGAGGGGTTTTTTTGGAACAATTTCAAGAGCGCGCCCGGATTCTCATTGAAGCAGTGCCCTATATCCGCACTTTTTACGGGAAGACCTTCGTTATTAAATATGGCGGCAATGCCATGATTAATGAAGAACTGAAGAAATCGGTGATCCTCAATATTATTCTCTTAAAATATTTGGGACTCAACCCCGTGATCGTCCATGGCGGCGGGCCGGAGATTACGGCCATGCTCAAACGGGTGGGCAAAGAGACCTCCTTCGTCGGCGGGCAACGGGTAACCGATGCTGAGACAATGGATATCGTCACGATGGTGCTCAGCGGCAAGATCAATAAGGATCTGGTGTCGCTTCTGAACCAGTACGGCGGTAAGGCCGTGGGCATCTCCGGTCATGACGGGAAATTATTGACCGCCAAGAAACGGCAGGGCCAGGCCGGTCCCGATGGGAATCCGGTGGACTTGGGCTTTGTCGGTGATGTGGAGGAGATCTGCCCGGATATCCTGCAATTGCTGTTGGAGCGGGATTTTATCCCGGTGGTGGCCACTGTCGGGGTGGGGCCCGATGGCCAGAGTTATAACATCAACGCCGATACGGTGGCCGGGCAATTGGCCGCTGCCTTAAAGGCGGAGAAGTTAATCATGCTCACGGATGTGGAGGGGATCTACGAGAACCCCAAGGATCCGTCCACCCTTATCTCCGCTTTGACAGTGGCAAAGGCCCGGGCCATGATGGCGGAGAGCCGCATTGACGGGGGTATGATCCCCAAGGTGGAAGCCTGTATTTATGCGCTGGAGCATGGCGTGGAGCGGACTCATATCATCGATGGCCGCCTGATGCACTCCCTGCTCCTTGAGGTATTAACCGATAGCGGTATTGGCACCATGGTTGTGAAGTAGAGGAGGCGCCAGAGAAATGGCAATGCAGGATTTATTGGCCCGGGCTGACCGGATCTTCATGAAGAACGTGGGCCGGTTGGACCTGGTTTTTGTCAAGGGCAAGGGTGCCCGGTTATGGGATGCGGACGGCAAGGAGTATATCGACTTTTTGACCGGCGTTTCCGTGACGTCGCTGGGTCACACTCATCCTGCCGTAACCAGGGTCCTACAGGAGCAGGCGGAGAAGATTGTTCATGTCTCCAACTACTTTTACCTGGAAGAACAGATTGCTGCTGCCGAACGTTTGGCGGACTTGGTTGGGCTGGACCGGGTCTTCTGGTCCAACAGCGGGGCGGAGGCCAATGAGGCCGCCATCAAACTGGCCCGCAAATATGGCGCGGCAAAGGGCAAGTATGGCTTTGTCTCTGCTTTAAAGTCCTTCCATGGCCGGACCCTGGGGGCCCTTTCCCTAACAGGCCAACCAAAGTACCAGGATAGTTTCCGGCCTTTGCCCGAGGGATTTACTTATGCACCTTTGAATGACTTGGCTGCTTGGGAACGGGCGATTGGACCGGAGACCTGCGCCCTGGTGGTGGAGCCGGTGCAGGGAGAGGGCGGCGTTTACCCGGCCACCACCGAGTTTTTGGCGGGCCTGCGGGAACTGTGCGACCGCCACGGGCTGCTTTTGATCTTCGATGAGGTCCAGACCGGCTTCGGGCGGACAGGCAAGTTCTTTGCCTGGCAACATACGGGGATCAAACCGGATATTCTCACCACTGCCAAGACCCTGGGGGCCGGGATTCCCATTGGCGCCATGCTGGCTAAGGAGGATGTGGCGGCCGCCTTTACTCCAGGCGACCACAGTACGACCATTGGCGGCGGTGGCATGGCCTATGCGGCGGCGCTTGCGGTCATGGACGTCCTGGAAAGGGAGAACCTGCCACAACGCGCCTGGGAGTTGGGGGAGAAAATTTTGGCCACCTTCCGGGAGTGGGGGCGGAACATGCCCGTGATTAAGGAAGCCCGCGGCCTGGGTCTGATGCTCGCCTTGGATTTGACGGTACCGGCCAAGCCGGTGATGCTGGAATGCTTGCGGCGGGGGCTGATTGTGAACGCTGTCACCGAGACGGCCCTCCGGCTCCTTCCGCCGTTAAACATCGCGGAAGAGGATCTGGCGGCGGGCTTGGCCATCTTGAAAGATGTCTTGAGCACTGCCGGGCAGGCCGGTTAAGCGGGAAGGAAGGCGGCATTTGGTCTGCCTGCCAAATTGCCCCTGGGCTTACCAGTATTTTATGTTATAATAATGCTTGGTTTAAATGGCAAAGACATTAGGCACAAAAAGAGTCTTAGCGCTGATAAAGCCTGGAAAGATAAGGAGGAGCGGAACGTGGAGGTTAAAAAGGTTGTTTTAGCTTATTCTGGCGGTTTGGATACGTCCATCATCATTCCTTGGCTGAAGGAGAATTACGGCTGTGAAGTGATTGCCTACGCCGCCGATGTGGGCCAGGGAGAGGAATTGGAACCCCTGCGGGAGAAGGCCATCAAGACCGGCGCCAGCAAGATCTACATTGAAGATCTGCGGGAGGAATTTGTTACCGATTTTATCTGGCCGATGCTCAAGGCGGGGGCGGTGTATGAAGGAAAGTACCTGCTTGGCACCTCTGTCGCCCGGCCGGTGATTGCCAAACGGCATATGGAGATCGCGGCGAAGGAAGGCGCCGATGCGGTGGCCCACGGCGCCACAGGCAAGGGCAACGACCAGGTCCGTTTTGAGCTGACCTTCCGGTCGATCAATCCGAACATCAAGATTATTGCTCCCTGGCGGGAATGGGAGATCAAGTCCCGGGAGGATGCCATTGACTATGCGGCGGCCCGGGGGATCCCGGTGCCGGTCACCAAGGAAAAGCCCTATTCCATGGACCGCAACCTCTGGCATATCTCTTACGAAGGCGGCATTCTTGAGGATCCGTGTAACGCGCCGCCGGAAGACATGTACCTGCTGACGGTCTCCCCGGATAAGGCCCCGGATACTCCAGAGTACTTGGAGATCGATTTTGAGCGGGGCATTCCCGTGGCCATTAATGGGCAGGCTTATGGCCCTGTAGAGATGCTGGAGTACCTGAACCAGGTGGCCGGCAAGCATGGCGTGGGCCGGGTGGATATTGTGGAGAACCGGTTGGTAGGGATGAAATCCCGGGGTTGCTATGAGACGCCGGGCGGCACAGTCCTTTATACCGCCCACCGGGAACTGGAATACTTGACCTTGGAACGGGATACCATGCACTATAAAGAGTTGGTGGCGGCGAAATACGCTGAGCTGGTTTACTACGGTCAGTGGTTCAGCCCGCTCAAGAAGGCTTTGGATGCTTTCATTGACTCCACCCAGGAACGGGTGACCGGGACAGTGCGGGTGAAACTCTGGAAAGGACATTGCATCGCCGTGGGCCGGAAGTCCCCGTATTCGTTGTACCGGGAAGACTTAGCCACCTTCGGGCGGGACAATGTTTACGACCAAAAAGACTCAGCCGGCTTTATCAAGTTGTTTGGCTTGCCGCAGCAGGTTTGGAACATGGTGGAGCGGCAAAACCGGTAAGACGCTGTTATCCCCCTTCCCCGCATAGGAAGGGGGATATGCATCAGATGGTAGGGAATGGGGGATTGGCATGAAACTTTGGGGTGGCCGATTTGCGAAGGAGACGGACCGGCGGATGGAGGAATTCCATTCCTCCATCGGCTTTGATCAGCGCCTGGCGGCGGTGGATATCCGGGGCAGCATTGCCCACGCCCGGATGCTCGGGAAAGTTGGCATTATTACCCCGGCGGAAGCGGAGAGCCTGATCCAGGGGCTGGAAGGGATCCTGGCGGATGTGGAGGCGGGGAAGATCCAATTTGACCCGGCGGCCGAGGATATCCATATGAATGTAGAGAAGATCCTGACCGAGCGGGTGGGTGAGGTGGGCAAAAAGCTCCATACCGCCCGCAGCCGCAATGACCAGGTGGCGCTGGACTTCCGTTTGTACACTGCGCTGAAGATCGAAGAGACTGACTTGGCCCTGGCAGAGCTCCAACGGGTCCTGGTGGAGTTGGCCGAGGAGCATCTAACCACTTTAATGCCGGGTTACACCCATTTGCAACGGGCCCAACCGGTCACTTTGGCCCATCACCTGTTGGCCTATTTCGAGATGTTCCGCCGGGACCGGGATCGCCTGGCCGATGTGGCCAAACGGGTCAAGGTTTCCCCGCTGGGCTCCGGCGCCATTGCCGGGACCCCCTTCCCCATTGACCGCCAAATGGTCGCGGCGGAACTTGGCTTGCCGGGGATCACCCGCAACTCCATGGACGCTGTCAGCGACCGGGATTTTGCTTTGGAGTTCATCTTTGCTTTGGCTGTAATCATGATGCACCTCAGCCGGTTCTGCGAGGAGCTGATCCTCTGGTCCTCCATGGAATTCCGGTTTGTGGAGATCGACGATGCCTATGCCACCGGGAGCAGCATGATGCCGCAGAAAAAGAACCCCGACGCGGCAGAGTTGATCCGGGGCAAGACGGGCCGGGTCTACGGGGATTTAATGGGCCTATTGACCGTGATGAAGGGCTTGCCCCTGACCTACAACAAGGACATGCAGGAGGATAAAGAGGCCCTCTTTGATGCGGTGGATACGGTGTTGGGCTGTTTGGCTGTGTTCACGCCCATGCTGGCCACGGCGACTTTCAACCGGGATAAGCTGGGCAGCGCCACGCGGGAAGGCTTCCTTAATGCCACTGATCTAGCTGATTTTCTTGTTACCAGGGGAGTGCCTTTCCGGGAGGCCCATGAGGTGGCGGGCCGCGCTGTGCGTTATGCCATAGAAAAAGGTAAAACCCTGGAAGAGCTGACGGAGGAAGAATACAGGCAATGGACGGCGGCGGATCTGGCCGGGCTTAAAGAGGCCGTTGGGATGGAGGTCTGCCTGTCCCGCCGGCAGGTGCCGGGCGGGCCGGCGCCGGATGCGGTACGGCAGGCTATTTTGGAGGCAAAAAACTATTTAAAAATAAATAATTAATGATCTTAAGACAGAAGCTAAACAACCGGCCTTGGGCCGGTTGTTTTTTGGATGCCCCGGCTAAGCTTGGCAGAACCGGTGGCGCCCGCCAGGAATACCGGGAACTCTGTCGAACTTTCGTTGGAGGAATGAAAAGCCCGGAGTTAAGTAGGAGGTTTCACTGGTAGCGAATCGGATTTGGCTTTTGGGTAAGGTGGTGTAAGTATGAAAGAAGTGGTTGCTGCTATTTTGGTCCACGAGGGGCGGATCCTCATCGCCCGCAGGAAAGAGGGAGATCCCTTGGCCCATTTTTGGGAGTTTCCCGGGGGAAAAGTCGAACCCGGCGAGACCAAGGAAGAATGCCTGCGCCGGGAGATGCGGGAAGAGTTTCAGATTGAAGTGGAGGTACAGGCCTTATTCGGTCAGAGTGAATACTGTTACGAACATGGGGCCATCAGGCTGTGGGGGTTTTGGACCCGGTGGGTAGCGGGGGAAATGTGCCCGCTTGTTCATGAAGAGGTCCGTTGGGTTGATGCCCGGGACATAAAGAATTTTGTTTTTGCCCCGGCAGACCGGCCCTTTGCGGAGAAACTTGCCACGCTCAAGCCTGCTGCTTTCCGGTAAAAGGATAAAACAAGGGGACAAGCAGAGCTAGAAGTGTAGCCATTGCTTGTCCCTGTTATTTACAACCCTTTTTAGTTAGGAATTTCTTATTTGGCCAAGGGTAAGACTAATGTAAACTTAGTCCCCTTCCCCAGTTCGCTTTCGACGGAGATGGTACCGCCGATGGCTTCCGCAGTTTCTTTGGCAATGGCCAGGCCAAGGCCGATGCCACCGGTATTCCGGGACCGGGAGGGATCCACCCGGTAAAAACGGTCGAAGATGTGGGGCAACAGTTCGCCGGGGATTCCCACGCCTTCATCCTCCACCTGGAGGAGGGCCTTTTCCCCTTGGCGGGTCAGGGTCAGGGTAACCTTTCGCCCGTCATGCTCCGGCGTATATTTGGCGGCGTTGACCAACAGGTTGTCCAGGATTTGGGAGATGGCTTGGCCGTGGGCCATGACCCGGACCGGCTCCTCGGGCAGGATTATCCGGAGGGTAATGCCTTTGCGGATGAACAGCGGTGTCATGCGTTCTTCTGCCTGACGGACCACCAAGTTCAGGTCGAGGGGGATAAGATTGAGGTTCTCCCGGAACTGTTCCACCAAGGCAATGGATTGCAGCTCTTCCACCAGTTGGACCAGGCGGAGGGTTTCGTCCGTCAAGGTAGCAAGATTTTCGGGTGTGGGTTCCAGGACGCCGTCGGCAAAGGCCTCCAGGTGGCTTTGGATGGTGGTGATGGGCGTCCGCAGTTCGTGGGCGGTATCGGCCAGTGACTTCCGGCGCAAGGCGTCGGCCCGTTCCAATTCTGCTGCCAGGTGATTCATGGTTTCAGCCAGTTGGCCAAGTTCACCGGCGCCCCGGAAATTGGTCCGGGCTTTCAGGTCGCCACCGGCCAAGCGCTGTGCCGTGGCGGTCAGTTCCGCCAGGGGCCGGGTGAGGTACTCGGCACCAAACAGGCCCACAATCACCGCGAGGATGCCAGCGAATAACGAGGCAAAGAGAATGGCGCGGCCGATGGCCCGGTGGAACATCTTCTCCCGGGGCGGGAAATTGGCCTGGTTGGGCGGGCCATAAATCCAGGCTGTCCCGACAAGCTGGTCGTCGATGTACAAGGGTACGGACACCAGGGGTCGCCTGGGCCGCCTGAGCCGCCTGAGGTTCTGTTGGGGCAGGAAACTTTGGGCTTCCGGGTTCAACTCTTCCCGGAGGAAGAGGGTCCGGCCATCTTCATCGGTGAGGCGGACCACACCGGCTGACCGCAAAATTAAGGGAGCCGAGGGTAATTTAAAGAATTCTTCCCAGCTCTCGGCCACTTGATGGATGCGGGTCAGGGTGTTGATCATTTCTTCCCGGCGTTGCCGGTGGAATTCACTGAGATAATGCTGGAAGGAACGGTTTAGGGTATAATCGATGATGGAGGAAGTGAGAAACAGGACACCACAGACCAAACTGATAAGGAGGATCACAATCCGCCAGCGCAGACTCTTCAAGCTGAAGTCACCTCACCTGTAAAACGGTAGCCCACGCCGAAGACCGTTTGGATGTACTGGGGTTTCTTTGGATTTTCTTCGATCTTTTGCCGGAGATTTTTGATGTGGGCGTCGACGGTCCGGTCGTAGACCATCATTTCTGCGCCGTGTACCTCTTCCAGCAGCCGTTCCCGCTTGAAGACCTGTCCCGGATGGGTGGCCAGCAGCAAGAGCAGCCGGAATTCAGTGGGCGTAAGGTCAATAACGCGATCGCCCTTCCGTACTTCATAACGGTTGGGGTCAATGCGCAAATGGCCTCCGTTGAAGATTAACGCGGTGGGAACATTGGCCGGGCGGTGATTGGCCCGGCGCAAGAGGGACTGGACCCGCGCCACTAGCTCTCGGGGGCTGAATGGTTTGGTCAGATAATCATCGGCGCCGATCTGGAGGCCAAAGACCCGGTCGTCTTCGGTGCTGCGTGCCGAGAGAATTAAGATGGGCACTTCGCTCTCCTGGCGGATTTTCGTGCAGACCAGATCCCCGGAGACCTTCGGGATCATCCGGTCCAAAATTATAACATCCGGTGTTTGTCTGTGGAAGAGAGCCAGGCCTTCTTCACCATCGGCAGCAGAGGTGACGGTATAGCCTTCCTTTTCTAAGTAAGCCTGAATGATCTGGGCGATCTTCGGCTCATCCTCAATGACGAGAATATGGGCGCTCACTTGCGGATCTCCTCCTTTTGAGGAATCGTGTGGCAATCATTTATATTAAACAATACGGGATATATGTTTATTTTTCTTGTTGAGCAGTTGGAATTCCTGCAAATCCTGTATTGGTCAGTTCTAGCAAAATAAGCTATTGACAGGAACAGGGATTCCGGTTACAATAAAACCATACCCCGTAGGGTATATACGGAGTTTGCTTGAATGGACAGACTTGATTCTTTGAGGGTGGTGGGGATGGAGCAGGCCGAAGGTTTTGGAACAGAGCTAAGGTCGGAGGTTATCTCCAGGTTGCGGCGGATCGAAGGGCAAGTCAGGGGGATCCAGCGGATGATCGAGGAGGAACGGTCTTGCCGCGAGGTGATCCTCCAGTTGGCGGCAGTGAAGTCCGCGGTGGTTCAGGTGGCAATGACCATCCTCAGCCACGAGATGGTGGATTGTCTTGCCCGCAAGACCGGCAGCGAGCAGGATCGGGAAGGGGCCCTCGACCGGTTTATGGAACTGTTTAAGAAATTTTCTTAACAAAAGGGGGAAGTCCGAATGGCAATGACTTTGACAGCGGAGAATTTTCAACGGGAAGTTCTGGAGTACCAGGGAGTTGCCCTCGTGGATTTTTGGGCACCGTGGTGTGGGCCTTGCCGGATGGTGGCCCCGACCATTGATGAGTTGGCGGAGGAGTACGCTGGGAAGGCGAAGATCGGTAAGGTCAACACCGACGAGAATCAGGAGTTGGCCGCCAAGTATAGCGTGATGTCCATCCCGACCATGATTATCTTTAAGAATGGGCAAGTGGTGGACCAGATTACCGGGGCTTACCCTAAAAACATTCTGAAGTCCCGTTTAGATCAATGGCTCTAAGGTTCTTTTATTAGTTAGATCTAAAGCAAAAAAAGAAAAACAGGCAACGCAGTTTGCCTGTTTTTTGCTTTCCAGTACCCTGGTTTTCTGACTTAAGCCAGTGACATCTCGCATTTTCTCAGGATGGACTCCCAGTTGCGGTCCACCTCGGCTTGGAGCTCCGCCAGGAGATGGGTGTTCTCCGGGCGGAAGAGATGACGGAAGCGGTTCTGCCGGCGCAGCCAGTCGATGTAGGAGCTTTTTTCTTTAGGCTGGTAGTTTATTTGCCATCGGCCGTCCGCCACCTCGTACAAGGGCCAATAACAGCTGTTGACGGCTTCGCGGACGATGTCGACGGTTTGGTCGGGGTCAATTCCCCAGCTCAGACGGCATGGCGTCAGAATATTGATGAAGGTGGGGCCGTCTGTGGCCAAGGCCTTCTCGACCTTGGCCACCATGTCGTTCCAGTGGGCGATGGCAGCCTGGGCAACATAGGGCAGGCCATGGGCAGCCATAATGGCGGTCAGGTCTTTACGGGGCTGGGGCTTCCCGGCCAGGTTTCTTCCCACCGGCGAGGTGGTGGTGTTGGCGCCCCGGGGGGTGGCCCCCGACCGTTGAATCCCGGTATTGGCGTAGGCCCCGTTGTCGTAACAGATGTACAATAAGCGATGGCCCCGCTCCATGGCTCCCGAGAGGGATTGGAGGCCAATGTCGTAGGTTCCCCCGTCGCCGCCAAAGGCGATGAACCGGATCTCCCGGTCGATACGGCCTTTTTTGCGCAGGGCGCGGTAGGCGGTCTCCACCCCGCTCATGGTGGCAGCGGCGTTTTCGAAGGCATTGTGAATGAAGGGAACTTCCCAGGCAGTGAAGGGGTACAAGGCGGAGGTGACGGAGAGGCAACCGGTGGCTGAACCCACCACCACCGGCAGTTCCGTGGCCTTCAGAACCAGGCGGACCATAATGGGAAAACCGCAGCCGGAACAGGCGCGGTGTCCGGGGGTGAAGCGCTCCCCGCGTTGAACCAGGGTTTTGACATTGGGCATCCGCAAGCTTCCTCCTTATTTCTCCGGTTATTGTCTGGTATTGGTCTTCCCGGCCATCTCCGGGGGGAGAACTTGTTGGACTTTGATTAGCGTCCAGGCCAGGAACGCAGCGAGCGCTGCCAAGCCGGCCGTACTTAGGAAAAGAGTGCTGGCGCCCAATCTGTCACTGAGACCAAAGACCGGTGGGCCGATGGCCACACCAAAGAAGCGGACCGTACCGTAAAGGCAGGTGACAAGGCCCCGTTCTCCGGCGCCGGCCGCAGAGGTGATTAAGGTATTGAGGGAGGGTAGGACCAAGCCGGCGCCAATGCCCAGAACGGTGGCAGCGATGAGCCGCAGGAGGGTGGAGTGGAGCAAAAAATAGCTGGCAAGGGCGGCGGCGATGGCGGCCAGCCCAATGATGGCGGTGGTCTTCAGGATTTTTGCCAGATACTGCTTTAACACCGTCCCGAGGATAAAGGCGGTTATTGCCATGAAGAGGACGGGTATGGCAATCAGGAGCCCCCGCTGGAAGACTTGGAAGCGGGCCTGTTCCAACTGGTCGGAGAGGAAACTGAGCAGGCCAAAGAGGCTAAACAGGGCCACGGTTCCTGCAAAGAACGCCCCCAGCAAAGCGGTGCCTTTTTGGGTCCAGACCTCCTTTAAGCCTTTCAGGTACTCCATGGTGGATTGGGCCTTTTTTTATTGTCTGGTTCTTTGACCAGAAACCAGACAACGGCGGCAATGGGAAGGGCCAGGATGCCGTAGACAAAGAAGGGAATGTACCAGGCGATGAGGGCGACTGCTGCGCCAGCCAAGGGGCTGATGACCTTACCGAGGCCATTGGCGGCTTCCAAGAGGCCCAAGGCTTGGGCCCGTTGTTTGCCCTGGATCAGGTCGCCCACCAAGGCCATGGCCAACTGGTAGGTGCCACCGGCGCCGATGCCTTGTAGGATGCGGGCGCCAAGGATGCAGGGGTAGGGTTTGGCTAAGAAAATGGCGGCCAAACCGGCTAAGATACCGCCAGTGCCATAGATCAGGAGGGCCGGCGCCATCACTGTTTTTCGCCCAATATGGTCGGAGAGCAGGCCCGCCAAGGGGATGGTAATGCCCGCTGGGATGGAAAAGGCAGTAATCAATAAACCTGCTTGGAGCAGGTTGATGTGGAGGCTTTTTTGGATGGCGGGGAGGACTGGGATTAGCATGGAATTGCCCAAGACCATAATGAAGGGGACCAGGGTCAAGAGATAGACGGTGGACATGTTGGCAGCGTTGTTTGCTTCCTTTGTCTGGGTCATGCACTTCTCTCCTCCAATTCTTTACCTGGGGCTTAGTCTGCCCAAAACAGTTTCTGTCATAACCCAGGAAGGAAGAGAGATAATAAATTAAATGGTAATTTTATGGAGGGATAAGAATGCATTTAACCCCGGAAGAGTTCATGAAGAAGGCGGTCATCAATGAGACGGAGATGGTCCGGGACTATCAACATTTTGCCGATCATGTTGCCGATCCCCAAATTGCTGAGGCGTTTCGCCACTTTGCGCAGGAGAATGGAATCCGGGCAGCCAAGATCAAAGCTTTTCTTGGTGAAAAAATTCAAGATCCTGAAGAAGATAAGGTGCAATAGGGGGCGCAAAATGTTGCCCCCTTCGTTTTGCGGCGCCGAAAAACATACTCCCCAAGGTTAAACCTGGGTTAACAAATTAGTGCCCGGAAGGAAACCGGTATAATACGTTGAATAACTGGAAAATCTGGCAGGAACCGGTCGGAAGAACCGGAGAGCACCATGGGAGGGAATGGTGATGAAAGAGATCCGTTTACCTTTTATCGGTCCTGATGCCGATGGCTGCCTTTTGGAACGGTGGTTGATCAAGCCCGGCGATACCATTGAGATTGACCAGGATATTGCCGAACTGTCGGTGGATGGTGAATCCTTTGTTCTTCCTTCCCCCTTGGATGGGATTGTCCAAGAGCTTTGCGCCGAACCCGGCGAGTATGTTACCCTTGGTGAAACCCTGGTTAAACTGGACGAGATCTAACGGTAAAGATGATGACGGAATAAGGCAGAAAACAAAAAGACCGCATTGCGGCCTTTTTTGTTTTCTAAACAGAGTTTAACGGCTGGATAAATGTCATGGAAGAACTAAAGACTTTTCCTCTCCGAAAACAGGGCGTTAACGCCGGGCCTTCTCCCGGGCGACCTGTAAGAGCTCCATGGCTTTTTCCCGGTCAATCCATCCGTAGACCACAGATTCTTTCCCTTCCAACTCCTTGTAAATACTGAAAAAGTACTCAATTTCCCGCAGAAGGTGGGGTGAAAGGTCGCTGAGGTTTTCCACGCCGTCGTAGCGGGGGTCCACCGCCGCAACGCTCAGAATCTTTTGGTCCTCCCCCTTATCGTCGGCCATGAGCAGGCCGCCGATGACGCGCGCCGGCACCACGCAGCCGGGGAAGGTGGGGGCGGAGATCATAACCAAGATATCCATGGGGTCCCCGTCCTCCGCCAGGGTATCGGGGATAAAGCCGTAATCGGCCGGATAGTGGACAGGGGAGTATAGTACCCTGTCCAAACGGAATTGTTTCGCGGCTTCATCGTACTCGTACTTGTTGCTGCTACCTTTCGGGATTTCAATAAAGGCTTCTACCAGGTAATTTGTACTCATTACTGCTTGTCTCCTTCCGCTTGGCCGCTTGGAAGGTCCTCCCGGGGGAGTCATAGTAGACCGGGAACCGGCATAAGTCTGGTTTAGACCGGCAATTGGGGGGACGGAAATGAACAGGGCCATGCTTGTGGTGGGTATTTTTTTATTATTATTCGCGCTGGGCGCCGGCGGGGGCAGCGAGGTGTTCTTCCAACAAAAAGACCCTCTTGGGGATGACAATGGGCCAGGCACCTATCTTTACCCGCGCAATGTGGCTTTTGAGCCTTACGAAGGCCTCTTTGACCTCATTGGTTTTTCCGTTTGGCGGGAAAAAGAAGAAGAGATTCTCTTCGATCTCCAAATGGCCAAGATTACCAATCCTTGGGCTGCACCGGAGGGTTTTATCCATCCGGTTATCCATATTTATATTGATTCGGGGCCGGGAGGGCAAATCCTGCCAGCCAGTTCGGGTCCAGACGTACTTTTTCGTCCGGAGTATGCTTGGGACTATTGTCTGATCGCTGCCGGTTGGGGAAACAGCCGGTTTCTGGCGGCGGATGAAGGAAATGGCCGTATCTTGCAGCCCATCTCTGCTGAGGTCTTGGGCGACCGGCGAACCATTCGGCTCCGGGTTCCCGTCACCTTGTTGGGCGTGCCCAACCGGCGCTGGCGTTATTATGTTTTAGTCGGCAGTTATGACGGTTTCGGCCCCGGTTTATTCCGGGATATTCGCGCCACAGAGAGTGAATGGTTCTTTGGTGGTGGACATGATAAACCCGGAGAACCCCGGGTTTTGGATCTGTTGGCCCCTGCCACCGGCAAGTACACCCAGCAGCAACAATTGCGCTATGACCCCACCGGCAAACGGCGGGTCACCTTAACCCCGGTGGGCCATGGCTTAACTACCGGTTTTCGCTGGTGGAACCTGCTGGCTTGGGCCTTGGTCTTAGGGATGATAGCGGCTGGTTTGATCTGGACGGCGGCCAAGGGCAAACTTTTCGTCTTCTGGCTAAAGATAAAGGACTTCCCGGATGGCCGCTTCCGGTGAGCAGTCAGTAGTGTCCCGGCAGATATGGTTTGGCAGATTGTCTGAAAAATAAAGCAGCCTACATAATCTCTTGCCCCTCCGGGCAAAATTAGGAAAATGGCGTCTTCCGGAGGGGGAATGTACAGTGCAGCGGTTAATGGCAATCGCCGGGAGAATCCGGGCTTTGCTGCCAAAGTTGGGGCTTGTCCAAAGCCAACGACCGGAGAACAGTCTAATCCGCGAGGTGGAGGAGGCAAGACGGGCATGGGAAAACTCCTTGCGGTATTTTAATGATGTGACCGAAGCCGAATTGATCGACTGCGCCATTTATACCATCGGCGCGGCTGAACACCGTTATGCCTACCTTCTCAAGAAGGCCAAGGGTGAATTGGGATGTGACCGTTTGGATGCAGGATGAGGGTCTACCCACCGCGCTGCTCCAAGGTTGCGTCCACCAGCGGCCTTTTTTGCCCGGCCTCCCCATACCATAACAGAAAAAGGATGAGTTTGGGTGTGAGCAGGAGGGGATGGAAAAGTGAAGGGTGAAGTGATTGCTGTCTATTTAGCCATTGTTTTATTGATTTTTTTGGGAGGCAGGCCATGTTTTGCCCCGGTACGCTGGCTGTTGACCCTCCTGTTCAGGGGAGCGTTGGGTGCCGGCGTTTTGGCTTTGGTTAATTTAATCGGCGGTTGGCTGCATTTTATGATCCCCTTGAACCCCTATACCGCCATCTTCGTGGGGTATCTGGGGTTACCGGGTATGGTAACATTACTCCTGTTGAACCGATTGGGGTGAGGACAGTCACCGTTGCCCACCGCCGGGCATAGAGTAGGAGGCGAGGTGACGGCGGTGGAGCGAAGAGTATGTACGCTCTGCGGGGAGTGGTCCCCGCCGGTGTTGACGGTCCTGGGTCACCGGATTTGTGCCCAATGTGAAAGGCGTTTGGTGACGCTTGAGATTCACGATCCCGATTATGATCTTTGGGTCAACGCCTTACGCCGCCTCTGGGTGGATGGACAGTTCGGCAAAGCCCTTTTGGGGCCGAAAGATTAGCCGTGGTATTACTAGGCTAATCTTTTTTTGTTTTTGGCCCCAAGGCTGGTGGAGGTGCGTAAAAAAGGAAACCCCCCTCGCCTGTCGAATTATACCAAACGGAGGATTTACCATGAATAAACAACGTACAGCCCCGCTCTTCGATGGGCTTTTGCATTATTTAGCACGGTCCATGACAGCTTTTCATACGCCCGGCCACCGGGGAGGCCGGGGGTTGGATGAGCTTTTTGCCGGTGCCAACCTGTTGGCCCTGGATCTGACCGAACTGCCGGATCTGGATGGCGCCTCGGTGGAGCAGCGGCGGGCCGAAGCCGAAGGATTGGCGGCGGAGTTTTTTGGCGCTGAAACCAGTCATTTTCTGGTTAACGGCGCCACCGAAGGGATCCTCGCTCTGTTGTTGAGCCTGGGTAAACCGGGAGATACCGTTATTGTAGCGGGGGATTGTCATCTTAGTGTCATTCATGGCTTGATCCTGGCCGACTTAAATCCCGTCTTCCTACCGCCCCAATGGGTTCCCGGCTGGTCTCTGCCGATGCTCCCGGACGCTCAAACCCTGCGCCGTGCTGTGGCCGAGCACCCCGGGGTCTGTGGCGTTTGGCTGACGCATCCCAGTTATGCGGGGGTAATCGGTAATATTCAAGCATTGGCCCAAGTGGTTCACGATTATAATCTACCCTTGCTCTTAGACGAGGCCCACGGGGGATATCTGCAGTTGGCCGGGATTAAGACCCCGGAAGCCAGGGATGTAGCGGACGCGTGGGTGCAAGGCGCCCACAAGATAATGGGCTCCCTGACCCAAACCGGTCTGTTGCATCTTAAGGGGAAACGGCTGGATCACGACAGGGTTGCCCGGTCCTTAGCTTGGGTCCGTTCCACCAGCCCCTCTTACCTCCTTTTGGCTTCCTTGGATACCTTGCGCCGGCGCTTGGCAAGCCGGGGGGAAGCGGATTTCGGTCGCGCGGTGGAGAAGAGTAACACCCTCCGCCGGCAGCTGGCCGCTGCCGGGGTGTGCATGTTGCAAGCAGGCAGTGGGGAGTCTTTTCAAATTGACCCGCTGAAATTGGTGGTTTCTTTTTTGGACAGCGGTTGGACAGGCCCTGCCGCCTGGCGGGTTTTGGCGGAAGAGTTCCGGGTGCAACCGGAGTTCTTCGACCGGGATCAGGTGGGGTTCTTTTTCTCCGGTGCACAACAGGAGCAGGACTGGTCCCTTTTAGCGAGGGCACTAGCCGAGATAAATGCCAGGAAATATTCGGCCATACCGTCACTTGGTCCGCCGCCTCTGGAGCGCCGGGAGACGGTATTACGCCCGCGTGAGGCGGCTTTTGCGAACAGTCGTGATCTGCCGTTACTACAGGCCGGCGATTGTATTGCTGCGTCGGCTGTGGCTCCCTATCCACCGGGGATACCCCTCTGGGTTCCGGGCGAGCGCATCCTTGCGGAGGCAGTGCGGTGGCTGGCGGATTTTCTGGCTGCCGGCGGCCATGTTACCGGTCTTGCCCCAGGCGGGCTGGTGCCGGTGGTCGCTTGACGGTTGGCCCGGAATGCGATATATTCAAAAGATAATTTGAGGAATTTAGCAAGGGAAGTTGACGATAGGATGGCGGGAATATTTATTACTTTTGAAGGAATTGACGGCTGCGGCAAGTCCACCCAGGTCCGTCTCTTCACCGACTGGCTGGTAAAACAGGGCAAGCCAGTGCTGGTGACCAGGGAGCCGGGGGGGACGCCGCTGGCGGAGCGGATCCGCCGCGTGTTACTGGAACCGGTGGAGGAGGAAGTGTACCCTCTAACGGAGATCCTGCTTTATGCCGCATCCCGCGCGCAACATGTGGCCGGGCAGATTGGACCGGCCCTGGCTGCAGGGAAGATCGTGATCTGCGAGCGGTTTGTTGACTCGACCTTCGCTTACCAAGGCTATGGGCTGGGCTACGATCTTGCGCTTATTAAAGAACTTAATCATGTGGCCACCGGTGGCTTGGTACCCGATTGGACGCTATTGATGGATCTGCCCCCGGAGTTGGCGGCCGCGCGCCTGCATGGCCGTGCGGGGGGAGAGGACCGCATCGAAGCCCGGGGGCTTGCCTTTCAAGGGCGGGTGCGCGATGGCTATCTGCGGTTGGCGGCGGATCATCCCAAGCGGATCCACCGGATCGACTTGGGCGACAGGGGAGTGGAAGCCATCCAGTGTGAGATTCAACGGGCATTTCAGTGCCGCTTCCCTGACTTGCTGGGATGATGGGAGCGGACTCGCCGGGCATGTGAAGACGGTTGCCCCGGTGGGAGCAGACGGGAGGTGTTGGCTTGCGGATTGAAGAGCGCCATGGCGCCCAAAACCGGTTGGAACGGCCCGAGACGGATTTACCCCGGGCCACATTGGACTCCTCCTGTTTTCGTACAACATTGGCAACGGTCACTGATCAAACTGGTGACGGAGATAATTTAGAAGAGATCTTGGCCCAGGTGGACCAGGCGGGAAAAGAATTGGCGAAAAATCGTGGACCGGCCGCGTTAAAGAGCTACCGGGAGGCGGTCCGGCGGTTTCTTGAGGCCACTGTGCGACAGTCCTTTCAGATGAAGGATGACCGGCGCTGGGATCGCCGGGGGAATCTCAGGGAATACAAGATAATTGTCGGGGTTAACCAACAATTGGAGGAACTGGCGCGCATGGTCTTGGAAGAGCAGACCCCGAAGATGCAAATTTTAGCTAAGTTGGATGAAATCCGCGGTTTATTGGTGGACCTTATGATATAATTAAACGGACGGGAAATTCCCGGTAATTTTAAGGAGGGTTTTCGCTGGATTCTTATGGGGTAATTGGGCACAGGGACCGCCGGGCTGACCTCCGGCGCGCCATTGTTTCCGGGAAGGTGAGCCACGCTTACCTGTTTCTTGGCCCAACCGGGGTGGGGAAGACCACTTTGGCCAGGGCCTTTGCCAAGGCTTTGCTATGCCTGGAAGCTACCGGCGAAGCCTGTGGCCACTGCCGGTCCTGTTCCCTGTTTGACAGTGGAAACCACCCGGATTTAATTCCTGTCGGTATCGACGGGGAAAGTCTAAAGATTGAGCAGATCCGGGAGCTGCAACGGACTTTGGGTTTTCACCCAGTTTTGTCCCGCAGGAAAGTGGTCTTTCTTCCGTATATGGAAAAGATGACGGAGGTTGCTGCCAACGGATTTCTCAAGACTTTGGAGGAACCTCCGGCAGCCGTTCATTTCCTCGGTGCGGCGGTGGACGAGAGTGTGGTTTTACCGACCATCCGTTCCCGGATGCAGTTGGTTCGTTTAACCTATGTTCCGGCGGAGGAGATTGCCCAAGGACTGATCCAAAGGGGTTGCCCTCCCGAACAGGCCGGTACTATTGCCAGCGGGAGCCAGGGCTTGCCCGGGCTGGCCATCAGACGTTTTCAGGAGGCGGAAGCAGCCACCCGGGATTGGGCGGCCTTGTTGGAAGAGGCTGAGCTCCTGCCCCTGCTGCGGAAGGCGGCGGAGGCCGAAAAGGTTCCCAGGGAACAAGTGGGGCAATGGTTGGATGAGATGGCAGCCTACTACCGGGGGAGGTTGGCCGTTGGCGGAAGGGAGACAGCCAAGAAAACTCTGGTGATTCTGGAGGCCATTCAGACCGCTCGCAACCGCTTGGCCTTCAATGTCAATGCGCGGCTGCTTTTGGAGGGGGTTTTTTGCGCATTTGCAATTAAATATCCCGGTAAATGAAGATATTGACCAATGACGGGCAGATTTGGAAGGAGTACGAATAAATGTATCGAGTGGTTGGAGTTCAATTTAAAAGTGCAGGTAAAGTCTATTATTTTGACCCGGGTGGTCTAGAGTTAACCGTTGGGATGCCGGTGATTGTGGAGACGGCCAGGGGGCAGGAGTATGGCACGGTCGTGCAAGGCCCCAAAGAAGTGTCGGAGAGTGAGGTGACACTTCCCCTCAAAACCGTCCTGCGGATTGGTACTCCCGAGGACAAGGTGCAGCTGGAGGAGAATAAGGAGCGGGAGAAGAAAGCCTTCAAGATTGGCTTGGAGAAGATCGCCGCCCATAACTTGGAGATGAAGCTGATCGATGTGGAATACACCTTTGACCGGAGCAAGATCATCTTCTACTTTACCGCCGATGGCCGGGTGGATTTTCGTGAACTGGTGAAGGACCTGGCTTCCGTCTTCCGGACCCGCATCGAATTGCGGCAGATCGGTGTACGGGATGAAGCAAAGATGCTGGGCGGTTTGGGCCCCTGCGGCCGGCCCCTTTGTTGTGCCACCTTTTTGGGGGACTTTGAACCGGTGTCCATTAAAATGGCGAAAGAGCAAAACCTTTCCCTCAATCCGGCAAAAATCTCTGGGATTTGCAGCCGGTTGATGTGCTGTCTGAAATTTGAGTCGGAGAGCTATCGGTCGGCCAAGCAACAGGCGCAGCCGGCTGCTCCGGAAGAAGACAACAGCTATGTTGAGTTGGAGGAAGACGGATTATACTTGCTGGAAGATACACCGGAGAGCGAACCAGGCCAGGGGGAAACGAGCAGAGGCACTTCTTCCGAGGTTGAGCCGGAGTGAAGCAGAACATTTATACGATCCCGCTCACGGAGGCCTTGCGGGAGGGAGAATGTCCCTTCTGTTACCTGCTGGAGCGGACGGAACGTGATCTGATTCGCCTGTATCTTGAAGGCGGCTTGATGGAGCCGGATTGGCGCGGTCGTTTGCTTGAATTTGGTTTATGTGGCGACCACTTGAAGAAGATGTATCACCAGTCCCACCGGCTGGGCACGGCCATTTTAGTCCAGAGCCTGCTGGATCAGGCCGGCCGGCACATTTCCGGGCTACAGCAACAAAGAAAGCATCCTGTCTTGGCTGGCCCGTCCTGTCTGGCCTGTAGTGATCTGGCTGCTGCCTTCCGGCATTATGCTGACGGCTTTTTAACAACACTGCTCCGGGAGGCGGAGTTTCGGGAGCGGGCTAAACGGTCGGGTTTGTGCCTGTGGCATCTGACGGAAATATTACATTTTATAGGGTCCCAACGACGCTTTGCCAAGAAGGGGTTGGAACAACAGTTGGCCCAGGCCTCATGGGAGCGCCTGCAAGAGGTGCAACGGGATCTGGCTTGGTTTATCCGGAAATTCGATTACCGGTTTACGGATGAGCCATGGCATGGCGCAGAAGATGCATTGGAACGGAGTTTGCGGCTCTTGTGCGGCATCCATGGTGATGTCGGCGGGGATAAGGCATAGTCGACGACAGTCCCGGTTGCCGGGGCTGTTTTTTGTTCCGTGCGGGGTGCGGTTTTTTGACAAGCACGGGAAGGGGAGAGAAAATGGTTGCTAAGGAAGGAGTACATGCCGACCGTTTGGGCCGTGGCCAAATCCAGATTTTGCAGGATCCAGCGGTCTTTAAGTTTACTGTTGATCCCATCCTGGTGGCGGACTTTTTGCGGGCCAATCCCCGGGATACGGTCTTGGATCTGGGGACCGGCGGTGGCGTTATTCCACTGTGGCTCGCCGGTTACCGGGGCTTTCAGCGGGTGACTGGTTTGGAACTCCAGCCGGAAGCAGCCAGACTGGCCCGGGAGAGTGTGGCCTTAAACCGGCTTTCTGCTGTGGTGAAGATCATTGAGGGCGATCTGCGTTGCCCGCCGCCGGAAGTACGGGCAGAGAAATATGCTTGGGTGGTGGCCAATCCGCCCTACCTGCCGCCCAGCTCGCTGCTGAGTGGGAATATCCTACTGGACAGGGCCAAATTCGAATTGACGTGTACCTTGGCGGATGTGGTGAAGGCCGCCCGGGACCTGTCGACGGGCAACGGCAGGCTGGTTATGGTACATCTGGCCGAGCGCCTGGTGGATGTTTTGACCACCTTCCGGAGTTTTGGCTTTGAACCGAAACTGTTGCGCATGGTTCACCCTGGACCGGGGAAAGCTCCCCACCGGGTGTTGGTGGAGGGGCACAAGGCCGGCAGGCCGCACCTGCGGATCCTGCCGCCACTGTATATCCATGATGAACAAGGTCGGTTCAGTGAAGAGATGACCGCCATCTACCATGCTCGGCAGGCGGTGGCGCCGGACTAGGCGAAGGAGGTGAGGCCCTTTGGTGGACCAGGATTTTCTCAAGCAATTGCCCCGCCGTCCCGGTGTCTATCTCATGAAAGACCGGGAAGACAAAGTGTTGTATGTGGGCAAGGCTGTGAACCTGTACAACCGGGTGCGTTCCTATTTCCAGTCCTCCCGGCAGTTGAGTCCGCGGATTGCCCATATGGTCGAACAGGTGGACCGGGTGGAGATCATCGCCACCAGGACGGATCTGGAAGCGCTGGCCCTGGAGAGTAATTTGATCAAGGAACACCGGCCCAAATATAATGTGAAACTACGGGATGACAAACAGTATCCCTGGATTAAAATTACCATCAATGAAACCTACCCGCGGGTGCTGGTGGTCCGCCGGGTGGTGCGGGACGGGGCCCGTTATTTCGGACCCTATACAGACCCTGGTGCCATGTGGGAGACCCTCCGGGTGATCCGGCGCACCTTTCCCATCCGGAAGTGTAAAAGGAGCCTGGAGAAAGGGCAAAAGGAACGTCCCTGCCTGAACTGGCATATTGGTCGCTGCCTCGGGCCTTGCCAAGGCGTGGCCCCGGAGGCCTACCGCAAGGTGGTGGAGGATATTTGCTTGTTTTTGTCCGGCCGCACCAAGCAGCTGCTTAAGGAGATCCGGCAGCAGATGGAGCAAGCCTCCGCTGCCCTGGATTTTGAACGCGCCGCCCGGCTGCGGGATCAGATGCGGGACATCGAGCGGGTGGTGGAGAAGCAACGGGTGGTTTCGGCCACCGGCGGGGATCAAGATGTTTTGGGCTATGCCATGGGTCAGGGGTATGCGCTGGTCCAGGCGCTCCTGGTCCGGGACGGCAAGGTCATTGGCAGGGAACACTTTTTGGTGGACGAGGGCCTCCAGGCGGAAGCCGCGGAGATTTTGGCGGGTTTTATCACCCAGTATTATGCGGAACGGGATGATATTCCCCCGGAGATCCTGCTGCCCGTTGCCCTGGAGGAAAAGGACACCCTGGCCCAGTGGTTGCAGGACCGGGCCGGGCAGAGTGTTTATTTGCGCGTGCCCCAACGGGGCGCCAAACGGAGCCTGGTCCGGATGGCCATGGAAAATGCCCAGACCTTATTAACGCAGGAGGAGAACCAACGTCGCTGGCAGGCTGAACAGTACGGGGCCGGTCTGGCGGATCTGGCCAAGGTCCTTGGGTTGCCTGGGCCGCCCCGGCGGATTGAGGCTTTTGACATTTCGAATATTCAGGGAACGGAGGCCGTTGCTTCCATGGTGGTGATGGAGGAGGGCCGGCCAAAGGCCTCGGAGTACCGGCGGTTCCGCATCCGGATGGTGGAGGGCGCCAATGACTTTGCCATGCTGCGGGAGGCCGTTGGTCGCCGGTTCCGGCGGGGCCTGGCCGAACGGGCCGAGGGATTAACCAGGGAGGGCAAGTTTGCGGTCTTCCCGGATCTCCTGGTGATCGACGGAGGCAAGGGGCAACTAAATGCCGTCCTGGCGGTCCTGGCCGAACTGGGGTTGGAGCATATTCCCACCATTGGCCTGGCCAAACAGTTCGAGGAAATCTACCGGCCGGGCATTGCCGAACCATTGCGCTTGCCCGGCGAGTCCATGGCTCTTCGCCTTTTGCAACAGATCCGTGATGAAGCCCACCGTTTCGCCATCACCTACCACCGCTCCCTCCGGAGTCGCCGGACCGTTGCTACACGTTTGGATGAGATCCCCGGGATCGGGCCAAAACGGAAGAAAGCCCTGTTGCGGCATTTTGGTTCCTTGGCCCGGATTCGGCAGGCCAGCTTGGAAGAGTTGCTGCAGGTGGAGGGGATGACGGAAGCAGCGGCCCGGGCCGTTGTGGAGGGTTTGACGGAAAAACCTTGATTATTGGCAACGTCTTTATAGGAGTGTGCAATGATGATACGCATGTTAGCAATGGATCTGGATGATACATTGTTGGCTCCGGATTTGTCGATCTCGCCCCGGAACCGCCGGGCGATTCAGGAGGCGGCGGCCCGGGGAGTGACGGTGGTCTTTGCCACTGGCCGGATGTACCAATCAACCCTGGCCTTTACCAACCTTTTTGACTTTGACATTATCTGCCTGTGTTATAACGGGGCCTTGGTGAAGAGCTCCAAAACGAAGAAGATCTGGGATGCCTGGCCGCTGCCGTTACCCGCGGCAAAAAAGGCCATTGCCTGCTTTAAAGAGCAGGGTCTGAAGATCAATGTTTATCTCGATGACGAACTTTATATGGAAGAGATGACACCGGAAGGGATGCGTTATGCCCGGATGGCCAAGGTCCAGCCCCACTGTACCGGCAGGGATCTGAGGGAGATTTTATGGGAAGCCCCCCACAAGGTGTTGGGCATTGGTGAGCCGAAGTTGTTGGATGCCATCCAACCCCGCTTGGCTGGGCAGTGGACGGGGGAGGTTTTTTTAACCCGCTCCAAACCCTACTATTTAGAGGCCCTGGCCCCCGGTTTGTCCAAGGGTGCCGCCTTGTCCAGGTTGGCGGCCAAGCTGGGGATTGCCCGGGAAGAGGTGATGGCCATTGGTGATGCCCCCAACGACTTAGAGATGATCCGCTGGGCCGGGATTGGCGTAGCGATGCAAAACGGCCATGCGGAGACAATTAAGGCGGCGGATTGTGTGGCGCCCAACCATTGGGAGGATGGTGTCGCCTGGACAGTAGAGAAATATATTATCAACAAAGAAGGGTGATGGGAAGGCGTTCAGCGGAGCTGTTTTCTCATCACCCTTCTTTATGGTATAAAGTTACCTCCATGTCATAAAGTTACTGTTATGTTAAGCCGATGGTTCTTTTAAAGACGCCTTTGTGACGGACTGATGATATCTTGATGAGGTGGCCACCGTGAAGAGTATCCGTTCGACTTTTCTCACCTTGATCTTGTCTGCGGCCTTTGTTATCTTTCTGGTTCAAAGCATTTTTAGTATCATGCAATTCCAAAAAGTCGTCGTGGAAAAGGTGGAAGAAAATCTCCGACAGGTTACCCGGGAAGAAGCAGCGAAACTAAACCTGCGTTTTGCCACCATCTCAAAGGCCAATGAAACGCTGGCTTACAATTTAAGTGGTTTAAGCCGGCAAAACAAGTGGAATGTTGAGACCATCATGGAGGTCATCCGGCGTTCCATTGCGAAGGATGATCTGATCTATGGCGGCGGGTTTTGGCTCGAGCCCTATGTATACAATAGCAAGACAAAATATTATGGACCGTATCTGCATAAGGAAAAAGACGGTTATAATTTGACCTGGATCTACAGTAACGAACAGTATGATTACTTTCGTTACAATTGGTACAAGCGGGGCTTGGAGTCCATCAACAAGGTAATGTGGAGCGAGCCCTACCTGGACTGGGTGACTGGCGTTTCCATGATTACATCCTCCAGCGCCATCCACCGGGATCAGAAGGTCATCGGCGTCACCACGATGGATGTGCGAGTTTCCCAGCTTGATTCGTATATCAAAAACATCCGGGTGGGGAAAAGCGGATATGCCTTACTGATGAGTAGTAGGGGATATATTGTCGGGGGTCGACGGGTACGGGGAAAGATAAGGAGTGCTGTGGGTGAAGACCTGGTCTCAATCAGCCCGGTTCCCGGCGGTTCGGGGGGCGTGGTCAGGACCACCGCCGATGGCCAACCGGTTTTTGCCGCCTCTATGCTGATTGGGGAGACGGGCCTCCGGCTGGTGACGGTCTTGCCGGCCACTGAGGCTTATGCCCCGGTAATGCGGGTCATCGCCACATATACGATCACCCTGTTCCTATCGTTGCTGTTTTTGAGTGTATTGATCTGGAAGATATTTTATAAAAAGATTGACACACCGATTCGCCGGTTAATTGAGGCCATTACCAAGGTGGGCCATGGTGAATTGGAAGAACCCATTCTTGTCCGGTCCGAAGATGAACTGGGCATGCTGGCACAGGCCTTTGAAGAGATGCGACAGAAATTGTTGACCTCGGTTGTTCAGTTGAAGAAAACCAATGAAGAGTTGGCCCAGACCTATGAAGAAACCATCCGCGCTTTTTATCAAGCTATTATGATTAGGGAAACGAATACCGCCGAACATTCTCTGGCTGTAAACAGGATTGCCATGGCCATCGGCAAGAATATGGGCCTCTCCGATCAGGAGTTGCAGGATTTGAACTGGGGAACCCTCCTGCACGATCTTGGTAAGCTGGCCATCTCCGATATGATCCTTTTAAAGCCGGGGTCCTTAGATGATGTGGAGTACTTAACCATCAGGGACCATCCTCAGATCGGCTACGATATTTTGAAGAAGACTCCCTATTTATTGAAAACCGCTGAAGTGGTCCGCTATCATCATGAGAAATTTGACGGCTCCGGTTACCCCCTGGGGCTGAAGGGAGAAGAAATCCCCTTACTGGCCAGGATCTGCGCGGTGGCCGACGCCTTCCAGGCAATGGTAGCCGACCGGCCTTACCGGAAGGGCCGTCCGCTGGAGGAGGCTGTTAAGGAGATTGTGGCCTGTAGCGGCACTTATTACGATCCTGAAGTAGTCAAAGCCTTCCTGAAATTGGATTTGAACCAATTAATCAGCTTGGACGAAGATAAGACGGGTAAAATGGAAGACGACAAAAAAGAGCAACAGGACGGCAAAAAAGAAAAAGACAAAGACAAAAAGAAAAAAAACAAGTGGAAAAAAGATAACAAAGAAGGCGCTTAAAAGCGCCTTCTTTAATAGCAATGTAATTATTACTTCCTGAGCCGGGCTTCCAGGTTGTTGAGCTGGTTTTGCAACTCCTTGGGCAAGCGGTCGCCGAATTTGCTGTAGTACTCACGGACGGAAGCAACCTCTTGCAACCATTCGTCCCGGTCCACCTTAAGCAGTTCGACCATATCGTCATCGCTGACATCCAGGCCGGTCCGGTCAATGGCATCGATTGATGGCATGTAACCAATAGGAGTGTCCTGGGCTTTGCCAGCACCGGTGACGCGTTCGAAGATCCACTTGAGGACCCGGCTGTTGTCGCCAAAACCGGGCCAGAGCCATCTGCCGTCGGCTGTTTTGCGGAACCAGTTAACATAGAAAATCTTCGGCAGTTTAGTCGGATCCGCCTTAGCGCCGATGTCCAACCAATGTTGGAAGTAGTCGCCCATGTTATAGCCGCAGAAGGGCAACATGGCGAAGGGATCACGGCGCACTTGGCCGATCTTGGCGGAGATGGCGGCTGCGGTGATTTCCGAGCCGATGATGGAGCCCATGAATACGCCGTGGGCCCAGTCGTAACTCTCGTGCACCAGCGGAATTGTGCTGGCGCGGCGGCCACCAAAGAGAATGGCGGAAATAGGAACGCCATTGGGATCCTCCCACTCCGGTGCAATGGCTGGGCACTGGCTGGCCGGTGCGGTGAAACGGGCATTGGGATGGGCCGCCGGAGTCTCGGAGCTGGGGGTCCAATCCTGGCCGCGCCAGTCAATGAGATGGTCCGGAGCATCGTAACCGATGCCTTCCCACCAGATGTCGCCATCGTCGGTCAAAGCGACATTCGTAAAGATGGTATTTTTTGCGATGGTAGCCATGGCGTTGGGGTTGGAATTTTTGGATGTGCCGGGCGCAACGCCGAAGAAGCCAGCTTCAGGGTTGATGGCGTACAAACGGCCGTCCGGGCCGAATTTCATCCAAGCAATATCGTCGCCGATGGTCTCCACCTTCCAACCGGGAATGGTCGGGATCATCATGGCCAGGTTGGTCTTCCCGCAGGCGCTGGGGAAGGCGGCGGCCACGTAGATTTTCTTGCCTTCAGGGTTGGTGATGCCCAGGATGAGCATATGTTCGGCCAGCCAGCCCTCCTTGCGGGCGATGGCTGAAGCGATGCGCAGGGCGAAACACTTCTTGCCCAGCAGGGCGTTGCCGCCGTAACCGGAGCCGTAGGACCAGATGAGCCGTTCCTCGGGGAAGTGGCTGATGTACTTCTGTTCAATGGGCGCGCAAGGCCAGGCCACATCTTTTTGGCCAGGGGCCAGGGGAGCGCCAACGGAATGGAGACAGGGCACAAACTCACCATCATCGCCTAAGGCTTCCAGGACTTTTTTGCCCATGCGCGTCATGATCCGCATGTTGATCACCACATACGGGCTATCGGTCAATTCCACACCGATCTTGGCAATGGGGGAGCCGATGGGGCCCATGGAAAAGGGGATCACATACATGGTGCGTCCCTTCATGCAGCCGGTGTATAATTTGGTCATGGTGGCTTTCAGTTCCGCGGGATCAATCCAGTTGTTGGTGGGGCCGGCTTCCTCCCGGGTTTTGGCGGCAATATAAGTCCGGTCTTCCACCCGGGCCACATCCGACGGGTGGCTGCGGAAAAGGTAACAACCGGGGCGTTTTTCAGGATTTAATGGAGTAGCAGCTCCTGAACTTACCATTTCCTGGAGTAGACGGTCATACTCTTCTTGGGAACCATCGCACCAGACGACCCGGTCCGGCTGGCAGAGCTCGGTCATTTCTTTAATCCATTTGAGAAGGGCTTGGTTGTTGGTCATATGACTTCTCCTTTCAAAAAAAAACCCGTTAAGGGTTGGCAATACTACAACAAAATTTATTTTATCGGACGGATCAGGTAATGTCAATAAAAGCGGGGATTGTATACTGTACAATTCAATGGTAAGTTAAAAGCCAGGACCGGCCGGGGAGGCAATATCGTCCGGCCTTTACCTTGCTCTTTGCTTCTGTTGCAGCGGGAAGGAAAAAATATCCCCGGGGAGAAGCTTAAGATGGGGAATGTTTCTTCTCTTATATTATGTCGGGAAAGACGGCTCGACAACCAGTGGAGTATATTGACAATATGCAGAAAATAAAAATAAAGGAGGAGATTACGGGGAATGAAAGAATTGATTGACCGGATAAATTTTCTGTATCGGAAACGGATTACAGTTGGTTTGACAACTGAGGAGGAGGCTGAACAGAGCCGGTTGCGCCGGGAGTATCTTGCCGCCATCCGCGGACAGGTGATCCAGACTTTAAACGGGATTGAGCGGACGGGCGGGAAAGGCCAAGCGGAGGCCGGTTGCAACTGTGGTGAGGGCCACTGTCATCACCATTAAAGGGGGATCCCGATGGAGTCAGCGCTATTTGCCCAGCGAAGGGGGAGTTTACAGGAGGAATTAAGCCGGAGAGGGATCGCAGCGGCGCTTCTTTCGGACCGTGTGGATCGATTTTACTTCAGCGGTACGATGCAAAGCAGTTACCTGATCATACCCGCGGAAAAAGAGGCCTTTCTCCTGACAGGCCGGGCTGGGGAGGGAATTGCCCGGGAAGTGCCCGGGCTTAAGGTTTACACCTTTCAAAACCCGGCAGAGCTCTCCGCCTGTCTGGCCGAGGCCGGCCTGGTGGGCCGGCTGCGCCTGGGGATTAATCCCGAAACCATGACGGCGGTGGAGTTTGGCCGATGGCAGCGGTGGCTGCCGGCGGCGGTTTGGGAGGATATTGCGCCTTTGTTGAAGCGGCGACGCCGGATCAAAGACGAAGTGGAGCTTGCTGCTTTGCGCAAGGCCGGGGAGGCCCTCCGCGAGTTGCCGAAGTGGGCTGCGGCAGCCCTCAAAGAAGGAAAAACCTCGGAACTGGCGCTTAGTGTCGCTTTAGAATCCAAGCTGCGGCTAAAAGGGCACGGCGGTTTTGTGCGTTGCGGCGGGATACTGCGGGAGTCGGCCATTGGCGTCGCGACAGCCGGGGCAAGTCAATCAGCGGGACGGTTCTTTGCGGGGGTCGGCACCGGCGGGGAGTTGGATCCGGTGGTGTCTTACGGACCCGGCAAACACCGGATTGAACCGGGGGACCCTGTCTTGTTGGGTTATATCATGAACTACCGTGGCTACCATTGTAAGCAAACCCGGATGATCAGCTATGGCAAAAATCCGCCGGCTGCTGCCCGGCAGGTTTATGACGATTTGCTGGAGATTGTGGGCCTGTTGGAGCAGGAATTGAAGCCGGGTGCCGTTGCTGCGGAGCTTTATGCTTTGGTTGCGAAAGCGATGGAACGGAAGAACCGGTCGGAGTCGCTGCCGGGATTGGGCGGCAAGAAAGGAAAGTTTTTTGGACATGGCATCGGTTTGTTATTGGATGAAGAACCCTATCTTGTCCCGGGGGCGCAGGAAAAGTTGCAAGCTGGAATGGCAATAGCTGTGGAACTTGCAGTGATGCTCCGGGGAATCGGGGTTGTGGGCATTGGCGATACGTATCTTATCACCAAAGAGGGACAGGAAAGGATCACTCCGGCCCAGCGGGAGTGGCGCACGGTGGTTACCGATCCAAAGACGCTGAAAGCATCGGGATAGTCCTGGATACTCACCATTTTGGGGGCGGGAGATTGGCAGAAAGCAGCAGGTGAAAGAGATGTTGGCAGAGATACGCGCCGAAGCGGAAAGGATCGCCGGTGATCTGGCGGCCATCCGCCGGCACTTGCATCAAAATCCGGAACTCAGTTATAAGGAGGTAAATACCAGTGCCTATTTAAGCCGGCTTCTGTCCGAGTGGGGCATTAAACACCGGATCGGCGTCGGCGGTCACGGGATTGTGGCGGATCTGGGTCCGGCGGGAAAGAGTCCGAAGGTTGCTTTCCGGGCGGATATGGATGCCTTGCCCATTCAAGAGCAGGTCCAAATCCCCTTTTGTTCAACCGTCCCGGGGGTGGCCCACCTCTGTGGCCACGATGCCCATGTGGCCATGGCTTTGGGGGCAGTACGCATCCTGCAAAACAGAATCGGGGCGGAAGGAGAAGCTATCCGCCTTTTGTTGCAACCCGCCGAGGAACTCCCGCCAGGTGGCGCGGAGGCCATGATTCGGGACGGCGCTTTGGCAGGGATTGATTCTGTTGTCGCCTTGCATGTCTGTGACTTGCCTGTGGGACAATTTGGACTGCGAAGCGGCGCAGTTACTGCATCGGTGGACCGTTTTCAGGCACAGGTTAAAGGCCGGGGATGTCATGGAGCCAATCCTCACCTTGGCTTGGATCCCATTGTTATTGCGGCGGGCATCATCCAAGCCTTCCAAACCCTGGTCAGCCGAACCAAAGACCCGCGGGAACCGGCGGTGCTCTCGGTCTGCCGCGTGGAGGCGGGCCAACAGTATAATATTCTCCCGGACACGGTAACAATGGAAGGAACACTACGGGCTTTTTCGCCGAAGGTGCGTGAGGATCTCTTGGCCCGGGCGGAGCGAGTTGTCCGGGATTATCCCCGCCTGTTTGGCGGTGAGGGAGAGTGGACGGTGTCTGCTGGCCACGGGAGTGTTGTTAATGATCCGGCACTGGCGTTGACTGCCGCCAGATTAGTGGAAGAAGGTTGGGGTAAGGAGGCGGTGGTGGAAATTCCTCCACAAAACTTTGGCGAAGATTTCGCCAACTATGGGGATAAGGCCCGGCTTTTGCTGGTCTTGGTCGGCGCCGGCCCCGCCGCCGTATTGCATAGCCCCGGTTTCCTGTTGGATGAAGGGGTTTTGAAAGAAGGCGCCGCCTTCCTGGCGGGACTGATGTTACGCCTGAGCCGGGGCAGTGATTAACAGGGTGCGAAGGATGAAAAAAGCGCGGAAAGAAAAGAGCGATAAATAAAGCGCCCCTTGGGAAATGATGTTTTCAGGGGCGCTTGTTTGATCCCGTTTCTGTCTTGGTTAAGGTTGGTAACGGCCAAACGCCAGGGAAACGTTGGTGGAACCGAAACCAAAGGAGTTGGAGAGGGCCGCCCGGATTGCGCCGGGCCGGGCCTTGTGGGGGACGTAGTCCAAGTCGCATTCGGGATCGGGGTTATCCAGGTTGATCGTAGGCGGCAGGATCTGGTGGTAGATGGCCAGCGCCGTTATGATGGCTTCTACGGCACCGGAAGCCCCCAGCAGGTGCCCGGTCATGGACTTTGTGGAACTGACCGCCAAATGCCGGACGTGTTCACCGAAGGCCAGCTTGATTCCTTTGGTTTCCGTTGGATCATTGAGTGGTGTCGAAGTGCCATGGGCATTGATATAGTCAACATCCTCCGGCTTCAAACCGGCATTCTTCAATGCAATGCTCATACAAGCCCCTACTCCGCTCCCGTCGGGATTTGGGGCAGTTATATGGTGAGCGTCACTGTTCATACCGGCCCCCAAAACTTCGGCATAGATTTTGGCGCCCCGCGCCTGGGCTGATTCCAATGATTCCAAAATAAGAATGCCACTGCCTTCGCCCATGACAAAACCATCCCGGTCCCGGTCAAAGGGGCGGCTGGCTCTTTCTGGTTCGTCGTTGCGGGTGGAAAGGGCCTTGATATTGGCAAAGCCGATTATAGCAATGGGATGGACCGTGGCTTCGGCGCCGCCGGTGATCATGATATCGGCTTCACCCCGCTTTATGATATGGTAGGCGTCGGCGATGGCATGGGAGCCGGTGGCGCAGGCGGAGACCACCGAGTAGTTGGGGCCTTTGGCGCCGGTATGGATGGAGATAACCCCCGGCAGAGTGTTGATGATTGATGAAATGATGAAAAACGGTGAGACCCTTTGGTAGCCCTGGTCCCAGAAGACTTTCATATAATGGGAGAGGGATTCGAAGCCGCCCATGCCCGAACCTACCACGACCCCCACCCGGTCAGGACAGGCACTGATGTCGAGACCGGAGTCGGCTATGGCCTCCCGTACGGCCGCGAGGGCATAACAAGTGGAGATATCATATTTTTTAAGCTCCTTCTTTTCCAGTACATTCAAAGGATCGAAGTTTTTTACTTCCCCTGCAATCTGGCAAGGATAAGGTGTCGGATCATAACGGGTTATGCGTCCGATACCGGAGCGTCCCTCCACGATTCCCTGCCAGGTATCGCCGGCGGTGAGACCCAGAGGAGTAACCATGCCGATCCCTGTAATGACCACACGACGTTTCCCTGTCATATCTGCCACCTCCGATTTTAATCATGGGATAATTCCCGGGCAATCGTCCCCATCACCCGGCGGAAAACGGCGGCTTCTTCCGGGGAGATCTTTTTGCTCAACCGTTCTTCAAGTTCACCTACAAGCTGATAAATGGACTGTTGGAGACGGGCCCCTTTTGGGGTTAGGAATACCTTTACTCCCCGGCGATCTCCCGGGTCTGCCCTGCGCTCCAAAAGGCCGGTGTTTTCCATGCGCCCCAATAAGCCGGTGGTGCTGGAACTGTCCAAGTTTAAGTTCTCCGAGAGGGTGCGGGGATTTATCCCGATTGTGGGAGAAAGTTCCAGCAAGAGCAGGGCTTGGGGGACAGAGAGGCCGAAGGAGGCCAGACTTCTGTTATAGTGCCGTGAGAGCTTTTGCCAGGTGTTTTTGATAATTAAGCAGTAATATCCCGAACTTTCGCCAGACACTGCCCACTCCCTCCCTTGCAAACAAAATACTTGTTTACAAGGTAATTTTAAATAATGGTGGTAACAGTGTCAACTCAAAAGCAAAAAATTGACATTTTGGTTCCGGAGTAGTATAATACCATATTTGAACAGTAAATTTGTTATCCTCTGATTTAACAAAAGGAGAAAGACGGTTAACCTTAGATTAAATTAAGGTAAGTGGGTCTGCGGAGAAGGCAGACCAGGCTTTTTCATACCGGATAATTGAAAAATTAGTGAAGGTCTATAACAACAAGTGTCGAAGATTGGACAGGAGACGCTGGTTACCGCGGTTCCGTTGAACAAGGCGAGGTGCTGTCCTTACTTTGTATCAGCACCCCGGCGTTTAAACAGCATTCTGTTCCGTAGCAATAAATAATCAAGATGATGGAGGTAAGAGGAATGATTGTCAACAAAACTACAAACCCACGTCCGCGCCCTGCTGCCGGAGAAAAATTAGGTTTTGGCCGTATATTCACCGACCATATGGTCGTGATCGACCATACCGAGGAAGGAGGATGGGGTGAAGCCCGGATTGAACCTTATGGTCCGATTATGATGGATCCCGCGTGCATGGTGTTGCATTATGGGCAGGCCATCTTTGAAGGTTTAAAGGCTTACCGGGGGGTTGACAACAAAATCCGGCTCTTCCGGCCCCAGTTGAATATCCAAAGGATGAACCGCTCTGCCCGCCGGTTATGTATCCCGCCGATTGAAGAAGAAAAAGTAATGGAAGCCCTTCTGGAATTTGTGCGCCTTGAGGCCGACTGGATCCCCACTGCCGACCAAGGCGCTTTATATCTCCGTCCTTTCATCTTTGCCTATGATCCGCAATTGGGCGTTCATGCCGCCAAGAGCTACAAGCTGCTGATCATTGCTTCACCGGTGGGGGCCTATTTTGCCAATGGGTTTAACCCCGTAAAGATCATGGTAGAAACCGAATATGTCCGGGCTTGTCCGGGCGGTGTCGGTGAAGCGAAAGTGGCCGGGAATTATGCCGCGAGTTTGCTGGCGGGCGCCATTGCCGAAGAAAAGGGCTATGACCAAGTCCTTTGGTTGGATGGTGTAGAACGGCGCTACATCGAAGAAGTCGGAGCCATGAACATCTTCTTTAAGATCGGTGACGAGGTTGTCACCCCTGCGCTGGTGGGGTCCATTCTGCCCGGTATTACCCGTTTTAGCACCATTGAGCTGTTGAAGTCCTGGGGTGTAACCGTTTCCGAGCGGCGGATCTCCATTGAAGAAGTGGCGGCTGCAGCGGATAACGGGACTTTGCAAGAGATCTTCGGGACCGGAACGGCGGCGGTGATTGCCCCAGTAAATGAGGTGGCCTGGAAAGACAAGAAGATTGTCCCCGGCAACGGCGGGGTTGGCCCCTTGACCCAAAAACTCTATGATCATTTAACCGGAATCCAGTTCGGGCGCATTCCGGATACGATGAACTGGACTGTGATTGTGGCCTAAACAGGGTTTTGTTAAGTATGAAAGGCGGCGGGAATACCGTCGCCTTTTGCTAAGTATTAATCATGATTATACATGGTAAATGGGGAGGATTCCCGGGGAACTTGGCGAAAATGAGGGATATTTCCCTTTTGTAACGGGGATGTTACGTGGATGGGAGGGGTTGCGCGATGGCGATCAGCCAAAAGATTCAGGATAGTTTGGGTCGTTCTTCTTGGATCCGTAAGATGTTTGAGGAGGGCGATCGTTTACGCAAAGAATGGGGGCCGGATCGGGTCTTCGATTTCACCTTAGGTAATCCGGATCTGGAACCGCCGGAGGTCTTCCGGGAGTCCTTGCGGGAATTGGCGACAAATCCGGTGCCGGGGATGCATAAGTATATGAACAATGCCGGTTATCCGGAAACCCGGCGGGCAGTGGCGGCATACCTATCCAAGTTGTCCGGGAAGTCCTTGAACGAAAATCACGTGGTGATGACCTGCGGCGCCGGGGGTGGGCTCAATGTTGTCCTCAAAGCCCTGCTGAACCCGGGGGAGGAGGTTGTTTGTATCGCCCCCTATTTTGTGGAGTATGGTTTTTATGTCGATAATCACCAGGGCCGTTTGGTGGTGGTCAAGAGCGGCCCGGATTTTCTGCCGGATATCGCCGCCCTAGGTGCGGCAATTACCCCCAAAACCAAGGCCATCATCATAAATTCACCTAATAACCCCACGGGGGTGGTCTATCCCGCGGAGACATTGGAAGCCATTGAGCGTTTGTTGGCGGAGAAAGAACGGCAGTATGGAACGGAGATTTATTTGGTTTCCGACGAACCCTATACCAAACTGGTTTATGACGGGGTGAAGGTTCCGCCGGTCTTTAAGTATGTTCGCCGGAGCATTCTGGTGACATCCCACTCCAAAGACCTGGCGTTGCCGGGTGAACGCATCGGTTATGTGGCCATTAACCCTGATATTCCTGAAGCGGATCAATTGTTTAACGGGCTTGTCTTTGCCAACCGGATCCTGGGCTTTGTGAATGCCCCCGCCATGATGCAGCGGCTGATCGCGCCGTTGCAAGAGGTGGCCGCTGGGGTGGACGCCTACCGGGAACGCCGGGATATCTTGGTGGATCACCTCTGTAAAGTCGGGTTTAAACTAATTAAACCGCAAGGAGCATTCTATATCTTCCCGCAGTCGCCGGAGCCGGATGATGTGGCGTTTATCAATAAGGCGGCCTCCTTTGGCCTGCTGTTGGTGCCGGGTAGCGGCTTTGGCCTGCCGGGTTATTTCCGGATTGCCTACTGCGTGGATAAGGAAATGATTCTCCGGTCATTGCCCGTCTTTACCCGGGTGGCGGAGGAGTACGGACTAACACGCCGGTAGTTTTTCACAAGAACATAACCGGGCCTAAGTCTTACGGTTTGGGCCCGGTTTTCTTTTTAAAATCAAGGTTCTGGTTTTTTCACCCGTCTGTTGTGGGGTTGACCGGGCAAGGCGGGGAGAATTCCGTAGATCCGGCCTAGGTCCGGTCGGGAAGACAAGGCTTGCGGCACGAACAGCAGTGGCGCAGGGCAGATTCGGGCTTGTCAAGGCTGTTCTTGATCTCCCGGAGGAGGCCTCGAATATTGTGGATCAAGCGGTCCAGGGTATCTTCCGTCTCCAGGGAGACACAGCGCAGGGCTTCATAGGATCTAGCTGTCTGCACCAGGGCTTCTGAGCTATGGTGCCATGTGTTGAGCTGCAAAGTAAACTCCCCGGCGTACACAAGGAGGAAAGATAAAAAGCAGTTTCCGGAGGAACCGATGGATCCGGCAGTAAAGAGGTTGGCGGCCAATTTTTCGGGGGAGGAACAGGAAAGGGCACCTTCGTCTAAGTCCGATGGGGGAAAGTGGCTTTGGCCGGGTGACAACTTGCTCCACGCGGCAGGGGATTGACCGGCAAGGCGATGCTTCAGGTTAATGATGGGGACGGTCAGCTTGGCAAAACGGTGGACAAGATCAATGAGCCCCCGCAAATCCCGTTTGGCGACGGCGGCCCTGTCCAGGCAGGCGGCTGCGGTCGCCAAATTCTGCTGGACGGCTGCCAGCTTGTGGACCAGGCCGTCCAGGAAAAATGCGATCTTGTTGTTCTGAAGCATTTGTTGTTCTTGCAAAGCGGCGTCCTTCAATTTTTCTCCCTTCCTTAGCCGGTGATGGCTGGGGTTTTGCTGTCCTTTTCTCAGGGACGGTTTATTTTATGCGCTTTAGTGGCGTAATGTCGAAAAGGAAAGCGGTTTTGGCCGGGAAGATATCTCTGTCAAGTTGGTCTTCAATTGCTGCGTGGCCGCTGGCCTATCTTCAATGGGTAAGAAGAAACCCATTATTTCCATGAAAGAACAGTTAGAAAACGGACTTTACAAGTACGTGTTGGTGTGCTAAAATTACCTCTGCTTTACGGCCCCATCGTCTAGAGGCCTAGGACATCGCCCTTTCACGGCGAAGACAGGGATTCGAATTCCCTTGGGGCTACCAATTATGCTTATAGTTAGTGCGGCAAAAGCTTTGTCCGGCCCATTGACAGGACTATTCCTTTCGAATTTGGGCGGTATTTCCAAGATAAAAAGGTTGACTGGACTCCACTGTGCATGATATAATTTAACTTGCGTCAAACAAGCGGACGCGTGGCTCAGTCGGTTAGAGCGCTGCGTTCACATCGCAGAGGTCACTGGTTCGAGTCCAGTCGCGTCCACCATAACATGGAGCCGTGGTGTAGTCGGTCTAACATGCCAGCCTGTCACGCTGGAGATCGCGGGTTCGAGTCCCGTCGGCTCCGCCATCAAAATACAAATAATGTGCCACGATAGCTCAGTTGGTAGAGCAGGGGACTGAAAATCCCCGTGTCGCTGGTTCGATTCCGGCTCGTGGCACCATTTTTTATTTACTGACTAAAACCGGAAGGTTGGGCCGGCAATGGCCAACCTCCGGTTTTCTTGTCTTTAATGTAAGTTTCTTGCGCAAGGGTTTTAGGGGCTCCTTTGTTGAAAGGGATGTACCGGAGAAAATAAACGTATATTAATTAAGAAGAAAGGAACTTTTCGTAGTTATAAATAGTTATCTAAAGATAGGCCCGCTTGAACGAATGCGGCGTTTTGCTGGGGTTATCGAAAAATCCCAGAATGTATTGGAAGGGTTATCGCAAAACGCAACGAATTTAAAACTGTGTCTTGTTGAAATCTTATGTCCGAGATTGCGACGACCTGAGTGGGAGAAAGGGGGGATTGGCCGGGCAACGAAAGAACAGGACCCAAAATACACACATATTGAAATATAACGATCTGAGTTACATACGAAAGGATTTTGCGGGAATCCTTTATTGTAGATGGGGTTGTAACGGAGAAAACAAGAGGGGTGTTAAAATGAAAGGCTTTTTCCGTGTTGCCTGTTTGTTGTTGCTTGTGACATTACTGGCGGGACTGCCTGCCCTGCCGGCACAGGTTGCCGAGGCCAAGACGCCCCAAGGGATCTTGGATTCTGCGGCGGAGGTTTTCCGTGAGATGGCGAATCAAGGCGATGTCTCCACAATGGCGGCATTGGTGCGGGATGCTGAAGGTCTGGCCATCTTTCCTTCGGTTATAAAAGCGGCCTTGATCTTTGGCGGACGGTATGGGGAAGGAGTTGTCCTGCGCCGGGACAGGAATAATGGTGGCTGGTTCGGGCCCAGTTTCTATTCGATTGGCGGGGCGTCCTGGGGTTTGCAGGTTGGCGGCCAATCAACAGCCTTGGTTCTGGTGATTATGAACGAAAAGGGTATGAAAGGCTTCCGCGGGGACAAGTTCACCCTCGGCGGGGATCTGGCGGTGGCTGTCGGTCCGGTGGGCCGTCAGACCGGTGTCGGCACTGATGAAAAATTCCGGGCGTCCATCTATTCCTACTCCTTGAACAGGGGGATCTTTGCCGGAGTCTCCTTGGAAGGCGCGGTCATTTCCACACTGGAGGAGAAGAACAAAGAGTTTTGGGGCCGGGCGATGACCTCCCAGGAAACACTGAACACTAAGACTACGGACCACCGGGTCCAGAGCCTGATCTACGAGATCAATCAGTTGATTGCCAAGGCTGAATAAGCATCAAGGCAGCCGATAATTAACTTCATGACTCCCTTTTTAGGGAGTTTTTGTTTGTGGGAGATTGCTTCCGGCCGGAGATTGTTAAAAATGTAACAAATTGTTTACCTGGGCTTCATTGAAATCTCCAGTATTCTGGGTTAAAATGAATGTGAAATAATTCACAATCCGGATTAAGGAGCGGGTGAAAATGACCGATGTCGTTGTCATTCCGCGGGCAACCATCTCCCGGCTTCCTGTTTATTTCCGGGTACTTATGGAGCTCAGTCACATGGAAGTCTCCCTGGTTTCCTCTGACGAGCTGGCGGCCAGGTCAGGCGTGAGTTCGAGTCAACTCCGGAAAGACCTTTCCTACTTCGGAGAATTTGGTATCCGGGGCGCCGGATATGATGTGGGCTTTTTGTTGCAGAAAATCCGGGAGATCTTGGGGATTCATCGGGAATGGCGGTTGGTGATTGCAGGGGCAGGCAAACTTGGAACGGCCCTTGCCCGTTACAGCGGTTTTGCCCAACACGGACTGGAAGTGGCGGCCCTCTTCGATATTGATCCTGGCAAACAAGGGAAAATGACGGGAAAGATTCCGGTCCTACCCATGGAAGACCTTACCGGATTTGTGCAAGAACACGACATTCAAATTGGGGTTATTACCGTTCCGGCCCAAGCTGCCCAAGGAGTGGCGGACCTCATGGTCCGGGCTGGCCTGAAGGGAATCTGGAATTTTGCTCCTGTACGGATTGAGGTTCCCGATGATGTTATAGTTCAGTATGAAGACCTGGTGGTTGGGTTACTTACCCTTTCACACCACCTGTCACGCAGAATGAGATAAAATTTTTTGCGAGGGTTAGTGAAAAATTTCACAAGCATAGAATAACAGAAGGATGAGGGGGCTATAACCATGAAAAGCTGGGAAGAACTGAATCAACGCAGGGATGAGGAGAGAAGCAAGATCTCACTCCGCCGTAGTGAAGCCGCTGTGAAGATCATCGTTGGCGGCGGCACCCGTGGGATTGCCGCCGGTGCCCGGGCAATTACCAGTACTACATTGGACGAGATCCTCCGTCACCACTTGGAGGGGAAGGCTGTTGTCCAATTGGCTGCGGTCGAACAGGAAGGTTGTGAACCCTTGGTTCGGATCGAACAGCCCGGCAAAGAGCCTGTTGTTTATCAGAACGTTACACCGGAGCGGATGCAACGGATCTTCCAACAACACGTGCTCAATGGTGAAGTCGTCAAAGAGTGGGTTATGGCTTCTTAAGCAACGGTTTAAATTTTGAGAAATACTTCGGATGCAAAAATAGGAGGGCATGATGGAACAATCATGCCCATTATCCTCTGTCCGGCAGTATAAATTAGGGGGTATTCGTCGTGGCATTTTACCGTTCCCATGTTTTGGTCTGCGGTGGAACCGGCTGTACTTCGTCGGGGTGCCAGAAGGTTCAGGAGGCTTTGGCGACTTCTTTGAAAAGGGAAGGTCTGGATAAAGAGGTTGCCGTGGTTCAGACCGGTTGTTTTGGTTTCTGCCGTTTGGGACCGATTGTTATTGTCTATCCGGAGGGCGCATTCTATACACAGGTTAAACCCGAAGATGTTCCTGATATTGTTACGGAACACCTGATCAAGGGGAAGCTTGTGGAACGGTTGTTGTTCAAGGAAGAGATGCATGAAAAACCGGTTTCGCTTTACGGTGATATTGATTTCTACAAGAAGCAGCACCGGATTGCCCTGCGTAACTGTGGCGCCATCAATCCGGAGAAGATCGGGGAGTATTTTGCGGTTGACGGATACCAAGCCCTTGCCAAAGTGTTGCATACCATGACACCGCAAGAAGTAATTGACACGATCAAAGCCTCCGGTCTGCGCGGACGGGGTGGCGGAGGTTTCTTGACCGGCGCCAAGTGGGAGTTTGCCGCCCGTGCCGTCGGCGACAAGAAGTATGTGGTCTGTAACGCCGACGAAGGAGATCCGGGCGCTTTTATGGACCGGAGTGTTCTGGAAGGCGACCCCCATACAGTCTTGGAGGCAATGGCCATCGCGGGTTATGCTATCGGCGCAAGTCAAGGGTATATCTATGTCCGGGCGGAATATCCCATTGCCGTTGAACGTTTGCGAACAGCGATTGCGCAGGCAAGGGAAGAGGGCATGCTTGGTGAGAACATCTTTAATAAAGGGTTTTCCTTTGATATTGAACTGCGACTCGGCTCAGGCGCCTTTGTCTGTGGAGAAGAAACGGCGCTCCTGGCATCGGTGGAGGGAAAACGCGGGATGCCCCGTCCCCGTCCGCCTTTCCCGGCAGTCAAGGGCCTTCTTGGTTGCCCAACAATCATTAACAACGTGGAGACGCTGGCGAACATTCCGCCCATTATCTTTAAGGGTGTAGAGTGGTTCACCAGTATTGGCACAGAGCGCAGCAAAGGGACGAAGGTTTTTGCCCTGGCCGGGAAAATCAACAACACCGGCTTGGTGGAGGTGCCAATGGGCACTACTTTACGGGAGATCATCTATGATATCGGCGGTGGTTTGCCCGGAGGGAAAACCTTTAAAGCCGCGCAGACTGGCGGACCGTCAGGCGGATGTATTCCTGTGCAATACCTGGATATTCCCATTGACTATGACTCTTTGGCTGAGATTGGGTCCATGATGGGTTCCGGGGGCCTTATCGTGATGGATGAGACCAGTTGCATGGTAGATATTGCCAAGTTCTTCCTGGAGTTCACCCAGGATGAGTCCTGTGGTAAATGTACTCCCTGCCGGGAAGGGACCCGACAAATGTTGGAAATCTTGAAACGCATCACCGGTGGTCAGGGTAAACCCGGCGATATTGAACTCCTGGAGGATTTGGCAGAGACCATCAAAGCGGCTTCCCTCTGTGGTTTGGGCCAGACGGCGCCAAATCCTGTTCTTAGCACCCTCCGTTACTTTAGAGACGAATATGAGGCCCATATTAATGAAAAACGTTGTCCGGCCGGTGTTTGTCAGGCCTTGTTAAATTACCGGATAGAACCGGAAAAATGTAAGGGTTGCGGGCTTTGTGCCAAAGAATGCCCGGTGGGGGCTATCACCGGTGAGCGGAAATCCCCCTTTGTGCTGGATGCGGGAAAATGCATAAAATGCGGGGCGTGCGTTGCTAAATGTCCGTTCAAGGCCATTTCCCGATAGACGAGAAAGAATGGGGTGAATCCATTGAAGATGATTAAATTGACCATAAACGACCGGTCTGTTGAGGTGGCGGAAGGGACGACGATCCTTGAAGCCGCGGCGCAAGCAGGTATCAACATTCCCACCCTCTGTCACCACCCGGAACTGCGGAAAGAAGGTTCCTGCCGGGTGTGTGTGGTGGAAGTGGAAGGAGCCCGCAGCTTGGTGGCCTCCTGTGTTCATCCCGTTATGGAGGGAATGGTGGTGCGGACCAACACCGACCGTGTCCGCTGGACTCGGAAGAACATTATTGAGCTCCTGGTGGCTGCCCATGACCGGGATTGCTTAACCTGTGACCGCAATAATAACTGCGAGTTGCAAAGGCTGGCCCAGGACTATGGTGTCCGGGAGGTCCGCTTCCCTGCTGCGGTCCGCCATGATCCGCCGGATTGCTCCAGTGAATCCATTATTCGTGATACAAATAAATGTATTTTATGCGGCCGATGCATCCGGGTCTGTAAAGACATCCAAGGTGTATCTGCTTTAGGTCTCGCCTTCCGGGGCAGCAGAACCAAGGTGGGTCCGGCCTTTAACCGGGGCTTGGCCAATGTGGCCTGCACCAATTGCGGGCAATGCGTGGCTGTCTGCCCCGTGGGCGCTTTAAAAGAACGCTCCGCCATTGATGATGTCTGGAAGGCCTTGAATGATAAGGCAAAACATGTGGTGGTCCAGGTTGCCCCGGCGGTCCGGGCGGCTCTGGGCGAGGAGTTTGGCATGCGGGAAGGATCCCTGGTCACCGGGAAGATGGTGGCCGCCCTCCGACGGTTGGGTTTTGACCGGGTGTTTGATACCCAATTTGCCGCGGATGTCACCATTATGGAGGAGGGCCACGAATTACTGCACAGGTTGGAGAACGGCGGCCCCTTGCCGCTGATTACTTCCTGCAGCCCGGGTTGGATCAAGTATTGTGAACACTTTTATCCCCAGTTATTAGCCAATGTTTCTTCGTGTAAATCACCCCAGCAAATCTTTGGGGCCTTGGTCAAAACCTACTATGCGGAGAATCAGGGACTTGACCCCAAATCCATCTTTTCGGTGTCAGTCATGCCCTGCACGGCCAAGAAATTTGAGGCGGCTAGGCCGGAGATGGCCCGGGACGGCGTGCGGGATGTGGATGCTGTTTTGACCACTCGGGAACTGGCTCGGATGATCCGGGAGGCCGGTTTGGATCTGCCCTCATTGCCTGAGGAAGAGTTTGACCTGCCGATGGGTATGTCTACCGGTGCCGGGGCTATCTTCGGCGTCACCGGCGGTGTGATGGAGGCGGCCTTGCGGACGGTGGTGGAAACAGTAACAGGAAAAGAGCTTCGTCATATCGAATTTGAAGCAGTGCGGGGATTTAATGGTGTCAAAGAGGCAACTGTGGCCGTGGGTGACCGGATCCTCCGGGCGGCAGTGGTCCATGGCCTGGCTAATGCCGGTGAGTTATTGGGCCGGTTCTGCCGCGGCGAGGTTAGTTACGACTTCATTGAGATCATGGCTTGTCCCGGCGGTTGTATTGCCGGTGGAGGCCAACCGCGGAGCTGTTCCAAGGAGACCCTGCAGATGCGGGCCAATGCCTTGTACCGAGAGGACCTGGGCAAAAAAGTCCGGAAATCCCACGAAAACCCTGCGGTTCAGGAGGTATACCAGAAATTCCTGGGCAAGCCGTTAAGCGAAAAGTCCCACCATTTATTGCATACCAGCTATGAAAAGCGTTCGGATCTGTAGGTCCGGGATGAAGGAGGCGACAACGTTGTCAGAACGAGATGAGATCCGCCGAAAAGAATTGGATGAAGTCATTGAGCATTACCGCGGTCAGGAGGGTGGGCTTATTCCAGTACTCCAAAAGGCCCAGGAGATCTACGGGTATCTCCCGGAGGTGGTCCAGGAGCGGATTGCCCGGGGACTCAACGTTCCGCTGAGCGATGTCTATGGCGTAGCCACGTTTTATTCCCTCTTCTCCTTAAAACCGGTGGGCGACTACAAGATCGGCATTTGCATGGGGACGGCCTGTTATGTGAAGGGCGCTGCGGACATTGTGGACCGGGTTGGTTCGGAACTGGGGATTAAAGTCAATGAGACTACGGCAGACGGTCGCTTTACCCTGGAGGTAACCCGCTGCATCGGCGCCTGCGGCTTGGCCCCGGTACTCACAGTGAACAAAGACGTCTACGGACGCCTTATCCCCGATGAAATACCTGGTATTCTCAGTAAATATAAGGATATGTGATGACCTGTTTATTCTCCCTCCCCTGCTTGCGGGGGAGGGAAAAATTCTTTATAAAGGGAAAACGGCTTGGTTCCGGCAATAAAGTTGTCGGCCATTTCTTTTCGTATTGTCAATCCCTTTACCAAAACAGGGAGGGAGACCCTGGATGGAGCTTTTAGTTTGTGTCGGGAGCGCCTGTCATATGCGGGGCGCCCACGCGGTACTTGAGGAATGCAAGGAGTTAATCCGGGAGTTGGGTCTGGAGGACCGAATCCTGCTCAAAGCCGGTTTTTGTCAGGGACGCTGTACTGAAGGGGTTAATCTTGTCTTTGTGGGCGAGCCCATCGGCGGAGTCCGTCCGGGGGAAGTCCGGACGGTGTTTGACTGGGTGATATTACCGAAAATCAGAGGAGGGAACCCGGATGGGACTCATCGTACGGTCGGCGGCCAACTGTAAGAACTGTTATAAATGCGTACGGACCTGTCCGGTTAAGGCGGTGCGGTTTACTGGGGGACAGGCCGAAGTGGTTGAGGAACTTTGCCTGCATTGTGGTGAATGTGTCCTTTCCTGCCCGCAACGGGCCAAGTCCTTTGTGGCGGAGGGCGCCGAGATCCTCCGTTCCTGGCTGGGTAAAGAACGCATTGCTGTCTCCCTGGCTCCCAGTACAATCTCGTATTTTCCCGATGTTGCCCGGTTAATTGCCCGTCTTAAGGCGGAGGGGGCGGAGGTGGTTCGGGAGACTGCCGAGGGTGCGGCCCTGGTGGCAAAGGCCACGGGAGAATGGGTCCGGGAACATCCGGACCAGCCTTGGGTCTCCACCAGTTGTCCGGTGGTGGTGAACTTCTTTGAAAAGCACCATCCGGATCTCCTATCCTATCTTGTGCCGGTGGTTTCGCCCATGGTGGCCCATGGTCGCTTGCTGAAGAAGCGCTTTGGTGAAGTGAAGGTAATTATGATCGCCCCGTGTCCGGCTAAGATCGGCGAGGCCCGGGACTCCAGGGCCCTGGGCACGGTTGATGCAGTGGTGACCTTTCACGAGTTGGCGGAGTATTTAGGCTTGGAGGAGCAGGAACCGATTCTCCGGGCTGAGCCGGGCCGTTTACCCGAGGAAGACCGGGTCAGCCGGCTCTATCCTCTACCGGGGGGTATGTTGCCAGCGGCCGGGGAAGACTTGGGCTGGAACCAGGCGATTTTGCACGGCATTGATGACCTGGAGTTTTTAGTGGAAAGCCTGCGTAAAGGGACGGTGCAGCCTGGCCTCATTGAAGCTTTGGGCTGCCGGCAGGGCTGTTTGGGTGGGTTTTCCTTCCGCAGGCAGGGACGGTATGCTGCGCAAAGCCAGCAATTCTTGGCCTCCTTGTCCAATTGGCCTAAGGGTGATTGGGCTGAGGAACAGCTACCTCTGAAACGAACGTATCAGCCCCGGGTAATGGACAGAAAGCAACCGTCGGATCTGGAGATCCGGCAGGTGCTACGGGAAATCGGAAAAGTGCGCCCGGAGGATGAACTTAACTGTGGGGCTTGCGGTTATTCGTCCTGCCGGGAAAAGGCCATTGCCGTCTGTCAGGGCCTGGCGGAGGTCGGGATGTGTATGCCCTATATGGAATCCCGGGCGGAGTCCTTGTCAAACACGATCATCGAGGCTACCCCAAATGCCATCATTCTGACCGACCGGGAGTTGCGGATTCAGGAGTTTAATCCTGCAGCGGAGCATTTGTTCCAGCAGAGCCGGGGTGGGTTGATCGGGCAGCCGCTGGATCTGGTGATTCCGGTGGATGATTTTCTGCAAGTGGCCAAGGACCACCAACCCATTTTGGGGAAGAAGGTAACCTATCCTAAATACGGGAAGATCACCCGCCAAACCATCGTCTGGGTGGAGGAGCACGACCTGGTGCTGGCGTTGATTGCCGATATTACCCGCCAGGAACAGCAGATCTTAGCCATGCAGGAAGTAAAGGAAGAGACTATCCAAAAAGCCCAGGAGGTCATTGACAAACAGATGCGCACGGTCCAAGAGATCGCTGGGCTACTGGGGGAGACGGCGGCAGAGAGCAAGATTCTCCTTACACAACTAATGGGGCTGGTCTCCCGGGACGGTGGGTCAGATGAATGAGCTTTTTGTGGAAGTGGCCAATGGCTCCCTGACTAAGTTCGGGGAGGAGCTTTGCGGTGACAAGGTGGAGGTTGTGCGGGGAAAAGATACCGTCACCATAGTTCTGGCCGACGGCCTGGGCAGCGGGGTCAAAGCTAACATTCTCGCCACCCTCACGGCGAAGATTGCTGCTACCATGCGTTCCAAGGGGGCTTCCATCGATGAAGTGGTTACCACGATCATTCAAACCCTGCCCACCTGCAAGGTCCGGCAACTGGCCTACTCCACCCTGAGCTTGTTGGAGATTGACCGGTTTGGCCAGGCTTATCTGGTGGAGTTTGATAATCCCCCGGTGATCCTGCTCCATCAGGAGCAGCATCAAGTGCAAAGCCAGTCGCGGGAGGTAGCCGGGCGGCTTGTGCGCGAGTCCCGGTTTCAATTGGCGGAAGGCGACTTTTTGGCCCTTATCAGCGATGGTGTGGTCCACGCCGGCGTGGGGGCGGTATTGAATTTGGGCTGGCAGTGGCAGAATGTGGCGGATTATCTCGAACGGATGGTCAAAGCTGAACGAAGGAGCGTGGGACGGGTAGTCCGGGATCTGTTGGATGTTTGTGAAAACCTTTACCAGTTCCGGCCGGGGGACGATGCCACGGTGGTGGGTGTCAGTGTCAGGCGTCCGGTCAAGGTCTGCCTCTTTACCGGGCCGCCCATGGATCCGAAGGATGATGAAGTTATCTGCCGACGCCTGGCGGAGTTTGACGGGATTAAAGTGGTCTGTGGGGGAACTGCCGCAAACATCCTAGCGCGGTGTTGGGGGAAGGAAGCACGGATGGAGGAGTATATAGACGAAGATATCCCCCCGACGGCGGTAATCGAGGGGATCGATCTTGTGACGGAAGGTATCCTCACCCTCAACCGGGCGGTGGAAATGATTCACCGGACCGATTCGGACGGGAGGATTCCCAATGGACGGGATGGTGCCAGCCGCTTGGCCAGGCTTTTATTGGAAGATTGCACTGAATTGACGGTCCTCCTGGGGCAGCGGATCAATCCGGCCCACCTTAATCCACAATTGCCGGTCAGATTGGGGCCGAAGGTCCAGGTCATTGGGGAACTGGTTGAGCTTTTACAGAAACGCGGCAAACAAGTCCGGGTGGAATACTTCTAGTGGATGCGCATCCGTTAATTTAATACCCTGAAGACCCGGACATCATCATCGACGAGCTCATAATAGACTGGGCCGCAACGGTCGCAGTTCAGGCGCTGCCAGGGATGGCTGTAATTGAGGGTGGCGTCCTCTCCCCAAAGGGAATCGTCGACGCCGAGTTCCTTGGCACATAAAGGGCAGATCCAGTCCCATTCCAGCCGCTTGGTGCCCCCGGCGGGCAGTTGGTTGATCAAACGGTCCACGCGAACGCTCATTCGTAGAACCTGCCAGGAAGAGGGCCCGTAACGGTCGGCCAAGTATTTCATCACATGCTTGTAACCACTAATCCGGCGTAACAATTCGATTTCCTTCATGGGACTACTCCTTTCTCCTTTCTCCGTGGAGGGTTATTGATGGGAGGAACCAAGGGCGGCGGTCCAAGTGGTAAATTAAGGTTATATTCAATATAACAATATTTTACAAAATTGTCAAGTTGGCAGTTTTATCAGGCAGACGGGTTTAAGTTACCTGTCTTACCGCTGATGATCTTAATGTTCCGGCAAGTTTTTCCTGTGGGATGGGCCTGAAAAAGTTTGTTGTATTTGTTATAATGAAGAGTCATCGTAAAGCCAGGAAGATATGATTAATAGTAAATTACTTGGAGAAAAGAGCAGGATTTTTAGGAATATTGGAGTATTATAAAATATTATATGTATTATGGTAGTAATTGCCACAATTCAAGGAGGAAGAGATGAAAGCCGTTTGTATTATTGGAAGCCCGAATGAGTATGGAAATACCGCTTTTGTCGTCGACCAGATTATTGATGGTATGATTGAAACGGATATTAAAGTTGAACGGCTGGCCCTGGGAAAGATGGAGATTAATTATTGTCAAGGCTGTAAGATTTGTGATACGACCCGCCGGTGTGTCCAACGGGACGATATGGATGCTCTCATTAAAACAATTGAAGATGCTGATATATTACTGGTGGCATCGCCTTCCTATTGGGGCAATGTCTCCGGTCAGTTGAAAGTTTTTTTCGATCGGTGCCTGCCGTTGTTTGATCCCCGAAGCGGGCAGACCCGATTTCCCCAGGGGAAAGCGGGAATTGCGGTGGCAGTCAGTGCAAGCGCAGATGCAACGGAAAGCGCCAATGTGATCAAGGCGATTGAACGTTTTTTCGGCTATTTGGGAATCACTCCCATTCAACGGATTACAATTGAAGGGGTTTATGCCAAGGAAGACTTTGTTGGGAAAGAAGAGCGCCTGGATGAGGCTTTCCGAATAGGCCTGAATCTGGTTAAGCAATTGGATTTCCGTAATTAAGTAACAAAAAACGGGACACCTTTCAGTGTCCCGTTTTTTGTTGAAAAGTTACGGCATAAATTAAGCTTCCACGGAGGGGCTGGGTGTAACTGGAGTATTGTTGTAAAGTTCGTTATAAGCTACGGCCATGGCAATTTGGGCGAACGGCAGCGTAGCCAAAACACCGACAAAACAAGCAATGGAGCCAACGAAACTTAAAATACCGCAAACAAAAACGTAAACCCAAGTCATAACCGGGTTTTTTGCAGTTATGGTTGTAAAGGCTTCTTTAAAGGCATCAACAGGGGCCAAATTCTTTTCGATAATGAGAATCAGGGCAAATGCGTAGGCGATATTGACCAATGGACCGGCAACAAATGCGAAAAGGCCGCCAAGAAGAGGAATAAGCGAGATAATGGTGAAAGGGATATATACCATGATGGTCAGCAAAAACGTGGGAACGAATTTGTCAAAATGGGTAAAAATCTCGTTAAACTCGCCCTTTTCACCGCGCATAACCTTGAGGCACAACATTAGGAAGCCACCCATCATAATACCGCCAAGGATACCGAAGGTAAAAATAGAAATCAACATGACCACGATACCCGCTGGGATGAGAAGACCTGCATTTTTGTGAATAATTCGAAACTCCGTTGAATACCCTTTCCAATATCCACCAATATTACCTCCTCTTATTGGTTATAAAAATTATAATAATTACTACGACACCAAAAAAACTTTTCCTTGTCTACGTACGAACTTTTACAAAAAATTTTTTGCCTAGTTTATAAGTGTTTTTACCACCTTTTAAAGACGAAAAACACGGCTGCCAGGATCAATAGGAAGCCCACAATATAATTCCACTTTAGGCTCTCCTTGAGATAAAGCACAGAGAAGACGCTGAAGACAATGAGGGTAATGACCTCCTGTATGATCTTAAGCTGGGCGGCGGAAAAGTGGGCATGCCCCAGCCGGTTGGCCGGAACCTGAAAGCAATACTCCACAAAAGCGATTAACCAGCTGACCAGGATTACCTTCCACAAAGGCGAGTCTTTGAATTTCAGATGGCCGTACCAGGCGAAAGTCATGAAGACGTTGGAGATTGTTAAAAGGAGAACTGTGGTCATATCATCAACACTCCTAAAGTTGAAAATAAGAGGCCGGGAGAGATTTCATCAACAGAAAACAACCGAACTCACGAACCGGGAGTTCGGCAAACAAAGTAACAAATGAATTATACAGGAGGGGGCCCGTAAATATTTAACTATAAAACATGGATTAACATTCCGAGTGGCCACAGGCCAGGCATTTGGCGCAGCCTTCGAAGTTGCCGAAGGCGTACATGCCGCAGACAGGACAAAGATTGAACCGGACCTTGCCCCGCTTGTTGCCGTTGGTTTCAGGAGGTGGTGGGACTGCTGCGGCGGCAGGAAGAGTTGGCTGGTCAAGGGCCAATTGCTCCTGGGTGGCGGTCGACTGCTGGCTGCCGGAGGACAGGGGGTTGTTCAGGTAGTCGAAGATAAACTGGCCGATGGCATCGGGAACGGACCGGACCCGGTGGGGGCCAAAGCCGACAGAACGGCTCCCCCCGATCCCCACCAACTCATCGGCGACAATCTCCGGATCAATACCGGAGCGGAAAGCCAGGGAGATCAAGCGGGCGATGGCCTCGGTAAAGGCGGCCACGTCACTGCCGGCCTTGCCGATCTGGGCAAACAACTCAAAGGGATGGCCTTCATGGAGGTTGAGGGTTAAATAAAGATTGCCCTCAGGGGTGACCTTGCCGTCGGTAATCCCGGTCAGGCGGACCGGCCGGTGTACCGGGCGGATTTTACCCCATTCGCCTGTGGAGAGAGGCTGCATCGTTTTGCTTTGAGCAGCTGTATCCCCTGTTTCTTTGGAGTTCTTGGTTACGCCCTTTTGCATGGGTTGGTTTTCGATGGAGCCATCCCGGTAAACGGTAACACCTTTACAGCCAAGCTTAAAGGCGAGGTGATAAACCTTCTCCACATCCTCCGGGGTGGCTTCCCGGGGAAAGTTGACGGTTTTGGAAACGGCGTTGTCCGTGTTTTCTTGAAAAGCCGCTTGCATCCGGATGTGCCATTCCGGGCTCACTTGATGGGCGGTGACGAAGAGTTCCTTGATTCGCTCGGGGATTTCCGCAAAACCTTCCAAGGTACCTTTATCGGCAATGGCGGCGATGAGTTCTTTACTGTAAAAGCCACCTTCTTTGGCCATGCGCTCAAAGATCGGGTTAACCTCGATCAGACGGTCGTTGTCCAGTATTTGCCGGGTAAAGGCAATGCTGAACAGGGGTTCGATGCCGCCGGAGGTATTGCAGATAATGCTGATGGTACCGGTGGGCGCAATAGTGGTTGTTGTAGCGTTCCGAAGCGGCAGTTGTCCGGGGCGGTCATAGATGCTGCCCTTGAAGTTGGGGAAACAGCCACGTTCCTCTGCCAGTTTTGCTGAGGCCTCTTTGGATTCCTTATTGATAAAGGCCATCACCCGACGGGCGGTTGCCACGGCCGCTTCGGAGTCATAACGGATGCCCAGTAAAATCAGCATTTCAGCCCAGCCCATTACACCCAAGCCAACCTTGCGGTTACCCTTTACCATCTCATCAATTTTGGGAATGGGATAACGGGTGGCTTCGATTACATCGTCCAGGAAACGAACGGAGAGATGGACGACGCGGCGCAGTTCATCCCAGTCCACCTCACCGTCTTTTACCATCAGGGACAAGTTGATAGAGCCAAGGTTACAGGCCTCATAGGGCAGTAATGGCTGTTCTCCGCAGGGGTTGGTGCTTTCAATGGCGCCGATGTGAGGGGTGGGATTGCCCTCGTTCATCCGGTCGATGAAGATCACCCCAGGTTCCCCAGAGGCCCAGGCGGAATGGATAATTTGGTTAAAGACTTCCCGGGCGTTAAGACGCCCGGTTGGACTGCCGTTCCTGGGATTGATGAGATAATAGTCTTCGCCTTTGGTCACAGCCTCCATAAAGGCGTCGGTAATGGCGACGGAGAGATTGAAATTGGTGATTTCACCAGTGTTCTTTTTCGCGTCAATAAATTGAAGGATATCCGGGTGATCAACGCGGAGAATGCCCATATTGGCCCCGCGCCGGGTTCCGCCTTGTTTTACAGCTTCGGTGCTGGCGTTATACACTTTCAGAAATGAGATGGGTCCACTGGCTACCCCGCCGGTACTGCCGACCGTATCGTTGGCGGGACGCAGCCGGGAAAAGCTAAAGCCTGTTCCACCACCGCTTTTGTGGATGAGGGCCGCTATCTTCAGCGTTTCAAAGATGGACTCCATGGAGTCTTCAATGGGTAGAACAAAGCAGGTGGCCAGTTGCTGTAGATCCCTGCCAGCGTTCATCAAAGTGGGAGAGTTGGGCATAAATTTCAATTGGTCCATCAGGTTGTAAAATTCGTTTTCGATTGCCGCTACTTCCTCCGGTGTCTTGCCAAAGCTGGTTCCTTCCACACCGGCAATGTTCTTTGCTACCCGGCGAAGCATGTCTTCAGGGGTTTCGATAACACGGCCTCCTTCTTTAGCCAGGTAGCGGCGTTCTAAGACGGTTCGAGCATTCTCTGATAACTGCACAACCGGTCCCTCCTTGTTCAAACACTACATCTAGATGCCATTGTTATCTTACAACACCACATATTGGGTTGTCCAGATGAATCTAGGGCATCTTCGGCGCATTTCGCCGGATTACGTTATCATTAGGCAAAATTAGGGGCAAATAATGCCGTTTTAAACAAATTGTAACAAAAAGACCCGCCGCAGAAGCGGAGGCGGGTCTTTCGGATCATGGCCGGTTTGGTAAAGAATTGTCAACAAAAGCTGACTAATAGATGGATTCCAGTATGGCGCCGGGATAGTAATGGCTTAAAATCTGCCGGAAGTCCCAACCTTCCGCAGCCAGGCCGGCAGCGCCGCTTTGGTCAAGTCCAATGCCATGGCCCCAACCGCCGCCGGTAAAGATAAAGTACTCCGGCCTGCCGTCTTTGCCCAGTTTTGGCTCGACGGTAAACAGGGTGCTGCGCAGCCCGCCGAGGGTGCGCCGGATGGCCTCGCCGGACAGGCGGTGTTCCCCCTTGTCACCCCGGATGAGCACGGTGCGGACGCGGCCGCTGGCGCCCCGCCCGGCTGTGCGCAACTCCTTGATTGCCCCCAGTTTGTCCCCCAGGCCCAAACGGGCCTCCAACTCCTGCCGGGATAACCAGTAGGTCCACCGGTAGGCGCTCCGGGCCGAATAATCCGGGTGTGAACTGGCGGTCCGGGGGCATTTGGTGAGCCAGTCGGCCAAGTCTTCCGGTGGCAGGGGCATCCGGAAGGTTAGCTTCGGATCGGGATTGGCTTTAAGATAAGGAGCGGTAAATCTCCATAAATTCTCACTGTCCTCAGAATAGCCGCCGGAGTTGGCGGAAAAAAAGGCACCGATGGGTTTGCCGTCGTAGGTTAGGATGAGGCCTCGGGTGCTGTCCACGGCGGCGTGGGCGGCAGGGGACTCGGCTTTGACCCCGTTGTAGGCTTGGGAGACCACGGAGGCCAGCAGGTCAAAGCCGCGGCTGGCAAAACGCCCCAAGTTGGCCCAAGTGTAGGTGCGGGCTGCTACGGCTTGGGCGCACAAAGCGGCGGCCGGCCACTTGGCGGACATTTCGGACGGGACCACGGAGTAAAGGTATTCTTCGATATTGAGTCGGTTGACAATAGTCAAACCGTCCTTTCTTGGCAGGAATTCAAGGGCTCCCCGGTAGGCCCGGTTTTCCCGCCCGGCCCAATACCAACCCTGGCCAAAGTCGAGATTAAAGATTACGGTGGTGTGTTCCGGTTTTTTATAAACCAGCGTCAGTGGTTGACCTGTTTTGAGCAGTTCTACGCCGTTATTTACGGTGACGGTCATCCCTTCCGGACCAAGACGGAAACGGAGCAGATGACCGGCGGATCCCTCCAGGACAGGGGTAGTATCTGCAGCGGCAAGCAGGTAAGGACCACCGGTTTTAATAATGACCTCCTTAACCTTTTCCGCCAGGCCGATGCGGATTTCGGGGATCTTCTCCCTGTTCTTGGCCAGGGCGGCTACTGTAGGTGGGACGATCTTGGCAGGGTCGGCTAAAGCTTCGGTGGGTTTTTGCCCGATTCCGGGATAAGCGGAGGTTAGTTTGGCCATGGCCGGAGCAAGCCGGGGGTCGGCCGGGAAGACGTTTTTTGCCTTGGTTAATAAGTCAAAGGCCGTTTGCGGTTTGCCCAGGGCCAGGTTAACTTGGGACAAGGGGAAGAAAACCGCAGACCAATTGGCGTCCTGGGTTAGGGTTTTTCTGTAATGCAGATCCGCCTTGGTTAAGTCACCGGTCTGGGCATAGAGCCGGCCTAAATGAAAATGGGCGCTGGGATTGAAGGGTTCTTTGGCGATTGAGTCTTCCAAAGTTTTAATGGCTGCTGCAGTCTTCCCGCTTTCCGCCAGGGCCAGGCCGCGCCAAAAAAGGATAGCGGCATCATCGTCGGCTGTGGTCAGTTGAATGACCCTGTCATAATAGCCTCCCAGATAGACAGCAGAAACCATGGCCAACCTGTACCCGGTGTGTTTCGGGTGGTTAGCCACCAGGCGTCCCAGCACGGGTAGGGCTTCGTCGTACCTGCCGACCTCCCGCAATAAGCGAATGTAGTTAAGTTGGATCTGAACATCCCCGGGCGAAGACCGGGCCAAGCTTCGCAAGCGCTCCAGGCTTTCCTCGAATTTTCCTTGGTAATACAAGGCAACGGCAGTATTTAATCCCTCTGTGGGTAGGAACTCAGCGGTTGCATGGGGGACGAGAAAGGCTGTAAGGAGAAGAAGAACCCAAAATGCCTTAAGGTGTAGGGTTCTTCGCTTTCGCCGAATTGTTTTGCTCATTTTCACCCTCCTGATCGTAAGGGTGTTATTATTTTATTCTAACAATTTAAAAAAGTCAATAGGTAAAAATTGGCTGTCAATAGATTACTGCTAGGGGACCTTTTACGGTTGTCCGGTGAAGACCACCGCTGAAAGGGGATTTCTGCCTAAAAATAAGGGTCTTGCGCATCAAATAATTGTTTGGGGTCTCTCTTGTCCTGCTCCCCTCATAAAATTCAGTGAGCATTTCGGGGGAGGGATAGCATTGAAAAGGGCAGGAATGATCCAAGGACGCGTCACCCCGGAGGTGGAAGCGTTTTTAAGTTCTGAGGAAGAACGCATGGTTCAAGTCATCATCGAGTATGACTCCTTCCGGCAGGCCCGGCGGTGGTCGGTCCATCGGTGTATTCAACGGTTGGGCGGCAGGGTGATCCGGGAGTTGCCCATCATCAATTCATTGGCGGTGGAGATTTCCGTGGCCGGGCTTCGCCGGTTGATTCCCGATCAGCAGCCCCGGATGGTCTGGGTGGATCAGCAGGTTAAACCCCAACTGAACATGGCGGTGCCGTCGGTCTATGGTGACATTGCATATAAAGAAGGATATACCGGGCGTGGAGTGGTCGTAGCCGTGCTGGATACAGGCATTGATCCCCATCCGGACCTGGTGCGGCCCCGTAACCGGATTATTGGCTGGAAGGATCTGGTGAATGGGCGGCGACAGCCCTACGATGACAATGGCCACGGTACGCATGTGGCGGGGATTATCGGGGGAAACGGCGGCCAATCCGGCGGGCGGTACCGGGGGGTAGCGCCCGAGTGCTATCTGGTGGGAGTCAAAGCCTTGGACGAAAAGGGCAGCGGTGAAATCTCCCTGGTGGTAGAGGGAATTCAATGGGTGGTAGCACGGCGGCGGTGGTATAACATTCGTGTGCTCAATCTTTCCCTGGGCGCAGCGGCGGAGAAGGGTTATCAGGCGGATCCGTTGAGCCGTGCCGCCGAGGCGGCTTGGGAAAGCGGGATAGTGGTCTGCGCCGCCGCCGGCAATGCGGGGCCGAAGGCTGGCAGCATTACTACGCCGGGGATCGCTCCCTCCCTGATTACGGTGGGTAATATTGATGATCGGAACACCGTTGACCGGCGGGATGACCGGATCGCCGACTCTTCAAGCCGGGGACCGACGGTCGATAAGCTGATTAAGCCCGATATTCTCGCTCCGGGCACCAATATTGTATCCCTGAAACCCGGCGGCGGTTACGTCAGTTACTCCGGCACCTCCATGGCGACCCCTTTCGTGGCGGGGAGTGCGGCGCTTATCCTGGAGAAGGAGCCGCGCCTGGATCCGATCAGCGTCAAAGAACGTTTGCTCAGCGCGGCAGAGGACCGGGGATATGGCGAAAATGACCAAGGTACTGGTTACCTGAATCTGAAGGCCCTTTTTGGGTTGACGGCAACGGCAACGCCGGCGGAGGCGGCCTTGGCAAAACCCGCAGTGAATAGAGAGAAGTTGCGTAGCCTCTTGCAAAACTTGTTTAAATTCCTTCCAGAGTTTTTCCCCAATTTGGGCTTGGCAAGGCTGCTGCCCCGGGGGATGGAGGTCCAAAAGTTACTGCCCCTGGCAATGATGTTAATGAGCAGCCTTGGTGAACAGGCATCTCCCGCGCCTAATTCCAACCCCTGGCTGGGGCTAGTGCAGTCGATGGGCAAGTGGCTGAAGGGTTTTGGCCTGCCCATTTAACGCTTGTTTCCTTGAAGAAGTTGGGGTTTGCATATGGTTTGTTTACCCTTTTGACCTGCAGACAATAGCTGCCAGGAAACCGAAGATGATGGCGGCAGTAATACCGGTGCTGGTCAGTTCGAACATGCCGGTCAGGATGCCAATCGGTCCGGTCTTGCCCGCTTCGGAGATGGCGCCTTTGGCCAAAGAGTTACCGAAACTGATGATGGGCATGGAGGCTCCTCCCCCGGCAAACTTGATCAGGGGATCGTACAGGCCGAGCCCGCCTAGGATCCCGCCCAGGATGACCATGCCGGTGAGAATGTGTCCCATGGTTAATTTAGTCCGGTCGTAAATTACTTGCCCGGCAAGGCAGATTAAACCACCCACCAGAAAGGCTGCCAGGTAGGTTGACCATATAATGCGCAAGATCTTCAACCTCGCTTTTCCCGCCCGGCCGTTAAAGCTTGCAGGCCGGTGCTTTTTTGGTGTTATTACGGAAATTCAAAGGCAACGGCATGGGCGATGCAGGGAATAGTCTGTTTTTGCATGACAGAGGTGGGGCTATGCATGGCACCGGTAGCAATCACCAGGATCCGGCGGTAACGCCCCCGTTCCATCTCCCGGAAGAGGTGGCCGAAGACCACCACGGCGGAACAGCCGCAACCGCTGCCTCCGGAGGCTACTTGGGGGTACTTGACCCGGTCATAGATCATGGCCCCGCAGTCTTTGTAGCGGATGCCCAATTCTAAACCGCCGGTCTCCTTGATCCAACGCCGCAGGATCTCCGCGCCGAACTCGCCCAGGTCACCGGTGACAATGAGGTCGTAATCCTCTGGCATCCGCTTGGTGTCAGCAAAATGGCGCAACATAGTATCGGCGGCGGCTGGCGCCATGGCTGCTCCCATGTTCAGGGGATCTTTGACCCCGAAATCCGTCATTTTGCCGACGGTGACATGGGTTACCCGCGGGCCCTTACCCTGGGTTGTCAGGAGGGCGGCCCCTGCGCCGGTAACGGTCCATTGCCCGTAGGGGCGGCGCTGGTTGCCGTACTCCGTGGGGTAGCGGTATTGCCGTTCTGCTGCGGAGTAATGGCTGGAGGTGGCGGTCAGCGCCGTGCCGATGAAGCCCCCATCGATGAGCATGGCCCCCAGCCCCAAGCCGGCCATGGAGGTGGAACAAGCCCCGTAAACCCCAAAGAACGGTAACCCCAAGAGGGAGGCGTTAAAGCCGGAGGTAATGATCTGGTTGAGGAGATCGCCGGCGATAAACAGGTCAATATCCTTCTCCGTCCGCTTTGCCTTTTGCATGGCTTTCAGGCAGGCGGAGTTCATCAGTTCGCGTTCGGCCAGTTCGAAGCTGGCCTGGCCCAGGGTCAAGTCGCCGGCGATTAGATCAAAGTCTTTGGCCAGCGGGCTTTGGCCTTCGAAGGGCCCGACGGTCGTGCCTGTGGCGATGACTATGGGCGGCGTTGCCATCTGAAAGGTCTGGCGGCCAAGTTTTTTCCCGATTTTCGGTCACCTCTTTAATAAAGCGTGGATCAACCCGACGAAGAAGGCGGTAACCACCCCGTAGGTGATGACGGAACCAGACAGGATGAAGATCTTGCTGCCAATCCCCTGGATAAAGCCTTCTTGCTTGTACTCCAGGGCTGCGGAGACCATGGAGTTGGCAAAGCCCGTGACCGGCACGGCCAGTCCGGCCCCGGCGTAACGGGCCAGGCGGTCAAAGACACCGAAGGCGGTGAGGATAGCACCAAGCATGATCATGGTGGCCACCGCCGGGTTGCTGGCTTCCACCGGCGGCAGGTGGAGGATGGCCGCATAAAGGTCAATAAAAAATTGGCCAATGACGCAGACGAGGCCGCCGGAAAAGAAAGCCCACAAAGCGTTGGCCGTGTATCTGGCCGGAGGTTCCATTTCCTTAATTAGTTGCTGGTAACGGGCTTGTTCCGGTGTCGGCAGTGGTTTTTGGCTCATGGTTTCCTTCGCTCCTTGAATATGATCTACCGTCAACCAAAACAGTACCGGAAATCATCTTAACCACTTGCTCTCTAAAGCATTCACGTTAACCTTGGCTAGAAATAATGGATGTTACTGGAAGGCGGCGAAGATGGTTGGTGATGTGTGTTGGGAGACTTGAACGGTTATTAGCCGGGCTGACTATGCAGACGGGCTTGGTTGCCATATTTTTCACTTCAATCTTCGGCCTGTCGATCCTGGGTCGGCGGGAGGTGTATGTCACCGGCGACCCCATCTTGTACGGCGTCTACCGGATGTTAGTGCTGGAGACCGCCCGACCCCTCCGGTGGGGGTGGCCCCGGCCGGGGAAACCTGCAGATGTTTATCGGATGGAGCTCCGGACGGAGCCACCGGTGGCAGGGGAGTTGGTCCTGGGGCGAATCCCCCGTTTTCCCGCAGTTTATTACTGGAACCCGGTGCAAGACATCTCCGGGGAAGAGTTGCAGCAGGTTTTGGCGGGCAAGATCCGAAACTGGGCGGAACTCGGTGGTGAAGACCGGGCGATTGTCTGTTTTTCCGGTCCGGATCCGGATTTAGGTAAAAGATTGGCCCGTGAACCGGGTGGTCTGGCTGTTCTGTACTGGCCCCAACTGGTGCCGGAAGTCAGGGTGTTGCAGGTTGGCTGTAACGATTGGCTCAGTTTCCAGGACCGGGGCGGCGACGGTTTTCCCGGTTGCGGTTGGGTTGTGCTAAGTCCAGTGCGTCCTTTGGCCTGGTGGGAGGAGCTGGGCTGGCAACTGCGGAATATAAAATTGATCCGGCGGATAAAACGGGGCTTTTCCTGGAACCGTTGGTTGTACGGGCAGGAAAGGCTGACCCTGACGGCGGTGGGGGACATCATGCTGGACCGGGGCGTGGCGCGCACTGTCAAAGAGCAGGGTGGGGATTATCGTTATGTTTTTGCCCGAACTGCCCCAATCCTGGCCAGGGCGGATCGGACCCTCGGCAACCTGGAATGTCCCCTCAGCCTGAGGGGGTGCCAGATCAACATGTTCCGAGGACACCCGGCGGCTGCCGCTGCCTTGCGGGCGGCTGGTTTTGATCTGGTTTCCCTGGCTAATAACCATATTTTGGATTATGGCCCAGAGGCCCTGGCGGATACGTTGGATATTGTCAAAAGCCATGGCATGACGCCGCTGGGCGCGGGACGGAACCGGGCGGAGGCGCGGCGAATCCATTTTGAAACGGTAAACAGGATCCGGGCGGCGTTTTTAGCCTATACCGAGGTGCGGCCGGGGTTCACCTACACCCGTACAGGCGTGGAGTGGCGGGCCGGGCCGGACCGGGCCGGGGTAAACCCGGTGGACACGGAGGAGATGCGGCGGGAGCTAGCGGCTGCGCGGCGCAGGGCCGATGTGGTGGTAGTTACTGTCCATTGGGGTGATGAATACCAGGGTTTGCCCAACCCCTTCCAGCGTCAGCTAGCTCGGGAACTCCTGGCGTGTGGGGCGGACCTGGTGGTTGGCCACCATCCCCATGTCATTCAGGGGGTGGTATTTGGCGGGAAGGGTGCGGCTGCCTTTAGTCTTGGTAATTTTGTTTTTGACCAGAAGGTTTGGGACCGCCGGGAAGGCTTGATCCTGGAAGCTTGCTTCGACCGGGCGGGCCTGCGGCAAGTCCGTTTTTTGCCTGTGCGGATCCTGGGTGAACAGCCCCGGTTGCTCCAGGGGGAAGAGGCCCGGAGGGTTTGGCGGCGGTTGGCCTACCTGTCAAAGAAACTGCAGGAGACCGCAGCGGCAAGGAAGAGGGAAATGCCGAATCCTTGGTGAATTTGAAGGGATAATTGAACTTTAAAGTAGAAGAATACTTAGGATTGAGATTAATGCAAAAGGAGTTGAAGCAGAGATGGAAAAGATCAGCCGTGAACCTGGAACAGTGCTATCCCCGTTGCCCGCTGTGATGGTTAGCTGCACAGATGCCAATGGTCGGCCCAACATCATTACCTTGGCCTGGGCGGGGGTGCTTTGTTCTGACCCGCCGATGGTTGGCCTGGGCATCCGGCCCTCCCGCTATTCCCACGGCATAATTGCCAAGACCGGGGAGTTTGTGGTGAATCTCCCCTCCAGGAAGGAGTTTGATGCCACTGACTTTTGCGGCGTACACTCCGGGCGGGAGGTGGATAAATTTGCTGCCACAGGGCTGACTCCTGTGAAAGGCGAACTGGTACAAGCCCCTCTAATTCAGGAGTGCCCGGTCAATCTGGAGTGCAAAGTGCGGCAAATCATTAATCTGGGCAGCCATGATTTATTCATTGGTGAGGTGGTTCGGGTCCATGCCCCTGAAGGTGACCTGGCGGAGATCCTGGTGGACGGCTTCGCCTATGGCAACGGCCGGTATTACTCCCTGGGTGAGATCATTGGCTATTATGGCTGCGCCCGGAGTAAGTTCTCGGGGGCGGCCCGATGAAAAGGGTCAAGCTTGCCCTCTGCCAAATGCAAGTGGGTCCTGAGGTGGCAGGGAATTTGGCTACAGCCAGGCGCATGTTGGCGGAGGCGGCAAAGGCCCGAGCTGACATTGTCGTGTTGCCGGAGATGTTTCCCTGCCCCTATCGGCAAGATGGTTTTGCGGAATATGCCGAGTCTAGCGAGGGAACCATTGTTGGCCTGCTCCGGCAGGCAGCCTGTGACGGCGGCTACTACCTGATCGGGGGCTCTTTCCCGGAACGGGCAGCTGATGGCAGCATCTTTAACGCCTCTTATGTCCTGGACCCGACGGGTCGGGTACTGGCAGTTCATCGGAAGCTTCACTTATTTGATGTGGAGCTGTCGGAGGGGGTCAGTTTTCAAGAGTCCGCTGCTTTACAGCGGGGGATGGCGCCCGCTCTGGTGGACCTGGCTGGCGTCAAGACGGGCATCGGCATTTGTTATGATCTGCGTTTCCCGGAATATGCCCGGCTTTTGGCCTTGGCCGGTGCTGAGTTACTGGTTTATCCCGGCGCCTTCAATCCTGTGACCGGTCCGGCCCATTGGGAGTTGCTCCTGCGGGCAAGGGCCGTTGACAACCAGGTCTTCACTGTCGGGGTATCGCCTGCCCCCCACCGGGATTTGGATTATCAGGCCTACGGTCATTCCATGGCGGTGGATCCCTGGGGGAGGGTGCTGGTTACGGCCGATCAGGAGGAAGCTTTGCTCCTAACAGATCTGGACCCGGACGTTCTGGAGAAGGTCCGCCGGGAGCTACCGGTGCTGAAGCACCGCCGGACCGACCTTTACCGGGTGCAAGGTATAGCCAAGTGGGCAGGATGGGGCGATTGAACCGATAAGAAAAGGAAAAGGGTGCTATAGGTCGCCCTTTTTTATTTTCCCGTGGCGGTCCTGCCCGTCCATCCCGGCCAATTGTTCTGATCCGGTCCGCTCGAAACCAAAGCTGGCCCTGCCGGAGCTCAAGCCCGTCCGAGGCCAGGCCGGAAAGTACACTGGCGGCTCCCGCTGCTTTCCTGGTGCCACCTGGGTTAATAAGGGTATTACCATGAGACGAAGGAGATTCGCGCTTTATGGTGAAATATTGCCTGGGGGGATGAGCATGACCAAGGGAATACGACGCTTGATGGCATCTCTTGTGCTATTTGGGATAATCATTATGACTCGGGTTAACGTGGAGGCAGGAATTAATCTGACGGATTACCTGCCGGCGGGCGCCCGGATTGTCCAAGCCATTACGGACCCAGCTTTTGATCGGGACCCGAAAGATGAGATCCTCCTTTTGGTGGAGCAAGGGATGTCTCGCTGGGTTTGTTTGCTGGATCCCTCTGCCTATGGTTATTCGCAAATATACCGGGTTGACCTGGGCCGGGCTGGTTATTTCCGGCGAAAGGGTTCGGAGGAATACTATACATTAATGCAGACCGGTGATGTGAATGCCGATGGAATTACCGACTTTTGGCTGGTGTTTTCTCCCGACGGGAAGCAAGGGGAGATTCAGGTGCATGTTTCCCAGGGGGGTATCTTCCGGAAGGTGGCAGAGGTCCGGGCTGATGTGGACCTCCAGTTCGTTAACTACCGGGGCGAATGGGTGATCCATGAGGTTAATTTGGAGCCCGACCAAGACCGGACAGTGCCGGAGGACCAGGAGTTGGGATTAGGGCTTTCCCCGGATAACGGCCAAGGAACGGTGGAGGAGACGGACCAGGAAACCGGTTGGTTCTTCCGGGTCAAAAGCCATGTGTTCCAGGATGGACGTTTTGTCTCCGAAGACCAGGAATACCGGTTTTCCGCCGGGGATTACTGGTTGTTTGCTGAGGCGCGCTGGCGACCCCAGATTTTTAAAGGCCGGGAGGAGTCGGGACAATTAAAGTACCGTTTTGGCGAGAGCATGATTCCTCTGATGATCCCCAAAGGACGGGCGGCCTTGGAAGCGCTGCTGCCGTCCAAGGCCTTTCTCCTGGATTATCTGCCCGATGCCGCCTTGGATCTGGATACCGATGTGGAGTACCTCTTGGCCTATCTGGTGCCGGACCCGGCGGATGAACGACGGGTCCTGCTCCAAGCGGGCATTGCCGATTGGTCCCACGAGCAGCGAGCTTACCAACTAACCTTGCTTGATTGTAAAAATTATGGCTTAGGCCGGTACCCGGAGGGCCGTTTTTACCAACCGATCTACCTGGTGCAGGGCGAAGGACTGTCCCATCCGGTGGTGGTGGGAAACGCGGCGGCCGACAAACCTATGCTGCAGTTGACGGCTTATGCCAATACCGGTGAAGGCTTTGTGGAGGCCGCCTCTATCCAAGCCAATTATTATCTATGGATGACGGAGAATGTGGGGCCGGAGGGGCTGTATTACCGGGTGATTGCCGCCGACTTGCAGCGAAACGGCTTGGTTACGGTGAGGCCTTTTGTTGCCAAAGCCGACGGGTCCTTTGGCGGTTATGGCTTCTTTGCGCCGGAGAATGGGACGGCAATGAGTCTTCGTGAATTTAAGCGCAGCTATTACCGGTCCGAAGAAACTGAATGGACCAGTCAGGGCTATGAGACGCCGATTTTACGCACCAATCCGGAGAAGGTCCCGGCCTTTAACGGCGTCTTGCCCGATACGGAAAAAGGCGTTGTCGATGTGGAGGATTATATCGCCAAACATATGGCAGCCCTCCGGATCCGCAGTTGGTTTGCGGGGGATTTGAACAGGGACGGCGCCATGGATCATCTGGCCTTGTTCCGCACCGACCATCAAGGTTGGCCACCCCAGTACAGGCTTGGTTACTTCTCCCAAGGTGGCGGCCAGTTGCATCTGCAGCCAATTGGCGCCCCACTTAAGCTGGGCGAAGGCAACCCTGCAACAGGGGTCTATTTTGTGGATCTTGATTTGAATGAAGAGAACGGCCGGGAGTTGGTGCTGGTCAGGCGCGGGTTACACCAACAAACCGGCCGACAAAGGGTCAATGTGGAGTTTTACCGCTTGACCAACGGTTCCTGGGTGCGGCTGCATACAGGGGAAGTCTGGTATGATGAGTTTCAGCTCTTTAAAAGCTCCGCGGGCGTGGAACTGGCTGGATTTCAGCTGGATGCGGCGGGCAAGAGCCACGGCCAAGTCTATGAGTTCACATGGCGAGACGGCTGGTTCCATCTGCAGAAAAAGGTTCCTGTCTTGAGCTTCCAAACTTATCTCAGTCGTATCCAGGGCAAGACCCCGTTGCTCCAGCCCGGCGAGGCTGTTTGGCAACTGCGTTAAATAAAATTCTTTGCTGCCATGCTTATCTTGCCGCCCGGAGGGACAGAATAAGGGAAACAAGGGCGAAGGTGAAGGTAGACATGGCATATCCCTTAGTCGGTCTTATGTTATGGTTCCTCTTCTTTATTATTGTACCCCGGCAAAAATGGCGCAGGTATTACCCGACTTTGCTTTTTACCGCTCTTTTGGCCACTGTCTGTGATCTTTTGGGCGTTGTTTACCTCCAGTGGGAGTATATCGGCCCCAACACCGGCGGGCTCAGCCTCTGGTCGGATCTGGGTATTGCGCCGCCTTCGGGGGGACTTGCGGTTTATCTGCAAAACAAATATCCAAGATGGGCTTGGTTGAACTGGAGTTTTTGGATCGCCGCCAATGCCCTCGGGGAACGGGCCTTTGTGGAATGGGGTTTGATCCGTTACCATTATTGGAACTCCTTGAAAGCGACCCTCTTTTATGTTTTTTTCTTTGGTTTGGTTTATTTACAAGACCAATGGTTTAAGCAGGGCAAAAATGTTAAGCTTTGGGAGATGGACGAAGAATGAGAAGATGGCTGGTTTTGTTGATTGTGGTAATGGCTGTTTGCCTGTGGTGTGGTGTGCCGGGGCAGGCGGAAACCTCATACCACATTAATTTGGTGGACCGTTTCGGGGATATGCCGACCCAGCAATTGGTGGCGTCCAGGGAATCGCTGGAGTATGCGCTTTATAACACAATCTTTGATACGGAGGTATTTTGGCAGGGACTTACAGTCCGGGACCGCCGGAGCATCCTGGGGAAAGCCAGGCAGGCCATTAGCGCCGGTCTTGGCTTGCGAGTGGTTATACCAAAGGCCGGGAAACTGGAGAATGTAGAATTCCAGATTCTACCTTTTGACAATTGGATAAATCAGTATTTAGTAATTGTCACCAACCTGTCGGTGGATGATAAAGGGGAAGCCACCATAGTTCCGCTAGACTCCGGGGTTACCATTATCTTTGTGTTGGACGGCGAACACTTGGCCTTATATACTAATTATGCCGCTAAGCAGCAATTGGAAGAGATTGAACAGAAGCTTGCCAAGAACCCGAAGAATAAAGAGTTATTGCTGGCCAAAGCATCTCTTTATGACATGTTTGATCAGAGGGAGGCCGTTGCAACGTACGAAGAGATTATCCGGCTCTATCCCAAAGAGGCGGTGGCCTACAATAACCTGGCCATGCTCTATACAGGCTATCTCAATCTTAACTTGCTAAATCCAGAAAAGGCCTTACAGTATGCGAAGAAGGCCTGTGCACTGACAAAAAATAAGGATGTGGCCTTCCTGGATACGCTGGCCCGCGCTTATTATGTCAATGGGGAGCTCAAGAAAGCGCTGGACCTGACCAGGGAAAACCTGGCCAAGGACAACCAGCGGGTCTTTCACTTGTTCTTGGAGATGCTGCAGGCCCGGATCCTGGGGGATAGCATAACCAACGCCGAGAACTGTTAGGTGTTGTGGGTAATGCAGTAGTAACATATTAATAAAAATTATAGTGCTGTAAAGCAAACAACCGCCTGAACAGGCGGTTGTTTTAGTTTGTAGACGTCTTCCTTTTAATGTTAGATAAAAAACTAAACAATATGGTAAAAATTAAAGATATTGCCGGATTAGAATAGATAATTAAGTGTAACAAATTTTGACATAAAAATTAAAGTTTAATATATTACTCTTGGTATATTACCATTTACAACATTATTAATATTTTGTGGTTGTTTATCACTATATAGGATGATACGAGGGGGATCCACATACGTAATTACATGAAAATGGTGGTCTTATTTGTATTGCTTTGTTCAATCTGTGTGAGTGGGGTTTCGTTGGGAAATACCACCTTACTTTATAGTGAAAGTTTTGCCTCCGGGAAAAGCCTGGCCGATTTGGGCTTTACCGGAAAGGAACCGACGTATTGGGTACTTGATACGTCCGGTCGATATATGAGATCCGTCACGCCGGATAAAATACTCTGTGAGTTTTCTGAGATCTATACCCCTTCGTTTGAAGCCGACCGGAACAAGGGACCGGTGGTTGTGGAATGGAAACTCAATTATCAACAAGAAAAGTCCAAAAAGTGTTTAATTGAAGGAAAGGTAACAACGGTTTCTTTAACTGACAGCAAAGGCAAAGAGCTTTATAGTTTGGTTTTTATCCCAAACTTTGAACGGCATCCGTTAATGATGACAAGTTTACTTTTGATGCGCTATGACCGTCTTATTCCCAAGTTTATTGACGAGAAGTTTTCTTCTGCTATTGTACCGGTGGGAAAATGGATTACCATGCGCATGGAACTGGAACCAACCTCAGGTGGGGAAGGCAGGATAAAAGTGCTGGGTGATTTTGGCGATGGTCGTGGTTTTGTAACATTGATCAACGCCAAAGACAAGCACTATTCGTCTTTTGCAAAACTGCATTTCAAATACGGCCTTGGTATTGGTCGCCGGAAATATGAGGTAGCTGTTGATGATATTAGAGTTTTTGGTGCGGCTGGCAACAAAGACAATACACCGCCGGTGACCACCCATGACTATTTAAATAATGGTGTTTGGGTGAAGGAACCGGTACAAATCAACCTGACGGCAACGGATGATGCCAGCGGTGTTGCAGCCACATATTATAAGGTTAATGATGGTGAAGTTGTTGAGGGTAACACATTATCCTTTACTGCTGAAGGTATCTATACGGTGGATTACTGGTCGGTGGATAAAGCCGGTAATACGGAAACAGCAAAGAAATTAAAAGTTAAAATCGACCAATCTGGTCCGGTGGTGGAGCCTGCGCTAAGCCCTGCTCCTAACGCTGGAGGTTGGAACAATGCCGATGTGATGATAACCTTTAACGCTTACGATGCTTTTTCCGGTGTGGACCAGGTAAGTGAGGCGGTTCAAGTCACCGCCGAAGGGGAACAGGTTATTTCCTATACTGCTACAGATAAAGTTGGGAATGAAACGACCGGGACTGTAACAGTAAAACTGGATAAGACAGCTCCCAGCATCTTTTCGTTGCAACCGGCTGATGGCTCAATACATACCACTGCCCGCCCGTCGATCTCGGCGGTGTTCATGGATGGCCTGTCGGGGATTGATCCGGATTCAGTCCGTTTGACTTTGGATGGGCGGATAGTTAAGGGTGCTACGGTTACGGCAACTGGTCTGTCATATACTCCCTCCGCTGATTTAGGGGCAGGTCGCCATACCATCAGCCTCAGCCTCAGTGACATGGCGGGAAATAAAGCAGTACCCGTTTCAGCGACATTTACAATTGATTCGACACTACCGCTGCTGCCGCCTGACCCAGCGACTGTTGCGCCGGAGCTGAATATAACTGAGTTTACACCTGTTTCTAAAGCAGTTGAATTTCTATATACAGGTGATAACCCGATTCAAACCGGAATGGATCAAGAAACAATTGATCCTGTTAGGGCAGCGGTAATTCGGGGTAAAGTATTAAATAAATATAACCAACCGTTGCCTGCCGTGACAATCTCCGTTCTTAACCATCCTGAATATGGCCAAACCATTACCAGGGCTGATGGTATGTTTGACATGGTGGTTAACGGGGGAGAACAATTAACCATAAAATATGTCTGTGACGGTTATCTCCAGTCACAACGGCAAGTTAAAGTTGCTTGGGATGGCTATACAATATTGCCTGATGTGGTATTAATTGAGGAAGATCCAAATGTTACACCCATTCAAATGGGTGTGCAGCAGGTTCAAGTTGCACGTGGTTCTGTAATAAGCGATCAGGATGGCGTTCGTCAGGCAACGCTGATTTTTCCGGAAAATGTTCGAGCAATTGGGGTAAGCGGAAAGACCCTGAATATACGGGCCACTGAATATACTGTTGGAGATAATGGCCACCTAGCAATGCCAGCTGAACTCCCGGCAAATATTGGATACACTTACTGTGTAGAGCTAAGTGCTGACGGGCTAAGTTCGGTTCGGTTCAATAAGGAAATCTACTTTTATGTGGAAAACTTCTTAAACTTCCCGGTGGGTGGAATTGTCCCGATTGGATATTATGATCGTAACAAAGGAATATGGGTACCCTCGGAAAACGGTCGCGTTATTAAAATAGTTGGAATAACAGATGGCAAAGCAGATCTCGATGTAGATGGTAATGGTATTGCTTCGCCGGAAAGGTTGCTCGAACTAAACATATCAGATTCTGAACGTGAGAAGCTAGCAACTCTCTATAATGTAGGCCAAAGCCTCTGGCGGTCTCCTATAACTCATTTTACACCTTGGGATTGCAACTGGCCTTATGGTCCACCTGCTGGTGCGAAAGCTCCTGCGCTTCCCCAGCCTAAGACCGGATCGAATCCAGATGATAATTGCTATAAACATAATGCTTCTTCCATACAAATTCAAAGTCAGGTTTTAGGGGAAGAGGTTCCTCTTGCTGGCACTCCGTTTAGTATTCACTATTCTAGTGACCGGGTGCCCGGTTATAGGGGTTCATCTGTATTGGAGTTGAAAGTATTTGATGATCAAATACCAACTGGCGTAAAGAGAGCGGAATTAACAATAGAAGTAGCTGGAAGAACTTTTACACAAAGTTTTGCGCCACAAGTTAATTGTTGGGCTACTTTTATGTGGGACGGGAAAGATGCATATGGCCGAGATGTTATCGGTATGCAGAAAGCAAAGGTGACCCGTAGTTATATCTATGATGGCGTATATATGACTCCTTTAGAGTTGGAACGAGCTTTTGGAGAACTATCCGGTGTTCCAATGTTGGGGATTAGAGCTAGACAGGAAATTGCTTTGTCTCAAGTTTCGGAAGCATATATTGCGGGAATTAATGCTTTGAAACCAACCATTGCCGGATGGAGTGTTGATATAAACCATTTTTATGATCCAAAAGCAGGTATCTTATATTTGGGAAATGGAGAAAGACGGTCTGCTACGCAAATGCCCATGGTTATGCAGACGGTGGCAGGTGGCGGTACGCGGCAGTTGCAAGAGGGATGCCCTGCAAAAGATGTGGCTTTTGATACTATTCAAGGCATGTCAGTAGGACCTGATGGCTCTATTTATATGGCATTAAAACATTCCATTTGGAAAATTGATGGAGACGGACTATTGAGAATAATTGCTGGGGGAGAGCAAAAAGGCTTTTCAGGAGATGGTGGAGCAGCTATTAATGCTCTGCTGGATACCCCATGTTTGTTGACCTTTGGAAATAACGATACACTGTATTTTTATGATTCAGGAAACTTCAGAATCAGATATATTGATAGGGAAGGACATATAAATACATTTGCTTCTGAAGTATATATAGAGCCACAAAATGGCAAGATAGCTATCGCTCCTGATGGCAGTATATATTCTTTAAGTGGATTGGGTGAACCCATATATCGTTACAATACATCTGGCGCAAGAACAGTTTTTGCCCAAACAAGCAATGAAGATCTTTATGATAATTTTGATGGGAAATCCGTAAATGAAGTAACATTTCATCGGATTAATGCGATGAGTGTGGGCGGTGATGGCAGCGTTTATTTGGCAAGAGAATATACAGTCTGGAAGATAACACCTGATGGTATTGTTCGCTTTGTAACGGGTAACAAAAAGGAGACTTATTGGTATGGCCCGCAGAATACTGGTGACGGTGGGCCTGCTATCGATGCCCAAATTCATTGTATAACTGACTTGCATGCAACTTCGAATGGGGATTTATATATAACTTGTGGTGGACTTATAAATTGGGCAAGTCCATCATGGGCGCCTAAGACAACCCACTTTAATCATATTCGGTTAATTACTACTGACGGAATAATCCATACCCTAGCCGGTCCGAATAATACGGTTGGTTTTGACGGAAACGGCGGTCCTGCCAAGCAAGCCATAATGAATGTGCCAACTGATATTAAAGTTGGCCCCGATGGGAGTATTTATTTTGTTGATTCGAAAAACAAACAGATTCGAGAAATTAGGCTGGCTTTTGCTGGGTTTAATAATGATGATATTTTGGTAGTGTCTGAGGACGGCGGAGAGTTATACAGGTTTTCTTCCGCCGGGAAACACTTGCAAACTATAGATACTTTAACAAACCAAACAATCTACAGTTTTGATTACGATTCAACAGGAAATTTGGTATCAATAACGGATTTAAACGGTAATGTAACCAGAATCGAAAGAAATTCCAATGGTGAACCAACGGCAGTGATTGCTCCCTTCGGGCAAATGACTCGTTTTAATGTAAGTGCAGATGGTTTTTTGGAGAGTGTTATCAATCCTGCTGGAGAAACCGTGAGAATGGTTTATGGGGACGGCGGTTTACTTGAAGAATTCATTGACTCCAGAGGCGGTTCTCATCGTTTCTTCTATGATGAGATGGGACGATTGGTAAGGGATCAGGATCCGGTTGGACGGGTGGTCAAACTAACAAGAACTAGTACGGAAAATGGGTTTATGGTCACTGAAGAAACTGATCTAGATGATGAAACAGTTATCACTAATACTTATTTGACCGAATATTTGGCCAGTGGTGAAACCAGGCTTACAAACCAGGGGTGTTGTGGGGGACCCATTGTTACAATTATCGGACTTGATGGGACGAAGAAAATTACTCGACCGGATGGAACAGTCGTTACTACTGTGGAAGGGGCAGACCCCCGGTTCGGTTTGCAGGCTCCAATCCTGAAGGAAATAACAATTCAAACTCCCAATGGCTTGACTTATGTACAGAAAAACACCAGATCTGTTACTTTAAATAATCCCAATAATCTTATGGGTTTGGCCACTCAAACCGATATAATTGAAATTAATGGAAAACAGGCCACTATTGTTTATGATGCAGCTACTCGACGGGTTACCCGTAAAAGTCCTTCTGGACGCCAGACTGTTACAACACTGGACGAAAAGGGTAGAATAATCCGTACTGAGACGCCGGGATTTGCACCTGTCCGCTTTGAATATGATGAACGGGGACGTTTAATCAAGATCTACCACGGAACGGGATTAAACGATCGAATTAGCTCAATCCAGTATAATTCCAATGGTTATGTGCAAAGCATGACCGATCCGCTGAATAGAACCACAAGTTTTGAATATGATGCGGTTGGACGAATCACGCGACAGGTCTTACCTAACGGTAAACAGATTAGTTTCACTTATGATGCTAATGGAAATATAACGACGCTTACACCGCCGGGCCGCCCGAGTCATGAATTCACCTATACAGCTGTGAACATGGAGGATACGTATAACCCACCGACAGTAACAGGAACTGGCACTAATAGGACTAAATATAAATATAACCTAAATCGCCAGATTACGATAGTAAATCGTCCCGATGGCAAAAGTATTGGTTTTGAATACGATACCATGGGACGTTTGATGTCGGTGGTATTACCGGATGGGGAAATTGCTTATTCTTACGATCCGGATAACAGTAATCTTATAAATGTTATTGCTCCGGACAACGGAACAATCACGTATGCCTATGATGGTTCGTTGCCTACTAAAGCCACTTGGGCCGGTACTATCCGGGGCAGTGTGGAAGTGACCTATGATAACTTCTTCCGCGTGGATTCGCAAAAAGTCAATGGAGGCAACACTGTTACCTTTGGTTATGATAATGATGGGCTACTAACTCAAGCCGGAAGTTTAACGTTGAGCCATGACCAGCAGAATGGTTTGCTCACTGGGACGAGTATTGGCAATGTGACAGATACTTACCAATACAACGAATTTGGCGAGGTCAGCCAATACCGGGCGACCTTTGGTGGTACGATCTTGTTGGCAACTTCCTACACGATGGATAAATTAGGCCGGATTAGCAGTAAAACTGAAACCTTTAACGGCCAGACTCACACGTATGTCTATACCTATGATGCAGTTGGACAGTTGACAGAAGTCCGCAAAGACGGGATTCTAATCTCCCGCTATGAGTATGATGCCAACGGCAACAGAATTAGCTATTCCGGTCTGAACGGTTCCGTTAGTGCCAGCTACGACAACCAAGACCGGATGCTGCGGTACGGCGAAAACACTTATAAATACAGCGCCAACGGTGAGTTGCAGGAAAAGACGAATGCAGAGGGAACAACATACTATAACTACGATGTCCTTGGCAACCTGAAGGCAGTCACCCTGCCGGATGGCACGAACATTCAGTATGTCATTGACGGAGCAAATCGTCGGATTGGCCGGAAGGTTAACGGGGTATTGGTGCAGGGGTTCTTGTATCAAGACCAACTCAATCCGGTGGCGGAGTTGGATGGCAGTGGGAATGTGGTAAGTAGATTTGTTTATGGGACGAGGAGTAATGTGCCGGATTATGTAGTTATGGGTGGGGTTACG
>Ga0209508_1000146_pt1 | contig 81498 bp, 59 predicted proteins | sample AD_UKC129_MetaG_FD_184427 | JGI IMG/M metagenome (GOLD analysis project Ga0209508, IMG submission 184427) | Active sludge microbial communities of municipal wastewater-treating anaerobic digesters from Canada - AD_UKC129_MetaG (SPAdes) (version 2) | ecosystem: Engineered > Bioreactor > Anaerobic...
TGCTGCAAGGTAAAAAGAGCCGAACAGTATCCCGCCGTTGTTCTTCCTGACGGCCTTGTCATTCCAGGATTTCGAAGCACCTGCACGCAGGAAACGATTCCCAATCCGCAGGGGAATCCTCCCGGCCAGGTTTGCCGCTGTTATTATCGAAATCAAAAAGACGTTTCCGTTTATGACTGGCACACCGGAGAATGCTGCTGGTGTGACGTCTATATAGGATGGGTAACAAACCCTTCAATTGCGGATTCCGATGTCAGATATCACACCAAGTTTTACGTTAAATGTGAAAAGAATCCTTCTTTGGATTTTACTGCGGAGACAACACCGGCGACCGCGGAAATCGATTCAATAAGAGAACTAATCATTGGTGGAGTTCGTGTGTTGCCACAAATAAAAGAAGGAGGCAATATGAATCTGAAAGGCTATTCATGGAGTCATAAAGGGCGAATCAGCTGTAAAAACGCGGAGCAGGCCAAAATGATTGCATCTGCAGATACCTATTGGAGTGTTCGCCACAACTGCTGGATTTGGGCGCATGAAATATCCAATACCGTTCTGGACCTCTGTCCATAAGGAGATCAAGCGGTGAAAATCTTTCGGAAATTGGATCTGGTTTATGTTTCAGCACTTTTGCTTTGTAGCGGTTCGTATGTGTTATGGCACTTATGGAAGGCTCTTCCTATCGGCTATAGACACAATCTTGAACCACTCAAAGAATGTCTCTTGTATTATCTTGAACAGAACGCCGGCGTATTTCCTTCCAGTGAAGAAGAGCTGCTTCAAAAAGGCTTCTTGAAAATAGAGAATTCAACAGAATCAGAGCGTTCATACATATACATATTGGTTCGCAATAGAAACGCACCTTCTCCTGAATTCCGCAGATGTTTTCGTTTTAGGAATTTCACCATAAAATATAATACCCAGTATGAGGACTTGCAATTATTGAATGGACGATTGGTAGACAAACGTACCAATCAGCCAGTTCTGCTGATTAACGGACCGTGTCGGCTTTTTGTTCCATACAGGGACTATTCTATTGAGCTGTACAGGAAAATGTCGGAGATGAAAAAGAAGAACGAAAGCCTATAGTCTCTTGAGCCTTTTATATCATCTGAATATTTGAGTCAGACTTCGGCCCGACAAGCCGGTACGCCGACGGAATGAATGGGTATGAGTATGTGGATTCGAATCCCATTCATCAAAAGGACCCTATGGGTTTAACAGTAAAAAACAATCAGCAGGTCTGCTGCAAGGTAAAAAGAGCCGAACAGTATCCCGCCGTTGTTCTTCCTGACGGCCTTGTCATTCCAGGATTTCGAAGCACCTGCACGCAGGAAACGATTCCCAATCCGCAGGGGAATCCTCTCGGCCAGGTTTGCCGCTGTTATTATCGAAATCAAAAAGACGTCTCCGTTTACGACTGGCACGCCGGAGAATGCTGCTGGTGTGACGCTACATTGGAAGGCGTAAAAAGTGATTTATCCGGCGTCCTTTCACATTTTTGGGTGGTTGTTAAGGAGGCCCTGCATATCTCATAACGATTTTTGCAGGCAGCGGAGGAAAATTTATAGTAACGCCAGGTATTCCTGACAAGAGAGAAGGAACAGGCATAACACTTGCAAATGCAAGAATCGGTTGCAGAACAGCAGACACATACCGGCATGCATTTGGGGAAGCGACCACGAGATTCTGGACCGGTTTATTTTGCTTGGGCAACAGTTGTTCAGCTTATTCCCTATTAAAAAATGAATGTCCATAATCTTCGAATGTACTCGAAGAAAGAGAGTATGAAGTTGACCGGATTAAAATGTATCAGAAGACTATCATTGGCAGTTATTTTGATTCTTGCGGCGGGGTATGTGTCGGCCGTAATCAAATATCAGTGCGAAATCCCGATCTATCAAGTTTATTCGTGCCTTAAATTGTTCATCCAAGAAAACAAAAGAATGCCCACGAGTCAAAAAGAACTTATGGAAAAGGGCTATTTGCGGGTTGAAGGGGAAGATGACAAACATTTTTATTCGATACGCTGTGACCTTATAGAGATTTTCACAAGGGTGCCTGCTGCGGAAAACGAGAATATTTTGGAGTGCTGGCTCATCGTTCCATATATGGAATTCTTTATAAGATATGGAATTCAAAAAGAAGATTTTTTTGTTAGAGATGATATTGTGTGTGATAAAATCACAGGAGAGAAAGTTCTATTATTTACAGGACCGAAGTCTTTTATTTTATCTGGAACTTATAGGAAACTATCGGCGGCTCTCTATAAAGAATTAATGAAAAACGAGGGAAAAGAAACCGGCGAGGAAAAAAAGTAGATATCCTCAGATTGAGCCGCTTTACGGGGCGGGAATTGGACCGGGTGGGAACGTCCCAAACGGGATTTTTGGAAATACTGTACTATCGCGCCCGGTATTATGACCCGGACACCGGCCGGTTCCTCCAGCCCGACCCGGCGGACGGGATGAATCTATATGAATATGTAGACAGCTACCCTTTACATAAACTCGATTATATGGGATTGTGCTGTATTGAAGCACCTTATCCATGGGAATCCTCCAAATGGGGGACAAGTGATTTTCTGGAGCATTACTGTTTTGGAAAAGCCCCTTACCGAAAGGAAGATCCGATCAATTTAAAAGACATCGGCTTATTGGATGCTTTCAAAAATGCTCCGGATGTATTTTTGAAAACAGCCTCTTATCAAACGGATGTATTTTTGAAAGTGATTCGTATTGTCAACCATTTTCAATGCAGCGGGACTTTGTGGAGAATTTTTCCTATCCAAGACGAGGACAAAACTACAACAAATGTAACATCTGATCCCGGGTTATTTGTCATTGGACACAGTACATTCTTTAGAAAATATCACTGTAACATTTTGATCAAGTGTTGCGGAGATCAAAAGTGTTTTCGTTATCGCTGCCGATTCGACTATTCAATCCGCGACTGGTTTCGAGACCCATTTGACATAGGGATAGAATTACCCGGGTGCACTCCCTTCCGAATCAATGCGGATTGGTCGGAAACAATGGAGGGCAACACTTGTTCCTGATAAAGAAAAATACGGCGATATGGGGCGGCGTATTTATATTTATTCTGTCAATGGCATCCTTCAGCAGCTGCCGAAGGATCATAGGATTGCCGAATCGCCATATAGAAAAAGAGCCTTCTGTCCAGGATATCCTTGGGGTATGGACTGTAACAGACCGGTCTGTGCGTTCTCTTGTCAAAAACGGATATAAGACTTATAACCGGCAGAAAGATCATGTTCTCCGCTTCCTGGAGGAGAAGAAATGCATGGTCAGTACTTTTAATTATATCCCCCCATTCCCTGGGAAAAAGGAGGAGATGAATCTCTACATCCATGAGAAAGAAGGTTCATGGGAAATCAAAAGAGTACCGGTCTCCATACGACATAAAACCCGGGATGTGCCCGCGATTGTCATATCCATTGAGGAAACACAGAGTGGTTTTAACATCATGGGCATCGAAATAACACAAATAAATAGGAAGACGCTGACTTACTATATTGCAAAGGAAAACGGCCGCCTAATCTTGTGGCAGCACATAGGCGACCCGGATTATTGTGAATATCTTGACTTCGTAAAAGAGCATTAGCTCATATTCCAGTTGTTGGTCATTATTATATACAAGCAACATTGATGAAACGGCCGATAGATTCATTGACAGTATCAAAATGCCTTCTTATAACTTTCAAGAAAGATACAATCAGTTCATTAGCGGTTGTTCCAGCCATTGCATGAGAAAGGCGGTTCGGTGAACGTAGACAGAACAAAAAATTGTTTTTGAGAGCCACGGGGCTGGTTTTCCTTCTCTTTACAGGGACTCGTTTCGTTTACAACGGTATCGTGCTTGTCAGTTCCTTGTTCTTCGGATGCCAATACGGCATCTTTGAAAAAACTACCTATGCTCTCTCTGCGGCTGTGGAGATGCTCTTTTTAGCCGGTCTTTATTATTGTCTTCTGAGGCCAGCAAAGTTCCTGCTCTCCCTGTGCCGTATCCCGCCGCTCGATGAGAGCCATGAAGATATGAACAGAATAATTGCCGCCCTTCTGGTCAAATGTCTGGGGATCTGGTTCTTTCTGTTAGGCCTCAGAGAACTGGTTTTTTTCCTTTTCCTTCTCGTTGGTCATAATCGATCCGGAAACGCCGTTCGGAAATCCCCGTCTGCCGGAGATTCTTCAGCAGCTGTATTTTTCCAAAACTGTGTGGGCAATCGGCAAAGGAGTTCTCTTTTTGCTGGTTGGGTTCTTTTTCTATTCCACAAGAAGTATCCCGAATATTCTGATGGGCCAATCACCCCAACAGTCCTGTTTCAAGACAGATGAGAGAAAACCGTAAAACCATCGGCACACGGGGACATGGCTGAGATTGACCATTCTGCTTCTTTTGTCTCTATACGCTATACAGAAAATCAAATACAGCTGTGAGATTCCGGTTTACCAGGTTTATTCCTCTGTCTGAAACTGTTTATTCAGGAGCATCACCGAATGCCCCTCAGCCGGCAGGAGCTCCTGGAAAAGGGGTACCTGAAAGCGGAAACGGAGAATCAAAAAGAGACTTATGAGGTCCGCTGTGACATCATCGAGGTTGTCAGCCGAATCCCGGCGGACGACACGGAAGGCAAAATGGAGGGAACCTGGTCAAGAGCTCCCTTTGAAAAGTTTTTTATCCGCTACGGAATTAATAAAAATGACCTTGCAGAAAAAAACGGGGTCCTGCTTGACAGAAAGACGGGACAAGCCGTTCTGCTCTTTACAGGCCTCTGGTCGTCTTTGTTATCGAAAACATATCGGAAACTATCGACGGCTTTATATATGGAATTGGTTAAGGCCGGCGAATCTGATGAAGCGAAAGAAGAAGGAAACAGCGTGCACACTTCACCACAGCTACAGCAAAAGGGGTAACCACTTGTGAACTCTATATGGGCAGCATCTCCTGTGATGCCGCTGATATGTGGAAACAAAACCTCGTCTCTCTGAGTTGGATCTATCAATTCCCACTGTCGGACTGCAGGGATTTTGCCGGACGTACTGGAGACGCAATAACCAATACTTGTCCCTGAGGATTTCGAGAATGAAGAACTATCATTCATGGTTTGTTGTTTTTTGTCTTTTTCCTTCCGAAAACAAACGAAGAAATTCGCAAAACGCAAACCGCTTCTCCTTATGGTGCATTGGAAAATGCAATCATTATCGCATTGGACGGCTATTACACCGATGGAGCAACGGCGGAGATGCTGAAGGACTTTGAGTATATATCTTATGGAAACAAATGCGAACTCCCCTACTTTTCTGAATATTACAATAATAGAATAAAAAAGTGATGAAAGAGGGAGAAATCGTCTGGCCAGGCAATTCTCAAAACTGATAGAATTTGGTAATTAACAGAAAGCCAATGTTGCTCGTTTTTGGGGGTCGGTACCGTGGCTGGCCTGGCAGATTCTGGGCAATTATTACGCCTTTACGGGGCGGGAATTGGACCGGGTGGGAATGTCCCAAACGGGATTTTTGGAAATTATGTACTATCGCGCCCGGTATGATGCCCCGGACACCGGCCGGTTCCTCCAGCCCGACCCGCTGGGGAGGAAGAAACAAGAAGTAAGAAGAATGAAAAATTGGGGAAAAACTGCTTTGAAGAGGTTTTTTTCTTGACAAAAGCGGTCTTTTATTGGAAAATGTTTTTCTGATACGAGTGTCGAAGAGGACTCGGCCAAAACAGCCGGATTTCCCTTCTCCTCCCTCGCTCTTTCCAAGCATCTGAAAACAGTAGTTTTGCCGACACCGGCAAAGTGTGGTTTTTTGATTCATAAGGAGGGCAGAAAATGAAGCGAACACTCTTTCTTTTTCCATTTTTCCTGCTGACTGCATCGATTTGTTTTTCCGGCGATTTCTACTGGGCGGAAGCGGTAGACGGTGAAATGGGACAATCAGATAATTGGAATCCGCCGGGGGTGCCGGGGCCCGATGACCTTGTTTATTTTACGCTGCCGAGCGCCTACACCGTCTGGTTCGAATCCGATTACACCCACGACCGAATGACCGTCGACGGTTCAGACCTGACGCTCCAGTTGAACGGCCATACCTATCTGCTGGACGGCACGGCCGACTACAACCGCACTGTCCTTCTTGCCAATACACAATCCAGCGCTTTACGCATCGGCGGAGGAGGTGTTTTCAGCGGTGATCTGCTGATTGGGGACAATGACCCTCAAACCTTTGGAGCCCTTCATCTGAGCGGACCGGATACCTTTTGGATCGGTTATCGAATGGACGGCTGGCACGGCTTTTTTTACGGTGTGCTCGGCTCGGCGCAGGTCTCTGTGACAGATGGGGCCCTTCTGGAACACGGGCATGGCCAGAGCGGCATTGGCGGAAAAGCGGATTTTCTCATCGACGGAGAGGGCACAGAATGGTTTGTCGGCGGCTATTTCGGTATGTCCAACGATGGCGATACAAAAGTGAATCTGAGCAATGGAGCCCGGACAAGATTCGGCTATCTGGAAATGGCCATACATGCTCGTTCCTCCGCCGTCATCGAGCTTATTGGAACTGCCCATCAAACAGAACTGCTTATTGAAAACAATTGGTGGGACCCCATCAGTCTGCGCCTCGGACAGGGCGGCACAGCCGCCGTCAATCTGACCGGCTCCAAACTGCTCCATCTCGGGCATACCGCCATCGCCCTTTATCCCGGCAGCCGCGGAGAACTGAATATTTATGAAGGCTCCTGGGCGGACCTGCAGGGCTCCGTTGCGGTCGGGGGAACCCTGAACAAGCCGGGCGGACAGGGATTGATTTCTTTCTCCGCTGACCTGGACAATGGTTTGTACGCTGAGCTTTCGGCAGCCAATCACCAGGCCGGAGAGCAGATTACAGTCTGGCCGGAGGGGGCGATTCGGATGGACGGCGGGTATATTTCCGCCGAATACAGCCCGGGCATGACCAATCCGATTGTACTCAAAGGAGGAACGCTGGAGGGCTGGGGATGGATTCGAGCCAACGTAGTCAATGAAAGCGGCGTCGTCATGCCCGGTGTCAGCGGAATATGGAAATTTCTGGATGTCATTTACAATTATTATCAGGGACCAAACGGCACTCTGAAAATCGGCATCGGCGGCCCCTCCTTCGCCTGGGACTATTCGGTTCTGACTGCACAAGCCCAGGAAGGCGGACAAGTCGTGCTGGATGGGTACCTCGACGTGGACCTGCTGGATGGTTATGTACCGAATTACGAAGACTCGTTTGCAATTATTGAAGCCAGCCATATCAGCGGCCGGTTTCTCAATGCGGTCTCCGAAGTGATTTTCGAAGAAGGAACGTTTGATATCCTTTACCAGACGGACCGGGTTGTTCTGACGCACTTCCGCAGCGAGCCCCGATGTCCTTCTTATTCCTATGCCGACCTGAACCGGGACTGCCGCGTGACTATGAGCGATTTGGCTGTTTTGGCCGGACAGTGGCTCGAGTGCAGATATGAACCGGGCGATTTTTGTCCGTAATCCGTTATTCTTCGAGGAGGTATCCGAATTTTTCGCGGGCCTCTTTTTTGATGGATTCCATAATCAGCGGAAAGTGCCTGAGCGGTTCGAGCTCTCCCTGAATTCCGGCTCGCCGTTTCAGGGCTCCCGTTTCCAGATAAGGGGACTGGAGGGTGTACACCGCACGAAGGCCGTGCGCTTCCAGCCCGTCCAGATTCGGCCAGGGCAGTGAGACAGGCGGCTGGTCGGTCAAACCCGGAAACCGACAGGGTGTAATCTGACCGGTTTCAAATCCGACATTCATCTGACGGCGGAGGAGTTTATCCGCCGTGAACCACTTGCCCCGCATCCGCTCCAAAAACGCAAGTGCCTGCGAACGGGAAACAACCTGAAGTTCCTGAAGCGTTTGCCGGATTAATTCCGTCATAGCCCGGTTATAATCAGGCACCGTCATCGCCCCGCTCTGGATAGCCCTGACGGCCAGATGAGCCCCCAGAGCGTTTGAATACAAATCCTCCCAGGAAAAAGCAGACTCGTGTTCGGGCTCAATCAGGGCAAAACGCAGCCCCTGCCAGGTGAGCATCTCGTGCCAAACAGAGGAATGATAGGCCACTGCCGGCGCGATAATCACAGCGGCCTCGTGAGCAATCTTCTCCCGCTCAACGCGCGGACGGTTCATCCAGTCTGACGGGTATGTCAGTTGAACCGTATTGGTTGTCAATTCAAAAGCCGGACCGACCTGGAACCGACTTCGTCCGTTAACGACGGCGGCGTAGGCCTTCAGATAGGCATGCCGGGTCAGGTCCGCCGTTCCGCGGAGATGGTCAGGATCGATGGTGCCCCCCCGAAGCGTGTACAAAATCCCATACCCCTCGCGGCCGCCGTATCCGTAGGAATGAGTCCCCAGATTATTGGGGTCGCCGTAATACTGTTTCGGCGTAAATCCCCAGCGCGGGCGAGGTCCGCCGTCCAATCCGCAGCCGCCCAAAACCAAAACAGCAGCAAGTCCCATCGCAGCCGAAAGTCTTTTCCACCAGCAAATCATGGATTGGCCCCCTGCTCACTTCGGCCTGCGGAAGGCTTCGCAGCTGCCGGATTCCTGGGCTTCACGCCGATGTAGCCCGCCTCATAACAAAACTGAAGGATTTGTCTTCCCACCGGAGCGGCATATCCGGAACCGGAAAGTCCGCCGGGCACCGCCACCACAATCACAACGCTGCGGTCCGCTGAATCCTCCGCAAAACATTCGAACCAGGCCATATCCGGGTTTTCCGTTGAGCCGGTCTTGCCGTAAATCTTCAGTTCTCTGCGGAGCGGAAAATCCAGAAAGGTGCTGTAGGCCGTTCCGCCGTCTTCATAAACAGCTGCATGCATCCCTTCCCGAATCACGGAAAGCGTTTTGGGCGAAACAGAAAGAATTTTCTGGTGTTTCTGATTAAATGGGTCATCATCCAGATAAATCAGACGAGGGGGCTTGTAAATCCCGCCGCGAACCAGGGCCGCCAGAGCATTAGCCGCCTGCAAAACAGTCACCCGCAGGTTCCCCTGCCCGATTCCCCAGAACCGCTTTTCCGACTGCCGATTGGAAGGAATCGGGCGAATCTGTTCGGGGCTCGTATAGGGTGTCTGCTGGACACCATATTCGATGCTGCCGTGCGCCTGCGGAAGCGTTCCCCAGGAAACAACCTGCTCTCCGGTCTTCGGATCAACATACTCCACAGGAGAAAGCACACGTCTCCCAAACCCCAACTCAAAAAACCATCGCTGCAGCGCCCCGCTGTCAATCCGGTCAGCCAGGCGGGAAAAATAAATATTGCAGCTGCCGCGCAGAGCATTTCGGGCAATGTTGCCGCCCTCATCCGCCCATCGCCAGTCATGTCCCATCCGGGAGAAGCGTGTCTGGGCCAGGCAGCTGGGCCATCCCTGGGGCGGTGAATGGGCCGGACAGGAGATTATTTCATTCGGGGTAATTTTCTTTTCTTCCAGACCAATAAGCAGAATTAAAGGTTTAATGGTGGAGCCGGGCGGATAATTATCCTCCAGCGCCTTGTGTTTTAGGGGCGTATTAGGGTCCGTTAAAAGCCGACCGGCCATCTGCCGCGCTTTATTCAAATCGTATTGCGGCGTAGAAACTAGGGCGAGGATATCGCCCGTTGCCGCTTCGAGCACAACAGCGGAAGTGCGGCGGCTGACAACAGCGGCCACTTCCGGCGGCAAATCCGGATTCTGGAGATACTTTTCGATGCGTTCCTGCAAATCCACATCCAGCGTCAGCTGAACCGTCCGCCCATACTGCGGTTCTTTCCGCTGAAGCAGATGCCCATCCTTATCATAAACGACTTCTCCCCGACGTCCTCGCAGAATCGGCTCACACATCCGCTCAATCCCTGCTTTGCCGATAAGCTCCCCCTCCAGATAACGCAGGTATTCGTCCTGACTGAAGAGGTCCTTTTCTTCTTCCTGAACCAGTCCAACCCAGCCGATAATCTGACAGGCGGCCGTGCGTCTGGGATAAAAACGCTGGCCGTGCGTTCGGATTTCGACATCTTTCAATCCGCTCAGCTCGGCCTGGGCCTCCACCAGATGGTCGGCGGGAATCTCAAATACCGGATAGGTTTGCTGCATTTCCACCAGACGAACCCCGAGAACATCCGCAGGTTTGAGTTCTTCTTTCTGACGGCGGTAATCTTCTATCGACCCGTTGGGATTGACTCTTCTCCACTGAACGTAACAGCCCATTTCCCAAATCCGATTGTTGATGCGTTCAACCGACTGAATCACTTCTCCGCGGGGGGCACCGATTCGCTCCGCAAACGCCAAAATCCGATTGAGACGATTGAAATCCTCCGCATAGCGTGCCTGAAGATCATAGCGAAGACGCTGGACGGAGAGTCCTTCTTCGAGCCCCTGCCGCTGTATCTGGGCTTCCCAGAAACGCTCATCCAGAAGGCGACAGAGGCGATAATTGACATAGGCATAAAAAACCGGCACATCTTTAGCCAGAACCACGCCCTTGCGGTCGAGAATATTTCCGCGAATCGTCGGCAGCGGCTGGGGCTCCAAGATCTGCTTGTCAGCGATGGCCTGCCGATACTCCTGACAGTGCACAATCTGCAGACTCCCCAGCCGAATTAAACAAATCAATGCGGCTAAAGCAAAAAGGATAATCAGGATAGTTAATCTAACTTTATACATGGCCCAGCCGTATCCCGGAAGAGCGTCCCGGCCGCGGTTTTTTGAGGAACGGCCACAGCCGTTCGAACAGCGGCCACAAAACCGGGACAACTGCCGCCGTATATAAAGCCCGTCCCAGCAGAACCCGCATCGGCAAAACTCCTGCCTGTTCGGTTTTTAAGACAGCCAAACCGTGTGAGGCCGCCATCAAGATCAGCGAGGCCGCCAAAACCGCCGCAATCTGATAAACCGAAGAACGGACATTCAGGAGCCCCTGCATCTGACAAAGCAGCGAACCGGCCAGCCCCCAGCAGACAGTATTGGGCCCCATCACCGGTCCGGCCAAATCCGCCGCAAACCCCAGCAGAAAGGAAAGAATAACCGCTTCAAACGGTTCGGCCCGCAGGGAGGCAAAAATCAGCAGAACCAGCAGAACGCTCGGACGCACCTGGCCGTACCCGAACGCAATCAGATTCAGCAGATTGCCGGCCTCCAGCAGGGCAGCCAGCACTGTCAGCAGAATGAACCAAGACCACCGCATAGACGTCTTTATTTTGCCTCCGCCGTCGAAAGCGGCGGAACAACCACCGCCACAATCTTCTGGGCGTATGCATCATCCACCGGACGAACGGTAATATCCCACAGGAGCGGATGCTCTTCATCCGGACGAACCCGTACGCAGCGGCCGACCACCAGCGGGGTTTCCAGAATCCCCGGCTGCGGTGCGGCGTACACAACATCCCCTTCGCGAATATCATAATCGCGGGACAGCAGCGGAATCCGACAGCCGTTCTTTCCATCACCCGACATTCGTCCGATATATTCCACTTCCGCCCCTTCCCGACGAATCCGGACCTCCATCGTAACCGCGGAATCCGTCAACAGCCGGACCCGAGAAAAACGGGCAGACACCTCCTGAACAATCCCAAGCACACTGTCGCCTTTTTCGGAAAGCACCATTTGTCCGGGAGCCAGACCGTGGTCGCTGCCGCGGCTGATAATCAATTCGTGTCGAATCCCTCTTACAGAGGAACTCACGGGTGCCAGCACCAGTCCCGCCCACGGAAGCGGAACCTCTTTCCGAAACCGAGCCAGCGTTTCATATTCCCGATGAAGAGTATGATATTGGGCCGCAAGATTCTGGTAGGCCTTCCAGAGCCGCTCGTACTCCGCCGCATCAACCGCCTGTCCGCTTTCTGCGGAACTTTGGGCTCGCTGGACTTCAAGGGTTCGCCCCAGCCGCAAAAACGGATCAAAAATGCGAACAAAAAGAAAATTCAGATGGCATGTCAACCGCTGGGGCAGCCAAAGAAGAATAAACCCTGCCAGAAGCAGGGTTACAAACAAAAGGCCCGGTGATAAGTAAATTTTTCGAACGGCCATATCCTATTATCGGTCAACAGCCGCGTCCGCTGTTCCGGACGGACTAATCCCATCCATAGCCGCTTTCATCCAGAACATCTTTCCAGATTTCGAGGTTCTCCAGATAAACGCTGGTGCCTCTGGCCACACAGGTAAGCGGGTCCTCGGCGTGCACGACCTTCAGTCCTGTGGCGTTGGAAAGAACTGTATCCATTCCCCGCAGGAGCGACCCGCCGCCGCACAGATGAACCCCGTTTTCAATCAAATCAGCGGCCAGTTCCGGCTCGGCTCGCTCGAGTGTGCGCATGACTGTTTCGATAATCCCTGCAATCGGTTCTCGGAAGGCCTCGCGGATTTCCTCGCTGGTAATGACGATTTTCCGCGGCAGTCCGGAAATGGTATCCCGTCCGGCCACTTCCATTGTCATTTCCTGCTCAAGGGGCGCCGCCGAGCCGATTTGAATCTTGACCTGTTCGGCTCGGGCCTCACCGATAAGCAGATTATAGGTGCGTTTGAGGTGGTTAATCAGGGCCTCGTCAAAGTCATCCCCCCCGATGCGAATGGATTCGCAGGTACTGATGTCGGCCAGACTCATAATGGCCACCTCCGTGGTTCCGCCGCCGATATCCACAACCATCGAAGCCGTCGGCTCCGTAATCGGCAGCCCCGCTCCAATGCCCGCCGCCATCGGCTCATCCACCAGGTACACCTTGCGGGCCCCCGCCCGCATCGCACTTTCAATCACCGCCCGACGCTCCACGGCCGTGATTCCGCTGGGCACGGCAATTACGATTCGGGGACTCAGAAGGCGTCCGCGGCCGTGAACTTTCCGGATGAAATAACTGAGCATCGCCTCGGTGATTTCAAAATCGCTGATGACTCCGTCTTTGAGAGGACGAATCGCGCTGATGGAACCGGGGGTTTTGCCGAGCATCTCTTTGGCCACCAGCCCCACGGCTTCGCCGTTGTTCAGGACGATATTAGTTCCCTTTCGGACCGCTACCACCGACGGTTCGTTGAGGACGATTCCTTCGTTGCGGACACAGACCAGCGTATTGCACGTTCCGAGGTCTATGCCCATATCCTTGCTGAACCAGCCCACAATCGACTCGAACACGATGACTCCCTTCAAATCCGATAATCGTCATCTCACCGCCGGCGGACCTGCGTGTCCTGAGGGCTTATCGCACCGCCTGGACCGCAAACGACCACATCTGACTGCCGTAATAGAACCAGCACGTCAGCGACACATACACGGCCGTTGCAAAGACAGTCAACCACGCTAAAGCCAGTATCGCTGTATAGACATCGTTTGCGGCGGTCGTATTCTGTTTGGCCATAGTCAATCCGATTTAAAGTTTTGTGCTCGCTGTATCGCCCACCCTCGGCGTCTGCTGAACCAGTTCGAGCACGCCGGCGGACTGATTGATATCTACATGGGTAATCACCACATCACACAAAAACTGGTCGCCTCGGGTAACGTGAAACCGCATATCCTTCTCCACACCGTCCGAGCTTCCCACCGAAAGCGTGACCATATTCGAACGCACTTCCGTCACCAGCCCGCGAATATCCGCTCCGACCGCCGCAGGAGCAGCCGGACGAGCGGGCCCTGGAACCGGCGTTACCACAGCCGCAGGGGCCGAGGCGGCCGGCAAAGTACCGGTCAGCTTGGTTTCCAGTTCCTTCTTCTGCTCGAGCAGACGATGACGGTCGGCCTCCAGCGCCTCCAGCTGAACAATCTTCTCATACAATTCAGAAGTAATCTGGTTGAGCTCTCTGGCGTCTTTGATGCCCTGAGCACGGGCTTCATCCAGCTGGTTTTGCGTCAGGCGGAGCGACTCCTGCAAACTGCGGATGCTCTGCTCAAAACCCGTCAAAACTCCCTTCCAGCTGTCGGCCCGAGCCTGATATTCCTGGCTTTGACGCTCGGCATTCTGCAGGTCGGCCATCAGTTTGGTATTTTGTGCCTGAAGAGCCGCAATTTTTTCCTGAAGCTGTTCCTCCTGAAGCTTCATTTTCTTCTGGAGTTCATCATAAAGACGGTTCAGGTTGGCCACATCCGCCTGTGCGGCACTGTAGAGGTTCTTCTGCTGCTCATAGAGAACCTTATAGTTGTTGGTATTCACAACAAAGGATACCATAGCCCCGCACAGAAAGATAGCGAATAAGGATAATAAGATGACTAAAATTTTTGTTAATGGACTCAATGTAACCTCCGTATCCTGAGCGATTTCACCGCCGCAACAGCGGCATTTTTCAACACCCAAAAACGCAAATTACCAAATAAATATCGGGATTTTAAGTCGGTATTCTTCAGAGGTCAAGACAATTTTATAAGCATCTAAAATATTATTCCGTCAAAAGTTGTGTCTTTTGAAACCAATAAATCCTCCCCAACCAAGGAACGAATCTGCATTATTTCTACATCTGTGCTCCGGAACCTCCCCTTTCCCCTTCACAGATAACTCATTGATTTTTCAAAAGTTACGTCGTCTTATCTCTGAAGCAGGATAGATTTGGCCGCCATCAGCCGGATAAAGGGAGACTTGCTGGTCAAGGCCTTAGACAGGTAGCCGTTCAGAGATGAATCCCTCAGAGTTCCGACAGCAGACACGGCCAATTGGTTGGCTACGGTTGTCTCATCCAGATTCGGTCTGCGTTCAAAATAGTCCTGAACCACCGACAATCCGGAGCGGTCTCCCAATCCCCCCAGCTGTTCTGCCGCAGCCAGCCGAACCTCGAGGACATCATCCTGAAGCATCGTCTGCACGGCCATCAGGGCATCGGGGGTCCCCAGCGCCCCCATACAGCGAATTCCCCAGATGCGGTCATCGTGATATTTGCTGATCAGCAGCGGCCAAATTTTGTCCCGATAGACCTTCGGGTCCTGCAGACGTGCCATAGACTCAACTGTCTGGAAAAGCACTTTTTCATTGGAATTGCCGGCGGTCATCAATTCCCAAAGAAGCGGCAGGTCTTCCCGTTTTCCCATTTTGCCGACCAGAAGAGCGGCATTGGCCGCTACTGTGGGATTGGGATTTTTGAGGGCCTCCAGAATCCGAGCCCTGTACTCAAGAGCCCCAATCCTGGAGAGGCCGTAAGCGGCGGCAATCCGCACATTCGGATTGGAATCCTCCAGCTTCTTCAGCAAGGCCTGCCTGCAGGAGGTGCACTGCATATCCCCCATTGCCACAAGAGCCGCAAAACGAACAGTCACTTTAGGGTCATCGGCTAACTGCATAATTTTTGGAAGAAACATTTCCTGTCGGGTTTGTGCCGCAACTTCAATCGCCGCCGTGCGAACGTAAGAACTGGGATTCTCCAGCCCTTCCTTGACAATGTTCCTTGCCTGCGGCACCATTGCCTGAATTGCAGCAGATGCCGGTTGGTAGACAGGCATCTGAACCGTCGATATCGACGAATCACACCCGGATAAAACAGACCATACGAACAACAAACTAACACCAAACAACCATTTTTTCATATAGGGTTCCCTTTTTTCATCTCCATACAGTTTATCCGCCAGTGCCGCCAGCACAACCCCCAAAAGAGCAATTCCCAACACCCCATCCAGCCGGCGTCCCCAGCGTGTAAACAGAGTGATTCGGGAATCCAGTACAACACGGTCCACAAACCATCCTTCTGCATCCGGCCCCTGGCGTAAAACGGCCTTTGTGGGGAGAGTGCCGGCCAGATATTCGTTGCGGATTTGCCCCAACGGGTCAATCAAACAGCTGATGCCCGTGTTGACGCTGCGAAGAATCGAAATCCGGTTTTCGATACACCGAAAGACCGTGATGGCCATCCGCTGGGCCTGCTCGACCGTCGGATATACTTTGCCGTCTTTGTAGCGAACATACCAGCCGTCATTGCTGATATTAACCAGAAAATCGGCTTTTCGGCCCTCCTTATCCAAAACCATTTTCCGGCATAAGGTCGAATCGGTATCCTCATAACAAATCAGAACACTGAAACTGTATCGTTGGCCTTCTTTCTCAATAGTAAAACGGGTATATTTTTGGCCGGGAGTCAGATTGTAGTCGTAATCATAGGGGCTGAGCTGATGGATAAAGTCATACAGCCGCGGCAGTGTTTGACGGAAGGGAATGTATTCGCCGAACGGGACCAAATGAATCTTGTCATACCGGCTGGGATTTTGCTGACCGTTCGGTTCATACAAAAAAGCGGTATTATACTGGTCGGCCGCAACCGGCTCACCGCTGGAAGTGCTGATGCGGACAGCGTGAGCCCCTACCAGCAAATAGCCGCGGTCTTCCGCAAACTGTCGGATTTGGCGGTCAAACTGACGGGCTGTACTTTCCGGAGGCAGATAATACAGATAGTCCGGATTTAAGGAGGCCAACACCATCGTTTCCGGCCAAGCCGCCATCCATGCACCGGCATTAAAACAGGGTTCGCTCAAGTCCAGGAGGGTTTGAAGAATAGCCGGACCGTTTTCGCTGAGTTCCTTAATATGGGAGGGAATATTGGTCTGGACAGCCCCCACCAGCGGGCTGTCCGATAAAAACCGCTGCGATTGCCGCAGTTGGTAGGCACCATAGAACCAATTCAGCCCCAGCAGCAAACCGACCGCCGCACTTTTTATCAGATTGGCCGACCTGCGAAGCCGTCCGCAAGCCGCATCCATCAGCAGGTCAGCCGCCAGACCGTTCACAGCGGCAATCAGCACCGAGACTCCTAACTGGCCGAAAATATCACAGATTTGAATCATCGTCAGATTGCGGTACTGGCTGTGAGCCAGAAAATACCAGCTGAAACCGGTAAACAGGACACTCTGCCAGGTCTCCGCTCCTGCCACAATCAGCGGAGCCCAAACCGTCAGCGGCCAGGATTTTCGTCGGACAAATCGGACCGCAAAGGCCAGAACAGGCCCATAGCAGGCCTGCACCAGACAAAAAGCCAGATAGCCGGGAAAGGTCACCCCGATGAGCCAGTAGAGGTTCACCAGCCAGTACACCAGCCAGATGCCGTAAACGACAGGCAGAAGGATTTTTAATGTCAGCGGCGGTCGGCAGGCCAGCAGAAAAGGCACCCAGGCGAACCACGCCGCCCACGCCTGGTCATACGGCGCCTGACAAATCGTCAGCAAAAACGCGGAGAGTGCCGGTAAACCAGCTGCCCAAAAAAAAGATTTTATTTTCGGCCCTGACATGGGCATATCTCCGGCAGAAACGACAGAATCAGGTCCGGCTTGTAGTGTTTGCCGTTGTTCATACGAACAGCAAACTGCCGGCAAAGAAGAAAGATTAACTTTTCATTCGTTCGATAGGCATCTGCAGAACGGCCGATTTCAAAAACCAGCCGCTTCAATTCCAGCATTTCATGCATCGACAGACCGCTGAAAGTTCTGCTTTTTTTCACGTCAGCCAAACGCCTTCGAGTGTTTTCAACATACTCCTCGGAAATATCAATCCCGCAATACTCTCGTCCAAGCTGAAACGCCGCGGCCGCCGTCGTGCCCGAACCGATAAAGGGGTCCAGCACACAATCGCCGGGATTGGAGCTGGCGGAGATAATCCGGGCCAGAAGGAGTTCGGGCATCTGACACGGATGCCAGCCTTGCCGTTCGCGAAATGTCCCGCATACACGTGAATAGGTATTCCACACATCATCCGGCAGCTTGCCGCAGGACTGGGCACGCTTGTCATTGTAAACCAACTGACGGTCAGAAGGAACTCGAACAGCCCAATCATTGAAGGTGAATTGCTGAGGATTTTTTACAAAGTAAAAGATGTGGGTATGGGAGCGGGCGAATTTGTTTCGGGTCTGCTGGCCGAAGGTATAATGCCAGATAATCCAGTTGCGCAGCGTCAGGCCCAGGTCCTCTCCAATCAGCCGCACGTGAGCAGCATAGTCATCTCCGATGGCAATATAGAAGGAACCGGTCGGCTTGAGCACACCCAGACAGGCACTTATCCAGTCGCGTGTCCAGGCCAGATACCGGTTCTTTTCAACCCGGTCGCGGTATTTATCGTACTGATAGCCGATATTGAACGGCGGGTCGGCGAAAATTAAATCCGCAAAAGGTTCATTCACCTTCCGCAGGATTTCAATACAGTCTCCGCACAGGATGGTATTTCGGAGGTTTTGCATGCCGGACATCTTACCGCCGGCGGTGTGATTTTCAAGCCGGAACCACGCCGGCCTCAACCAAAGACCGGCTCAGCGGATGCGGAGGGGTTTTTGGGTTCGAAGGACTTTGCCGGTCAGATAATCCGTAAACTCCACCTTTACGGTCAACTCGCAGGCCTTTTCCGGCAGAATCGCCTCAACATTCCACATCAGCCGATAGTAAGCCCCCATCAGCGAACGTCCCCATTTCGTTTTCAGCTCTTCCGCACCGACCGTCCACAAACCAAGCAGATGTTCCCCCGCCGAAACATCCAGATGCCAAAGAGAGACATGAACTTGTCCCGGGGCTTTTACCACATCCCCCGCCTGGTCGACGGGCTCCAGATGCACCCGCAGGGTTTCAACCTTCCCGTCTCGATTTTCATCGGTCAGGGCGGTGCCTTTGGCCAGGCGAATCTGCATCAGCCGATCGAGGGCCGACAGACGAAGGGCCGGATTCAGGGAAGACAGCATGCTGCACTGTTCGAGCAGCTGGCGGTTTTCTTCTTCCAGCCGTTCGGCTTTCGTTTCAAGCTGGTTTTTGGCGGCCTGAAGGTCGCGGACCTGCTGCCAGAGAGCGGTTTGAGACGGCGGAGTTGAACAGCCGACTGTCCAAACGACTGCCGTCAAAACCAGAATAGTCATCAGCCGCCCGGTCATAACAGCCCTTTCCGAAGCATTAGTCGGCTTCGTCCGACTCCGTTTTGGTCTTCGGCAGAACCGCCGGGGCCTTCTGGAGGATTTTGTCCGCCAGACCATACGCCACGGCCTCTTCGGCCTCCAGCCAGAGATTGCGGTCGCAGTCCTTTTCAATCTGTTCCGGAGTTTTGCCGGTGTGGAACGACAAAATCTGATAAAGCCGTGTGCGCAGCCGCAGGATTTCCTTGGCTTCAATTTCAATATCGGTGGCCGCTCCGGTCATCACTCCCGAAATCAGCGGCTGATGCAGGAGCACGCGGCTGTTGGGCAGAATAAACCGTTTTCCCGATGTCCCCCCCGCAAAAAGCACCGCCCCCATGCTGGCGGCCTGACCGACACAATAGGTCGCGACAGGACACCGCAGGAACCGCATCGTATCATAAATCGCCAGACCCGCCGTAATCACCCCGCCGGGAGAATTGATATAAAAATGAATATCCGCCTCGCTGTCCTCATTGCTCAAAAAGAGCATCTGAGCAATAATCAGGTTGGCGACTTCATCCTCAATCTGGCCGCCCAGAAAGATAATCCGGTCCTTCAGCAGGCGGGAAAAGATATCATAGGCCCGCTCGCCGCGGCCGGTTTTCTCGATCACAATCGGGACAAGATTCTGATTGACTCGCATAGATTCCTCACGGATGAGTAGAAAGATTTCAGAGGACCGGTTTTTGCTTTTTCTCTTCCGGATGCTCCTGAAGCACATCATCGATCAGACCGTATTCCTTGGCCTCCTGAGCGGTCATATACTTGTCGCGTTCGGTTTCCTGCGCGATTTTCTCGACGGGCTGTCCGGTGTGAAAGGCCAGGATTTCATTAATCATCTTTTTGGCCTTCAGAATCTCTTCGGCCTGGATTTTGATGTCGGCGGCCTGTCCGCTGACGCCGCCCCAGGGCTGATGAAGCATCACTTTGGCATGCGGCAGGGCATACCGCCGGCCCTTGGTGCCCGCTGCCAGAATCACCGCCGCTCCCGACTGGGCCCGGCCGATGCAGTAGGTCGCCACCGGAGAGCCGATAAACCGCATTGTATCATAGATGGCCATCGTGTCGTCCACGCTGCCGCCCGGAGAATTGATGTACAGACTGATTTCCACGCCGCGCTTCAGATTGTCCAGGTACAGCAGCTTCATAATCACTTCGGTGGCCAGCCGGTAGGAAATCTCCCCGATCATAAACACAATCCGGTTTTCCAGCAGCAGGTCGTCGAGCGTCATTTCGCGGGTGCGCTGATAACCCGGTCCCTGCAGGTGCGGGTCGAAGGCAAACGGCCGCTGCGGCTCTGACTGGTTGAGCGGATACAGCATCATTTCCATCCTGTTCTTGTTTTTGAAGGTTCCAGCTGTTTTTCTATCGGACGAACGCCGCTCCGGCAGGCCCGGAAGACCTGCCGGAACGACGACTATATCGGACAATCCGCCGCCCTACTTTTCCTCTTTCTGGTCCTTTTTGGCGGCTTTGGGTTTGCGTTTGGCCTGCGTTTCTTCGCGGCTCTTGTGCTTTTCCGCCGTTTCTTTTTCTTCCTTTTTAGCGGCAGCCTCGTGTTTTCCTTCCGTCTTCTTTTCCGCCCGCTTGCGGGGCTTGTGGACCTCTTCCGCTGCAGGGGCGGGAATTTCTTCGGTCTCTATGATTTTGGCCTTCTCGAGAATCTTCTCGATGCACTTCTGTTCTCGCACCTGCAGAGCAAACTGGGCCAGCGAGCCGTCTCGAGCCAGCTCTTCCCGCATCTTTTCCGGCCGCCGACCTCGCTGGGCCGCCACGGCCGCAATATGACCGTTGATTTCCTCTTCCGTTACTTCGATGCCGAACTGGTCGGCAATCTTGCTCATGATGAAAAACAGCTTCAGCTGTTCTTTGGCCTGCTGGTCGGAGCTGGCCCGCAGCTGGTCCATCTGCTGCTCGATTTCCTCTTTGGAAACGCCCTGCATCAGCAGATTAACATAGCGCCGCTGCAGGATAGCCAGAGACTGATCGGCCGCCATATCCGCCGGCAGATCGAAATCGATGTTCTTCTGCAGATAGGCATAAACCTGGTCCACCATGGCCGCCCGGGCCTGCCGCTCCGTGGCGGTTTCCAGATAATCCCGAACCCGCCCTTTGAGCTCATCGAGCGTACTGACGCCGAAACGGCTGAAAAACTCCTCGTTCAGTTCAGCGGGCTTGAGCATCTTGACTTCTTTGACGGTAATCTTTATGTCAACCTTCTTGCCGCGGAAGCGTTCATTAAAATAGGTGGACGGCACGTCCACTGTAACGGTGCGCTCATCGCCATGTTTGGCCCCACGGAGCAGCTCCGCCAGTCCTTCCACCGGAACCCCCGCCACAAAACCGGGGTCGCGGACAAAGATTTCGATGCTGTCCTGTTTGTCCTGTCCCTCTTCCCCTTCCACATGCACAATCACATCGGCAATGACCTGGTCGCCTGCTTCCACAGCCTCTTCTTTGGGCACCCACATCCCGGAACGTTTCCGCATGGATTCGATTTCCTCCTGGATGCTCTCCTCAGTCACTTCAACCTTGGGCTTGCGGATTTCGATGCCTTCCAGATTGGGCAGTTCAAATTCCGGACGCACTTCCACTTCAAAACTGTACACCAGCGGACCGCTGTCCGGCAGGGTGATTTCCTCGTGCTTGATATCCGGATCGCCCAGGTAATCCACTTTATTGTCTTTCAGAGCCGCCTCCGCAGATTCAGCCATCAGCTGAAGTTTCACCTGATTGCGGACATCGGTGCCGAATCGTTTCTCAAGCAGACGAATAGGAGCGCGGCCTCTTCGGAACCCCGGAATAATGACATCCTGTCGAAGTTCTTTATATTTTTCATCCAGAAGAGCTTTTATTTTCTCCTCGGGGACCTCCACGGTAACCTTTTTCTTACAGGGACCAATATCCTCGATTTTTACCACGTTGGGTACTGTGGGCTGATCTTGGGTTTCGTTTTGCTGATTATCCTTGGATTCTTCCGCCATTTGAGGACTCCTAAGTTTTTATTTTTCTTGCTCTTATAACAAAAACGGCCGCCGAAATATCCTTTCGCCGACCTCAAGTTCCATCCTTCCTGCTCCCGCAGGATTCCAAGCACTTAAGCGACCAGCGCCAGACTAAATTGTGTTAGCCGATAACTCGCTAAAGCTATGTCAATAAAAGATTTAGGAAACCCACCCGGATTTCCCTGTCTTCGATAAGACATTCAGGCCTTCCGGCCTCAAAGCGGGCGATGAGATTTGAACTCACGACATTCACGTTGGCAACGTGACGCTCTACCCCTGAGCTACGCCCGCATAATCGCCCTATTAAATAAAACAAAAAGCACGGTTTGTAAAGAGTTTTTTCTCAAAAAACGCGTTTGTAAAAAACAGATTTTACTCTCCGAGAACCTGAACAATCACCTTGCGGCTGCGCGGGCCGTCAAACTCACAAAAATAAATCCCCTGCCAGGTTCCGAGAACCAGCCGGCCCTTTTCCAAAAGAATTCGCTCGCTGCACCCGACCAGAGAGGATTTCACGTGGGCATCGGAATTGCCTTCGGAGTGCTGATAGCCGGCCCGATGCGCCGGCACCAGGGCCTCCAGCGTCAAAAGAATATCGTGCACGACATCCGGGTCGGCATTTTCGTTAATCGTAATGCCGGCTGTCGTATGCGGGGTATAAACGGTCACCTGGCCGTTCTGAATCCCGCTTTCGCGAATGATTCCGGCCACTTGTTCTGTGATGTCCGCCATTTCACAGCGGCGCCGCGTGGATATTGAGATCGTCTGCTGAACAATTTTCATAAAATCTTCGCCCTTTCGTTTTAGAATCATACCCGCTGAATTAAAAGCGTTATCGGACCCTGTTCAAACAGAAAAATCGTTTTTATCAAATCTTACAACAAATATAACCCCTACAAACCATTTTGAAAGTATTTCCCATAAAGCCGCTTTATTTGATTTCCGAAGAGTTTGGCAGGTTTTTCTGAAAGGGAATATGAGAAGGCAAGGGCAGAAACCTGTTTCTCTGCATGGAAGAGGATGCGGAACGCTGGCTGTTTTCCTGTTTGCTTTCAGTGCAATCGTTCAAGCCCAGACCGATGAATCAGACATCCATCGGCAGGAGCGAATCCGCCAGATTGAAGAACGCATTCGAACCCTCGAAGAACAGCTCAAAACGATCGACCCCCAGGCCCCCGAATTGCAGACGTCAGACATCTCCGCCGATGAGAAATCGGCTGCCGACGGCCAGGTGGACCTCTTTGAGCTGCCGCTGGAACAACTGATGGAGATTACCCTTCCTACCGCCGCTTCCCTCACGCATACCACGCAGCGGCTGACGCCTTCGACGGTTACCACCATCACCCAGGAGCAGATCCGGCGCAGCGGAGCGCGAAGTCTTTACGAACTGCTCGAAATGTATGTGCCGAACCTGCAAATCATTTTTGCACGGGAGCGAACCCGTGCGGTAGGGCTTCGCGGCATTATAGCCCATCAAAATGACAAGTTTCTCCTGCTGGTCAACGGCCGCATTATGAATGAGCGGACGGATTCGGGCGCTATCACTGAGCTGGACCTGCCGATGCTCACAGATATTCATCACATTGACATTGTGCGGGGTCCCAGTTCCGCCCTCTATGGTCCCGGCGCGCTGTCGATGACCATCAACATTGTTACAGACAGCTACAAAACATTCGAGGGTCAGGAGGCAACGCTGCGGGCCGGCGCGGTCGAACGCTTCGCCACCGGAGAATTCAAGCACAGCCGAAAACTCAGTGAAGACAGCGGCCTGTTCCTGTATGCCGGTGCCAGCAAATACGACGGAGCAGATGCCGCGGATTCACCGATGGTCTTCGGCACGGAAGAGCCGATGTGGCTGCTGGATGACATCTCCACCTGGAACTGGAAGATTTATCAGGGGACTGAACAGGTCAAGGACTGGTTCAAGAACCTCAACCAAATGCCGTTTGAGCGGCCCAAGATGAAGCTGTTTGCTCAATATACCCGGGGCGGATTTGATTTATGGGCCCGCTACACCCAGGGCGGTGAATGGATTGATTTTACCGCCTGGCACGATTTTCCGCGGGATGACTGGTGGCATGTGCGGATGTTTTCCAAAGAGGGTATTGTCTATTCGCAGGCCACAATGCAGGCCAGTTATGACCAGGAAATCAACTCCGACTGGTCTCTGCGGTATGTCCTCAGCTATGACCGCTTTACCAATGAAAACGAAAACTTTGAACAGGCCACCTTCCGCAAACGCTACGCCGAGGACGAAATCTACGGACGGATTCTGGCCCGGTGGAATCCGGCTCAGAACCACTCGCTGGCCTTCGGGACGGAATGGTCTCATGAACGGTTCGGACTTTCCCTGTCCGGAGAGGCCGTCAGCAATCAGCCGTTTATGTTCCACTATCCTCCCAACCGGACCGATCCAAATCCGGCCAACTGGGTCGGCTATATGCCGCAGTGGAGCACAGACACATACGCCCTGTTTGGCGAATACCAATGGAACATCAATGACCTGATGACGGTGTTCGTCAGCAGCCGGCTGGACTGGCATCCCTATACGGACACGATGTTTTCCCCGCGAGGTGTGCTGATTCTGACTCCAAGCAAGCAGGATACCATTAAACTAATGGCCTCCCGTTCCGTGCGGACCAACTCCGCCGCCCAGATGTGGATTGACTACAACTACCTGAATATGACCAGCCCCGTGGACAAGCTGAACGCCTACGAGCTGCGGTATGAACGGCAGCATTCTGACAATTTGTGGATGGGCGGGTCGGTTTTCTTTTATGACATGCCCGGCATTTTGGGAGACACATCAGAAGTTTCCAGCGGCACCAGCAGCGGCACCAAAGTCGTGGGCGATATGAAACTGTGGGGGCTGGAGCTGGAGGCCGGCTGGAAAGGGAAAAAACTCAAAGTCGATTTGTCTCACAGCTTTTCCAAACTGATTGAGATGAAAGGCGAACCGGGCATTCTCTGGCACAACTACAGCGCCGCTCCCTTCGGAGTCGGAAACGACCTAGCTCAATGGCACAACCACACCAGCAAGATTCGGACGGAATATCAATACGATGAAAAATGGCTTCTGAACGGCTCGCTTTGCGTCCTGTGGGGTTCGCCGGGCGGACAGGATGCCGCCGATTATCGAGACCAGATGTTTCCGGACTGGGATTATCTGTCCGGCTTTGAAGAACCCTTTAAGGCCAGTGCTTATCTGAACCTTGGGGCTGAATACAAATGGAGTCCCAATACCACGCTGACGTTCACGGGCTACAACCTGCTGGGGCTGGTGGATGAGGAACTGAACAAGCGGCGGGTCGGCTTTGATCGGCAGCTGCCCGGACGGTACCGGATTCTGCCGGTTTCGTTCGGCGTAACGCTCACGCATCGATTCTAAGGAGCGGATGACAGGGTATGAAACATCGGCTTGTACAATTTGAAACCTGCCTCCTCCTGCGGCTTCTGACGGGACTGGCCTGTCTGGCGGCGTCCTCGCCTATATGGGCGGCAGAGCCGGACAAACAGGCCCAGGCCGAGCAGATTCGAGCCGAACTGGCGGCCCTGCGGCAGGAGCTGGCCCTGCTGAAGGGGCAGCAGATTGATAACACTTCCTCTGTTTCAGCACCTGCCGACGAACCCCCTGTACAAGAAGACAATGGTTCGGAAGCCGACCTGCCTGTCTCCGGCATTCTGACGCAAACGCCGCGGCGGCTTTCTCCCTATACCATAACGACCATCACCCGCCGGCAGATTCAAACCTCCCAGGCCCGCAGTTTGTACGAACTGCTGGAAATGTACGTACCCAACCTGCAGATGATGTTTACCAGCGAGCATCCGAAAACCCTCGGTCTCCGCGGGATTCTGGCCCACCGAAGCAACAAATTTGTCGTGCTGGTCAACGGCCGGATGATGAACGAAAAGACCGATGTCGGGGCCATTACCGAACTGGATTTGCCGATGCTCACCGACATTCATCATATTGACATCCTGCGAGGCCCGGCCTCCGCCCTGTACGGCCCCAGCGCCCAGTCGATGGTCATCCACATCGTCACGGACAGTGCGGCAACCTTCCAGGGGGAGCAGGTGACCGTCCGCGGAGGACTCGTGGAGGAATTCGGCACCCTCGAATACAAATTCGGCAAGCAAACCGGCCCGGACCGAGGATATTTCTTCTATGCCGGTGCCAGCCAGTATAACGGGGCCGACGCCGCCGATTCGCCGACGGTGCTGGGAACCAAAGAACCGGTCTGGCTGCGAAGCGGACCGCCCGGGTTTGTCTGGAGACCCTATCCGGGAGATGAACCCATCAAAACCTGGTTTAAGAACCTCAACGAAATGCCGTTTGATCGGCCCAAAATGAAACTGTACGGCCAATACACAGACGGCGGACTGAATCTGTGGGCCCGCCTGACCCAGGGCGGCCAGTGGATTGACTTCCTGCGCTGGTTCGATCAGCGAGAGACACCGGATGACGGACTGACGTATTCTCAAGCCACGGCGGCTGCCTCCTATGACCAGGAAATCAGCAGCGACTGGTCGGTCCGCTATGAATTAAGTTTCGACCGTTTCGCCAACGACAACGACAACTGGGAGCGGGCGTTTCTGTGGAAATCCTTCGCCGAAGAGGAATGGGTTGGACGCATCACGGCTCAATGGAATCCGCATCCAAACCACTCACTGGCATTCGGCGGTCAATGGACACACGATGAATTCGGCAAACGGTTTGGTGATACACCCATCAGCATCCAGCCCTTCGGCAAATACCAGCAGTGGGGTGCTCTGCACGTGCCGCGATGGAATACCGACAGCTACGCCCTGTTCAGCCAATACCAATGGATTCTTTATCCGCAATGGACTTTGTTTCTGGGCGGACGGGCGGATTGGCATCCTTACACCGATACTCTGTTTTCGCCCCGCGGAGTGCTGACCTATACGCCGACGGATAAAGACACCTTTAAGTTTATGGTATCCCGCTCTCATCTGACCAACAGCGCCGGCCAGATGTGGATTGACAAGCATCTCCACGATACGGACAGCCCCTCGGAAAAATTAGATGCCCTCGAATGGCGGTACGAACGGCAGCACAACGAACACCTCTGGGGCGGCGTCTCCGTCTTTTTGTATCAGTTCCGCGATGTGCTGGCCGAGATTCCGGATGAGAATGTCAACTCCGGAGCCCCCGGCGGCACGGGAAGCAAGACGGTCGGCAGGATGCGCACATGGGGCTTCGAATTAGAAGGCGGCTGGCGGCAGGACCGGCTGAACCTGAATCTGTCTCACAGCTTCACCAAACTGCTCAACATTAACGATGCCCCAGCCTTCAACTGGGCCGACGTGTACACCTGGTGGAGCCAGTACACCGTCGCCCCCTTCGGCTTCGGCAATGACCTGGCTCACTGGCACAACCATTCCACCAAACTTCAGGCCGAATACATTCTAAATGAGAAAACCACACTCTTCAGCACCCTGTGCATTCTCTGGGGAAATCCGGGCGGACAAGACTGGGCCGATTACCGCAATCACTTGTTCCCCAACTGGGATTACGATACGGCGTTCAAAGAACCTTTCAAGGCGTGCGCTTATCTGAATTTGGGTTTGGAGTATCGGTGGAGCAAAAACACAACTGTTCACCTGACCGGCTACAATCTGCTGGGCCTGCTTGACAAGGACATGAACAAACGCCGTGTCGGGTTTGATGACCAGATGCCCGGACACTATCGTATCCAGCCGACGGCTTTTTCCGGTTCTATCACCTGCCGCTTCTGACAGATTCCCGTGCCTGTCAATAAGGAATCACGGAAACAAGTCGAACATTGTTTGCCACCGGCAGCTGGTCATCCCGCTGAGGCGGCAGCAGTTCAAACTCAAAAATATGGTTATAGCTGGGAAGTTCTACACCGGCGGCATTCTGTAGGCTGCCGGCCCGAAAATAGGCCATCCCATACGGACTTCCTGAACGCTGAATATCCGTTATCCACAGATAGGGAGAGATTTCCTTCAAATACCGAAGATAGCCGAACCCCTTTTCTTTGTTGAAATAGGAGCACGTTCCGCGCACGACCGAACCAATCTGTCCCCAGGGAATTTCCGTATTGGTCGGCAGCAGATTGGGAATCATATAGCCGGAGAAATACTGGTCCGCCTCCTCCTTGAGACGACCGGAGACATTATCAAAACCGATCACTTCAACCCGGCAGCCGCGATTTTGAGCGGCATTGACTACCTTAACAAAATCCCCGTCACCGGAAACCAGCACAATTTTATCGAGCTGCTCTGACTGAATCAGCAGGTCGGTCGCCAAATCCATATCCGCATTGGCCTTGCCGAACCGCTCGCCGGTTTCGTCATCCACAAACCACTTAACCTCCTTAATGATAACTTTATAACCAAGGTCCCGCAAAAAAGAGTGGAATTTTCTTGCATTTGCTCCAAAAACGGCATCCTCGTGCGCACGGTCTGCATCAAAACTTACATAGGCATTCAGACGAATCACCTGCACCCCCTCCCGGCAGGCAAATTCCCGAAGGATATTGTACTGCATTCCTCGGCCGCCGTTTTTATAAACATAGGCGGCATCGACATATACACCCACTTTCAAACTGTTGTCTTGTCCCGACATCCAAAAACCCCTAAAAAAATCTGATAATCACGCTTTCAGCCGATACGCATTGTACAACTCCAACCATTTTAGTCCAACGGTATCTTTTTTCCCTTTGTAAAGAAAAAAGCCAGACCCCTTTTTGGGAATCTGGCTTCGGAGGAGGGTGATGAGAAGAAATTTGCTAAGTATTATACAAGGCATTCGCCCTTGGAGTTCATAAACTTGCCAAAGTTCCTTTAATCTGCTCTTTTATCGGCAGTATCCTGGAAAAAGTCCAGTTAAACTGCCTTCCCTCTGCGGCTAAAAACCCATTTTATGAAGCCTTTAGCCCCCTTCAGACCCTAATGAGAAGGAACCATGCAGTTTTACTCCCCACCTTTTTAAATATATTCTTATAAAAAGCTATCGTCAACAAAAAAATAAATTTTTCACAAATTAAAACAAGATAAGAAAGTTCTGTTTTTAAAAAATGCCACCAACTTAACTTGCGGAGGTTTTACTAATTTCCTTTTTTTGCTAAACACACAAAGGAGTTAATTTGGATAGAAATAGATTTTTTCCCATTGAGCAGCCAAGCCGGCCAAGTCAGGCAGGGTATACATTTCCAGCCAGACGGAGGCAAACACCGCCAAATCATACAGGTCCACCACACAATCCGGCGCCCCTGCCGGGCCCGTTAAATCATACTCGCTCGTATGACCCAACAGACAAACCCCCACCCCTGTCATCTCATAATAAACCTCTGCAGCCTCCTCCTCGCTCAGCCCGTAATTATAAATCCGCACATCATCCAAACGCCCTTCAAATATCTCCACACCCCCTATCCAGCCGCCCAGCGTCAGCTGAGCCGTCGTATCCGACGGCAAGACATACGGCCCTTCCGTCCGAAACACTCCATCCACATAAACCCGGGCCGATGTGCCTGTGTAAACTACACAAATGTGCTGCCAGCGGCCTCCCGAAGACAAACCGTCCTCTACAGACAAAAGCGTCCCTTGCGGCCAGGTCTCCATCTGAACATCCGACCCCAAAGACATGCCGGACGGCCGTTGGGCCCACAGACTGAGCGTCATCGCACCCGTCCCGCCTGTCAAGTCCAGCGGCTCCGTCACCGCCCAGCCCGAATCCGCATTGATTTGGACCGCCCCCAGCGACTGCCCGTCTGCCCCCTCCACAAACACCGGAACCCCCCAAACCGATGCCGTACGTCCGGATACGGTGTCCACATACATCCCGTCCGCATAATCCGACACATCCAGCGTCCAATATGCTACGAGCCCTTCCGCCAACAAACGAGCGGCAGAACTTGAACGCTGGACATTGCTTGCGTTCGATATTCTGCAATAGTAAAAGCCGGCATCTGAGACCAAAGTTTCTGTAAACACCAACCGAGCCGTATATTGCTGAGTCTGATTATCAAAAATGATTTCAGAAAAGATACGGCCGCCGGCCGTATCCACCGGCATCTCTCCGGACGGTTCTGTTTTGTACCAGACAGCCGTCGGTTCAGTTTGGCTTTCAAAAACCGCCTCGAAAACGGCGTCATTCGGCGTTCTAACACGCACATCGGACGGCTGACTTAGAATGACCGGCGGCACACCGCCCGGAGCCAAAAGCATATCTTCCGGTCCGCGGGCAATGGAACTGATACGCACCTCATCGACCAATCCCTCAAAATTTTCGCCGGAATAATCCCGTCCTTCATTGCCGACGGCAAAGTCGATTCGCGGGTAAGACAGAAGGTCCGCCGACATTTGGAACGAAGCCAGCAGGTTGGCCTCCGAAGCCCCGGAATCAAGCCGAGTCCAGTAAAAGCTCAGGTTGCCCCCCGTGTTCTCCTGACCATTGTAGGTCACTGCAACATGAAACCATTGTCCCGGAGCCCAGGCGTGTTCTCCAACAGTCGGCAAAACAGCCGTAAAATTTTCCTGGGTACCGGTTAATTTGATAAACTCCAGCTGGCCGCTGGTGTTAATTCGAAACTGCCAGCCGCGTGTGGAGGAACTGTCGTCCTCTCCGGAAATAATCTGCATATGATTGGGAATAGAGCCGGCAGGCCTGATAACGGCCTCAAACGTAAACGCCCCGTCTGAACCTGTAAAATTACTGATAGAAACTTCATCGACATAGGCAATCGGCTGATTGGCAGAGGTATTGGAAGAACCCTCGTAGGTATTCAGGGCCGTCCCGAATCCTTCGTACGAGGATTCTGTAACCGTTGCCCCATAAGCCGGCGTTAAATGAATAGGATTGCTCGAAACAGCATCATTTGCATCTCCGTCAAAATGGTACAGATGCAGTGTATAGTCATCCGGTGTATAGGAGCCGCGAACGGCCGCCGTACAGGGAGCAGCCATCGCAAGCACCGTCCCGATTATCATTAAGATTCGTTTCACAGAATAATCCCCCATCCATCGGCTGTTTAATCGTTGATCTGAAAATCCAGAACCCGCAGGTTGGTCGCCGCCCCGATTGTCCCGGGCGATTCCTGCATCATCACAGATAGAACCCCCTGCTCAAAGCGGGTCTTGTCGCCGAGGGCTTCGCTGAGAAAAAAGCCGGGCTCGACATGGATGATCTGCCAATCCGTCCACTGATTGGCCGCCGTAGCCGCCTGAATCGTCAGGTCACCGTCCATAAAATAAATACCGGTATCCGTCAGATTGACCGTCCGGCGGGACTGATAAATCACAAAGGCATCGCCGTTGGAGCGGATAAACAATTTCGGCCGGCTGCCGACATAATCCGGCAGCTCATTTCGATGCCACGTGCCCTGCGAATCACGCCAATAGTGGAAATAGCGTCGAGCCCCTTCCGGCCCCCAGGTGCTCCAGGCATAGCCCTGATAGGTTTCGGGGGTACAGTGAAACATCACGGTGTGAATTCGCCCCTGCGGGTCAACGGCCTGCGCCTGCTGATTCATCAGCCCATAATAGCGGTCCAGCGTGACAACCTGAATCCCCGGCGAATCCAAAAGGATTAACTCCTGCGTAGCCGTATCTCCGGTGGAGCGTCCAACGATTTGAATGCCTTCGTTAATCCAAGTCAGACCGAGCATTGTTTGAATCGGCTGCGGTCCTGTTCCAACGCGCAGTCCTTTGGGCGGTTCGTTATTGTACCAGGTGAGTCCCCCGTCTTTGCTGTAGGCATATAAGATATCGTGGTTGGCTCCGCCGGCCGTTTCTCTCCAAGTCCACGTCAGATGCAGGGTACCGTCCGGGCCGTAGCCGATCGGGCCGTTCAGATAGGGATTCCGAACTGTACTGCTTCCGAGGGAATCTGTATAAGTGCCGGTTCGCCCGATGACCGTTCGCGTGTTTGTCCACAGACCTGTGGAAGCATTATAATCCACCATAGCCCAGTCCCCGTTACCGGAACTGCCGATACGGTAGCCGAACTGAAGGTTGCCGTCGGGGGTCGGCCAGAACCGCGGATAGGTCACACTCGAATACGATTTGCCCGTCTCCAGATAATTCCGGACGGCTCCAAACAGGGATGCACTCCAGGTTACGGAGGCGGGATTGGTTGCAGCACCGGTCTGCGAGACTCGATAATGGAGCACACCGCCGTGATGGTCAAAAGACAGGTGAATCGTGCCGTCATTAGGGCAAATGCCCATCGAAATCACATTGTGGGCATCTGTTGTTGTGCTGAGCGTATAATCCGTCAGGGTCAGAACCTGCCAGGGGCCGGAGGGAAGCTGGCGGCGTCCCACACAGACATAACGCGAACTGTTATAATAGGTGATATACTGCCAGCCGTTAAAGGTCATCAGGGCCTCCTGCTGAAAAGAAAGCCCGTTGATGGCATATCCGTAGGGAGCCCCGCTGCTGAGCGTCATTGCATTGGACGCGACGGTTGTATCGCCGATTTTGGTTGCGCTCGGAAACGCCATACATAACGAGGCAACCCCCCCAAAAACAGCCCAATAGAAAACATTTTTGGTGCTTGTGATTGTTCGACGGTGCATCGATTCACCCCCAGTTTATTGAAATTCTGTTTTGTACGTTTGCGGTTTTTTTACTTATTGGGAAGCCGAGGCAGCGGACTGGGAACTTTATACCCTTTGCTCCAGGGCAGAGTCCACAGCACTTCCAATTTTACAGTATCCGCATGCAGGTCCCGGAAAATCACATTGATTTGCCTGCCGTGCCGGTCGATGCAGAACCGCCGCATATTCTCACTGTTGGCAGGAAGCTGGGCGGCAGTGGAACCCTGCAGCGTATCCGGCGGCAGGTCATTGCCGCGCGGCCAGCCGACGGTCCAGACACAGTCGGCAAACAGCGGCACAGTCGGCGAAATATCCATCCAGTTTTTGAAAAAGTACGGCGCATACATCGAGTCGCTTTCGTAATAATAATCCAGCCCGGCCCAGCCGTTGATCCCGTAGCTTCCGATTGTGGAAATCCCCGTCGAGCGGGCCCACGACCAGGGCATCGTCGCCGTGCCGTACTGCCCGGACGGATTGGCATAGGGACCGGTCGGGTCCGCCTGAAACTTGGCATACGGCGCAGACGGGCACAGGAGCATATCAATCTTTTTGCCCTCCTGATACTGCTGAGCATAATAGGTGTTGTCGGAATAGGGAGCCAGTTTGCCCATCCAGTAGTCGTTCGTTTCCGAGCCGTCTTTCCGAATGGCAAAGCGTTTGTAGTTGTACTGCATTTCGTACATCTCCATTGCCTTGCCGATTTGAGACAAATTGTTCTTGCAGACAATCTTGCGGCCCTGCTCCTTGGCCATTTTCAATGCCGGCATAACAATCGACAATAACAGAGCAATAATTGCAATTACAACCAGCAGTTCAATCAGGGTAAATCCCCTTCTTCTCTTAATCATCTTGTCTGCCACAACACTCTCCTGAAAAGACGGAACTCCTGTTTCTCTGGATTCCCGCCTTCGCGGGAATGACAATCACACGAAAAGAACTTTTCACACGAATAGCGATTTCGCAAAAATGATCATTAGGATAAAAACAGTTTCGGCTTTCTCAAAAAGGGCTGCGGACCGGGCCGTTCCCGGCCTGCAGCTGAATAATGTTGCCTCTTATCCTAAACCGTTCTTAGCGCTTGCGAGATGCCAGCAGAGCACCCAGTCCCAGCAGGGCCATCGTCGCCGGCTCCGGAACAAAAATCCGCAGATTGTCCAGACTGCCGACCACGCCGGCTCCCCGAATATCGGCATAGAAACCTACCACCGTGCCAGCATTGGCATAAGCAGGCGTACGGGTTACCAGAACATTCCGAGTCCCCTGATAGTACCAGCCTGCCTCATACTTGTTTTCCTCAACACGGGCGATAAACAGGGTGTCAATCGGAATATTGTTGGTCCAGTTTCCGGCCAACGTATATTCCGTCGTCCCATCGAAGCCGCGGGAGAACAGCTGGCCGGAGTTGCGGCGATACATCGCAATGTAATCCTTGCGAACACCGGTCTGAGGGGCTGTGCCGCCGACATAGAGACCGATATCCTGCGAACCTGTCGCCCCAACCACCACATCGACCTGGAGTTCCTGGCCGACACCGAGGGTCAGGCCGCTGCGGATGAAGGCATGCTGCTCAATGCCGTCATACGTTGAGGTGCTGATTTGAAGCGTTCCATCGACAATCTGCCATGTACTGACATTCGAAGCCCCGCCGTTGGCATCCAGAATCACCGTGTCCGTATAGGCACTTAAATCGCCGCTGAAGTCGTCAATCAAAACGGCCTGGGCTGCCATACTCATCAGCCCCATCAGGACTAAAACAGATGCTTTTTTCATCTTTCACATCCTCCACAAATTGGGTTCACTGAAACTTGTTCCACACTCCAAACACATCCAACACTTCACACACAACACACTTCACACTTTTTTTGCGGTAAGCAGGGCCTCCCTCCGCAGGAAGCCCTGCCGGGAAAACTCTATCGTTTACTGCAGACCGCTGGCCAGCCATTTCTGGACAAAGACCGTCAGGTCAGCCAAATCCACGCGGCAGTAGGACGAGCCGGTATTATCGAGGTTGAACTGATTGCCGTCGAAATTGGGTTCCATACAGGGCCGGATGCCGGTCGCATTGAAGAACTCGGCCGCAATGGTCTGGACATCCACGGCATAATTGTAAATCTTCAGATCATCAATCCAGCCGTCAAACTCGGCATCTGCCGCAAACTGGCTTCGCCCAACGTAGTTTTGGGCCGGATGGAAATTGACCGGATTAATCGTCATCGCTGTATTCTGGGCTTTTGGTTCGCCGTTGATATAAATCCGGCCGGTATTGCCGTCGAGCACAACGGCTACATGCACCCACTGATTAGTCGGCAGAGGGGCGGTGGAAGCAATCTGTTCGCCGGAGCCGTTGTTGAGTACAAACCGGCATTCACTTCCGTTGCTGGGTGTCAGGAACATATAATGGGACGTGTCATTGCCGAAGTCGATAATCCGCTGCCAGTTGGCCCCGCCCCGCCAATAGACCCAGGCCGTCACGGTAATGTCCTTATAATCCGCCGCTCCGGCCGGCAGCTGGGCATAGCGGCCGTTCGGGTCTGTCGCATGGTCCCCGTTGTCAAACCGCAGACTGTAGAGACCCACAGACGGAGCCGGCACGTTCGTATCGAGCATCGGAAGACCGGCCGTGCCTTCCTGCATCAGCGTCATAACCCTGCCGCCGACAACATCAGGCGACGTATTGCCGTTCAGAATCTCCAGCGGATAATGCGAGACGAGCCGTTTAATCTGGAGGGCGGCACTGCTTGAATCCGCAGAACCGGCTTCATTAGTCGCCCGGCAGAAATAAACGTCTTCGTCCTGCACTTGAGCATTGGCTATCGAAAGCTGTTTTGTATCGGCACCGGAAATCACAGACCCCCAGGCGGTTGTACCATTAGATAGCGGCTCAGTGCCTTTATACCACCTGTAGGTCGCGCCGGCTTCTTTCACCAATTCCACAGAGAACTGGGCGGTCTGCCCGGCAAAAACGGCCTGGTCCAGCGGATGCACCGTAAAGGCCGGCACACGCGTAAGGGTCTTAAAACTCCAGATGGGGCCGGTAAGTGTATTGGGGTCATTCGGACCGGAGTTATTAATGCCGGCATCCACCCGCCAGAAATAGACCTGGCCGTCTGACAGGGTCACAGGGGCCGTAATCGGATTGACCAAATCGGTCACAACCACGGGCGAAACAAATGCGAAATTCGGCTCACTATGCTGGATATACAGATAATAGGTTGTGACATTGGCCGCTGCGGCATTATCCCATTGAAGAGCAGTCAGGTCAAAATCAACCGCCTGGTCGCCGGAAGCGGGAACCGGGTTGGTCACCCACGGTACCTCTGTCCGCAGCAGCATTTGATCGGGCTGGCGGGCAATGCGGCTGATGCGCACCTCATCTACCAACCCATCAAAATTTTCATCCGCAAGAGAAAAACTCCGCAGCTCATTCCCGATGCAAAGCTTGGTTGCATCATTCGCATCCAAATCCGCCGTCATCGTGAAAGGTCCGCCAACCTGGACAGCCGATGTGGCCGAAGCAATAGGAGTCCAATAGAGTTTCAGATTGCCGGAAACATTGGGCGTGCCGCTGTAGGTCACCGCCACGTGATACCACTGGCCCGGGGTATACGTAATAGGAGCATCAAACGCGGTTGTCGAGCCCGAAAGGGTCTGGAACCGAAGTGTGGTGCCCGTATTTTGTATCCGCAGCTGAAACCCGCGGTCCGTCGCGCCCGCATCCGTCTCGCAGCTGAGAATCTCCATATGTCCCTTCAGGGAACCGGCCGGGACATCCGGACGAACCAGGGCCTCAAACGTAAACTCGCCGTTGGGGCCCGTCAAATCGGAAATCAGAATCGTCTGGTTATAATCGCCGACTCGTCCGACAAAGGGGCCGTTATTGCCGGCCGCATTATCATAGGTATTGGCCGCATTGCCGTATCCGGCATTGGAAGCCGCCAGAGCGGCATTGTTGTAAAAAGCCATATCAATCGGACTGGTCCGCACCAAATCATGAATGACGCCATCTTTGACCACATCAAACCGCCACAAATGGAGCGTATCCGCATCCAGGGGGTAAGGACCGATATCCACGGCCTGGACCGCAAGACTGCACAGGCAAACCACTGCCGTCAGCATCATCTTTCTCATCGTCGTTTCTCCTCTTATTTTCATCGTGTTGAGTATCCCGTTTATTGCCGCGTTTAATACAATCCGTCAGCCAGCCACCGACTTGCAAAGGCCGCAAAGTCCGCCAGGTCAATTCGGCAGTATGAAGAAGCGGTATTATCAAAATTGAACTGGCTGCCGTCAAAATTGGGCTCTACACAGGCCGGCTTTCCGGTTATCTGCGTATATTCGGCGGCAACTTCCGCGGGCGTCCAGGCATAGTTATACACCCGCAGGTCATCCATCAGACCGCCGTAGAAGTTGGCCAGGACATTCCGGTCGGCAAACGTGCGGGTAGCGCCGAGCAGAACCCCCCGCTGCCAGGCCGCATACAGCGCCGGCGTGCCGAGTGTGGTATCCTCTGCTACAATCCCCCCGTCCACATAAACCCGCCCGAGGGTGCCCGCTTTCCAAACCGTCGTAACCATATGCCACTGATTGTCGGTGAGCATATCAAAGCCGGTCATAGAAGGCCGGCCCTGAGCCGTGACGATTTCGGCCGCTTCGCCGCGGACGTTGATACGGGCATCCGCCGTCGTGCCGCTGGTTTCCAGACTCATCGCAAAGCCGGTTGTCGTGCCGTCATTGTAATTGGACAAAAGTCCTCCAACTTTGGCGGCCTTCACCCAGCAGGTGATGGTACCTTCATCCAGTCCGCCGCCGATGCCGCCGGCCAACGGTCCGGCCTTCGGATAAGCCGACATCCCGAAATCCACATACTGACCGACACCGTTCAGCTGGAGGGCGTAGCTTCCCTGAATCCGGTCGGTCGTAAAGACCAGATTGGCCTGGCTCGGTTCCGGCAATGACAGGTCAAACGCCTGGCCGTGGTTGCCTTCGCCGCTGGAGTCATTGAGATTGTTTTCAAAGCCGTAAGCAGCCACCAGCCGTCCGACCGTCAGAGAAACCACATTCGAATAGACATCCGGCTTCGGACCGCCGCCGCTTTGGGTCGCCTCGTTCCAGATGCGGCAGTAATAATGCCCCTGATTGGCCAGAGAAGCATTGGCAATCGACAGGGTCGGGGAATTGCCGCCGACCTGCGTATCCGAAGCATCAATCTGGGCATCCGCCGAATAGTACCACTGATAACTTACAGGCGAGACGCTGAATACGGAAACACTGAATGCCGGAGACAGCGACTGCCCCAGACGTACCGAGGTCGAAACCGGCTGCCTCTGGATAATCGGCTCCATACTAATCGTCTCGAATGTCCAGGTCGGGCCGACAATGTTATTCGGCTCACCCGGCGGATACACACCGCCCTGCCCATTATCCAGAGCATGTTCAATCTTCCAAAGATACTTGCCGCTGGCCTTCAGAGCCGGCTCAGGAATATACGAAGAGGTCAGATTGCCTCCGATCTGATTGACCGTCGCCGCATAATAAAGGTTCGGGTCGCTTGTCATGTTCTGATTTTTGGATAGATACACATAATGCTTTTTAATCAGCGGATTGATTTGAGAACGATTGGCCGGATCCAAGCCGGCATTCCACTGAAGCATCACATCCACATCTCCGGTTGTGCCGATAGGAATTCCCGCCTGGGTTGCATTGTTCACCGGGTCGGGATTGTGCGGCCCGAACAGCGAACTTTCGATTCTCAAATTGTCAAGGTCTCCGTAGGTCGTTACACTGCGGACATCCCCGAAGAAACCGACTGCATTGCCGATGTTTGTATTGTCAATCGTCGCCGTCGAAAAATCGACATAAGTCGTCTTGTCCACGATATAGCCCAAAGTGAACGTATTGGCACTGTCGCGGCGAATGTACAGACCTGTAACGTGAATTTTGGGGTCCGCAGGCAGGCCGCCGGCATACAGAGTCGGGCCGACTGAGGTCCCGTTGATCACAACCCCTTTGAGGTTGTTATTGTCGGCCTGCACATAGACGGCGATATAATCCTGGCGGACTTCGCCGCTGGTGCCGGGAGCCAGTGCCGGCGGTGTCTTGGTCGCCGCTACGGCAATCCCGATATCGGCACGAGTTGTCGTACCCCAGGCCAAATCCGCTACCAGCAAATCGCCTACGGCCAATGAATAATCATCCCTCAAGAAAACAACCTGCTCGGCCTCAGTACCGGAGGATTTGCTTATCCGAAGAACCCCGTCGGCAGTCGTAAAACTGACTGCACGAGCCGTATTCTGGTCCAGAACACACGTGAGCACATACTCCGATAAATTGCCGTCCGCAAAGTCATCAATCAGAAGAGAAGGGACATATGCCCCCGCTGTCATCCCCCAGAATCCTGCAAGAAGAAGTACCAAACCTCGCTTCATCATACATCCTCCATTTCAATACGGATCCGTTGTTATGATTTTTCCGAAATCTATTCCTGCAATTCGAGGAACGGTTCGGCAAACAGCGTCCAGTCGCCATTATTGGTTTTGTCGCGGCCCTGCGTGGTCGCCAGAGTCAGGAACCGGTCTTCGGGCCCGATGTCCACGACAACCTGCCGAGCCGGTTCGCCGGGCGTCATATCCTGCTGAACAAAGCGGACCTTCCCGTCAACCAGGACATAAAAAGAGGCGGTCGGCTCCTGTGGAAAATGCGGGTACTGCTTCATAATCTCCCAGTAATCGCGGTACGTTTCCGAAAGCCCGCACAGGGCCGTAAACCGCCGGATATTCATCTTTGTATATTCGCGAATCGCCTGAAGATTAAAAGTGACCCCCTGATTGCTGCTCAAATAGATGGCGGGGCTGTCCGGCGTGCCGTATTCTTTGCCGTTCAGCCGCAATTGATGGCGAGGCACCTTCACTGTCAGAGCAATCTGATGCCAGGCCCCGTTGAGCACACCCAGCCAGTAGCGGCCGTTGGTCGGTTCAAATTCAAACGTCAGACCATTGGAGTTAATCTGCGAGCGGCCGTTCGGGATAAAAACACCGTCGATAAAAAGACTGGAGCGAACCGGAACATATTGTTTCGGCCCTTCCGCTGACGTAAACGTCTCCAGCAAATCAATGGTTCCCTGATAATCAATGCCGGCGTTCAATCGTCCGGTCCCGAAGCCGTTGCCGCCGCCGACAATATCCGCCAGATTCACATTCTGCCCCCGCCAGACAAACTGTGTCTGCGGCTGAAGCCGGCGGACAAAGGCCTCTTTCTTCAGAGCAATATCCTGCACGACACCGGCGGCGCTGACCGCCTTGGCAAACCCCTCCCGGACCTCCAGCTGAGTTTTGGAGGTCCTAGCCGTGCCCGAAATCAGCATCGTCCTGCCGGCCATTACGTGAACCTCCATCCTCTCGGGCTCGGTCTTCACCCCGAATTCGGTTCCCAAATCGATAATTTTGGAAAAGGGTGTACTGACCGTAAATCCGATGGCTGTCTTGGGAACGGAGGCAAACAGCCGGCCGTGACGGAGCTGAATCTGGTCATCCGTCAGAAGGGTAAATTCGGCGGGACCTTCCAGCACAACTCGGCTTCCGTTGTCAAACTGAAGGACGGCAATCCCCTCCCGCAGCCATATAGGTTCCATCTGGGTATTCAGCCACATCCCCTCGCGGATGCCCCGTTCCGGCGAACCCCAGCGGGCATTCATGGTCTCCAGAAGCGTGGCGACCTCTTTGCCCCGTCCGGCCGGGGACAAAAACGCATAGGCAATCAAAAACACCAGCGCCGCCGTGGACAGCAGCAAAGCATACAGGGAAAACTTGCTGACGGCCGTCGGCACAGAAGCCGCCGCTTTTCTTTCCGGTTCCGGCAAAACGGGGGCCGGTCTTGCAACCTCCACCGCCTCCGCCTGCTGTTCAAAGGCCGACAGGGCCATCCAGAGCGACGTTTCCAGTACCGGCGAAACCGTTTCCTCAGGCAAATCCACAATCGCAATATCGCCCGGCTGCGTCAGGGCGGAATACTGCATCATATATTCAACATAGTACTCCATTGCCTCCGGGTCTTCCCGAAGCCATTGCGTCAGACGCCGTCTCTGCTCCGGTGTGCTGCCCCCCTCGAGCACCAACAAAATCAGCTCGCTGAGCTGATACTCTGTCGAAATATCTTTTTTCATCGAAATCCCCATTGATGAATCGTCTGGTTGACGCAGCGATGCAGGACCGTATGAATGCGTGCCAAGGCCTTATAAAGCCCCTGAACCGGCCGTTCAATCCGCTCGGCCAGTTCGGTAATCTTCAGACCCTGTTCATAGCGAATCTCAATCAGTTTTTTATCCCGCTTATCCAGTTTCTTCAGACATTCCTGCAGAGCACTGATGCGCACCTTCATCTCATCCATTTTCCGATGATAACAATCCAAAATCTGCGTCAGGAGTGATTCATCAAACAGTTCTTCGTCGCGGTTCTTGGATTTGAAATAATTGAGAATCTTAAAGCGAGCGATTTTAATCCCCCAGGCTCCGAAATTGCTCCCCCGCTCAAACTCGTCGAAACGTTCCCACATCAGGGTCATCGTTTCCTGCATAATATCATCTGCATCGGGACAGTTATGAACCATCGAGAGAATATAGGCATAAATCACCTTTTGGCTGTTCATCAGCAGTTTGAAGAACTCATCACTTCGAGATTGTTCACGTCTTTCGAGGTCCATAAAGTCCCTACGGAATGGTCCATTCCCCACCCATTCCCTAAATTATTTCTCTATTTTAAAAAAATGGAGGGGCTAATTTGAAAAAATCTCGCTGGATGGGCTAACCGGGGTCCGATAAAGGCAAAATGGGTTATAAAAACGGCTTTATTGACCCAAAAAACAGGGTCATTCCGGAAAAGTACTGAGCCGGAATGAAACTTTTTTCGAACGGCTGCTAATGAAAAATCCTGAAAAATTACAAACAGAAAGGATTAGCTGGGTCGCTACAGGCCATCCATTGACGCACAAAAAGAGCCAAATCATCCAAATCTATTAGCCCGTCTAAAGTCAAATCGGCTGGACGGGTCGGTTTTGGAATCACCTGATAGGGTTGCCCCTGTGCCAGGAAAAGAATTTGCGCCTCAGTGAGAGCAATATCATAAATCCGCACATCATCGATATTGCCTATCCAGTTCCGCGTAGATGTGAAATTGACGCGGCTCCCAATATAAACCGGGTCGCTGGAGGTATTCACCGGCCCTGCCGAGGATTCGGCTTCCAGCCGGCCGTCAATATATAACTGAATCCGGCTTCCGGTATAAACACCCGCTATATGGTGCCATTGCCCATCCAGAACGGCTGTGGTCCCATTGGCCTGATACTCTCCGCCGCCCGCTTGATTGAAATGAAATGATACCGAATTGGTTTCATTATTGCGAATCAGCCGCCAGGCATTGACTCCTTTGGTCACCACAGAGGCCCATGGGTCTGTCATCCCGCTGCTTTTGACCCACGCACAGACCGTCGCCCCTGTTGACAAATGAAGTCCTGAACTGTTCTGACAGTTCAGATAACTCCTATCATCTGTGCCGTCAAAATACAGCGATTGCCCTATGTGCCCGCTGTCAAAAATCGGGCTTCCGCCTGAAACAGCATCATAGCCGTTTCCTGTCACATCCTGAAACGTTCCCTCCATCGGCCAATAGGCAATCAGATGTTCTGTCCCCGGGTCCGTCGGAAAAACAGTTTGGCGATAATCCTCCATCCACTGACGGGCCATTTCCTGCAAATCATACAAATCCACCCGGCAGTCGGGCTGTCCCTGCGGACCGTCAAAATCGCACGCATAGCCGCAGTTGACGGAGCGCCAAAAGGCACAATCCGGCGACAGGTTGGTATAGAACTTGACTTCATAAAAACTCGTCCAGGTCGGATAAGGGCCGGTGTTGCCGTATCCGTTGATTCGGATATAGCGGGCCGTCGTATCCGGAACATCAAACTCCTCCAGTTCGCGTGTGGTTCCGCTGCTCTGAGTCGATGAAATCAGCGGAATCCATGTGCTCTGGTCATCCGAGGCCTCCGCGCCGAATGTATAGCGCCGCTGCTCGCCCAGATAAAAGGCAATTGCAATCTTCTCTACGTGCTGCGGCGAGCCGAAATCAAACAGAATCCATGGATAATTATTGCCCGCCCAGCGGGTTGTCAGATTGCCGTCCACGGCATTCTGCGGCGGATTGGCCGTCTCATAATGGCTGGCCGAAACCGCCGCCACCGGCAGCGTATTGTCAATCTCGAACCGCCAGATGCAGGAATCCGCATACTCCTGACCGCCGGAGAGCCCCACCACCCGAATTTCATTCTCCCCGACTTTCAGATGAATCGTTTCCTCCCAGAGGAAAATATGATCACTGCTCGTGCGGGAACCGTACGAGCGGCCGTTGACAAACAGCTCCACAGACTCACAGTTGGAATAGACTTTGACATATTTCGGACAGGTCGTCCGAGGCGTAAACCGCCTGCCGGTGATATGCACCATCGGCTCCGTGGTCCAGTTGGCCTTGTACCAGTAAAAGGCATCCTTTTTCAGGGTGCGGTCGCGGGTCACCATGCCCTTGTCGTTCAGGCCGGGCTGGCCGCCTTCATTGCGGCTGTCCACGGCAAAGTCAAACCCATTCCAAATGGTTTTGCACCACAGAAACGGTCGTTGTTTCATCGCCTTCCAATAGACTTCGTGAAATGTGCACTGATACTCCTCCGGATGCCACGGTCCGCCGGGGGAAGGCCAGGCGGCGTATTCCTCATGCTGATACGGATTGGCGCCGGCCCCGTATTCCATAATCCCGATTTTGTCGTTCGAGCGGCTGGAATGAATGCTGTCCGCCCATACAGCGATATAAGAAGCAGGCGTGCTGCCGTACCAGCCGAAATACCGATTGTAGCCCAGCGTATCCGTGATATACGACCAGGCCGCCGTATCGGATGTGTTATTGTGAGCGACGGAGGTCAGACGCGTCGGGTCTTCGGTCTTGGCCAAATCGTGCAGCTGCTGAATAATGGTTTCAGACCCGCTGGTTGTTAATTCATTATACAGCAGCCAGAAACAAACGGAGGGATGGTTGTAGTTCTGGCGAATCAGTTCCCGCAGCTGGTCTTTGCAGTTTTCAATGAATGCGCTTGTAAAAACCACGCTGTCCACAATCGGAATTTCCGTCGAAAGAATGATCCCGAACTCATCGGCCAGCTCGTAGACCTTTTGGGCGTGCTGGTAGTGACTGAGCCGAATCCAGCTGCATCCCATCTCCGCCATCAGCTGCATATCCTCCAGCCGATCTGCATCGCTGATGGCCCGTCCCTTGTCCGTGCGGTCTTCGTGAATGGCGACACCGTGCAAGTCCAGATACTGCCCGTTCAAAAAGAACCCTTCATCGGGATCCACCCGAAAGAAGCGGAATCCGAGGGGCTGGCGGACGGCATCCGCAATCACTCCGTCCGCTTCAATCTCCGTCAGGACGGAATACAAATACGGATCAGCCCGCCCGTTCCACAGACGGGGCTGGAGGATTGGGGTATTCATCACAGCAGTTTGTGTGCTTTCTGCCGGAATCGTCTGGAGCGTCTGAAGCGTATCGACAAGATTCCCAGCGGCGTCAAAAATCTTCGCCCGCACCGTCACCGTCCGCTCGGCCGCTGCGGCATTCCGCACCAGCACTTTCACCTGCAAATCCGCCGAAGCAGCGCTGACATTGGTCGGGGTCAAATAAACTCCCGGCGAAGCATAATCCAAAAGCGTGATATGCACCGGCTCGGTAATCACCAGCCGCACCGGTCGGCAAATGCCGCCGTACTGGTTGAAATCGCCCGACAGCGGGGCAATCTGCAGCGTGCTCGAATTGTCCGCCCGCACGGCAATCACATTCTCCGCACCGAAAATCACCTGATTGGTAATGTCATAGCAAAAGGCCGCATATGCTCCCAGATGCGTCCCAACCAGCGTGCCGTTGCAATAGACATCGGCCTTTTTGCCAACCGATTCGAAATACAGATACACCCGCCTGCCGGAATAGTCGGCGGGAATTGTCAGGCGTTTGCGGTACCAGGCCGGGCCGCGGTAATAATTGCTGCCGCCGTCCTGGCCGTCGAGGGCATTGTAGGTATGCGGAACCGTCACAACAGACCACGAGGAGTCGTCAAATCCCGGTGCGGCCGCTCCGGCAGCATCCGCCCGATAAAAACGCCACGAGTCATTAAGGGGCACTTCGAGACGGTCCGCCAAACAGAAACCGGAAAGACTAACAGCCGCCGCAGCTGCCCAAAGCCATCTTTTTTTCACCGGCATTTCCCCTTTCTGAGCATTTATTGCACAGGGGGCGAATAAAGCCCCTCCGAAAGCCAGTAATCCATTATCCCGACAATATCGGTTAAATCCACTCTACAGTCCCAATTCAAATCCATCTCTTCCGGATACGGATTCATACAGTGGGCGGTCTGCTGATACAAAGCCAGAATTTCCGCCTCCGTCAGGGCATAATCATAGATTCGGATTTCATCCATCATCCCCTGATAATACGCATCCGCCGACCAGTTGCTGCGTCCGATGTAGTTTTTTGTCCGCAGCAGCCCCCACGGCCAGGTAGTCGTGCCCGTCTGGATGACTTGGCCGTTTTTGTAAATCTTCACAGCGCCGGAGGTGTTCACGGTCGCGGCAAAAAACTGCCAGCGATTCAGCTCGATGGCATTGGCGGCCGTAACCGTTCCATCGGAGGTATCCTTACCGTACACCTTAAACAAGAGGTTATTGCTGGTGCCCGAGCGGGCCAAAATAATATTGTTGGCCGCCTCCCCATTGCCCAAATCGATAAAGCGGGCATAGTTTTTGACGGCAGTCGGCTTGGCCCACAGGGCAACGGTAAACCCATTGTCAAACTCATCAAATCCGGCTGGAAGCTCGATATAGTCATCCACCCCGTCGAACTTCAGAGCCGTTCCGAGATTGCCATTGACGCGTCCGCTGTCAAAAGTAAAGCCGCCCCTGAGAGTCCCGTGCATTCCCTTGCCGCTGGAGTCAAAGGCCGTCGTTCCGCTCACTTCATCCAGCGTCCAGCATCCAATCATCTCTTTGACGGTATCCTGAATGCGCTGCCAGACCCGCACCCAGTCAATTTTCAGCTGGACGAGCGGATTGGTCGGAGCCGGCCATGTCGCCGGGTCTGGATGCTGCCAAACCTGACCGCCCCAGTCTCCGCCCACATAATAATCCAGAATCAGATACATACTGCCGAAATTGTTGGACGGTTCAAAATCATTCAGACTGCGGACATAGGCATCATCAAAATAATAGGCCACATACCATGGGCGCCAGTCCATCGCGTAGGTATGAAAACCCGAGGACAGATCCATACTCTTCCAATGGGTGGCCATATTCGACTGGTTGTCGCCGTAGTGAATATTCGTGATATAGCGATACCGCTGATTGTTATCGCCTTCTACATCATCCAGCGGATATTCCACCACATCAAACTCCGGCGGCCAGCCGTCGGAAAGCATCCAGAAATTCGCCCACGACCCGCGGGCACCGGGCATCTTCATCCGCACCTCCGCATACCCGTATTTGAAACGGAATTTGCTGTAGCCGGTGGAAATCGCCCCGGAGGTAAACGAATGTCCCGCATAGGATTCAGCCTTGGCCGTAATGGTCAGACATCCATCGGCCACGGTGATATTCTCATCGCGGTTGTATGCATCTCCTTTATAATCCCTCGTCCACGGATGCTGACTGAGCCACTTGGAAGTATCCAGAGATGTCCCGTTAAATTCATCATTGAAAACCAACTTCCAACTGTAGCCCGGACCGGGCGGCGGGTCCGCCTGTCCCTGAAGCCGAACCGTTCCGACAATCACCAAAAAAGCAAGAAGCAGATTTCGCATAACATCTCCTTCAATGCTGAACCGCTACGGCCAGTAACTGCTGCGCAGCCAGCCGAGCACAAATGCCGCCAGGTCATTCATATCAATCAAACCGTCGAAAACAAGGTCTGCCGGACGGGGTTCCGGAATCATCCGCAAAGGGCCCAGCCCCGCCAAAAAGCGGATATGCTCTTCGGTTAACGGAATCGTATAAATGCGAACCTCATCAATCCATCCGGTCCAATTCCGGTCAAAAGGACGGTCTACTCGTCCCCCAATCCAGACCGGGTCCGCTGTTCCATTCACCGGATTCGGGGTTGGACAGGATGCATCCAGCACCCCGTCCACATACAAAGCGATTCGGCTACCGTCATAGACCGCCGCCAGATGATGCCATTGATTATCGAGGATAGGAATTGTCCCGTTGGCCTGATATTCCCCGCCTCCGGCGATATTGAAATGAAAAGACATCGCACTGCTGACATTGTTTCGAATCAGCCGCCAGGAACTGATTCCCTTGCTGACCACGGAAGCCCAGGGAAAACTCAATCCGCCGCTTTTGACCCAGGCCGTGATGCTGCCTCCTTGCTGAAGCGAAATGGAACCGCTGTTCTGACAGGCCAGATAGGAAGCTCCATTTAAGTAAACCGACTGTCCGCTTTTGCCGGCATCAAAGACCGGCGTGCCCCCCGCCACGGCGTCATAGCCGTTCTCCGTTACATCCTGAAACGTTCCCTCCATCGGCCAGTAGGCCAGCAGATTGGCCGTACCGGGGTTGGACGGCGTGATGGTAACGGCATAATCCTCCATCCAGTCAGCCGCCAGCAGGGCCAAATCCTCCAAATCCACTTCGCAGTTGCCGGTGAAATCCTCGGCGGCACCAATGCATTGGAGCGGCATCAGACGGACATTGTCGAACCGGACAGTCCCCTGTCCGCCGGCAGAGGAACCAGACGGATTGCCGATGCCGACAGCCAGTTTCACAATCTGCGTGCGGTCAATCCCTTCAAAGCCGGATAACGGAAAGCCAAGCTCCATCCACATTGCCGTCCGGACAGCATTTGGATCCGCCGAAAGGGTCTGGACAGCCGAACGCCCTTGTGCATCCTCAAGCCGAACATAAACCAAGTCCGAGGCATTGTCGCCCCTTCCGCGCACCAGAATCGATAGATACTCCGAACCGTTCAGGGTAAAGTCTTTTGGGGCGGCGAAGACTCTCTGAATCTCTGAACGATACGGCGCCCGGTCGTTGCGGTAGGTCAGCTGCAGAAATTTATCCCCGAAATTGCCCAATGCAATTTCGGAAGCCGTGCCGTTGGCCGAGCCGTCCTGCCAGACGGTCTTGAGCTGAGCATCTGTTTGATAGGTCTCAAACAAATCAATCGTCGTCGGGTCTTTCTGAAGAACATACTTTTGAATCTCGCTGCCGGCCAAAAGATACACCCCAACCCCGAACACATCCGTCGTCGTCGCAGAGGTGGCGGCAGGACCGGCACCAACCGGCTGCACCCAGCCCAAAAGCCCGCTGGGCTGCACCGCCGACTTCAGCGCTTCCCAGCCCGCCTGAACGGCAGGCCAATAGGTCTGCTCATCCAGAAAACCGTTGTTAATCCCCCAGGCGATTCCATAGGTGAAGAAGCCCGTTCCGCTGCTTTCCGGATTGTTATACCGTTCCGGGCTGAGCAGGTCTGAATGCCAGAAGCCGTCCGGCTGCTGAAGCGTAATCAGTTTGGCCGCCATCTCCTGAAGCAGCGCAATATACCGGGGGCGATAAGGATCATCGGGGGGCAGATACTGAAGCACGCGAGCCGTGCCGGCCAATACCCAGCCGTTGCCGCGGGACCAAAAGACCTTTTTATCATTGTAGCGGTCGTCAAAATAAGTAATGTCGCGGAAAAACAGATGCTCCTCGGCATCATACAGACAAGACTGCGTTTCCCCCCACATCATATGCATCAAATCTGCATAAGAGGGGTTGTTCAGAATCCGCCCCAGACGCACAAAGGCCGGCGGAGCCATAAACAGGGCATCGCACCACCACCAGACATTGCTGCCGGAGGCGACATTGCAGTAAAAATGTCGCGGGTCGCTGACCATAATATCTGCAACAGACTTAAAATGCGCATACCGGAGCGGGTCCGGTTCATCCAGCAGATATAACTCCAGATAGGTCTGGGCACAGGCGTGATTATCCGCATGGCGGGAATCCGAGGCCATCCGCCAGTTGTACTGCTGGGCCCACTGACGGCTTTTGTCCAGATACTTTTCATCTTTCGTGGCCTCATAACAGGCCATCATTCCGGCGAACAAAGCCCCGCGTTCCCAGCTGACGGAACTGTTCCAGGTGCTTTGGGTCAGCTGCCAGTCGGCGACTTTCTTCATCCACTCTATATAGGGGTTGGACAATTGGGAGGCGGGCCGAATTTGGGGACCTTCGGCGTAAACAGCGGTAAAAAGAAAAACAGCAGGAAACACTCTGTGTGCAATTCTCACGAAGCTCATCAGTTCAAATCACCCCCGCAAGAGAATAAACAATTAAGAAAGAACCGGAGTCCTTCTGATAAAAACGGACTCCGGTTCACTGTTTACAAAATCCCTTTCACAACTGACGGTTAGGGATACAGCCCCTCGGCCAGCCAGTTGCGGGCAAAAGCGGCAAAGTCCGCCAAATCAACCCGACAGTACGATGTGCCGGTGTTGTCGAAGTTATAAGCACTGCCCTCAAACGATGTATTGATACAGGGCTTGATGCCGGTCGTGTTATAATACTCGGCTGCAATCGAATCGGCATCGACCACATAGTTGTACACCCGCAGATTGTCCACTGCACCGGCCAGGAAGTTCAGCAGGTTGTCGCGGTTGGACGAATCCCGGCTGGCCCCCAGCAAGACGCCTCGCTGCCAGGGCAGGAAACGAGCGGATGTGCCGGCTGCTGCAGAAGCCACCTGCTGGCCGTCCACATAAATCCGCAGCGTGCCGCCCTGCGACCAGGTAGCGCCGACCAAATGCCACTGCCCGTTGTACATCCCGAATTCCGGACGGTTCGGACGCCCTTCGGCTGTCGCAATTTCCTGATATTCACCCGCCGGACCTTCACCGCGGACATTCAGCCGGGCATTCTGAGCCGCATTCAGAGAGAAACCGAGACCAGTTGTGGCTCCATCATTGTAGTTCAGCCAGATTGTTCCGGCCGCCGTCGGCTTGACCCAGCAGAGGATGGAGCCCTCATCCAGGCCGCCGCCCAGACCATTTGTCAGGGGGCCGGCTTTCGGATAGGCGTTGGCCCCGAAATCCACATACTGACCGGCACCGTCCAGCAGAACATAGTAGCCGTCAATTCCGTCGACATTGCTGAACGTCGGCAGCAGACTGGGATTATTAAAGTTCATCCCGACACCGTGATTGCTTTCCACAGCATCATTGAAGTTGTTCTCGAACTGATACTGAGCTACCATCCGCCCGACCTTCAGCCAGACAACACTGCTGTACACATCCGGATTGGTACCGCCGCCGGAGGCCGTCGCATTGTTCCAAATCCGCACGTAGTAGTAGCCCTGATCCGCTACAGAAGCATTGGCAATGGTCAAATTCGGCGAATCGGTTCCAACCATTGTATCTCCGCCAATCTGGTCATCCGCGGAATAATACCACTGGTAATGTTCCGGTGTCGTGGAAACGACGCTCACTGTAAAGGCCGGGGAGGCTGTCGCACCGAGCATAACCGTCTTATTGGTTGGCTGGGTCAGAATCACCGGAACGCTCGGAACCGTCTCAAAACTCCAGGTATATCCAATCAGATTATTGGGGTCCCCGGGAGCATACACGCCGCCCTGGCCGTTGTCCAATCCCTCCTCAATCATCCAAAAATACTTCCCGCCGGAGTTGAGCTTCGGGCTTGGGGTATATTGCGCATCCGTAACAGAGGGGCTGGTTTGGTCCACACTGCCGACATAATAGAGATTGGGGTCATTCGGATAAACCGTCTGGTCTTTCGAGATATACACGTAATGCTTCTTGACGGCCGGATTGACCGGATAGGTGCCGGTCAAGTCCACACCGGCCTTCCACGTGAGCACCAAATCCACCTGCCCGACACCGCTGGGCACCCCAACCAGTGTTGCTCCATTGGCCGGAGTCGGGAAATGAGCCCGCTGTTTGGCAACCGGCGGCACAACAAGTGACTCGCCCGGCATAATTGCAATATCATCCACAAAAACCTTCAGCGCCGCATTATTGCTTTGGGCTCTCCAGTAAAGCCTGTCGAGAGCCTCTGTAGTAGCCACACGGAAAGCAAAGGTTGTTTGGGTCCCGACTGACAGAATATCAGCGGCCGTCGCATCTGCGATATCTTCTTTCAAATAAACCTTAACCGTATCCGTGGCATTGTTGATGACCATCCACACACAATACCACTTATTGGCGCTGATCGACTTCAAGTCTCTCCAGGTACTGCCGTCACGCACCCCCAAGATGCCGTTCGTCCATCGAATTTGAGGACGGAAATATCCCCAATCCGAGCCGCCGACCGGCGGCACATCCACATTGGTCATTCCAAAGGATTCATCTGTAGTTCCATTCGTCCGAAACCGTAGGAAAAGCGTCTTGGTTTCCCCCTCAGGAATCGAGGCCTCGGATGAAAGGATACAATAAGCGGCCGATTGTTGGGTAGGAGCCTGAGAAAGACTCATCACCTTATTGTCGGCATTCTCCGGGTCCAGTTCGATAATGGCATCGTTATCGGTTGTATTCGCTTTCCAGTTCGTTGTGACATTATCAACAGGGCCAAATTGATAACTTTCGAAATCATCAATCGTGACAGCCGAGCCGAGACCGGCTGCAATAAAAAATGATAAAACCAGCAGAATTCTTCTCATTTTATTCTCCTTTCCACTTTTTATAAAACTGATCATCTCCTCGCCTATCCTATTCGGCTTTTCTTGCGTAGAGATTCTCTTCTCTTAAACTCATCCAGATATTTCTATCCGCCGGATTCCCTTTTTTACCTAAAATCACGCTTTTTTTATAAAGTTTCAAAAAACAACGTATAAATCTTACTTAACTCCTTTTGAGTCATAGAATTAGAGAGATTCCATTCATCATCCCCAAAAATAATTGTTGAAAAATGTCCTAATTTGTGTACTTTATATTCTCGATTGTCTTAATCTTTGGAATTTTGAGGAAATATGCAGCTTAGTGTCAAAGATGTTGCAAACTTGCTCAAGGTAAACGAAAAAACCGTTTACAGATGGCTGTCTGAAGGAAAACTCCCTGCCTATAAAATAGGAAACCAATATCGATTCAACCGCGCAGAACTTCTCGAATGGGTAACCTCTCGTCAGATGAATTTTTCGCCAGAATTGTTTCAGGACACAGAAAATCGAGATAAAACAGACATTTCACTCGAATCCGCTCTGCGGAGAGGCGGAATCTATTATCGAATTGATGGACAAACAAAAGAAGACGTTCTTCGGAATGTAATTAACTTGATGAAGTTGCCGGAGTCAGTGGACCGGGAATATCTTCTTCAAATGATTCTTGCCCGCGAAGCAATGGCGTCAACTGCCATAGGCGATGGAATCGCGATACCACATGTCCGAAATCCAATCGTTCTCCATATTGACGAACCGATCGTCTCCCTTTGTTTTCTCGAATCACCTATTGATTTTCATGCGTTGGACGGCAAGCCCGTCTTTTGCCTGTTTACCCTCGTCAGCCCAACCGTCAAATGCCACCTTTCTCTTTTGTCTCGTCTGGCCTATGTCCTTCGAGACCGAGACATTAAGACCGTTTTGGCCAATCAAGCCACCCGAGAACGCATCTATACAGAAATCGTCCGGATTGAATCGGGCCTGATGCAGCACTCTGCTTGTCAAACACAGACAGAAGGAAGAGCCGAATGAGTTTTTTCATTGCCGGTGCAGCCATCATTCTTCTAAGCGGTGTATCCTCCCTTTTCTTTGGCCGCAAAGGCAATTGGGCACCGCGTGCAGGCGGTATAGGAGCCGTAATCGGCTCCGCCCTTGCATGCATTACCCCGCTGCAAGTCCTTTTGGGGAGCGATGTTCTGTCTCTGCGGACAGAATGGTCAATTCCTTTTGGGGCCTTCTATATTCAAATTGACTCACTCTCTGCCTTCTTTCTGCTGCCGATTCTGGTGCTGTGTGCTTTGGCCGCTGTGTACGGAATGGAGTATTTGAGGGCTTATCAATCCCAGCGGAATCTCGGGCCAGTCTGGTTTTTTTACAACCTTCTTCTTGTCTCTATGCTCCTGGTGGTTTCGGCCCGAAACAGTCTGCTTTTCCTGATTGCCTGGGAACTCATGACGCTGGCCTCCTTCTTTCTGGTTACCTTTGAACACAACAGACCCGCGGTTCGTCAGGCAGGCTTTCTTTATCTGCTTGCAGCCCATATCGGAACGGCTTTTCTGATTGTCTTTTTTGTTTTACTGGGCAGCCGTACCGGTTCTACCGACTTTGCGGCTGTCCCCAAAATCCCCTCGGCGGCGGCCGATATTCTGTTTGTTCTGGCAGTAATTGGGTTCGGCATCAAGGCCGGCTTTATGCCGCTCCATATCTGGCTGCCCCATGCTCATCCGGCCGCTCCAAGCCACGTCTCGGCCGTTATGAGCGGTGTAATGATTAAAACAGGCATTTACGGGCTGGTTCGAACCATCTGTCTGCTTGGCATTCCGCCCGCCTGGTGGGGCTGGACGCTAATTATCCTCGGAGCGGTTTCCGGCCTTTTGGGAGCCCTCTTTGCAGCAACTCAGCAGGATATCAAACGGCTGCTGGCCTATTGCAGCGTAGAAAACATCGGCATCATCGCTCTTGGGCTTGGAACAGGTCTCCTGGGCATCCATCAGAACAATGCAGCCCTGGCTGTGCTCGGGATAGCCGGAGGGCTGCTTCATGTGCTGAACCATGCGTTTTTCAAAGGACTTCTCTTTCTCAGTGCCGGCTCTGTCCTTCACAGTACCGGAACCGGACAGATAGACCGGCTCGGCGGTCTGATGAAACAGATGCCCTGGACGGCTGCTGCCTTTCTAATTGGGGCGATCGCGGTTCCGGGCATCCCGCCCCTGAACGGATTTTTCAGTGAATTCCTCATCTATCTGGGCCTCTTCAAAAAAGGAATGAACAGCGGACTGGAAACCGTCATTGCCGTGCTGCTGACTGTCGGAGGACTGGCCCTGATTGGGGGTCTGGCTCTGGCCGCTTTTACCAAAGCCTTCGGCATCATTTTCTTAGGAAACCCGCGAAGTGTCTCTGCGCAGTACGCACATGAAGCCGGTCCTCTGATGAAAACCTCATTTCTTATTCTGGCTATGCTTTGTCTGCTGCTGGGACTTTTTTCTCCCCGTTTGATTTACGTTCTGCGACCGGTGCTCCTTTCTATCACAGGCCTGGCCGGCGAAACAATTCAAATCGAACTGGTTCAGGCCTCCTCCATCTTATCCCAAATTGTAAAAATCGCCGTTCTTTTCGGTCTTTTGGCAGGGGGTCTGTTTCTGGTGCGAATCCGTCTGCTGCGCGGGCGGCAGGTGGAGAGTGCCGTTACCTGGGACTGCGGCTATGCTCAGCCGGATTCAAGGATGCAGTACACCGGAACCTCTTTTACCCAATTTCTGGCTGACTTATTCGGCCGGCTGCTGCCGACCCGCAAAAATGTCACCCCTCCAACAGGACTCTTTCCGAACAGCGGACAATACAGCGAAGAAACAGATGACATCTGTGAAAAGCACCTTTTCCGACCGGCAGCCAGACAGATTGTACGCCTGTCGGCCAAACTCCAGTGGCTCCAGCACGGTCGGCTTCAGGTTTACATCCTGTATATTGCGTTAGCCCTTTGGATTCTTCTGATATGGAAACTGATGTAGCATGCTGATTCTGGGAAAACTCATCAACCTGCTGCTGTGTTTGGCCGCCGCCCCCTTCTTGGGGGGAATCATCAACCGGACCAAAGCCTTTTTTGCCGGCCGAAAGGGGCCTTCCGTTTTTCAGCCGTATTACGATTTGTTCAAGTTGTTCCAAAAAGGGGCCGTGTACAGTCAAACCGCCGGCTGGGTTTTTCGAGCCGGTCCCGTCGTCGGTCTGGCCTCTGCGGCGGCCGCCGCTTTACTGATGCCTCTGGGTGGGCTGCCTGCTGTGCTGGCTTTTGAAGGAGATTTAATTGTCTTTGTCTATCTGTTCGCTCTCCTGCGGTTCTTTCTGGTGATCAGCGCCCTGGATACCGGGTCCAGTTTCGAGGGAATGGGTGCTGCCCGGGAAGTTACCTTTTCCGCCCTGGCCGAACCGGCCTTTCTGCTGGGTCTGGCAGCCGTTGCAAAATACACAGGACATACCTCTCTTTCACAAATTTTTTCTTCCCTCGACCTGGCTGACTGGCCTGCCGCAGGCCCTACCCTCGTTCTGGTCGGCATCTCTATAGGCATTGTCTTTCTGTCAGAAAACTGCCGAATCCCGGTCGATGACCCCAACACGCATCTGGAGCTGACGATGATACACGAAGTGATGGTGCTCGACCACGGCGGACCGGACTTAGGAATGATTCTGTACACCGCCGCCCTGAAGCTGTGGCTTCTGGGGGCTGTTCTGGCGGGCATTCTGGTTCCGGTCCACACCGGAAATGTGTGGCTGGATACAACGGCCGCCCTGCTGTTTCTGGCTCTGCTGGCTGTTCTGGTCGGCGTTGTGGAATCCTCTATGGCTCGTCTTCGTCTGCTCCACGTTCCCTCGCTTTTAATCGGCGCCGCCGCTCTTTCCATCGTCACCCTGATGCTCGTTTGCGGAGGTTTGCTATGAACTCGGCCGTTGACCTGATTCTGATTTTCCTGATTCTTTCGAATCTTGCTCTGCTCGGATTAAGCCGTATGGGCACCTGTATCCGCGTAGCCGCCCTTCAGGGAGTTGCACTCGGACTGCTTCCGCTCTTTCTGGTCGAATCAGGGCCGGCGGCGCATCAGCTGTTCTTCTCTGCTCTTCTGATTGGCCTGAAAGGAATTGTTTTTCCCTGGCTTCTGACGGTTGTCCTTCGGGAAATTCAGGTTCAGCGGGAGATTGAGCCGTTTATCGGATACGGCAGTTCCCTTGCGTTAGGCACAGTCTTTTTAATTGTTTCGCTGTGGCTGGGCAGCCGCCTTCCGCTGCCGGTCTCGATGCAGTCCGGTCTGATTGTTCCTTCGGCCTTTTTTACCATTATGTCCGGATTCTTTCTGATTATTGCCCGCAAAAAGGCCCTCACGCAGGTGCTGGGCTATCTGGTTCTGGAAAACGGCATTTACGCCTTCGGCGCAGCCCTGTCGGAAAATCAGCCGGTTCTGATAGAATTGGGAATCCTGCTGGACTTGTTTGCAGCGGCCTTTGTGATGGGCATTGCCGTCTTTCATATCAACCGGGAGTTTGAACACATTGACACGGATAAATTATCCGGCCTGAGGACCTGAACATATGATTTATGCGATGATTTTCATCCCTGCTGCGGCGGCGGTTTTGTCGCTGATGATTCAAAATGACAGGCTCCGACGCGGCCTTCTCGTCGGGGCGGCGGCCGTCCATACGCTGCTGGTGCTGGCGGCCTGGCACACGGGAGCTGCACCTCAGTGCAGCGGATGGCTTGTATTGGATCAGCCCGCTCTTTTATTCCTGACCATTACGAGCATTCTGTTTTCCGCCTGTTCGGTCTATGCCGCCGGCTATCTGGCCGGGGAATCCGGCCAAACCATCCAGGATTTTGAAGAGGGTTTGTTCTTCCGTAACGCTCCGGAAGCCGTCTTTTCCGCCTGCCTCCTGGCATTTTTAGCCACAATGACTCTAACGGCACTCAGCCAGCATCTGGCTCTGCTGTGGGTGGCCATGGAAGCCACCACGCTGGCCAGCGCCCCGCTGATTTATTTTCATCGACACCACCGGTCCCTGGAAGCCGCCTGGAAATACCTTTTGATCTGCTCTGTCGGCATCGCCCTGGCTCTTCTGGGTACATTCTTTATCGGCATTGCCGTTTCTCACTCCTCCGTGGAAGACAAATCTCTGGTCCTGAGCAATCTGATTCATCAGGGAAGCCGGCTGAACCTGACCTGGCTGAAAGCTGCGATGCTGCTGACGCTGGTGGGATATGGGACGAAAATGGGGCTGGCCCCTCTGCATACCTGGCTGCCGGACGCTCACAGCGAATCGCCTTCGGTAATTTCCGCCCTGCTTTCCGGAGCTCTGCTCAATTGTGCCTTTTTGGGGATATTGCGGCTTGTTCAGGTCTGCCGGGCAGCAGGATTAGAAGATTTTTATCAGCCGCTTCTGATTTTATTCGGCCTGCTTTCGATGGGATGGGCCGCCGTGTTTATCCTCGGACAGAGGGATTTCAAACGAATGCTGGCCTATTCGAGTGTCGAACATGTGGGGATTCTGGCATTGGGCATCGGAATCGGAGCCGGAGCCGTTTTTGGTTCGATGTTTCACGCCGTCAACCATTCGCTCACCAAAGCCATGCTGTTTTTGGCCGCCGGAAATATCCTCGGCGCCTTTAAAACCAAAACCATTTCGCAGGTCAGCGGGGTTCTGGAGCGGCTGCCTTTGACGGGAATCCTCTGGCTTGCCGGCTTTCTGGCGATCACCGGGATGCCTCCGTTTGGACTTTTCCTGAGCGAGTTTGCTATCATAAAAGCCATGATTGAACAGGGCCGGTTCGGCATCGCCGCGGCCTTTCTGGGAGTTCTGACCCTGATTTTTGCCGGCATGGCTTCGGCATTTTTGAAAATGGCTCAGGGGCCGGTTCCCCGTGAAACGACGGAAACGTCTCATCCCGAGTCTTTTACGCATGTGCTGCCGCCGCTGGCTTTAGGGACTTTGACACTGCTGCTCGGACTGTACGTGCCCCCTGCGGTAAACCGCCTGCTTCACGAGGCAGCTGCTGCTTTCGGAGAATTGTGATATGGCTGCCTTGTCTCGTTTGTGGTTTTACAATAATCAGCCGCTGGAAGCCGCACAGATACCGGTGGTTTCTCTGGAAGAATTCACCAACGCGGTGCGAAACGCCGCGGCGGTCGGAATGCGGATTGCCTCGTTCTTCGCCGCCCTATCTGGTCCTCATTTGGTGTGCTTGTATGCCGTGATTGCCGATGAGAATACCGGACGGCTGACGGTTCTGTCCGCTGCGGCTCAAGACAAATATCCATCGCTGACGCCGGACTGCCCGCAGGTGCACCTGTTCGAACGGGAAATTGCTGAACAATGGGGCATCCTTCCCCAAGGGCACCCCTGGCTCAAGCCCGTCCGGTTTCATCCCTGCTATCGAAGCGGAAAGGAGATCTGGAAACAGCAAAACAACCCAAGCATCCTGCCTTCCGTTATGAACTTTTATCGGCTCGAGGGGGAACAGATTCACGAAGTGGCCGTCGGTCCGGTTCATGCCGGAATTATTGAGCCGGGGCATTTTCGGTTTCAATGTTTGGGAGAGCATGTTTCCCATCTTGAGATTTCCCTGGGCTATCAGCACCGCGGCATTGAACGCCGTCTCATCGGCGTCCCGACCCCCCGCACCTATGCCTTGATTCAGACGGCTGCCGGAGATACCACCATCGGCCATACCACCGCGTACTGTCAGCTGCTTGAATCGATGGCGGATATCCAGGCGCCTCCGCGTGCTCAGGCCATTCGCGGCATTGCCCTTGAACTGGAACGGCTGGCCAATCACACCGGCGATCTCGGGGCGCTGGCCAATGATGTCGGATATCTGCCGACCGCCTCGTTCTGCGGACGCATCCGCGGCGATTTTCTGAATCTGACCGCCCTGCTGTGCGGCAATCGATTCGGGCGAAATCTTCTCTGCCCGGGCGGCGTGCGGTTTGATTTAACCGCCGAGAAAACGGACCAGATGCGCCGCCGCCTTCGGCAACTGAAAAAAGACGTCACGGTCGCCGTGGAACTGCTGTGGAACACCCCATCGGTACTGGCCCGATTTGAAGAAACAGGCAAGATTGATGAACAAACCTGCCGGCAGCTGGGGCTGGTCGGCGTGGCAGCACGGGCCTGCGGCATCGAAACGGATGTGCGATTCCGCTTTCCCGCCGGCGTATACCAATTCGCCCAAGTGCCTGTGTCCACCTGGCATACAGGCGATGTATTCGCCCGGGCCTACGTCCGCTGGCTTGAGATTCAGCGGTCGCTGGCCTTTCTGCTGGAACTGCTGGAAAACTGCCCCGGCGGTCCCATTCAAACCGATTGGAACGGCGCCGCTCCCAACCGCTTCTGCGTAAGTCTGACGGAGGGATGGCGGGGAGAGATTTGCCACGCCGCCGCGACAGACGCCCAAGGACGCCTGGCCTTCTACAAAATTATAGACCCGTCTTTCCATAACTGGACGGGGCTGGCGATGGCCCTTCGCGGCCAGCAGATTTCCGATTTCCCGCTGTGCAATAAAAGTTTTAATTTGTCCTACTGCGGACATGACTTGTAAGAGGATAAACGGATGATTCGTGCCCTTCTGGCCCGCCTTCAGCAGAAACACCGAACCGTCGGTTTCCCGAAAACCGAACCGACATTGCCTCCGGATTTTCTCGGACGCCCGGAGCTCTTTCCCCAGCGATGTTCCGCAGACTGCCGGCGCTGTATTGAGGTCTGCCCCACCAGTGCCGTTCAGAAAAAGGACACTGTGGCACTGGACATGGGCCGATGCCTCTTCTGCGGACGATGTGCGGAGAAATGTCCTTCCGGAGTAATTCGATTCTCGCGGGATTATCGGCTGGCAGCCTCGACAAAAGCTGACCTGCTTTTAAAAGGAGAAGAATACAAACGAGCTGAAACATTGGGAAAAGAGCTGAAACGGCTCTTCGGCCGCTCCCTGAAACTCCGGCAGGTTTCCGCAGGCGGCTGCAACGCCTGCGAGGCAGATACAAATGTGCTGACGACCGTCGTTTTCGACTTGAGCCGCTTCGGCATTCAGTTTGTGGCCTCGCCGCGGCACGCAGACGGCCTGCTGATTACAGGTCCGGTGCCGGAAAATATGAAGCTGGCTCTCGAGAAAACCTATCAGGCCGTGCCGGCTCCGAAACTTGTGATTGCCGTCGGCTCCTGCGCAATTTCCGGCGGCCCCTTTGCCGGACATCCCGAAGTGCACAACGGCGCTGACGGGATTGTCCCCGTGGATTTGTATATCCCCGGCTGCCCGCCTCATCCGATTACAATTCTGGACGGTCTGCTTCGGCTGTTGGGCCGAATTGACTAATCCGCACGGCTGGTAAACGAAGCACTGCCGGATGTCAGGCCCGATGCGGAAGCCGTCACGGTAATCAGCCCCGGCGTTTCGAGAACCCGAATCAGGCCGGTTGCAATCCCCGCCTCGGATTTGACCGCAGCCGGTGAAACCAGCTCCGCCGGCCCGGAGACGGACAGCGTAACCATGGTACTCGACGCTGTCGGAACCAGTGTTCCATTGGCATCCAAAATGGAAACATAGACAAACACCAGCTCCGAACCATTCGCCGGCACATCCGTCGTATCAAAGGCCGGCGACAAAGACCGGGCTGCACCGGGGGTTCGGACCTGATGCTGGGCGACCACCTGTCCATCGATGAGCCCCTCGGCCCGCAGGACGCCCGAACTCCACGTCAGCCCGCTGAAGGTAAACGGCGGATGCGGCAGATTCGTCCCTGTATCCGGAGACCGCTCGTCTATCAGAACATCATTCAGAAACAGCCGCACTCGCTGACAATTGCTGTACACCGTGACCGTCGTCGGCGAAGAAGACCGCCAGTGATTGGCGATAAAGACCATCGGCCCGCCGTCAACCCCCTCGATTTGCACATCGGGATCCCGCTGGCTCCTCCAGAAATAGTACGAAAACTTCGGCAGCCGATAGATATCCAGCACGCCGGACGGATACGGCCCGTAATCGATACCCGCCCACAGCCCGTCGCCGCACAGGTAAGTCATTCCGAGATTCTGGCTGTAGCCGTCCATATGATTGACGACCTGCGCCAGCATCGCCGTTTCGCCGTAGGCATATTTATCCCCCACAGACCCTCTCCGCACATCGCTGGCACAGCCGTCGCCGCCGTATTCCCAGTGGCCGTATTCGCTGATAATCAGGGGCTTGGAACTGCTGTAGGTCCGCGCCCCGGCCGTGGGAGTGGCAATAAAAATATCGTAAATCCAGTCATACAGCCAGCCGCTGATATACGCCCCCGGGTACTCCGCCCGTCCGATATTCACAGCGGTCGAAGCATAGGTCGAGTTGAAATCCGTCTCGTTGAGCGACAGCTCCCAGGCAATCACCGAAGGCCGATTGCGGTCCCGCCGAATCACCTCCCGCATCATCTGATAGGAATGATTGCGGAATGTCGTGCCCCCAATGTACTGAAAGCCCGGAATCGCATTCATCACCAAAATCCCCAGTTCATCGCAGGCGTCCATAAACGCCGGGTCCTGCGGATAATGCGCCGTGCGGATATAGTCAAACCCCGCTTCCTTAATCTTGAGGGCATCGCGCCGGTGCCCGACATTGCCCATCGCATACCCGACAAACGGATAATCCTGCAGCCGGTTGGCCCCCGGAACTTAAACGGCTGGCCGTTAATTCGAAAGCCGTCGGCCTTGCTGAACGAAATGCTGCGGACGCCGATTCGCGTCTTCTGCCAGTCCGCCGGACGCTCCCCGTCAAACACTTCCGTATAGAGCGTGTAGAGATACGGACGGTGCGGATGCCACAAATTCGGCTGCTGGACGGTCATTGTCTGTGTAAACGTGAAGGCCGCTCCGGCGGCTATGGTCTGGGAAGAGGCGGCTTGGGCAACAATTCGCTGCTGTTTGTCCGCAAGATACGTTCGAACCGTACAGCTCCGTGCGGCTCCGTAGTCATTTTTCACCTGGGTTTTGACCTGCACCTGGGCCGAGGAGCTGCTGACGGACGGATACGTCACAAAAATTCCGCCGCCGGCCGGCGTATTGGCATAGACGGCATCCGTCACATAAAGCTTGTCCATATAATGCAGCCACACATCCCGATACAGCCCGCCCCAGTTAAACCAGTCGGCATTGCCGATCGGCACATCCGGATTGTCCGTATTGTCCACCTTAACGGCGATGACATTCTCTCCGCCGTAAATCAGACAGCCGCTGAGGTCATACAGAAACGGCAGATACCCGCCGTAATGGGTGGTCAGTTTTGTGCCGTTAATCCAGACATCCGTAACGGTATTGGCCCCTTCAAATTCAAGGAAGACCTTGCCGTCCGCCGCCGCAGGGTCTATCGAAAACCGCTTACGATACCAGCTGACCCCCTCATAGCTGTAGTTCGGCCAGGCCGGACGCAGCGGGTCCGGACCTGTCTGGCCGCTGATGGGCGGATTGTGCGGCAGACGCACGGAGACCCAGCTGCTGTCATCATAGGAAGGAGCAGAGGCCGCATCGCCCGAAATGCTCCCTTTATAAAATTTCCAGCCGAGATTGAAGGACACTTTCTGCCGTCGGGTTGAAATGGGAACGTAATAAACATCCGCCGGCTCCTGGAGCCACTGAAAAGCAAACACCGCCAAATCCCCCATCCCGACCTGCCCATCGCGGTCCAAATCGAACCGGGCGTCAAACTCCGCCTGACCGCTTGCCGTCTGCCAGGCACAGGCCATCTGTCCGAGGTCGGCGATACTGATTCTCCCATCGCCGTCAAAATCCGCCGTCAGCGGCCCGGCATAAACCTCCGCCAGCAGCCAGGCGGCCAGCAGCATCGTCCACCCTGTCTGTCTTCTCATCGGCAACCCCCAAGTGAAAAAAAAATTCGAAATCCGAAATACGAAACTCAAAACAACAAAAAATTATTGTTCCTGTCGGACAGAACGGACAAGAAAAATCCGTTCGATTTCCAGGGCGTGCGGCTCGTTGGCGGCCTCCGGAAACAGCCGGGCCCCAAAGGAGACCTGCACGGCCTCCAGCCGGCTCCAGTCAACCGGCCCGCCGCCGCTTCGGTCCGGCTGGTCCCAATAATCCAGCCCCACCGTCGGATAAGGCCGCGGCAGCCAGCTGGCCGTCATCGGCTCCAAACGGCTCAGCGGGATTTCGTGCTCCTTCCATTCATCGGTCAGCGGGATCCGAACTCCGCGCACCCAGCCGTCCCGCCCAATGAAAAGCAGCTCCATTTGCCTCGTCTTGGGCAGTCCCGCCCGAACCCGGACCCGAACCGCATTCAGCCGCTTCAAATCCTCCCGGCGCGGCTCTATCCGCTCATCCAACAGCAGACGAAACGAGACATCCTGCGGCGCCGGACGAAACGTCGGCACATCGACCCGCAGCGCTGTATTGTCCGCCGTCGTCCCGGAGGTCAGTCGGTGCCGGAAAGAAACCCGGTGTTCCGAATTGGGGAAAATCAGTCGGCCGCTGTCCGCCGACGCCTCAAACAGCACAAACTCCGACTCCGCCGCCGCAACCGGCACCTGCCAAAGCGGGGGCGAAGGCCGTACGGCAATCTCCTCCAGCTCAAAGCCGTGAGAGGCCCCTTCAGACCCCGGAAACAGCCACGCACCGAACGTCAGCCGTGCCGTTTTCAGATTTGCAATGCAGACATCTTTCAGCAGAATCTCTGTGCGGCCTTTTCGTCCGTCCAGCCGCAGCAGATGCTTGTTCTGCATCCCGTAGCGGTCAATCAGCAAAAGCTCCAGCCGGTCGGTCTGCTCGCTCAGCGGCCGTCCCTTGAAAATCAAAACGGCATCTTCGTAGGTTTCCTTCTCAAAAACGTCGGGACCTTCAGACGGGGGCGGACTGTTCAGGGCCAGTTCAATGCTGACGGCCCCATTGGCTTCAAATCCGGCCGTCTGCACGCGCAGCCGCCGCCGTCCGCCTTCTTCCGGCAGCGAAACGGACGCATGACGGGCGGACCACTGCCTCAGCTCCGGCGTCTGGGAAACCGCCGCTGCATCAAACAGCACCTGCGGGGCCGCTTCGGCCTTCATTGAAGAAGTCGGCGGTCCGACAATCCGCGCCGGAAACGTAAGCATTTGCCCTTCCTGAATCACACTCACCGCATATTCGATAAGTTGACCCGCTTTGCCCTCTATCGACGCCTCATAGTCGAACCGCGAAAGCGGTTTCATCGGAATCTTTTCAAACTCCGCCCCCGCCTGTCTCCGCACCCAGCAGACCACCTCCTGCGGCGGCTGCTCCCACACGCCTTTGACCCGAACCGCAAACGGTCTGCCTTCTGCAATCTGCCGAGGCGGAAGATGGTGAATCACAACCGGATTTTTCTGCCGGGCGGGTACAATGTACTCACGGCTGAAATCGGCTGCCGCTGAAACGGAGGGTTCTCTCTGGAGACGATACACTCCCGGCTGGATTTCCAGAGTTCCCTGAGCAGCCCTGCCGGCAAGAGAATTGCCTTCATCGGCCCCCTCATACGTAAACGAGGTCCCTAAATCCGGCACGGCAATCTTCATCCGCCTTGTCCCACAAGCTAAATATGCCGCCTGACGGCCCCTGCTGGGCCGGCCGAACGGGTCGCGGATCCACACGACATCCGGGTAGACCTCCAGCCGCCAGAGCCCTTCAGTCTGTCTTTCCAGAAAATATGCCCCGGTTCCTTCATACTCGACCACAGGCGAGCAGCCGCAGCCGATGACCCGTTCCAGCCGCTCCGGTTTGGGCGGAGTCGTCTGGGTCGTATTGGAATAGAAAAACTCCCGCTCTGTAACCAGCTCGCTCAAATCCTCCTCGAAACTGACCCGCACCGGCCCGAAACGGTTTGATTCCGATGCGGTAAAGCTCCTCGGCAGACGGCGGAAGCACTCGGCCGCAATCAGCAGACTGACGGCCTTATTCGGCGTATAAACCAGATTAAGATAATGAGTCTGATATTCGAGATTTCTCGAGGCCAGCGGCAGCGGGTCATAGGTGAACATCGCCGCAAACTGAGCCCCGCCGCTGCGAAATGTGCGGGCTATCGCCGGATACAGATACGAGCCCGCCACATCCGCCGTATCAAATTCGTAAACGACTTTGGGCTTGTTCTTTAAGGCCGGGTCAAACAAAAGCCGATACGACTCCACCCGCAGCAGGAAATTGCTCGTGAGGGTAAAGCCGCTGACCAGACCCGTCGGATACCAGCCGAACGTGGCCCCATCGGCTCGGGAATCCCGCACGGCCGGTGCAATCGTCATATCCTGACTGACGTTGAAAACAATCGGCTTGTTCCAGCCGGCGTCCCGAATCGCCTGAATCAAGACATTGATATACTCCACGGGCTTTTGGCCCGGGTGATGATGCGGCTCATTGACCGGTTCAATCATCACAATCGCCGGCTCATCTTTGTAAGCACGGCCCGTATAGCGATTGACATGCTGAACAATCTGCGAAAGATACCGCTGCTGAACGGCAATCGCCTCCGGATTAATGCCCAGTTCGCGCTTGGGGAAAAAACGCGGGAATCCCTGACAGGTGTTCATTTCCTCCGGCTCTGGCCAGACCGGACTGTACAGCGTAATCGGCGTCAGCAGAATGGATATCCCTCTTTTCTCGGCCTGGGCAATCACATAATCCAGCAAATCCAGATGCTCATTGTCAATGAGATTGCCCTGCCGGTCGCTGTTTTCCCAGTCTCCCCAGAAACTGAGCCGAAGCCCGTCCAGCCCCAGCCGAGCCAGATGGGCCATATCCGCCTCCACCGTCTTTTTGCGGTCCGCCCCGACATAGCCGGCGGCCCGGAAACTGTAGCCGGACGGCAGACAGTAATTCACCCCAAACAGGGCGGCCTCCTGCTGGGTGTCCTGCCGGCGAAGCACGCCTTCCGCATCTATAAAAAGACCCCTCTGGGCTTCGGACCGCCCCGCTCCTCCGGCATCCAGGGCACAAACCGCCGCCGTCCAAAGCAGCACAGCGACTGATTGAAATCCTTTCTTCATCCGCATCGATTGTATCATCTCCATCCGAGCTGTTCATCTGAAAAAAAGTCCCTGTCCGCCTCTGGGACAGGGACACTGTTTTTTAAAAGAAATCCGCCTTCATCCCTGAAAAGCCGCCATCAATAATCCGGGTAGCGTTTCATCCATTCCGGCCACTGACGGCTTTGATTATTATTCCACCGCGTGTTCCATTTCAGCCGCCATAACTCTTTCAGACCGACTTTTCGACTCTGTCCATCGACAAACAGCCAGTTGGGACCGCCGTTGTGCCGGTCCAGACAATACGTGCTCAGACCGCCGCTGTTGTAGGCGTTCTTGCCGGCTTCGACTCCCCGCGACGGCGGCGGCGAATCCGTATCGATGGCATTGGCCCCCTCCCACATTCCGCCGCCCATCAGCGGCACGGCGGACGGCACGCGGATTCGGCTGATTTTCCGCCAGTAATAGTCCCGCCAGGCCGGAGCAATGTTATATGTACCCGGCACACCCACATCCAGCGGGTTGTGTGCCCAGCCGTTCACGGAATAACTGCCGTACTGGCCGTGTTCTCCCCAATAAGGCACAGAAATGCCGCCATACCCATACCGGCCCCAGGCCGTCAATTCTCCCGGAACCTGACCGGGCACCGTATCCAGAAACCGCGTGGCCCGCGGACAGAGCCGCAGGTCGTCCGTATTCTGATAATACGACAGCAAATCCGTCATCCACATTTTCCCGCCGTTCCAGCCGATCGGAAGACTCGAGTCATTATCCTGTGCATAGAGGGTATAGAGGATCCCCCACTGCTTCAGATTGGAAAGACACACAACTCCCTGGGACTGCTCTCGGGCCTTGCGAAGACTGGGCACCAGCACCGACAGCAGAACCGAAATAATTGCAATCACCACGAGCAGTTCAATCAGGGTAAACGCACGCACTCTTTGCTGCATACGGTCTTTCATGGTTTTGCCTTTCCTTTCTATCCGAGTATTCCGTTATAGGGGGAAGAACCGCTCAAGCAGATCTTCCCCCTTTTCCGGTTTCAATCAGGATAAACAGCAGCCTGCAGCCACAGTCGAGCCAGTTCCGCTGCATCTTCTAAATCAATGCGGCTGTCGCCGTTAACATCTGCCGGTTCAATGAGCGGCTGAAGCATCGGACTGGAGGCCGCACCGCCCTCCTGAGCCAGCTGGAGCACCTCTTCCGGCGAAAGGGCGTAATCATAGACGCGGAAGTCATCAATCCAGCCGTCCACAAATCCGCCGGCGCCGCCCGACCACCGCCAGGCCCCGATGGAAAAGAAGCCGTTTGTGTCATCCACGGCCGGTGAATACGTGCTGAATGCGGGCATTTCAACGACTAATCGGCCGTTCTGGTAAATCCGCATCAGGCCTGCCGAAGCACTCTTCACAAAGGCATAATGCACCCATTCGTCCTGCGGATGAGACGGATTGCTGTACAGGTCTGTTGACGAATAATATCGGCTGCCGGTCCAGACGAGCGTATCGCCGCCCGCTTCATACTCAAACTTGCCTGTGACATTCATCCAGTTGCCCAGAACAGCTCCATCCTGTCCGATTTGGAACAGTTCGCCATCTGCATCGCTTTGCCCGGGGTCTTTGACCCAGAGCGAAATTGTGGATTCGGCGCCCAGCGCCGGCGGGGCAGCATTTGGGTCGCCGATATTGGCCGCCGCCGCAGGCACCTGCACATAGGCACTGTTGTTCAGATACAGACAATTTGAACCGCCGATACCGCTGCCGACTCCGCCCCAGACTGCGTTGGGATCCGCACCCGGTACAATCGTTCCGTGATAGCCGAAACCCGACAAATCGCTGACAGTTGTGCCGGTCCCCTCGTCAAAGGCATACCAGAGCACCGGTCCCCGCGAAGGCGTCTGAGCGGTCACCGAGGCGGCTTCCTTCAGCCAGTTCCTGGCGATTTCGACAAAGTCGTAAATATCTGCTACGCAATCCTGATTAATATCCGCCGGCGTATAGCCCCGCAGACACATCGGAGTGCTCAGCCTCAGGTTGTTTACCAGAACCGAACCGGCTCCGCCGGGAGTCGGAGACGCTTTCGTCCCGACACCGATGATAATCCGACTCACGGCCGTCAGGTCCACCCCCTGCGCCGCAAATTCCTGCAAAGCGATGGGCCAAAAATGGAACCACTCATAGCCCGCCTGCTGATTGAGTTCTCGGACATCGCGATACTGAACGGTGCCGCGTTGGACTCCGCCGTTGGATTCAAGCGTTACATAAATTGAATCGACCATGTTATCATGGCCCTTGACATCCAGCGTCAGCAGCCCGTTGCCGCCGCGGGTCCAGTCCGTTGAGCATCCGAATAAATCCGCATCCGCCGCCACTTCTGTCAGATACGAACTGCCGGTATGGTCATAGGCAATCTCCATCGCCCCATTGTTCAAAACCGCTCCGCTGCCCCAAACCGCCTGGAGAGCGGCCGTTGAAGCATAGTCAAACAAATCCAAATCCGTAAACGGACTGATGGTAAACCGCCAGACACCCGCCGCCTTGACTACCCCGCTCGATGTGGTTTCATCCACACGCCAGTAATACGTCTGCCCTTTGACCACCTGTCCGAGCGAAAGGACAAAATTCGGTTCGCCCAGCGGAACCGTCCCCAGAAACTCCGGAGAGGAGGTTGTGGCATTCGCCACCGCCTCCTCGCTGGTTCCCAGATACACATAATGAACGCCGGTCGCCTCCTGAGCCGCTTTCCACCGCAGCGTAGGTCCATAACCGCATCGGGTCGGGTCCTCCCACGGAATCGTACTGTTGTTGGCTGGAGAAAGCCACTCTGCCTGCGTTGTTCCGGAGTAGCTGAGCGAAATATTATCCCAATACACCCCTTTGAGCCAATCGGAGCCGCGCAGGACCAACGTGGCCTGTCCGGCACCCGGCGGAACGGTAAAATCATGATTATACGCTGTCCACACCGTCGGAACCGGATACTGATTATTCGCGAAAAGGATGAATTCATCATACGCCAGATACGTTCCATTCGGCTCGCGATAGGTAATCTCAACCGTGGCATCCCCCCAGTTGTTCGAACTGTACCAGCGTGTAACGACTACACAGCTGAAATGGAGGACCGAAAACGAATTCGGCTCAAAAATTACCGTCTGTCCCAGCTCCACCCCCGGCCATTCCCCCTGGCTGGGATACATCACCGCACAGGGACTTCCGTCATACGTAAAGGATGTTTCCATGGCAAACCAGGCCTGATTAGGATTGCCGATATACACATACCAGCCGTCCGGCACACCGCCGGTCCAGCTGTTCAGATTCCCGTTGACCAGCAGTTCCACCGCTCCGGCCTGAGCCGCCAGCATCACCGCCAGAACAGCCAGCCCCATCTGTATTCTTCGCCTCATAACACGCACCTCCCAAAACCTATTTCTCTTTATCCTGCCGGAAAACAGGATTCTGTTTTCACAGATTTTCTCTTTTAGACCCGTGTCTGGGCCATAGAAGTCTTTTTTTTCAATACCGGCTGCGGTCGTTTCACCGCACCGCAGCCGGTTCTTCTCATCGTTCGATTACCGACGCCGCACCAGCGCCAGGCCGCCCAGTCCGAGCATTACCAGACTGGCCGGTTCAGGCACCACGCTCACATTGTCCACATACAGCGTGCCCCAGCCGCCCATCGCGAACTTCACCTCTGCATAGGCCGCCCCTGCCGGTGTGGTGAAGGTCTGGACAAACGAAGTCCACTGACCCGAATTCGGCGGCGTCAGCAACGGTATCCACTGATACCCGACATAGCTCCAGCTCGAATCCCAGTATTTCAGATTGATGCCTGCATTGGCCCAATCCGTAGCATTGTACACCAGACTGAGCACATAATTCGCTCCGGCCGCCACCGCAAACGACTGCCCCATTTCCTGCCAGGAGCCGTCCGTTGCCGACCACATCTTCGCATTCGGCGTGGAATCATACGTATAGGCGGTCTCAATCGAAATGGACTGATTGACCGTATCCGGCACCCACGTCCACCAGCCGCTCAAATCACCTGTGTTGAAATCCCCGTTGGTCAGCAGATTCGCCCAAACAGAGCCGCTGAGCATCAGTCCTGCCGCCAGCAAACAGATCATTCGTTTCTGCATCGTTCACACCTCCTCAATTCAATTAGGTTTTCTTTCCATCCATTCTCACACACACCACACTTCACACTTTTTATCGGGAGAAATCGGCCTTGAAGCCGTTTTCTTCTTTTTCGTTCAGTCTTCCATCACCAGTTCCAGAACCGGTTCGACAAAGACCACCCAATCTGCGCCGAGGCTGTCGCCACTGTCCATCACTGTCAGAGTCAGAAACCGATGCGTTGGTTCGATCGGAATCTCAATCTGCTCCGGTTCGGAAAATCTCGAGACAGACCGTTTTTCAAAGACAAGCCGACCGTCCAGAAGAACAAACACATCCGCCAGCGTATTGCCGACCGCCAAGCGAGGACTTTCCACCGGCGACAAACCGCAAACGGCCCGAAACGCTCGGACCTGACAGCCCGGAATTGCCCGCCGAACCGCTTCCAGATCAACTGTAATTCCGGCATTGCCGTACATGCAAAGCGCCGTCCGGCTTCTCGCTGCGGGGCTTTCCTCCCATACAAGCCGGAAATATTCCTCCGGTCTGTTCTGTTCAGCCCGTCCGCAATACACCCCTGCGAATCCCGCCCCGCTGCAGAACAGGACCTCTTGAAAACGAAGACCTGTTGAAGTAATCATTCCGCCGCCGGAGGACGTTCGGCCCGGAACAAACACCCCGTCAATGAACGGATGCTCCGGGGTTCTTGCAAACACCGCCGGCCGACTGTTTTCAAGTCGGGCATCCTGAAGCATCGACGCCCGCCCCGTCTGGGCACTTAGACCCCACCCCGACCGACCGCCGCCAAAGCCCGTCCCGCCGCCGACCGCATCCGCCACATCCAGCCGCTGACCCTGCCAGACGACACCGGCCCGCGAGGAAATCTGACGGGCAAACAAATCTTGCTGAAGACGAATGTCCTGAATCGCCCCCTCAGGCCCTGCCTGTTTGGCCTGTCCCTCCTGGACAAGAACACTCTGACGCGGTCCCCCCTTGGTTCCGCCGACAATCACCGACGCCCGGCCCTTGAGCATATGCACCTGGGCGCTGCCAACCCCGCTGACCTTCACGCCGAACTCCGTGCCCAAATCAATCACTTTCATCGCCGGGGTCGATACCGAAAAACCGGTTGCCGAAACCGGACAGCGTACATAAACCTGCCCATACGAAAGCCCCAGTTCTTCCAGTCCCTTAATCTGAAACCGGGCGGGCCCTTCAATTACGGCCTCCACTCCGTCTTCATACGTAAGCCGAACATATCCTTCTTTCAGCACAAACGGCCTGCTGCCGGCATACAAAAGCCCCTCCGGTTCCTGTCCGCCTTCTCCTTCACTATCCCAGACGGCCCCGAGCGCATCAGCGATCCGCGCCGCCGGCTCTTCCGCGGCTGCCGGATGCAGTTCCAGCCAGACCAGCAGGAGCACCATCGCCGCCAGAGCAGCTGCCGCAGCGGCCAGCGAAAACCGGCTCGTCCGCTTTCGCACCTGCACAGGGGACCTCGTTTCGACGGGAATCGTCTTTTCCTCCGGCTCTATCAACACCGCCGGAGCAGTTTTTTCATATTCTCCCAACGCCGCCAGAAACTGCGTATCTTCTCCCGATTCGCTCTGCATCGCCTCTGCATACAGCAATTGTGCCCGCCACATCAGTGCCGCAGAGTTCATCACCTCTTCCAGATACTGCTGAGCCGCCGACGGGTCCGACTGAAGCCGCTTTTCCAGCTCCGAAAACCGCTCCGGGGTAATCTCCCCTTCCAATGCCTCCACAATCAAAAGCCCCAATTCAAATTCATCGCGGGTAAAGGCCTTCATCTTTCCCCTCCTTCCGCCTGCAGATGGGCATTGACGCAGTGTCTCAGAAAAAGATGAATCCGGTTGAACCCTCGGTACAGACTGTACACAGACCGCCCCAACTGCTGAGCAATGTCCTTGATGGCCATCCCCTGTTCATACCGCCGGTAAACCAGTGCCCGGTCCGACGGCTCCAGCCGCTTGAGGCACTCTTCCAGCCACTGAACCCGCTGGTCAATCCGGGAAATCTGCCGGCAGGTCTGGTCAAAAAGCATCTCCATCGTCTCGCTGGAAAACTGCACACGGCTCCGCCGCTGGGTCTTGCGGATATTGTTCAATTCATAGCGGGCAATCTGGAGGGCCCAGGCCAGAAAACTGGTTCCCGGCTCAAACTCCCCGAATCGCCGGCACATAATCATCACTACCTGCTGGAAAAGGTCCTCTGCATCCGCATAGTTGGGCACCATCGCCAAAATAAACCCGTAAATCCGCTTCTGATAAACCAAAAGAAGACGGACAAACTCTTCATTCTGCGACGAGCCGTTCTGATGTGCATAATCCATATAAAAGGCTTCCTGTACTCTTTCCGAATAGGATAACGTACAGTCGGAGCTTTTTTTGCGGTTTATTTTTGGAATGGCACTAAAAAGAGATTCTCAATCCTTTTTGGCCTGTTTATAGTCGATTAAAATGTCCTTTGGCTTGTTCCAGCTGGCTCGGCAAAGCCGGTCATTGATAGTCCGGCCGATGCCTTCATTGGGCACTGCAACAGCAATGATTTCCTCCAGCCCGCAGCGGTCCAGCCGGCGCATCGCCGCATACAGATTGCGGGCCGCCTCTTCTAAGTTCCCTGATACCGAAAGCACTTCCGCCGCGGCAAAATCCCCCGCCTCCGACAAAGGCCGAAACGTCAGCAGCCCAACCCGACGTCCTTTCGGGGGACGTATCAGCTCCGGCGCCAGAAACAAAGGCGTCCGCGGCGCATAATGATGCTCCAGACGGCCCGGTGCCTGCGGAGTATGCTCCGTAAACCCAACACGCTGCACCGGTCCGATAACTTCTTCAATCTGCTCGGCGGAAATCCCCCCATACCGCAGCAAGAGAGGCGGCCGCACGGCCAGCGAAAGAATGGTGGACTCGACCCCTACTGAACAGGGTCCTCCATCCAAAATAAAATCCACGGCATCCCCGAGCTGTTCCCGCACATGCTCGGCACAGGTTGGACTGACATGCCCGAATAAGTTGGCACTCGGAGCCGCCACCGGTACATCCGCCCGGCGCAGCAGGGCCAAAGCCGCCGGATGCGCCGGCATTCGAATCGCCGCCGTCGGCAGCCCGGCCGTCACAATATCCGGCACAATCGGCTCTTTGGGCAGTACCAGTGTCAGCGGTCCGGGCCAGAACCGTTCCGCCAGCAGTTCCGCCTCCTTTGGAAAATCCCGCACCAGACGCCGGGCCTGTTCAATTGTGCCCACATGCACAATCAGCGGGTCAAAACTCGGACGCCGTTTGACTTCGAAAATCCGCCGAACTGTCTCTTCACTCAGCGCATTGGCACCCAGTCCATAAACGGTTTCGGTCGGAAAGGCAACCAGTCCGCCCCGGCGAAGACAGTCCGCCGCCTGCGCAATCTCCTCCTCATTCGGCAAAAACTCCTTCGAACCGATTCTCCGGAGTATCCACTCGGCCGCTTCTCCGATATGCCGAGCAATCGGAGTCCCCGCCGGCACTTCCCGGCAATGCTGCTGTCCATGGCCGGTCAGTACATAGACTCCTTCGGCACCGGCATTTCGGGCCAGTTCGATATCATGCGGATGGTCTCCAATGCAGAACGAACGGCTTAAGTCTATTGAATAATCCTGAGCGGCCTGCCGCAGATAAAACGGACGCGGTTTGATGCATTCACATCCTTCCTGCCGCTGATGCGGACAGACATAAACCTGCGTGATGCAAATCCCCGCCTCCCGCAGCGTGTCCGTCACAAAACTGTTGACGCTCTCAACCTCCTCGGCACGGAGAACCTGCTGGGATATCCCCGGCTGATTGGTCACGATAAACAGAACGAAATGTTCCCCAAGACGCCGAAGCGCTTCGAAGGTTTCGGGGAAAAAAACAACCTCAGACGGTTGACGTACATACCCGATGTCTTCAATCAGGGTGCCGTCTCTGTCCAAAAAAACCGCCGGGCGACGTGTTTGACTCATTTCGGATTCCGTGCTGGCTGTCTGACCACTGCGAGCGAGAGGAGTCGAACCCCCACGTCCTTACGGACACAAGGACCTAAACCTTGCGCGTCTGCCAATTCCGCCACGCTCGCCTGTTTATCCTTTCATCCAATCGCTGTCTTCCTCCTCTTCAGGGCCGAATTCTTCCTCCGCCTCCCCGTCAATTTCCCTCGCCAGGGCCTCCAGTTCATCCTCATCAGGGCGTGCCGGGGTCTTCGGCCCTGCGTGCACTTCTTCAATCTGGGCAATTCGCTTTTCGGCCTCCTGAAGAATCTTTCGGCAATGGGCAATCAGCCGCATTCCCTTTTCGTACTGCTCCAGACTTTCCTGCAGGGGCACCTGCCCGCCTTCGATTTTTTCGACAATCTGGGAAAGGGCCCGAATCGCCTCTTCAAAACTCAGTTTCGACAGGTCATTTTGATTCCCGTCGGTTGTCTTTTTGGCCATGGGTTACGTCTCCTGCTTTGCCGGACCGCATTTCTTCCACCCGGCTCGTAAACTGCAGCCTTTGGGCAAGTTCCGTCAAAATGACATCGCCGACATCAACCTCTTCCAGCCGGCGAATAACTTGTCCGGTCCGCATGTTGATTGTAATGGTATAACCGCGGCGGAGGACAGCCCGCGGGTCCATCGCCGTCAGTTTATTCTCCGCCGCCGACAATTGCAACCGCTTTTGCTCGAGCACTTTAGACAGCCCCTGACGTGCCGCCGCCTGCATCCGCTCCAGACGAAGACGCTGGCCGGCAATCAGCCGCACCGGTTCCAGACGCCGCACGATGTCTTTGGCCTGCTCCAGCCGTCGCCGCAGGCGATCAAACCGCTCCCGCATCACCCCGGCCAGATGAAGCGCAGCCATATCTACACGCTGCCAGGCCCGTTCAACCATTCCCTGCGGTTCCCGGAAGACCCAGCTGGCCAGAATCGTCCGCAGCTGCTCCCAGGCCGTCCGATACGCCGAATGCATCGAATGCACCAGCCGACGCTGAACCATCCCCAGCTGTTTAAGGACTTCGTGCTGGTCCGGTACAGCAAGCATTCCTGCTTTGGTTGGTGTCGAAGCCCGGGCGTCTGCCGCCAGGTCGGCAATCGTTGTATCAATCTCATGACCGACTGCACTGATAATCGGGATTTTCGAGCGGAAAATCGCCCGGGCCAAAACCTCTTCATTAAAGGCCCACAAATCCTCCATCGAACCACCACCGCGTCCGACAATCAGCAAATCCAGCTGCAGCTGCTTGTTATTGCGATTTATCCAATCCAGTTTCCGGGCAATTTCCTCCGCCGCCCCTTCTCCCTGAACCGGCACATCAAACAAAAACAGCCTTACAATCGGCCAGCGATGCCAAATACTGTCAGCTATGTCATGAACAGCCGCCCCGCTTTTGCTGGTGACAATTCCTATCCGTTGCGGAAATTGGGGAATCGGCTTTTTGTACCGCTCCTCAAAAAGACCTTCTGCCTTGAGTTTTTCGTACATCTGCTGAAAAGCAATCTGCAGGGCCCCAATCCCAGCCGGCTGCAAGTCTTCGGCGTAAAATTGAAATTTGCCTTGTGTAGAATAGACCTCGACATGACCGGTCGCCAATATCTCCATTCCATTTTCCGGCTGAAATTTCAATTTCTGGTACTGTCTGGCCCACAAAACACAGGAAATTTGAGATTCTGTATCTTTTAATATAAAATAACAGTGCCCGCTTTGGTGCCGTTTCCAGTCGCTTATTTCCCCTCTGAGGATAAAACGCGAAGGCAAATGCCTGCGGATGGCTTCATTGACCATCGCATTCACCTGAGAAACGGACAAAATGAGTAATTTATCTCGGGCCATAATCAATATTATTGTTGTTATTGTTTATTATATGCGATGTCGAATTTTGAACAATCTCTATATCTGAAGTCAGACTATTTGTGCACCATGAATGTTAAAATAGGAAAAATCTGAAGTCTTTTGCAAATTATTTTAGAGAATTTCCCTTTTTTCTATCAATGGCCCCCTCATCAGAAACGACTTATCTACAGAAGGTCCACGCCTACCAAGCGCATGTGCCAAACCTTCACAAGGCCGAAACAATCGTCACGATTGTTTCGGTTTTTTATTTCTCTTTTCTTCATTTGTTCAAAATCCAAACGAACTTTTCCGTTCCTTCCCCCAACCCTCTGTTCTAAAAACCCGGCTTTTTAGGCCAAAAACTCGACTATTCCATCAAAAAACGCGTCTGTCGATTTGCTGGCACATTCCTTGCACATCCTCCACTCGACTGATAGTGCCTTTATGGAGAATCTTCAATGATTCAGGACAATACCATACTGAACCTTCTGGAAGCAGGGATGCGGGCGGAAGGCATTCGCCAGCAGGCCATTGCTCACAATATCGCCAACATCAATACTCCCGGTTTTCGCCGTTCCGACATCAAGTTTGAAGAGATCCTCCAGGAAGCCCTGAAAAAAAATGAATCCATCGACCCCGATTCGCTGAAACCGGAGATTTATCAGCCGCAGAATACCCCTCTGAATGAGTTCGATAACGATGTGTCTTTGGACAGTGAAGTCGGAGAAATGGTCAAAAATACCATTAAGCACAGGACTTATATGCTGATTTTGAAGAAAAAATACCAGCAGATGGATGCCGCCATAAAAGTATCCGGATGATTCGAAAGGATTGAGAAATGAAAGTGGAGCACCCCAACCTGTTCAATCCAATCGACATCGCCACATCGGGGCTGCGGGCTTACAATAAGCAGATGGAGGTCATCGGCTCCAACCTGGCGAATATTCAAACCACGGACGCTGGCAACGGCCAGCCTTACCGCCGGCTGGTTGCAGAATTCAAAACAAAAGAAGAAGACAGTCTGGCTGGTGTTGAACTGAGTGATATTGTCCAGGACCAAAGTGCCTTTCAGCGGGTCCTGATGCCCGGCCATCCGCAGGCAGACAAAGACGGCTATGTGTTGATGCCCAATATCAACTGGCCTACGGAAATGGTGAATCTGAACCTGGCCAGCCGGGCCTATCAGGCCAACGCTGCCGTTCTCCGGCGCTACCAGAGAATGGTCGAATCGAGTCTGGAACTGTTACGATAAGAAAGGGATGCGCATGAGTGTGCAATTCAACCCAAAAATCCATTATCCCAACACGACGGCTCCCGCCGTATCGAATCTCCCATCCGTTCAGCAGGAGAAAACACCGTCTTTCACAGACAAGATTCTTGAGTCGCTGAACAAGGTCAACGACCAGCAGAACCAGGCCAATCTGTCCATTCTTGACCTGATGACCGGTAAACAGCAGGACATCAACACCGTTGTAGCGGAGGTCGCCAAGGCGGATATGAGTTTCAAACTCCTGGTCGGAGTACGCAACAAACTGGTCGAAGCCTACAAAGAAACCATGCGGATGCAAATTTAGTTCTTTCCGGGGAAGACCTTCAGGGATAACGGAGCGGTATGGGGTTCTTGGATAAAATCAATGCAGTCTGGCAAAAAGTCGGCTTGGTCCAGCGCGCCCTTCTGGCTGCCCTGGTCCTGACGTGCATTCTGACGGCCGTTCTGCTGACCCGCTGGGCCACTCGGCCCGAAATGCGGCTGCTGTTCGGCAATCTCTCTCTGGAACAGGCCTCCAAAATCGCCGACAAAATCAGCGAACAGAACATTCCCTACGAAATCCGCGGCGGAGGCAGCAGCATTTTTGTCCCTGCCGACAAAGTCCACGAACTTCGGGCCCTGGCCGCCCGTGAAGGACTGCTCCCCAAAAGCGGCGAACCCGGCTACGAAATTTTTGACAACGAAAAACTCGGCGTCAGCCCTCTGGTTCAGAAGATGAACTACAACCGAGCCCTGCAGGGGGAGCTGGCACGCACCATTCAGGTCTTTGACGGAGTTCAATATGCACGGGTTCATATCGTTCGGCCTGAACAAACCCTCTTTACCGGCGGCGAGCAAAAAGCAACCGCCTCCGTGATGCTCCAGCTCAAGCCCGGCTGGCAAATCAGTCAATCTACAGTCGCCGCCATTGCCAATCTGGTTGCCGGCGCCGTTGAAGGACTTACACCGGAGCAAGTGACCGTCGCTGACAGTCAGGGACACATTCTTTCCCAAGCCGGAAAACTGGACAGCCATGCCGCCGGAGCCAATACCTATCTGGAGTACCAGAACGCCGTGGAAACGGAGATGGCAAACCGCCTTCAGCAGGCCCTTGAACGCGTGCTCGGCCCGAATCGTTCCACCGTGATGGTCAAGGCCGCTATCGATATGAACAGCGAATCCATCGTCCGCAAAACCTACGAAAAAGGAATCCCCGTCGAGGAAACCATCGACGAAACATCCACCATCAAACAGTCCGCCGGCAGCTCCTCCGAAGAAGGAGGAAGCAATACTCCCTCCTCCACAGAAAAGAAAGGAACAACAACAACCCAATACCAGCTGCCGGAAACCGTCACTACCCAAACAAAAATTCCGGGGCGAGTGACGGCCTGGTCGGTTTCCGTGATTGTGGATCTTTCCAAACCCTCGACGGAAAATCCGGCAGCAGGAACAGAGCAGACTCAGCAAACCGCTTCGCCGGGAAATGAAAACAGTCTGCTGATGTCTGTGGAGGATGTGAAGGAGATTATCCGCACCGCAATCGGTCCGGACCTCCTGAGCGAACAAAACCTTACTGTAAAACATGTGCCGTTTTACCGCCCTCCGGCGGAACCCATCCAGACGGGTCCCAACTGGGAGGGTCTGATTGAAATCGCGCGTCAATTGTCCATGGGGATTCTGGCTGTCAGTGCCCTGCTGGTGCTGCGGATTTTCACCCGCGCCACGGCCAAAGCCGCCGCCCAGCCGGCGTCGGGCGCTGAAATGATGCTCGGCGGCGGAGGAATGCCGATGCTGCCGGCCGGACTGGATTCACCGGCGGCCATGCGGCGAATGATTGCCGCACAGCTTCAGCAGAATCCTGAACAAGTACGCACGCTCTTCAGCAGTTGGCTTGCGGAGGAACAGTAATCCATGCGTCTGAAGGGGATTCAGAAAGCAGCTTTGCTTCTGACCAGTTTGGATGCGGCTACGGCCAAAGAACTGCTCAAGGGCCAGCCCTAGGAGGTGATTCAGAAAATCGCCATGGAACTGTCCCAACTCGATGCCCAGGGCAAGCAAAACAGCGAACAGGCCTACCAGGTGGCCCGTGAATTCTGCGGGCACCTTCAGCAGGCCCAGACAGGCACCCTGCATATCAAAAGCTTCGTCAATTCGCTCATTCACGGCACAGCCGGCAAAGAAAAAGCCGCTGAACTTCAGGCCCGAATGCAGCAGGCCGTCCGGGAAAAGGACCCCTTCCTGGTCATTGCCTCCTCGTCGCCGGCCCACATTGCCGCCGCTCTCGAAAACGAGCCGCCTCAGGCCGTTGCCTTGGTTCTGTCGGCGCTGCCGCCGAAAGTCAGCACCGAAGTCCTCAACCGGCTCCAGCCCGAAAAAAGCCAGCAGGTCATCTGGCGAATGACGCAAGCCATTGAAGTATCTCCCAAAACCTTGCGGCGCATCGGTGAAATCCTCTGCAAGCGAATTATGGACCTGAACCGAGAGGAATCACCGATTGTCAAAGAAACGGTTCCAAAAGAAATGCTGCGCAAGGTGGCTCTGGTTCTCAGCGGACTGGACAAGGAGAAACGGGACGCCCTTTTGAAAGAAATTGAAGCCCGCGACAAGGAGACCGCCAAAACCGTCAAGGCCCTGATGGTAACCTGGGAGGATATTGTCAAAATCGAAGACCGTTCTCTGCAGCAGGTTCTGCGAAATGTGGAGCCGACCGTTCTGGCCAAGGCCCTTCACGGAGCCGATCCGGCGATTGCCGCCAAAATCCGCTCCAATATTTCCGAACGGGCCTCGCAGATGGTCGATGAAGAAATCTCCCTGATGGGCGAACCGCGAAAGAAAGATGTTCTGGCGGCGCGTGAGGAAGTCGTCAAGCCGCTGCGGGAAGCCAATGAGACGGAAGAACTGCTCTTTATCGAGGAGGAAGGATGAAAACGACGGTTGTCCATCTGCCCTCCGGGGCACCGATTTCGTCCGCCGCCCCTGTGGCTCGTCCGACGCGTCCGGAACCGCAGGCCGCACGGCCTGCACCGACCCCGTTGAATCGGCAGATTCAGCAGGCCCTGGCCGCCCTCCAAAAGGCCGCCAAACAGATGCAGGAAACCGCCCAGCGGCTTTTTGCCTCTCATCGCGAGCAGCTGATTCGGCTCAGTATTGAAATTGCCGCCAAAATCCTGGCCAAAGATATTCAGGAACACAACTATCAAATTGAGTCCATTCTTCAGCAGGCCCTGGAAGGAATCGGTCAGGACCGCCCGATGACGGTCCGGCTCAACCCGCAGGACCTGCAGACGATTCAGCAAACCGCAGAAAAAACCAATGAAGCACCCTCCGCCCTGATTCGGTGGATTCCCGATCCGACCGTGAAACCGGCGGAATGTGTGATTGAAACCGAAGAGGGAATCATTGAATGGATCATCGAGGAACATTTGAAACGAATCTCCGAGGCCTTAACTGCCGGGATAAGAGTTCATGACGAAAACGGAAGAGAAAACCTGCTGCATTGATTTTCAGCCGCTTCTGGAAACCGTGCGGAATCTGCACCTGGCGGAACCCAAGGGTGTCATCGTCCGCGTCTCGGGCCTGATTCTCGAAAGCAGCGGTCCGGCGGTCGGTCTGGGAAAACTGTGTCAAATCCGAATGCGGTGCGGACGGACTATCGAAGCCGAAGTGGTGGGGTTTCACGGCGGTCACGTGATTCTGCTTCCTCTGGATACCATCGACGGCGTGGCACCGGGGGATGTGGTCAGTGCCCTGGACAAACCGCGAATGCTTCCGGTCAGCCGCGCTCTTCAGGGACGCGTGCTGGACGGTCTGGGCAGACCCATTGACCACAAGGGCCCGATCCCGGTTGAAGAACTTCGTCCCCTTCAAAGCACAAGCCCTGACCCGCTTCGGCGGAAAATGATTGATCAGCCGCTGCCGCTGGGCATCCGGGCGATTGACGGGCTCCTGACCTGCGGCAAGGGACAGCGTATCGGCGTCTTTGCCGGCAGCGGCGTCGGCAAAAGCGTCCTGCTGGGTGAAATTGCCAACGGCAGCGCCGCCGACATCAACGTTGTGGCTCTGGTCGGTGAACGCGGACGCGAAGTACGCGAATTCATTGAAAAAGACCTCGGATCGGAGGGACTGGCTCGAAGTGTCGTGGTGGTCGCCACGTCCGATTCCGCTCCCATTCAGAGGGTCAAGGCCGCTTTTACAGCCGTAACCATCGCCGAATATTTCCGCGATTTGGGCAGCCATGTGCTTTTTATGATGGATTCCTTAACGCGTTTTGCACAGGCCCAGAGGGAAATCGGTCTGGCCGCCGGAGAACCGCCGGCAACAAAAGGATACTGCCCGAGCGTTTTTTCGATGCTGCCTCGACTCATCGAACGTCTGGGCTGCTGCCCGCACGGAAGCATCACGGGCATTCTGACGGTTCTGGCGGAAGGCGACGATTTGAATGACCCGGTGGCCGACAGCGCCCGGTCCCTTCTGGACGGACATATTGTCTTAAGCCGCAAACTGGCGGACCGAGGACACTACCCGGCCGTGGACATTCTTCAGAGCATCAGCCGGCTGATGCCGGCCGTCGCTTCTGAACCCCACAAAAAGGCCGCTTTGAAACTTCGGGAAATCTACGCAACCTATACGGACGCCGAAGACCTGATTCAAATCGGCGCCTTTGCACCCGGCAGCAATCGGCGGATTGACGGCTCGATCGCGCTGATTGACCGAATCCGTGATTTCCTGATTCAGCCCGTCCGCCAGCGGGCCTCCTTTGAACAGACTATACAGCAGATGAAAGAAATCGCCGACGCCTGGGAACGGCTTCTCTCTGACGGAAACGGCGCCGCGGCGGAAAAACCGAGTCCGAAACCCAAAGCCCGGCTGAACCCGGCCTCTCAGGGGAATCCTAAATGAAAAAGTTTGTCTGGAAACTCCAACAGCTGCTGACCATCAAGGAAAAACAAGAAAACGCCCTGCGAAGCGAGATTGTCGCTTTGACGGAACAGTCGATGGTGCTGCGGGGGCGGATGATGGCTCTTCAGATGAGTCTGCGTGCTCATCAGCGTCAAATCCAGTCTCTTCCGGAAGACCAGCGCATCGCGGCACAGGCCCTCTATTTGCGGCATGCCCCCGTAGTTGATTCCGCCCTGCGGCAGCT
>Ga0209508_1000150_pt1:0-75000 | contig 81164 bp, 82 predicted proteins | sample AD_UKC129_MetaG_FD_184427 | JGI IMG/M metagenome (GOLD analysis project Ga0209508, IMG submission 184427) | Active sludge microbial communities of municipal wastewater-treating anaerobic digesters from Canada - AD_UKC129_MetaG (SPAdes) (version 2) | ecosystem: Engineered > Bioreactor >...
CATGGATTTGATGATGATTTTCAGCTGTCACTGTCATGGCCACTTCAACGAAAACGTCATGGGCTGAGAAGTTTTTAACGGCCTTGCAGGCTCGCTCCCATGAGCCTTTAACGCCGCGAAAAGTGTCATGGACATTTGGATCTAGACTATCAATACTAACCTGGACGAATTGCAGGCCTGCGTCTATGAATTTTTGGCAGCGACCTTCATCGGCTAATATGTAACCGTTGGTTGCCATTGCAACGTATAGGCCCCTTTCTCTTGCATGTGATATGTAATCGAGTATATTTGGGTGGATGCTTGGTTCTCCACCAGAGAATGCGACTGATGTGACACCATTATCGGCTAGGATGTTTATGGCTTCTATTACCTCTTTTTTGTCTAGTTCGTTTTTTCTTGGGGTGCCTGCGGTTTCATAGCAGTGTTTACAGTTCATGTTGCAGCGGTGTGTGATGTTCCAAACGACCTGGAATGGTGCTCCTGGCACGAATGGTCTTCTAACCCCGAAGATGCCTATACCCTTGAGGACGTTTATCAGGCCTTGTAACCAGTAGGGGTCGTTCATTTGTTCTTTGAGTTCTTCTTCTGTTACTCCGAAGGCCTTTGCCCCGGTTTTTATTATATTTGAGAGGAAGTATGATAGGATCTTGCATTCCATGCAACAGTTTCTATCCTTTATATAATTTTCTAGTGCGGCTTCTAGGCGTGTTTTATTATCTTTTCTGCATTTGTGGAGCATGAGGTTTATTAGGAGTCTTGATAGGGGATTTTCAGCTATTCTTTTAAATGTGTTGATCATGTCCCCCATGTTGGTTTCTTCCTCACCTCCTTTGTCTAGCATTTAATCTCCCCCTTTATCCCATTTAGGAGGATGTTGATGAAGTTCTTGATGTATTCTTCTTCTTGTATTTCGCATTCTTTGAAGTGTGATAGTAGGTTTAGATGTGAAAGGTAGCTTACAAAGATTAGTGCTGCTGTTTCTGGGTTGATTTTTCGGATGTTGCCTTTTTTGATCTGTTCTTTGAAGTAGTTGGTTAGGTTGGAGTAGAGTGTTTTGTTGATTGAGTCTAGTAATTCCCATTCTTCTAGGCCATGTTCTTCCAGTTCTTTTTCCACGAGTATTATGAATATGAGGTCTATTTTTTTCTCAGTGACTAATTTGAAGAACTCTTCTGCTAATTTATATAGGAATTTTTCGGGTTTGTCTCTGAACTCCGACTCTAGGAGTTTGTTGAATATCTGGGAGGATAGGGTGGCGTTTTCGTTTAGTATCTCCTTGAGTAGGTTGCTTTTTGATTTGAATTTCCTGAATAATGTGACTTCACTTACACCCGCTCTCTGGGCGATTTTACGCGTTGTAGCACCCTTATATCCTTTCTTTATGGAGGTTTCCCTTGCAGCTTCGAGTATCCTTTCTCTTGTAGTTTTCATGGTACCACAAAGGAACATAGGTACGTAGGCACTTACTTACATTATGTTCGTATCCCCCATATAAAAATTACCCCCCACACATTCAAGGCAAAAAGAAGAAAAGCCCCATCCAAAAAAAAATAATAAACTAGGTTATTTCATTTGACTGATGGAGAATAAAGGTTCTAAGGTGAAACCTTCCCTTTGAAGGTTCTTTTTCGCCCCCTCTTCACGGTCTACTATCACAAACGCTCTCCTGACCCGGCCACCATTCTCTTCTATTATTCTGATGGCCCTTAGGAGGGAGTTTCCTGTTGTTGTAACATCTTCAATTATCGCCACCTTGTCACCCTCTTTTATAGTGCCCTCGATCAATTTTGAGGTTCCGTATCCCTTTTTTTCTTTTCTTATTATGATAAGTGGCTTTTTGGTTTTGAGTGATACTGCTGTGGCGATGGGCACAGCACCCAGGGCTGGTCCAGCTATCTTATCGATATTGTCACTGTTTATGTTCATTTTTATCAGTTCCGCTATCAGATCTAGGACCTGGGGGTCTGTTATGGCCTTTTTAATGTCTACGTAATAGTTGCTTTTTTTCCCGGAGGAGAGAATAAAAGTACCCGTTTTTATAACATTTTTTTCATCTAGTAGCTTTAAAAGGCGCCTTTTAAGTTTCTCCTTCTCAGTTTCCCCGCGCATATTCTACAAACTCCCAATTCTGGAACATAACAGTCTGAACATACTAGGGCCCCACATAGACGACAAGTGTGTAAAAAGGCAACTTTGCCACAGAGGCTGCATAAACCCCTAACTTCCAATTTCAACACCCTAAAAATAATATGGGGGCCTATGGGATCATTCTATCGGCCCTTCAAGGAGTATTTTATCCCCTATCTTTTTAACCATCTCGTAGGGTACTATTGTTTCCCCCTTGGATAGTCCGAGGCCCTCTGACAATCCACCTTTACCGAGTATGAGCGCTTCTATGGTTCTTGTTTCGAAGTCTACTTCAATGTCCTTTACTTTCCCTATTACCTTGGCTGAACTGTCAAGAACCTCTTTACCTATAATATCTTCAACAACTCTCATATTATTCACCTTATATTCCTATGATATTATGGTTATTTATAATTTTGGAGGGGGATCTGATAACTCCAAGATTCAGTTTCTGTTCCAGTTTATTAGACCATAGGCTATACATACTACTGTTATTAGCATGCAGGATATGTAGGCGCTCCAAACCCATGGATCGGGTATGCCAAGGACTTCCATGATCATACACCACCTATACCTTTGAAACATTCTCTGAGATGGTCTTCATCGGGTTTTTCTGTTAATAGACTCACGAGTATTGTTATTATCATCGAGGCTGGGACGGCTACCAGTATGGGGTCCACGAAGGGCCAAGGCATCGTCTTGATGAGTAAACCGCCGAAGAGCAACTTTGCCAAGCCAAGGGCCGTGGCGGTTTTCTTATAAACTAGGAGAAGCCATAATATGCTTATAGTGGCCCCTGAGACCATCCCTGCTATTGCACCGGCCCTTGTAATCCCCTTCCAGAATAATGCGCAAGTATAAACAGAAAGGAATGTGGCCGCGCATAAACCAAAGAATAGGGCGGTCCCCTGTGCTATTATACTACCTGGGAGAATATACGCTAGTATAACCGCGAGTATAACGGCGATTATTATACCGATCCTTGTGATAAGCACTGATCTTCCCCCTCTCTTCAAGGTTTCATAAACGTCTCTACCAATAGCCGTCCCTTGCACATGGAATTGCGCGCTTAAAGTGGACATGGCCGCTGAAAGCAATGTTAACATAAAAAGGTATGTGAACCATTCAGGCATGGCTGAACTTATAAAAACAGGTATTATCTTATCGGCATTACCCCCACTTGCCTGGATCGCTAACAGGCCCTTTTCTTGGAAAAAGTAGACATTTGATAACGCACCAACAATATATGCCCCCCATGTCATGACAAATATGAATAATGCGCCTATGAGAACTCCCCTATTAAGTTCACGGTTGGATTCAACTGTCATGAACCTTACTGCAAGTTGTGGCTGTGCCAAAACTCCTATACCCACTCCTAGTATTATGGTGGAGAAGAGGGTCCACCAGTATGGGCTTCCAGGGATGGGCATACTGGTCCAGCCTGTTGCACCCACACTTTTGGCAGATGCTGGTATGAGATGTCCCATGCTTGTAAGGGTTTCATGGGCGCTTGTAACACCACCGAGCATATAATAGACTGACACTACGAGGAATATCATGCCAAGGAACATTATAGTACCCTGGAGGGCGTCGGTATACATAACACCTTTTATGCCCCCCATAACAACATAAACAGCTACTATTAGTGCCATTATAATAAGTGCAATGTTAAAGTTCAATTTTAAGGAACTTTCGAGGAACCTTGCAGCGCCTATAAGGACCACGGAAGCATAGAGTGGCATGCCCAGGAATATCACAGCACCCCCAAAATATTGTATAAACTTGCTCTTGAACCTCCTTGCGAGGAACTCTGGGAAAGTGAAGGCGGAAAGGTTCTCACCCATCCTACGAGTCCTTTTACCATAAAATATGAAGGCTATGAATATCCCCACGAGTATGTTAAGGAATACAAGCCAGAGTATACCCATACCATAGACGCCTGCCATCCCACCAAAACCAATTATAGCAGCGGTACTGATAAAGGTGGCCCCATAACTCATGGCCATGATATAGGGGTGTGTTTTCCTACCGGCTACCATGTAATCTTCTGATGTGCTGGTTCTCCTCCATGCAACATAACCTGCATAGCCTACCATGATGAAATAGACTAATATGACTACGCCAAGGACTATTATGTTCATATAGTTTACCTCCCTTAGAAGAATCGGAATTATTATAAAAAAATAATGAAGATATAGAATTTATAAATTTTATCATCACACCCCGGCTAGAGGGTAGAGTGAAAGGGTAGATTAAAATGATATGGAATCCGAAGGCAGAATGCATGGATGAGGAGAAAAGAAAGAGAATACAACTTAAAAGACTCCAGGATACTGTGAAAAGGGCCTATGAGAACGTCCCATACTATCATAAGAGGTTCGATGAACTTGGAATAGAACCGGAGGACATAGAAAGCCTAGAAGATATTAAAAAGTTGCCATTCACTACGAAGCAGGATCTCAGAGAAGCTTACCCCTTTGAGATGTTCGCAGTACCTGACGAGGACATCATAGAAGTCCACACATCCTCAGGGACCACAGGCAAACCAACAGTATCAGGTTACACCCAAAGGGATATAGACCTATGGTCGGAGGTCATGGCAAGAGCCCTGACAATGGCAGGGGCCACAAGAAAAGACCGCATACAAAACTGCTACGGGTATGGATTATTCACAGGTGGCCTAGGAGTACACTATGGAGCTCAGAGGATAGGGGCCACAGTAATCCCAATATCAGCGGGCAACACCAAAAGGCAAATCGAAATCATGCAAGACTTCGGGACAACAATACTCACATGCACACCATCCTATGCATTATACCTCGCAGAAGTCCTCCAAAAAGAAAATGTTGAAATAGACAACCTCAAACTCAAGGCAGGAGTATTCGGGGCTGAAATGTGGACAGAGGAGATGAGAGATGCTATAGAGGAAAGATTGGGCCTCAAGGCCCTTAACATTTACGGTTTGACAGAGATTATCGGCCCGGGAGTCGCCATGGAATGTCATGAAAAAAATGGCTTACACATCTTCGAAGACCACTTCTACCCAGAGATAATCAACCCAGAAACCCTAGAAAGCCTACCCCCAGGAGAAAAGGGAGAACTGGTACTCACAACCCTCACAAGGGAGGCCATGCCCATAATAAGATTCAGGACAAGGGACATCACAACCCTGAGGAGGGGGAGATGCCCATGTGGCAGAACCCTCATAAGAATAGATCGTATAACAGGAAGAAGCGATGATATGCTAAAAATACGTGGAGTTATAGTGTTCCCATCACAGATCGAAGAGGCCCTCCTTAAAATCAATGGACTCGAACCACACTACCAGATAGTGGTAACACGACCAAAATACTTGGATGAACTCGAAGTCCAGGTTGAAGCCTCACCAGCACTATTCTCAGATGAGGTGAAACATGTGGAGGAAGCCAAGAAGATGATAGAAGAACACCTACAAAGGGAGATAGGATTAAGGGTTAACGTGACCCTAGTCGAACCAGAAACTCTGCCCAGGAGTGAGGGGAAAGCTATAAGGGTTATTGATAAAAGAAAATTTTAGGGGACTTGAGAATGAAAGTGAAACAAATATCTGTATTCCTTGAAAACAAGAAGGGAAGATTAAAAAAGGCTGTACATGCACTCGCCAAGGCCAACATAAATATAAGGGCTTTATCCATCGCTGACACGTCAGAATTCGGGATATTAAGGCTTATGGTCCCAGACCCTGAACAGGCGAAGAAGGTCCTTGAAGAGAACAATTTCGTGGTTAAACTTAATGATGTTATAGCTGTTGAAGTGCCTGATAGGCCTGGAGGACTTGATAAGATATTAGGTATCCTCACACGGGCGGATATGAATGTTGAATATATCTATGCTTTCGTGGAAAAAAAGGGTGAAAAAGCGATTGTTGTGATAAGGACAGAAGACATCGACGAGGGTATAAGGGTATTAAGGGGGGCTGGAGTGCCACTATTATCGGCAGAGGACATTTCAACCCTCTAAGCTCATGAAACCCCCCTTGAATGCTTTCAGATTAACCTTGAAGAATCTGCTGGGCAAGTTCTCTTTCATGGATTCTATTATAACATCCTGGGATAGGGGGAAGTTTGGGGTGGCCGTGGCAGCACCCAAGATGGCCATGTTCATTGAAAGGGGATGTCCAGCCTCTAAGGCCATCCTGTCGGCATCAAAGGCATATACATTCCTTGAAACCTTTTTAAGCTCCATTATTATCTCATCTACTGGTGGATATTCCCCCGGGTTTATGTTAAATGGTGGAATAGGTGTCAGATTAACCACCAGGTGGGCGTCCTTTTTTATCTTGTCAATGGCCCTTAGGGCTTCGAGGGGTTCGAATGCCATCATGAGATCTGCATGGCCATTTGGGATTATGGTACCTTTTGCCTTGCCTATCCTGAGGTTGGTAGATACTCCACCACCCCTCTGGGCCATTCCATGTATTTCACTCATCACCACGTTCATCCCTTCTTTCATAGCAGCCCATCCTATGATTTCACCAGCTTTTATGATTCCTTGTCCGCCAACACCACAGATGTAAATGTCATATGATAATTTCACCTTGAACTCCCCCTTTCAGGTTTTATGGCCTTTTCTGGACAGATTTGGATGCAAACGGCGCATCCTCGACAGTATCTGTGGTCTATTTTGATGCCGTTATCGTATATTATGGCTGGACATGCGAGTTTATTAATACACTCTAAGCATTCGTTGCAGAGATTGTTATCTACTTTAACTGGTTTTCCCTTTGCTTTAATTGTAAGTTGGCATGGGTATCTTGCGATCACAACATTAAGCGAGTCCTTTGTTAGAGCATCTTTGAAGGTTTTGATGCTCTTTTTTATATTCATGGGATTTATCACTTTGAATTTTATGCCAAGGGCTTCCACGATGTTTTCGATGGGGATGGCTGGGGCTTCGCTGCCCATACCATCGAATGGGAGGCCGGGGTGTGGTTGTCCTCCTGTCATTGCGGTTGTTCTATTATCTAGGATTACAATGAGGAAATCATGTTTGTTATGAACGGCGTTGAGGAGTGGTGGGATTCCAGCATGGAAGAATGTTGAATCACCTATGAATGACACTATCTTCTGCCTTGTTGCCTTGGAAAAGCCACAGGCCGCCCCTATACTTGATCCCATTGATAGGAGGTAATCTGCTGTATTATATGGTGATTCTATACCTAGTGTGTAGCATCCGATATCGGTTGAGAAGATGGCATCAGTTTCTAATTTTTCAAGTGCTTTGTTAATGGAGTAATAGGTTGCCCTGTGGGGGCATCCGGGACAGAATGTTGGGGGTCTTTCGGGGAGATGGGGTTTCAGGGGCTTTTTTCTTTCAATTTTTAGTGGTATTTGTTTTCCAATGGAGGCTTCTATTATGTCCTGGTTGTATTCGTAGATTCTTGGGAATGTGCCGTCTAGTTTCCCGTGGACGTCTACTTCGAGGTTTTCTTGGCCGATTATGGATAGTACATTTTTTTCTATTATGGGGTCGACTTCTTCGATTATGAAGACTTTTTGAAGGTCTTCTAGGAATTTTGATACTATCCTGTGGGGGAAGGGGTATGTGAATCCTAATTTTAGTATGGATATGGGGAGTTCTTTTTCGTTTATTAGGTCGTGGGCGTAGTTGAATGCACCGCCACTTGTTATGATCCCATATTTGCTGTCGGTTTTGTGGTGGATTTGGTTGTATTGGGACTTGTTCACGATCTTGGATATTTTATCGGTTTTCTTGATAAGTTGTTTGTGCATGGTCCTTGCGGTTGATGGTACGAGGACGAATCTTTTGGGGTTTTTTTTGAATTGGCCTTTTTTCCTCATCTTTTTGATTTCACCCACTTTTACTCTGCTTCTCATATGGGATACTCTTGTTGTTGTCCTGACTAATACTGGTATTTTGAATTTTTCAGATAAATTGAAGGCGTATTTTGTAAAGTCTAGGATCTCTTGGGGGTTTGATGGTTCGAGGAGGGGGATGTTCGCGAAGCTTGCGTAGTGTCTGTTGTCTTGTTCGTTTTGTGATGAGAACATTGATGGGTCATCTGCAGATAATATGACCATTCCTGCTTCGACTCCGGTATATGCTATGCTTATAAGTGAGTCTGATGCAACGTTAAGTCCTACATGTTTCATGAAGGTGAATGATCTCACACCAGAGGCTGCTGCCGCTGCAGCCACTTCCACCGCAACCTTCTCATTTGTCGAGAATTCAAAGTATAAGCCCGCCTTGGATGCTATCCTTGAGAGGACATCCCCTATCTCTGATGATGGCGTTCCAGGGTAAGTGCTTGCAACAGCCACCCCAGATTCTATGGCTGCCCTTGCAGCGGCTTCATTGCCTAGGAGGAAAAGTTCATCACCGTCCCTTGCCTCTAGGATTTTGGTCATATGATCACCTACCATTAAATTTTAGATTTTAGGAGAATCACCCCGTGTGTGGGGAAAATTATAATAATGAAAAAAATTTAAAAGTTTTATAATTCCAATCTGATTTTACTAGACTTTTATAATTTCCCCAAAAAATTTTGGAGATAAAAAGGATATGATAAAAGTTAAAATATTAAGGTTCGACCCGGAAAAGGACGATGAACCATTCATTGAAGAGTATAGGATCCCATTTAAGGAGAAGATGAGGATAATCGACGCCCTTAACCTGGTCAATGATGAATACGGGGCTAACGTCGCATTCAGGAGCTCGTGCAGGGCCGGTCAATGCGGGTCCTGTGCGGTTAAAATGGATGGTGAAGTGGTATTAGCATGTAAAGCGGAAGTAAGGGATGGAGCATTGATAGAACCATTAGACTTCCCAGTAATAAAGGATCTCATAGTTGACAGGAGCGAAATAGAGGAAAAAGCACGCCAAATGAGATTATACCTAGAATCGTCTGGTGAGGGACTCCAGGAGATCAGACCGGAAGATTACATGGACTCAAAGAAGCTTAGAAGTTGTATTGAATGCTTCTCATGTATAGCTGCTTGTCCGGTTATCAAAGAGAGCTCAGAATTCGCAGGACCATACTTCATGAATTACTTGTCAAAATTCGCCTTCGACCCCCGAGACAAGGCAGACAGGGCCGAGGAAGGATTCAAAGAGGGATTATACTGTTGCACAACCTGTGCAAAATGTGAAGAAATCTGCCCAAAACAACTGAACGTACCAGGAGACGCCATCGAAAAATTAAGAGCACTAGCATGCAAACAGGACATCGGACCATTAGAAGCCCACAAGAGGGTTAAAAAGCTCATAGAAGAGACTGGAAGATCGGTTGAACACATAAAGGAGGGATTCATAGAATCCCTAGAATTGGAGGGTGAGAATCCAAGACTAGGATTCTTCACAGGATGCCTAGTAGACTACAGGATCCCAGAAGTAGGACTAGCACTACTCAGAGTCCTGAAAAAACATGGAATAGAAATCGACGTGCCAAAAAATCAAGTATGCTGCGGCTCCCCCATGATACGCACAGGACAAACAGACATAATAGAGGAACTTGTAGCCCAAAACAGGAAAGCACTACAAGGATATGATGCTATCATAACAGTCTGCGCAGGCTGCGGCTCCACACTCAAAAACGACTACCCAAAATACGGCCTAAAATTAAACGTCCTGGACATAAGCGAACTATTATCAGAAAACCTCAACACAAAGGACATGAAACCGGTGAACATGCGAGTAACATACCATGACCCATGCCACCTTGCAAGGGGCCAGGGAGTGCGACTAGAACCAAGAAAGATACTCGGAAAGATAAAGGGCCTGGAATTTGTTGAAATGGAAAAACCAGACCAGTGCTGCGGCTCCGGGGGTGGTGTGAAATCTGGAAAACCAGACCTAGCATATAGTCTAGGGAAAAAGAAAGCAGAGATGATAAGAAAATTAGACGTAGACGCGGTCATAACAATATGCCCATTCTGCCAATTACACATAAAAGACTCCCTCGAAAGAGAAGGACTAGGAAACATCAAAGTCATGAACATACTAGAATTACTAGACCTAGCATATGATGGAAAATGAAAGAAGAAAGAATAAAAGAGCTCGAAAATAATATCATCGTGGTCTTCGTCGAACCCGAAACACCAGGAAACATCGGCTTCATAGCCCGGACCATGAAAAACTTCGGATTAAAAAAATTGGTCCTCATAAACCCATGCAAATTAGACGATGAAGCATACTTACATGCAATGCACGCAACAGACATCCTAGAAAATTCAATAAAATTCAAATCCCTCAATGAGATGCTAGAGGAAGTTTCACCGGACTTCATCATCGGCACAACGGGAGTGCCTGGTGGAAGCTACAAGATAGCAAGAACACCCCTCAGACCAGAACAATTTGCAAAGGCATTAAATACAAAGGCGAAGATAGCCATACTATTCGGTAGAGAAGGAAACGGCCTCACAAATGATGAAATAGGAGAATGTGACATTATCGTGAGCATACCCACAAGCCAGGAATATCCTATAATGAATGTTTCACACGCAGCCGCGATAATATTCTGTGAAATATTCAAGGAAAGAGACTATAACCTTGAAGGGGTTGAGGAGGCTTCAGGACTTGAAAAGAGACTCCTGGTATCTGATATGGAGGATATAATATCCTCATTAGGATTACCAGACCATAAGAGGAGAGTGGCCTTAAGAGCCTTCAAGAACCTCATAGGGAGAGCTTTCATCACAGGAAGAGAAGCCCACACCCTAAAGGGCATATTTAGAAGGATAAAAAACGAACTATAGGGGGGTTTTTGCACTGTTTTTTGGAATAGGAAATTGGGACATCCTTAGCATAATATTCTTCATAGTCCTCATCATATTCCTACCAATTATAATGAGGATCCGAATATTCTCAACACTACAAAAGGCCTTAATTGAAATGGAGAACATGGTGAAAGAATCAAGGGACACGATAATCAAATTCTCCAATGGGGACAAGGAGATTCGGGAAAAGGTTAATGAATTCCTAGACTTCTTCATAGTACCCCCAACAGACCTAGACCCCCATGGTATAGTCCAAAAATTCAACAAAATATTAGAGTTAAGCGAATCCCGATTCAAAAATATGGTCAACATTATAGCCCCAGATGCGAGCAGAGAAACAAAAGCGAATATAATAATGACCCTCAAGGTTGCCATAGGACTTAACAGCGTATATAAGATGATAAGGCACAACTTCGAATTAGCAAAGAAAACAGGAAACCTCCAGATACTCCTCGCCCTACAAATGAACATGCCACTCATCATGAGAATATTCAAAGCCCAATATAATGGGGCGAAAGCATTCTCCAAGGGCCTCCCAGTAGGTGACGGTGCGGGTCCGCTCACAACAGCCATGCTCCTTAAAAAGGATGACGAAATAGAATCCATAGATGAGATGATCTATGCAAAGAGGGAATACAATGGTAGAAAACTCATCATACTCAGACCAGAAGGGCCCGGGGCAAGGTTGGGTAAGATTGCGAGGGCTGTGAACACACTAATAGACAGGTTCAACATCCAGAAGATTATAATGGTGGATACGGCTGTTAAAATGGAAGGTGAGGAAACAGGTAGAGTCGCGGAGGGTGTTGGTATCGTCATCGGAGGCACTGGAGTCGAAAAATGGTTCATCGAGGATAAAATACTCAAAGGCGATATCGAAATAGATTCAATAGTGATCAAGATGGGTCCGGAAGAGGCAATAACCCAGATGGATAAGAAAATCTTCAGGGGATGTGAAACAGCCCTCGAAAGGGTTAAGGCTAGCATAGAAAGGACAGGGGAGGGGAACATACTAGTTGTAGGGGTGGGTAACAGTTGCGGCATACCTAACATCGTCGAAGACCCATCTATCATAAAATTAAAAGAAGAAGAGGATGATGAAAAGGGAGACACATAATATGGCAATCCTAAGCGACCATGACATAAAAAAGTACCTAAAAAGGGGCCTGATAATCATAGACCCCCTAGAGGATCCTGAAAGGCAAATACAACCATCATCAGTAGATCTTAGGATAGGGAACGAATTCAAGGGATTCAAGATCATAAGAAAACCATGTATAGACCCCCAAGAACCAGGGGACATAGAATCCTACATGGAATCATATCATATAGAAGACGGAGGATCCTTCATAATACACCCAGGGGAATTTGCCCTGGCCACAACATATGAATATATAGGATTACCAGACAATCTCGTCGCAAGGGTGGAGGGAAGATCATCCATTGGAAGACTTGGGATCACCATGCACGTCACAGCAGGATACATAGACCCGGGATTTCATGGCCGTATCACCCTTGAAATTTCGAATATTGGTAAAATGCCAGTGGCACTCTACCCAAAACAGAGAGTATGCCAGATTGTATTCGAGACGATGACATCACCAGCAGAAAAACCCTACGGGCATCCTGAAAGAGAAAGTAAATATATGGGTCAACTCAAACCTGAAACAAGCAAGATAAAAGAAGACTATGAACTCAGAAAACTCAGAACAAAAAAGGAGTAAGAGGGATAAATGATGAGCCACGAAGAAGTGATGAAGATCGCGAGAAAACGAGGGTTCCTATGGTCATCCTTTGAAATATACTCAGGAGTGGCTGGATTCGTAGACTACGGTCCACTAGGGGCCCTGTTAAAGAACAAGATCATGAACAAATGGCGAGAATACTATATCATAAAAGAGGGATTCTATGAGATGGAATCGCCCACAGTAATGCCAGAGGAAGTTTTTAAAGCTTCAGGTCACGTGGACCATTTCAATGATCCCATGACCCAATGCAAAGAGTGCAATGAGGTATACCGGGCGGATCACCTGATCGAGGAAGCCACAGGCAGGGACGTTGAGGGCTTGGAGAACCAGAAACTCACAGAGATAATCTCCAATGAGAAGATAAGATGCCCACGTTGTGACGGGCACCTTACACGCGTTTGGAGTTACAATCTCATGTTCCAGACGCTAATAGGGGCAAAGGGCAAAAAGATAGGATACCTCAGACCCGAAACAGCCCAGGGCATATTCACACCATTTAAAAGACTCCTAAGATTCTTCAGAAACAAATTACCCTTTGGTGTCGTCCAACTCGGAAAAGCTTACCGGAACGAAATATCACCCCGCCAGGGCGTCATTAGACTCAGAGAATTCACACAAGCAGAAGCAGAAATATTCGTAAACCCCGAGGAGAAGACACACCCAAAATTCCACATGATAAGATCAGAAAAGCTAAAACTCCACCCAGCAGAAAACCAGGAAAAAGGCAAAAAACCCATAATAATAACAGCAGGAGAAGCCGCTGAAAAGGGTATAATATCAAGTGAACTTTTAACATATCACCTATGGCTAGCAAAGGAATTCCTAGTCGATATAGGGATACCAGAGGAGGTTATAAGATTTCGCCAACATCTTCCAACAGAAATGGCCCATTATGCGATCGATTGCTGGGATGTTGAAATAAAAACCAACAGATACGGGTGGATCGAAATAATAGGCATAGCAGACAGGACAGACTACGACCTCAGATCTCATAGCGAACACAGCAAAGAAGACCTCAGGGTTTTCGTAGAATATGAAAAACCCAAGATAATAAAAAGGGAGATAGTTAAGGCTAGGATGGATAAAATCGGTCCAAGGTTTAAAAAGGACGCGGCAAAGATCATAAAGGCCCTAGAAGACTTGGATCCGAAAACCGTTAAAAGGGAACTTAAAGAAAACGGCCAATTCAAACTCGAATTAGATAAAACCTACACATTACGAGGGGAAGACCTTGAATTTGAGGAAGTTGAGGAAACCATAAAAGGTGAAAGGATATTCCCCCATGTGATAGAACCATCCTTTGGCATTGACAGGATAATATATTCACTCCTACTCCACTCATATAAAAAAGAGGATGATAGGACATACTTTAACTTCCCAGCTGATATAGCACCAGTGGAGGTTGCAGTCCTGCCCCTAGTAAACAAAGAAAAGCTTGTCCAATTAGCATTAAAGATAAAAGAGGATCTTAGAGATAATGGTTTCATCGCAGAATTTGATGCATCGGGTACAATAGGTAGAAGATATGCTCGTATAGATGAGATAGGAGTGCCATTTGCGGTTACGGTGGATCATCAATCACTCAAGGATCATGAAGTCACCTTAAGGAATAGGAACGACACAAAACAGGTCAGAATACCAATAAAAGAACTTACAAGAGTCCTGGAGGACCTCTTGAAAAGGAAGATGAGATTCCGGGATCTTTCACACTCCTATAAAATCCAAGGTTAACAGGTGAAAATAAGATGATAGACGCACACATACACTCAGACACGCGCCCATATGAAGATTTCGAGGAAATGGCAATAGCAGGAATAGATAAGGCCATAACATGCGCCCATGACCCCCTGCCAATGAAAGTCTCAGCAGTCACCTTTGAACACATACAACGACTACTAAAAGTTGACGTTCAACGCGCGGAAGAAAATGGAATCAAATTATATGTAGCAGTGGGAATACACCCAAGAAGCATACCAAGAGACTATAAAATGGTAATAGGGAACTTACCACAAATTCTGGAGGATAAAAGGGCTGTGGCCATAGGAGAGATCGGTATTGAAAAAGGAACGCGGTTAGAGATAAAGGTTTTTAAGGAACAGTTGGAGTTAGCTGATAAACTGGAAATCCCTGTGATAATACACACACCCCGCAAAAACAAAAGGAAGATTGTGGGGATTCTCTTACAAGTCCTCGAGGATAATATCGACGCCTCAAGGGTGTTAATAGATCATGTAAATACAGAGATAATCAAGGAGGTCATCGATTATGGATCAATGCTTGGACTCACTGTACAACCGGGTAAAATGATGCCATTTGAGGCTGTTATGATCATGAAAGAATATGGTGTAGACAAGTTCATGTTAAACAGTGACATGAGCTCTGCACCATCAGATCCATTGTCAGTGCCGAAAACAGTTCATAAAATGCGCCTTGAAGGCTTCAATGACTCGGAGATAGTTAGAGTATCCTCAAAGAACGCTGAAAACTTTTTTAAAATTTGACATTCCACGCACGGAATATGTATTTTTGAATCCATCCCCACATTAGTCTTTTTTTGCCGATAAAAGATTATATTGCGCCTAATCTTTTAAGATTTTTCAGAGCGCATTCATGGGCTCTTTTGAGGCTTGAGTTTAAACTTTCACCTTTTATCCATGATGCTATGAAACCCGCGGCAAAGGCGTCACCTGCACCGGTTGTGTCCACGGCCTTAATTTCCTTAACTTTGTATTTGACCGTGTCCTTTCTTGTATAAACTTCTGCGCCTTTACTTCCCCTTGTTATTACTATTAGGGGGATTCCTTCATCGACTAGGAGATTAGCACCTTCTTTGTGGGATTTACCTGTTAAAAGTTTAAGTTCATGTTCATTGAGAAAAAGGACATCCGCATTCTGGAGTATTGGTCTCAGTGTGGACATGCCATAAGCTGCCAGAAGAGCCCCAGGTGCAAATGAGAGGAGATTCGCATGTTCAGCTGCTGGGAATGCTATTTCAAGGTATGTGCCCCCGAGGTGGATTAGATCAGCCTTTGAGATATAATCTATCTCCTTTTTTCCGATTGTAAGCTCTTTGTTCGCCCCTATGAATGAGTATATGGATCTTCTACCAGCCTCGTCCACGCTTATGAATGCCATCCCAGTACGTCTGCTGGTCCTTGAGACTCCTTTGATGTCAACTCCTTCATTTTTGAGTCTATTATAGATTATATCCCCGAAATAGTCCAGACCAAGCTTTGCTATTATACCCGTTCTTAGGCCGTTTCTGGTGGCGTGGACTGCGAAATTGAGGGCTGATCCCCCTGGTGAGAGATGTAACTTTTCAATGTTCATTTCAGTATCGGGTTCTACGAAGGATGGAACCTTTAGGATGAAATCTATGTTGGCGGTTCCCACGCTTACAATATCCAAAAGAAATCCCCCACCATGGGAGGGTTTATCTTCGCCCTGTTAAACCTGCTATTAATTTTGAGATAATCCCTCTCTTATCTGGTTCGATTGGATGGAACTCTTTACCTAATAGATCCGCGGCTAACTTCATTATGGCATTGCTCGCCGGTGATTTAGGATTTTTTATAATTATAGGCTCGCCAAATGCTGCTGACCTGCTAATTTCAGGGTCTTCGGGTATGACTGAGATCACTGGGACTTCTAGTATGGTTTCGATTTCATCGACGGTTAGGAAGGTCTTGTCATGTTGTTCTCTATTCACTATAACACCTATGATTTTAACATCTAGTTTGTCTGCGATGATTTTTGTCTTGAGAACGTCACTTATGGAGGGGATCTCGGGGGTTGTGACGAGTAAAAGTTCTTCAGCAGCAGCTAGCGCTGTTATGGCATCTTTTTCAAGGCCGGCTGGGGCGTCAATTAGTAGGATGTCGGTATCTTCGAGTAGTTGGGATAATACCTCCTCTAAACGTTCTAGTTTCACATTACGCAACCCTTCGAGTGATATGCCGGCGGGGACTACTTTCACACCCTCTGGACCCTCATAGATGGCTTCCTCTATGTCGGCTTTGCCTGCGAGTACGTCGTGTAAGGTGACGGATTTGCCTTCCATCCCAAGTACGAGCTCTAAATTGGCCATTGCTATGTCTGCATCTAGTACGATTACACGTTCGCCGTAGCTTGCGAGTGCGACTCCTAGGTTGGCTGCGACTATTGTCTTGCCAACTCCTCCTTTACCAGAAGCTATTGTTATGACTCTTGTCATTTTATGCCCCCATAATTTAATGTATTTCGATATTCACGTTAAATTTTTCTATGATTTCGGGATAACCTCTGAATGTCTTTTTTATCTCCATTTCGATTATATCGATAATGTGTTCTTTTAGTTCTTCTTCTTTCATTACTCCGCCCATTAGACGGGATAATAGTCCTGTGTTCTCGCGTTCGATGAGTACTTTCATGTCCCCTTCAAGTTCGGGCATGTTTTCTAGGAAGACCATGACTTCAACGCTCTTTATATTGGGGATGCCTATTATTGCTTTTTTTATTTTGTTCATCAGGGTCAATTCCACTCTTTCTATATCTATTGTAGTCATGGCACCCCCTTTATAATTTTCAAGGACTTTTTCAACTTCTTCTTCGTCAATATCCTTCAATCCGTATTTTTTCATCACTTCTTCTCTGTTCAAAGGTTTTTTTGTTGTTTCAGCAAGTCCGGGAGCTTCTTTGGGTTTTGGTGTGGGTTTTTCTTCTGTTGGTGGTTCTTTGGGTTTTGGTGTGGGTTTTTCTTCTGTTGGTGGTTCTTTGGGTTTTGGTGTGGGTTTTTTTATTGGTGTTATTTTTGGGTGTTCTTCTATTTTTGGTGGTTTGAGTTTTCTTGAAAAGGAGGGTTCAAGTTTATATACCTTGTTTATATCTATTATGTAATCTATTTGGGATTCTTTTAATTCGAATAATTCTATGAGCGTTTCCATCTTGTTAACGATTTCTAGGATTTTTTCCATGGCCTCTGATTTCATGTATCTGTCATATGAGGCTGCGACTGGCGTGCCATCTTTGATTATTATGTGGCCTTCGCTTGAGGCGTGGGTGATTCTAATAAACCCGTTATGTTTTTTCCTGGCAAGTTTTTCTAGAAATTTATCAAATTCTACTTCGTCACCGTAGGAGACGTATGTTGGTCTTGTGATTGGTAGTTCCATTCATCACTCCCCATCTGTTATTCTTTTTTGATGAGTTTTATCTCTGGGGGTGTGATGATTATGATCTCTTTTTCGTTTTTACATAATAGTATGGCTTCTGCCTTTTCTGTTTCCCTTAGGTTTTTTAGTTTTTCCCCCGCTATTTTGAAATCTTCTAGGGATTCTTTTTTTAGACGACTTAAATCTAGTATTACTGGATTTTTTTCTTCTGTTATCTGGATTAGAACGTCGTCGATGTCTTCGAGGTTTTTAGCTTTCATTAATATTATCTCATAGAATGAATGTTCTGGTACTATGATTGTTTCGGTTTCTTCTTTTTTTTCCTCCTCGTCTAGGCCAATGGTTTCTTTTAATAAGTTTATAATATCTCGCAATTTATACCTCTCCTATATGGTCTATGATGGCATCTAGTAATTTAGATGAGCCTCCCCCTTTTACATCGGCGACTGGAAGGTTGTATTGGGTTTCATATTTCCTTATTAACTTTTCTTTTATATAATCATTTATGTTTCTCAGGTTTAGGGAAATGCCCACAACCTTAGTTGGTTCAACGGCCTCTATTGCCCTTATTTCTTCTTTTATGCCTCTAGGGTGCCTGTATGGGTGTCTGGGCCTGTGGCATACTATGCATGCGTCTGGCATGGACCCTACTAGGATTGCAGCTGATAAACCCCTTGGATGGGGGTTTTTTCTTTCTGTTAAACTAGCTTGGCTTTCGACGAAGATTATATCGGGGTTCTTTTTTTCTTCTATGTATTTTATTGTGCCCATTAGGGCTGCTGCGACGTCCATTACGGAGAGGCTGCCTGCCCTGAAGTTAATGTCAATTGGCGCTTCTAATCCCATTTCATCGGTAGATATTACTCCGGGTTTCAGGCCTCTTTTTTTGGCTTCGAGGCCTAGCATCCTTGTGGTGGTTCTTTTGCCGCATTCTTGTGAGGTTCCTCCTATGTATATTACTGGGGTTTTGTGTTTGTAGTTTATTTTTGGCAGGATTTCTGTGCAGTGTGGTGGGACGACTCCCATGACTTTGCGGACGTTATCTAAACGGGGGCTTATTTCTAGGATTTTTACTTTTTTTTCTTGTGCGAATTTTACGAGTGACTGGTTTTCGGCGAGTGGTAGTGATCTGAATGAGGTTACAACATTTTTGCCCTCGTTTATTGCTTGGACTGCATACTTTAGTGCGGTTCCTTCGGCTCCGATGGGTAACATTATGGCAACGCTCTTTGCGGGTGTCTTTTTGAGGAGTTCGAGGAGGTTTGATGATACTATGGAATTGCAGAATTTTTTTCCATGCTTTGATGGGTCATCGTCTACGAATCCTACTGTTTCCACGCCTTCGAAGTTTGCGAATTTTTCTCCTCCACCACCACAGCCTATTACAATGAATGGGTTGAGTTTTTGAAGTTCTTTTACAGAAGATAAGATGTACAAAGAATCACTCCTTAAAACTTTAATGTTTGAAGATAATAGAAACTTTAATTAGTTATGTGTGCTTACCTAATAATAAATAGTTGATGAATATATAAAGCTAGGGGATAGGTAATATGGTTGAAATGATTGAAAGGGTGCTTAAGGATCTGGGCAGGATTAATGGTGTTAATGGGTCTCTGGTTGTTGGAAAGGATGGTCTTATAATAGAGAGCGAAGTCCCATCCGGTATAGACGCTGAACTTGTAGCTGCAATGGCATCAGCAGTGTTCGGTACGGCTGAGAGGTCAGCTGAGGAGATCCAACAAGAACCGCTCGAACAGGTGACGATAGAGGGTAGCAGGGGTAAAACGTTGATGATCGACGCTGGTGAAGGCATACTCGCAGTTATAACGGATGTTGATATAAACCTTGGACTAATAAGGCTCGAGATGAAAAGAAGTGCGGAGAGGGTGAAGGATCTATTAACATGAACTTGGATCTTCCTTTGGGCTAAAAGATTCGCAAGAACATAATATATGGCCTTTGGAGAGTAGGGATATTGAGGAAACCATATGTAATATTGATAGGAAGCGCCTCCGGCATAGGCAAATCCACAATAGCCGCTGCCATAGCCAGTGAACTGAATATAAAACATCTTATAGAAACAGATTTTATCCGGGAAGTTGTAAGGGGGATCATTGGACCGGATTATGCTCCCGTACTCCACAGATCATCATTTGATGCTTACACCGCCCTAAGGGATAAAGAAAGATTCGAGGACTATAGATCTCTAGTAAGCGCGGGTTTTGAAGAACATGCTTCCTTCGTCATACCCGCCATTGAAAAAGTCATAAAGAGGGCTATCGACGATGCGGATGACATAGTCATCGAGGGAGTGCATTTAATCCCGGGCCTCCTGGACATAGCCAAATTCAAAGATGAAGCTTCAATACATTTTTTCATATTATCCGCGGATGAAGAACTCCATAAGGAACGATTCGTCAAAAGGGCCATGGAGATCAAAAGGGGCGGTAAGCATCTTGAATATTTCAAAGAAAACAGGATCATACATGATCATCTAGTCAATGAAGCGAAGGAACATGATGTACCAGTGATTGACAATGAAAGCGTAACCTGTACTGTGAAAAGGATGCTATCGTTTATAAGAGAACATTGCAAACTGATAACATTAAAGCATTCGGTAGATAAGCTAGGTGAAGTGATAGATATAGTGATTAGGAAATGTGGTGGGCGTATAGTAGACGTCGCCTATTATATACCAGGATTTAAAGAGCCCCTTAAAAGGGAAGTGAACGTGTATGATCCGCGGGAGGCTCAGAGGTTCCTTGACAGGCTTCAAAGCAACCCTAAACGGAAAAGGGACCTTGAAAGGCTCTACAGGTTATCAAATAATATACATTCGCATATAATATGCGCACCAGATAAAGAGAGTCTCGATAAAATAGTCGAGGAGCTCGACAAAAAAGGACTACTATACAAAGGAGAAGATGATCAACAATGAAAATTGACTGTCCATTATGTCATGCCAAGAAATCATTGGGGATAACCACGCACTTGGAGAAGATACCATACTTTGGAGAGGTTATGGAATCCACGCTAATATGCCGTGAATGTGGATACCGTTACAGTGACGTTCTCTGCCTAGACCATGGAGATCCGATGAGATATTCTCTATGGGTAGAACCTGAAACTTTAAATGCGAGGGTGGTTAAATCACAATCAGCCACTATAAGGATACCAGAACTCGGCTTGAAGGTTGAGCCGGGGCCAAGGTCAACAGCTTATATTTCAAATATTGAAGGGGTTATTGAAAGATTCCAATCAGCTGTTAAGATGGCATTAAAATTATTTGAGGATGAAAAGGCCCGGGAAAGATCCCTTGAGTTACTTGAGGATCTTAGAAGGGTTAGGAGTGGTGAGAAAAAGGTTAAGGTTGTAGTGGAGGATCCTATGGGGCAGAGCTTCATAGCCCATCCAAGGGTTTCAAAGCGCAAGTTAACCAGTGCGGAAATCAAAAAACTTAAAACGGGTTTTATAACAATTGAGAGATGATCCTATTATTCTTTTCTTAATTTCATTGTACGTTCAACGTCCATGGCCAGGGAGTCGCAGTCCGCTTTTATAGCCTCTAAATGTTTTATTATCCTCTCTTTTTCCTTGTTTATCCTTTCTATGTTCTTATAGGGGTATATGCATTCTTTGAACATGTCATATTCTACTGTCGCATAGGGGTATTTGTTTAATTCCTTGCAGATTTTCGCTAATATTTCACCTAGGAATTTGTTCATTTCAACTTTGACTCTTTCTCTTATCATCTTGTCGCTGTCAAGGTGTTGTTTCATAAGCCTTACAACTTCGGCCTTTGCGAATGGTAATTCTTCCTTTTCACTTTCTTGGACCATGAAATTACCTCCTTCATCATATGTTAGGTGCCCGATTATATAAATATTTGGATAATTGAAAAAAGCTTAAACTTTTTAAATGGGATGGGATCATATCTTAGAGAATATTAAAGACAACTTTAATTAGGATTAAAACAAGCTATAGTTTCCTTATTTCCAAGCTTAAATCCACCACGGGCGTTGAATGGGTGATAAACCCCATTGAGATCACATCAACCCCAGTAGCAGCATATTCGTCAATATTATCAGGGTTTATGCCCCCGGAGGCTTCGAGGATAACATTATCCCTGAGGTTCTCCATTTCAAGGGCCCGGATAACATCCTTGATAACTGATGGTCTCATATTATCAAGGAGTATTATATCTGCACCACACCTTGCAGCTATGATGGCGTCTTCAACAGATTCAACCTCTACTTCTATCTTTTTTGTGAAACTTATGTAGGATCTAACCTTCTTTATGGCCTCTTCCAAGTCTCCGATGAGGGAAATATGGTTATCTTTTATCATGGCACAATCATCAAGTCTGAAACGGTGGGTGTCACCACCACCAATACGGATGGCCTGTTTCTCCCACCATTGGAGGCCGGGTGTTGTCTTACGGGTTCCTGCTATTATAATATTGGGGTTGTATCTTCGCGCCCTTTGTACTAGATTATATGTGGTGGTGGCTATGCCGCTCATCCTCATCATGAGATTGAGGAGGGTTCTTTCAATCAGGAGGATGTGCCTTGCATCCCCCTTCATTGTGAGTATGATTTCATCCTCTTTGACATTATCACCATCTAACTTATATGCTTTGAAGTCTAGATTAAAATTATCACATGTGGTCTCTGCAACCTCAACCCCGGCTATTATACCATCATCCTTGGAGATGATCTCTGCTTCAGCTTCCAAGCCAACCTCTATAAGTGCGTTAGTTGTTATATCCTCGAAGCCCACATCCTCTTTTATTAATTTCCTTATCATATCAATCAAAGGGCTCACCCTTTATGATATATTAACAATGGGGATTATAAACCCTTTTATAAAAGGGGGATGGCGTGATAAAAATGGAACTGATATTCCTTGGAACGTCAGCGGCAATACCCTCCAAGAAAAGAAACCATAGTGCAATAGCTTTAAAGGCATTCGGTGAAGTGTTCTTGTTTGACTGTGGAGAGGGGACCCAGCGGCAGATGGCGAAGGCAAAGGTGAGTCCGATGAAGATAGAGAAGATATTCATAAGTCATTTACATGGGGACCACCTTTTGGGTTTGCCGGGGATGATCCAGACAATGGCGTTCAGGGGGAGGGAGGAACCTTTACACATATTCGGCCCCCAGGGCTTGAGGGGGATGGTTAAGGTGGCGTTGAAGCTTGGATATTTTTCGATGAATTTTGATGTTTATGTGCATGAGATAGGCGCTGGTAAGATCATAGAAAAGGAGGAATATGTTATAAGTTGTGCTGAGACAGAGCATACGGTACCTAATTTATCATATTGTTTTGAGGAAAAGAAAAGGCCCAGGTTTTTAAGGGATAAGGCTATAAGGTTGGGTTTAAAACCTGGACCGGCCTTTGGGAAGTTACATAGGGGTATCCCAGTACGTTTAGGTGATAGGATAATAAGACCGGAGGAGGTTCTTGGAAAACCGCGCAAGGGTATTAAGATAACATATTCGGGTGATACTCGACCGTCCCAGGAGCTTGTGAAATTGGCCAGGGACTCCCATATACTCATACATGAGGCCACATTCGAGGCCGGTAAGGAGGATAAAGCCTTGGAAACCGGACATTCCACGGCCTCTGAGGCTGCCGAGGTTGCTAAAAGGTCTAATGTGAAGAATTTGATCTTAACACACCTCAGCACCCGTTATAAGCGTTCGGATATTATTGAAAGGGCGGCTAGGGAAATATTTGGGGATACTATAGTAGCCCATGACCTCATGTCTGTTGAGGTGAGGAAATATGCAACCAAAGATGATAGTTGAAGGTTTAATAGTTATAGGGGTTACAGTACTCGTCACATTCATTGTAGTAAAGTGGGTTTCCCGAGTACTTTATAAGAGCGCGGAAAAATGGGAGTTAGACCTGACAGTAATACATGTGTTGAATGATATAATAAAGTACACCCTTTATGTATTAGCAGCGGCCTTGATCTTGAAATGGTTTGGGATTGACCTTACTGGACTAATCCTTAGTATAGGGATAGTAGGTGTTGCGGTGGGCTTTGCTGCTAGGGATACTCTAGCGAATTTCATATCAGGGCTTTTCATACTCGCGGATAAGAGTTTCAAGGTTGGTGACGTGATCGAAGTTTCCAACAAGAAGGGTACGGTTATAAAGATGGGTTTCAGGACAACAACAATCTGCACTTCTGACAATAAGATTATAACAATACCAAATTCTTCATTTTCCAAAAACCCATATGTTAATTATACAGCATCACATAAACGTAGGATAGATCTCAAGGTAAACATACCAATGGAGGCTGATATAAAAGAATTTGAAGGGAAGATAAAAGATACGATCAAAAAAATAGATGGTATCTTAACAGAACCAGAACCTGGCCTCATCATATTAGAGATTGCGGACACTGGTATGATCGCCAAGGTAACAGCCTGGACGGATAAAACAGATAAAGTCGCCCATTATAGGTCCCTGATAGGAGAAAATATCAAGAAACTTATTAACAGGTGAAAAATGAGAAGATATAAAATATACTCGATGATTATAATCATTATCTGTATAATGGTTTCATCTCTTATCATAATAAAGGGATGCCAGGACATTGAAAAGGTGAAAATTTCACAACGCCACCTCGAAGATTACAAGAAAGCCCCAAAGGAACTTTTAAACCCTGAACTACACACTAACACGGGGCATACTATCATAGGAAAACTGATAATACCAAGGATAGGCTTGGAAGTTTGGATAAGGGAGGACACGGTTAACGCCTACGATTCCGTCTACCATTACCCTGAGAGTGTGATGCCAGGGGAACCCGGAGACTGCGGCCTACTGGGGCATAGAACAAGATATTCAGGGCCTTTCCAGTTAATAGGAAATTTAAGGCCAGGTGACATGGTAATAATAGAGGACTTCATAAACTCTAAAAAATACACATACAAGGTAGTATCCAATGGCGAGGATATAAGATGGGATTACAAGGAAAACCCCATAAGATTCGCACAGACAGGAAAAGCGAAACTAATGCTCATAACATGTTACCCGCCGGGGAGAACGGACGCTGCATGGATAACATATTGTGAACTTGTAAACATCCAATAAGAGGTTCAAAAAGATGGACATCTTCGATGAAATTTACCAGGATTTCAAGAAAGTAAATGGATTTAATGGTATAATGGTAATGGATGATCAGAGCATCCTCTATGATAGGATAACATTGGAGAAGATGGATAAAGGACAAATAGAATCCATGGCGAGGGTTATAAACGAATCATCACGAAAACTGCTTAAGAGAACTGGACAGGGCCGCTGTAAGACGATAATCCTAGAATTCCAAGAAAGTAAAATGATACTATTGGATATTGAAGATATACACATTATAGTAATAGCAGACAAAGGCGCTAACCTTGGTCACATAATCCTCGTATCAGAAAAAAACAGGAAAAAACTCCACAGGATAGAGAAAACACCAACTATCAGTGAGAAGGTTACTGAGGCCCCAATAAAAGGGGAAACCACCCCCACAGGTGAGGTTAAAAGTTTACCCGAGGAAGGGGAGGAAGCCACCCCTCCAGAGGAGCCCCAAGGGTTACCTGAAATAAAACCGCCGATTTCGCTCCCCACCATGGAAAAGGAAGTTGAAGTACCTGCTGCTGAAAAAGAAAAAATCGGCTTAGTACTTGAAATATATGAGAACATACTACTTGCAATGTCAATTGGAGCCAGTAAAATAATGGGAGTGGCACCAGCCAGGGGAATGTTGAGGAAGTCGTTACCATATAATGAATGTCCACAGATCCTTGAAGGTGTGGAAGTTAAGGCAAATGCGGCCATAGAATTTGACACCATAAGGTCCAATATAGAAAAGTCTCAAAATAGGGTGGAGGACATCATAGAGGGCCTTAATGGGATAATATGGGCGATAACAGAAAACTATGGTAGAGTAATGGGATATGATGCATTTAGGGGTATGATAAGGCCAGAATTCAAGTCAATCCATAAAACATATGGTACGGCAATGGAAAAACTTGGGATAATAAATGGGATACACCCAGAACTTAGGAAGATCTGGGAAGAATCATCATAAGGGTTTTATCCCCCCTTACATTGAATAGGCTAGTGGGAGCAGGGACAATGCTAGGAGAAAAGGAACTTAGGAGGCTTTTCCCAGAATTCGAAGACCTAATACAACCGGCGGGTATAGATCTGCGCCTTGACGAGGTTTTTGAACAGGCCAGCCCAGCATCTCTTTTAGATGATAAAAAAAGATTACCAGAACTCCGAAGGTTAAAACCTCCAATCTATAATTTAAAACCTAAAAAAGCCTATCTTGTAACTGTGGACAGGAAAATAAAAATCCCAAAGGGTTATGCCATGATATACCTTCCCCGTTCAACACTACTAAGATCATTTATAGCAGTGCACACAGCACTCGGAGATCCGGGATTCCATGGCAGACTAAGATTCCTAATCTACAATTACGGGGACTTTGAATATAAAATAAAAAGAGGGGAGAGGATAGCACAGGCCATCGTATTCAAGGTTAAGGGATCCGGGGAATACAATGGAAGCTATCAGGAGCCGCTATAATGCCTTCTCCAGTTCATCAACAGCCTCGGGATTCGCGAGGGTGCTCGTGTCACCTACTTCCTCCCCTATAAGTTTCGCTTTTATTATCCGCCTCATTATCTTACCTGAGCGGGTCTTGGGAAGATCATCCACGAACCCGATATAACTTGGAGTTGCTATAGGGCCTATCTCCTTACGCACGTGCTCTCTAAGCACTCCCTTGAGGTGTTGGGTTGGTTCAACATCCTCCTTTAATATTACAAAAGCTGCTATCTCCTCTCCCTTGAGTATGTCTGGTTTCCCGACAACTGCAGCCTCCACCACGAATGGGTGGCTTACAAGGGCGGATTCAACCTCAGCCGTACTTATCCTATGACCTGCCACATTTAGGATATCATCTTCCCTACCCTGTATCCAGAAGTAGCCATCCTCATCTATCCTCCCAACATCCCCTGTAAGGTAAATGTTTGGGAATTTGCTCCAGTAGGTTTCAATGTAACGTTTCTCGTCCTTGTATAATGTTCTGAACATTGCAGGCCATGGGGTCTTGATTACAAGGTGGCCTCCCTCATCCCTTAGACTGTTACCCTCGTCATCTAGTACATCAGCTTTTATGGTTGGGAAAGGTTTATATGCCGAGCCCGGCTTCAGTGGATTTATGGGTAATGGTGTGATAAGGTGCATTCCTGTTTCGGTCTGCCACCATGTATCCATTATGGGGCATCTTCTTCCACCAATATTCTCATAATACCATATCCACGCCTCTGGGTTTATGGGCTCCCCCACGGACCCCAGCAACCTTAAACTGCTCAGATCATGGGCCTGGGGCCATTTTTCACCGTATTTCATGAACATTCTTACTAGGGTGGGTGCTGTGTAGAATATTGTAACTCCATAGTCTTCTATCATCTTCCAGAGTCTTCCAGGGTCTGGATAGTCTGGAGCACCATCGTATAGTATTGATGTGGCCCCTGCTATCAGCGGCCCATAGACGATGTAGCTGTGGCCTGTTATCCATCCTATGTCTGCTGTGCACCAGTAGATGTCATCGTCTCGGATGTCGAAGACGAATTTCATGGTTGTGTAGGTTCCCACGGCGTATCCTCCATGTGTATGTACCACGCCCTTGGGTTTGCCTGTTGTACCTGAGGTGTAGAGTATGAATAGTGTGTCCTCTGCTCCTAGTATTTCGGTTTCGCATTCTTTCTCCTGTCCTTCTAGGAGGTCGTCCCAGAAGATGTCTCTTCATTCTTTCATGTTCACTTCTGTTTTCAGGTTTTCCACGACTATGACCTTCTCTATGGTGGGTATATCGTCTATGACTGTGTCTAGTGTGTCCTTGAGTTTTATGATTTTTCCTCGTCGGTGGAATGCGTCCGCTATTATCACTATCTTGGCCCCTGCGTCTATGGCTCTTTCTTTGAATGCCTTGGCCCAGAATCCTGAGAAGACTACGCTGTGTATTGCCCCGATTTTTGCACATGCTAGCATTGCAATGGGCAGTTCTGGTATCATTGGAAGGTAGAGGCTGACCCTGTCCCCTTTCTTGACTCCTAGTTCCTTTAGTGCATTTGCTAGGCGGTTCACTTCCTTGTAGAGGTCGAAGTATGTTAATTTTCTCTTTCTACCATCTTCTCCTTCCCATATGTAGGCTATCTTGTTTTTTCTCCATCCTTTAACGTGTCTGTCAAGTGCATTGTGGACTATGTTAAATTTACCATCTGCAAACCATTTTGCATATGGTGGATCCCATTCCAATATTTTAGTGTAGGGTTTGAACCAGTCCAATTCTTGGGCTAACTCGTCCCAGAACCATTCTGGGTCTTCTTCACATTTTTTAATGAGCTCGGAGTAACTTTTTATATTTCTTTTGTCCATCCATTTTTTAATATTGCTTTCTTTAACAAGTTCTTCTGGTGGGTGGAATATCCTTTTCTCATGGAGTAGTGCATCTAGATGATCGGTCATAGAATCTCACCTTATATGTACTTTTGGTTTGAGATAATATTTTAAAGTTAAGTTTAGGGGATTTTGTCTATGAAATGTTCTGATGCTATCGTAAAACTATTAGAAGATGCTGGTATAAAATATGTTTTCGGTCATCCGGGTGAACATGTGTTACCCCTTTATGATTCTTTGAGGACTTCGAGGATTGAACATGTACTTTTGAGGCATGAACAGGGGGTCGTGCATGCGGCGGATGGGTATGCCCGAGCATCCGGGGGAATAGGTGTCTGCATATCCACTGGGGGGCCAGGTGCCTTGAACCTTGTTATGGGTGTTGCAACAGCCTACAAGGATTCCATACCATTGATCGTGATCACTGGGGATATTCCACGGGCCCAGATAGGATTGAACGTATTCCAAGAAGTTGAATTGGAGAAGGTATTCAAGCCAATCACAAGATACACCTTCAAACCAGAGAATGGTGAAGAAGCCATATCAGCCTTAAAAAGAGCCCTATTATATTCTAGGATGGAGCCTATGGGCCCTATCCACATTAATATAAATAAGGACATATTCCAGGAGGAGGTGGGGGAGAGCATAATATCAGGGGGGGTGGAATATTCTCCCACGAGGGACTATACTAATATGGGGGAGGCTATCAGCTTATTAGAGTCGTCTAGAAGGCCTCTTATAGTTGCTGGTGCCGGTGTGCTCTGGGCTCGGGCTGAGGATGATCTCAGAGAACTTATAGAAGCCCATGATATACCAGTTGCGACAACATATCCTGCGCGGGGTGTTATAGGCGAGGATCATCCATTATGCTTGGGGATGATAGGTACAAGGGGCACCCCCACAGCTAATTATGCTGGGAGAAACTGTGATTTGATCATAGCATTAGGTTGCAGGATATCGGAGAGGACAATAACTGGATTTGGGGATTCGCCAATAATACACGTGAATATCGATAAGAAAACACTCAAGGGGGATGTTAACCTCCAAATGGATGTTAAGGAATTCATAAAGAGGATAAAATCTAGATTAAGTTTCTCCACCAGCTGGGTCAGAGAATTGAATGAGTATTCAGTGGATAATCCCCCAGCATATGATTGTCCGCCACTCTTGGAGGATTATCCTCTCAAACCTAGCCAGGTTATACCAAGGATATTTGAGTTGGCCCCTGATGCGATAATAGTGAATGATGCTGGAAGCCATACGACCTGGGTTACCCTTTATAGGAGGGTTTTGGAAAGCCGCTCATTAATATATTCTGGGGCGTTCGGGCCCATGGGCTATGGGCTCCCGGCTTCGATTGGTGTCGGCTTGGCAAGGCCCGAGAAGAAGATAATTTTGATAACAGGGGATGGTGGTTTCCAGATGACCATGCAGGAACTTGGGACAATAATGGAGAGGGGCTTGCCCATTATAATCTGTGTGTTGAATAATTCCAGTTTGGGTATAGTAAGGCAATGGCAGGAGATGGAGTATGGTGAAAGTTACCAGGTTCGCCTTAAGAACCCGGATTTTGTCAGGTTGGCAAGGTCATATAATATAGAGGCTGTTCGGATAGAGGAGCCGGAGGAATTAGATGATCTTCTCCCGAATATTCTTGGGGCGGATGAGCCGGTTTTGGTTGAAATAAGAGTTGAAGAAGAGGATATCCCATTACCACCAGGTTTCATTGATGTGGATGGGGGAGGGGAATGAGCTGGGAAAAGCAAGGCTCTTGGGGGAGGTTATAGGTTTTCGAGGCATTCTTCTTTAAGTATTTTGGCGTCTTCGTTTTCTGGGTTTATACTGAGTGCTCTGTTGAATGATTCGAGGGCTTCTTCGAAGCGGTTTAGTTCGAGTAATGTGACGCCACGGTTGCTCCAAAATATATCATTTTCCGGTTCTAACTCTAATGCCCTCTCGTAGCATTCTAGGGCATCCTGGAAACTTCCAAGTTCGAATAGTGCATTACCCTTCCTATTCCAGAGTGTTGCGCTTTCATCGTCTTCTAATGCAAATTTTAATGCGTTTTCATAGGATTTTATAGCTTCTTCTTTTCTTCCTAGTTCTGATAGGAGGTCGCCCCTGGCGTTCCATGCTCCCACATTTTTATCATCTGCTTCTATGGCCTTATCATAGTATTTGAGCGCTTCTTCTGCTTCTCCCATAACTTCTAATATTACTCCATGCCAGTATAGGATGGTTGTATCTTCTGGGTTTATCTTGAGGGCTTTGTTATTGGAGTTTAATGCTCCTTTTATGTTGCCTGCGTTAAGTAATGTGATGGCCCTGTTATTCCATATGTATTCGTTTTCTGGTTCTAACTCTAATGCCCTGTCATAGTATTCTATTGCCTTTTGGAATTTTCCAAGTCTTGTAAGGTTGTCTGCTAGCCTATTTAGTATGTAGACGTTTTCTGGGTCTAATTTTAGGGCTGCATTATAGCATGTTTTTGATTCTTTATATTTTCCAAGGTCGAATAGTATGTCTGCTTTTTGGATTATCATGGCCTTTTGGTCTATTTTTTCGCCTTCCCATTCTTCGATTGGTAATCTCTTGAATCTTATAATCTGAAATTTGGTTTCATCATCAAGTTCCCCATATATTCTCTCGAATTCCCTTTTAAGTTCATCAGCGTCTTTGAAAGCGTCTTCTTGGGCTAGTTTATCATCTTCTATAAGGTCCTTGAATTTTATGATCTCTACACTTGTAACCTCGGCTTCGAAGACTTTTTGACGCTCTTTTGATATGAGATTCCAGTAACAGTGGAGCCTATCACCCACCCTTAGGGGTTTCTTCCATAATTTACGTATGGTCATGTTCTTTTCACCGGTTATAAGGTCGATTTGGCGGCTGCTGAATGATAGGATGGGCAATCTACCCCCTCCACTGTCACTTATATTTTTTCTTCTCCAAACTCTTGTGTTCTGATCTTCACGTTTTCACAGTACTTTTTAGCTTTTTTCGCGATATCCTTTAGGATGGAAGGTGATGGTGGATTAACATTTTTGAATTTGGGGTCGAGTACCATATTGTTCCTGAATTGTTGTATCACATAAAGGTCGCATTGGATCTGGGAGGCGATGCTTATAATATCTTCTGGTTTTAAGAGTCCGGGGACATAAGTGGTTCTGCATTCAAGGAAAACCTTTGATTTTGATAGGATATTCATGGTCTCACGGACCCGGCTCCCATCAAAGCCGAATATCCTCTCATATTTTTCAAATGGGACTTTAACGTCGAGTGCAACATAATCTACTAGCTTTTTTATCCTATTGATGTGTTTTGGCTGGTAGCCGTTGGTGTCCAGTTTTGTTTTAAGGTTTTGTGATTTGGCAAATTCTAGGATTTTTTCTGTTTCATCTATTTGGAGGAGTGGTTCTCCACCACTTATTACAATGGCATCCACCAGATCTTTGGATTGTAGTATTTTCTTGTAGATGTTATTGAGTGGTGTATTTTTTCCTCCGTTTATGAGTTCTGGGTTATGGCAATATGGGCATCTGAATGGGCAACCGGCGAGGAATATTACGAGTGATGGGGTGCCGGGAAAGTCTACTGTAGAAATACTATAATCTCCAATTTTCATAAGATCACTCTATGATCTCCTTGAGGGCGTCTATGAACTTATCATCTTCTTTTATTGTCCCCACACTCACACGTATCCAATATTCGTCCAGGCCCTTGAATGATGTGCAATCCCTGACTATAACACCCCTTTTGAGTAATTCATCAACTAATTGACCCGCGTTCATGCCTGTTTCGCGTATATCCACTAGTAGATAATTTGCATAGGATCTGAGGACCCTGAGTTTATCCATTTCTGAAAGTCTATGATAGAGGTATTCTCTGCTTTTAATTGAAAATTCAATGGACTTTTTTATATAATCTTTATCAGATAATGTTGCAAGGGCAGCTACATGTGAAAGTCTAGTCAAACTGAAAACGGGCTTAATACGATGCATATAATCTATTATCCTGGGATTTGAGATACCATAGCCTATACGCATACCAGCAAGGCCCATGGCCTTTGAAAATGTTCTTAGGATGAGCAGGTTCTCATAATCCTTGAGGAGTTTTATGTTACTGACACCTGCAAATTCGAAGTAGGCTTCATCCACTACAACCAATGCAGAAGTTGATTCTAGTATCCTGGTTATATCATCTTCTCTGATAAGGCCACCAGTGGGATTGTTGGGTGTGCACAGGAAGATGAGCCTTGTTTTATCATTTATGGATTCTATGACAGAGTTTGTATCAACTGTGTTCTCTTCCATGTCCCATTTTGCATAGGCGGGCTTTGCACCATATGGGCGTAGGGTATATTCATAATACATGTAGGATGGTAGTGGGACGATGAATTCTGAGCCTGGGTCTATGAAGGTTTTGCCGAGGAGGTCTATTATTTCATCGGCTCCATCACCCCCGACTATTATCTGATTGGGGCGTGTCTCTGAGTAGTCTGCGATTGCCTTTTTGAGGTCATCTAATCCTGATTCGGGGTATCTGTGCATGTTCTTGGTTTCGTGTTTAACCGCTTCAACGGCTTTGGGTGAGGGTCCGAGGGGGTTTTCATTGGATCCGAGTTTCACGATTTCACTTTCTTTAAGCTTGTATTCTTTGGCTATTTCTTTTATTGATCTTCCGGGCACGTATGGTTCTGTTCCTAGTATTGTGTCTCTGATCATTATAATCCCTTCTTGGCGAGTTTGGAGTATCTTAGTGCGTTGTCTTTTATGGATTTTATCTCTTCTCTTGTAAGTTCCCTTATGAGCCTCCCTGGGACGCCGAGTATTAGACTTCCTGGTGGGAATTCTTTTCCTTCGGTTACAACGGTGCCTGCTCCTATAATTGAATCTTTGTTGATGGTGGAGCCATTGAGTATGGTGGCGTTCATCCCTACAAGGACATTGTCTTTTATACTGCAACCGTGTAATACTGCTGCATGTCCTACGGAGACGTAGTTTCCTATGGTGGTTTTGAATCCTTTGCTTGTGTGTATTACGCAATTGTCTTGGATGTTAGAATATGAGCCTATTTTGATGGGTTCGATGTCGCCCCTTATCACGGCGTTATACCAGATTGATGAATGATCCCCTATTTCGACTTTGCCTATTATCTTAGCTCCACTGAGGACTTTAAAGTTTTTTCCCATCTTATCCACCTAAAGTAGAGGCTGTTATGATATGATTAGGGGATAAGGTTAATAAGTATTTTCCCAGGATTTTATTCCCGTTAAAATTAAAAGGAGAATGGGATGTGAGGTGTGGGGGGTTTTTATGGGCTGTTTTTTCCAAAGGTTGGGGGAATTTTACACTCTTTTGTTGATTATATGTTCTTGATTTGCTATTACTATTCTGTTTGATGGTATGTCATGTGATATTATGCTGCCGGGTCCTATGTGGGATCCGACGCCCACTTTGATGCCTGGGTTAAAGGAGGAATTGACGCCAGTTTTAACATTATCTGCGAAGATCGCCCCCATTTTGCGGCGGCCCGTGTCCATTTTTTCCCCGTTTATGGTCATCTTCACATGGTTGTCGTCGAATCGGAGGTTTGCTATGTTTGTACCCGCCCCGAGGTTGCAGTTTTCTCCGATGACGGAATCTCCCACATAGGATAAATGGTTTATATTTGTTTTATCCATTATTATGGAGTTTTTGATTTCCACGGCATTTCCTATGCTTACATTATCTCCTATTGATGTGTTTGCTCTGATGTAGGAGTTGGGGCCTATGTCACAGTTTTTTCCTATGTAGACGGGGCCTATGATGTATGTTCCTGATCTTATTATGCTATTTTCTCCTAGGATGATTGGCCCGTGGATTGTGACGTTGTCTTCTATTTCACCTCTTATATCCTCTTTTATGTCTTTGAGGAGTGTTTCGTTGGCTTCTAATAGTTCCCATGGTTTCCCGACGTCTATCCAGCGCCTCCTGGATATTATCCCTTTTATTGTTAGCCCGTCTTTTATTTGCATTTTGATGGAGTCTGTTATCTCGTATTCTCCGCGGGGTGATTTTTTTGTCTTTTCAATGTAATGGAATATTTTGTGGTTGAAGAGGTATATGCCAGTGTTTATCAGGTTCCCTGGGGCTTTGTGGGCTGGTGGTTTTTCTATGATGTCCTTTACCTTGTCTCCTTCTAGTTTAACAACTCCGAATTGGCTTGGGTCTTCGACTTCTCTGAGTATTATGGTGGTGTCGGCTTCTTTATAATGTGATAGTAGGTCTGTGATTGTGTCTGGTTCGGTGATGATGTCGCCGTTGAGTACTATGAAGTCATCCTTTACATGTTTCTGGGCGTATTTTATGGCGTTTGCCGTTCCTAGTTGTTCTTTTTGTGTATGGTATCTTATATTTACGTTGAGATTTTCTCCGTTATTGAAATATTCTTTAACTTTTGATTCATGGTATCCTGTTATCATTAGGATGTCTTTGATGCCGTTTTCTCTTAGGGCTTCTATGTTGTATTGTAGTATGGGTTTGCCTGCTATTGGTAGCATTGTCTTGGGTCTTGTTAGTGTGAGTGGTCTCATTCTTGTCCCTTCACCTGCGGTTAGGATGACTGCTTGCATCATAATCCCCTTATATTATTTTTTCTAGGAAGGATCGGCTCATATTATGAAGTTTTTTGGCTGTTTTTTCTTTTTTGGCTTCTATTCTGACTCTTATATATGGTTCTGTGCCTGATGGTCTTATGAGCACCCAGCTGCCATCTTCTAGTGATATCCTTACACCGTCTATGTTGTCTATTTGTATTTTCTCTGTGAATTGTTTGGGTAGTTGTTGTTTAACTTTCTCCATAACATTGTCCTTTTTGGTGTCGGGGCAGGGTATCTTATCTCTTATGTTGTAGTATGATGGTATTTCATCGAGTAATCTGGATAATGGACCCTCTTTTGATACTATTTCAACGAGTTTGAGGGCTGAGAATATCCCATCGGGTGATAGGGAGAATTCTGGGTGTAACCATGTGCCGGATGGTTCTCCGCCGAATGTTCCTCCTTCCTTGATTAGGGCCTCTGCAACGTGCACGTCCCCCACCTTTGTCCTTATGACTTCTCCGCCAACTTCTTTTAGGCATTCATCGAGGCTGATGGATGCGTCGACTGTGGTGATGATTTTACCACCTTTCTCTTTTGCGATGAGTGTTAAGAGTTTATCAAAGTCTGCGAATCTGCCTTTTTCGTCAACTGCGACCATCCTATCGGCGTCGCCATCATGGGCTATGCCAAGATCTGCCTTGCTGACTTTAACAATATCCATCAGATTTTTCAGGTTTTCTGGGGTTGGTTCGGGGTCTCGACCGGGGAAAAAACCGTCTGGTTGACAATTCAATGATAAGACTTCACATCCGAGCTCTCTTAAGATTACTGGGGTTATATGTGATGCTGCTCCACAGCCACAGTCAAAGACTACTTTAAGGCCGGGTTCTACTTTTACATGTTCTAGTAGATCTTCCATGTACATTTTTGTCATGTTCATGTGTTCTGAATTTCCGAGGTTGTCCCAGTCTGCTGTGATGTAATCTTTTTCTTGGATTATCTTTTCTATTTCCCTTTCTTGTGCTGGTGAGTATGCGGTTCCATCATGGTTCCATACTTTTATTCCATTGTATTCTGGTGGGTTGTGTGAGGCTGTTATCATTACACCTGCCTTGGCTTGAAGTTTGGATGTGGCATATCCTAGGACTGGTGTGGGGACCATTCCTATTTTGATGACGTCGCATCCTCCTTCCATCAGCCCTGCGGATAATGCGTTTTCTATGACTTGGCTTGATGTGCGCGGGTCGTATCCTACTATGACTTCGCCTTCTCCTTTGAGGTGGGTTGCGATGGCTTTCCCAACTTTTAATGATAGTGATGCTGTTAGTTTTTCTTTGAATTTTCCTCGGATGCCTGATGTTCCAAAGAGTTTCATTTTTATGCACCGAATTTTTCTGTTTTGTCCATTAGGTCGATTAGTATGTTCATTATATCTGATCCTCTTATCCTGCAGAGTCCACCTTTGCTTGCTTCTCTTTCATTGAATCTTTTTATGTTATCTACTCTTATACCTGGGCCGGTGATTACGATGGGTACTGGGTCTCCGGTATGGTCTTTTACGTGTATTGGGGTGGTGTGGTCGGCTGTGAAGACTAGGTATATTTCGTCTAGTGGGATGTCTTTGAATATTTTATCAACTTTTTCTAGGAATTCTATTTTGCCTTTCAGGTCTCCGTCGTGGCCTGCTTCATCGGCGCCGTCAATGTTTACGAGTATGAGATCATATGGGCTGTTTATTGTGTCAAGGATTGCGTTTTTTATATTTTTGAGGTTGGTGTCTGTGCCTCCGGTCGCCCCTTCCACTTCTATGACGTCCATGCCTGTTAGGTTGCCTATACCCTTTATTAGTCCCGTTTCAGCTATACACGCCGCTTTTAGGCCATATTTTTCCTCGAATTTTGTTATATGGGGTACGGCCCCAGCTCCTCTTGGTAGTATGATGTTAGCAGGGTTTTCGCGCCTTTTTATGCGTTCTATGTTTACTGGGTGGTCTTTAAGTAGTTGGTATGATCTTTTGACTAGTCTATTTATGAGTTTGGCGGTCTTTTCGGCTGCGGGGGAATTTTCTAGGGGTTTCACGGTCTTGGGGGGTTTGCCCTCCTTTTTTGGGTCTGAGTCCGATACTTTGTCTGATAGGTTTTCACCCCTTAAAACTAGGACTGCTCTGTGGCCTGTGGATTCCTTGAAGATTATTTCAACGTCTTCGAAGCCTTCTATTTCCATGGAGTTGATTGTTTCGGCTATTTTGTCGGTTTTTTCCCTTATTCGACCCGCACGCCTGTCTATTATTGTCCCATTTTCGTTCTGGGTTGCGAAGTTGCATCTGAATGCTATGTCTCCTGGTTTCACTTCCACTCCCACCCCAGCGGCTTCGAATGGTCCTCTGCCAGTGTAGACTTTGTATGGGTTGTATCCTAGGATTGAAAGGTGTGCGGTGTCGCTTCCAACCCTTATACCTGGTCTTATCGGGTCCATGATACCGTTAATCCCATTTTCCGCCAACTTGTCCATGTTGGGTGTTTCAGCAGCTTCTAGTGGTGTCTTTTCTCCGAGTTCTGGTATTGGACGGTCTGCCATCCCATCAATTATCATTATTAGGCTTTTCATATTTCACACCTTGGCTTTTGTTTAGAGATGGAGGAGGATTATCCCTGCAGCTGCTCCTGTGATTGTTGCTAGTAGGTTCACCTGTTCATTGTTAATGTAATTTTTTCGTTCAAATAATGCGCCTAGGATGCTGTCCATGAAGCAGCCTATGGTGCCTGCTATCACAGCTATTTTAATAGAGGTTATGGGGTTGGGGCATATTTGGAGAAAATATGCTGATAGGCCGATGATACCTGCTCCGATTATGCCCGCGGCGGTTCCTAGGGGTGATACGCCACCATCTGTTCCCGGTTTAACCTTTCTTGTCAAGTCTGTTATTAGTCTGGGCGTCTGCAGGATCCCTATTTCGCTTGCTAGTGTGTCTGCGGTTGCTGTTGCCACGGATCCTATGAATCCCCCGAGGAACCCATCATAGTAGCTGAAGCTGGCCATTATAAATGGTATTATGCCATTGGACATGACGTTCCGCGCGCTCCTCCTACCTTCATAGAGGTTCATGGACTTCTTATAATCTTTCTTATATTTTGTGGCGAAAAGGCTTAGAATCAAAAAAATGAAGATCAGAATCAGCCAATTAAACCCGGCGGCTATTATTATAATGAAACCCATTACGACCATTAGGAGGGATCCCCACAGGTCCAAAGCACGCCGATTGTAGGTTAAAAAGCCTATGAGTATGCATATGAGTACATACATCCAGTTGAAGTCTTTCATATGGGGGATCCCCCCATCATGGGGCCCCTATTCTAGGCTGGTTCCCCTAATACTTTGGTCTTTATTATCTCCACTCTTTTGAGGGGATAGACTTTCTTGGCTTCATGGTATATCTCTGAGGCTATTTTCCCTGTTACAATACCCTCCACGAGCTCGTTGAAGGTTTTCTCACTTGCAAGCTCCTCTATCTTGTCTTCGATGATTTTACGCATGTATCTTTGTTGTGATGATTTGGCTCTTCGGGTTGTTATGGCGAGTGTGTGTACCTTTACCTTGTAACCATCCTTTGTCTTCACTATCTTCGGAGCGTCAACACGGCTGGTACCTCTTCTTATCATGCTCCGAACGTAATCTGTTGTAACTTCATGGCCTATGAACTTTGTAGTTGCTTTATCTCCTGTCACGTTTTCTATCTCAAATTTTAATTTAACGTATTGTCTTGAGAAGTCACCTGTAAGTTCTCGCATTGTAGCTTCTACTCTCCTAGTGGATAATAGTTTAGGGTCACGTGCAGGTGTAACACCTATCTCCTTTTCCCCGAATAGGCTCGGGGCTGTTACAGTATACCATTTTTTTTCTTTCCATGTGTCTCTTACTCTTCTTCTTCTCACTTTAGCCATTATATCACCCTAAAATTGTGAATTTGTGAAAAATTAGAATAAACTTTGGGTCCTAATTTTCCAAAATATTGAAGTAGATTATTAGGTTAGAAGATATTTAAATATTAAGGTTAGCTTTTCATGAACTTGTAATGTTTGATATACCTCCTAATAGCATCCTCTATGGGTCCTTCATCTGATACGAATCGTATACCCGCCTCTTCAAGGCCGAATTTAGCCCTTAATCCGGCCTGGACTGCTATTACAATATCACAGTCTCTTATAGCATCTAATGTTTTCATCCATTGGTGTTTTTCGGCGGGGTCGAGGTTGACTTTCCTCTCTTCGACCATTTCTGCTTTTTCACCATCGAATTCGTAGATGATAAACTTTGATGCTTTGCCGAAATGTGAGTTTACATTTTCGCCATCAGATGATGCAACAGCTATTTTCAACTCTAACCACCGGGGGGTGGGGGGTCTAGTATATTTTTTTGATTAGTTTAGCAACGTTTTCGCCGAAATGTTCTATGGTTTCGATACCTTCTTTATCATCTTCAACTTCGCCGGCGGCCCAGGCGAAGAGGATGTTCCAATAGGTTGAACCTGGGATTATCATATCATTTATGAGATAGAACATTAGCATTTCTTGTATTGTGGCTGTTTGACCACCCCTCCGGGCTACTGCAATGGGTCCGCCGACTTTCCATTTTAGGAATTTGTCGGAGGCTCTTGAAACCATTCCTATCCTTTGTAGTGCTGACATGACATCGCCGCGTGCTGTTCCGAAGTATACTGGGGATCCTACTATGAATCCTTCTGATTCTTTTATTTTTTGGATGATGGTGTTGAGGCCATCATCTATTGCGCATTCACCTGTCTTTGCACAGGTTAGACATGCTCTACAGGATTTTATGTCCATTTCCTTTAGAGAGACTATTTCGGTTTCGAGGCCTTCTTCTCTGATTTTTTCGGCGCATCTTTCTAATGTTGTCATGGTATTGCTTTCTTTCCTTGGACTTCCGCATAATAATAAAACTTTCATTTTGGCATCTCCCCTTTGAGTATTTCATTTACAGAGGCGCCTTTAAGCGCCTCATGACATTTACATGGGGATTCATCGATCATCTCAACACTTCTATTTATGATCTCCACGATAACGGGCCTTTTATCCTCCAGGACTTTGAAAACTTCTTCTATGGTGAGTTTGTCCTCTGAGATTGACGCTGCATAATTTGATACTAGGCAGAGGCTTGCATAGCACATTTCAAGTTCTCTTGCGAGAACGGCTTCGGGTAATCCTGTCATCCCCACGACTGTGCCCCCTAGGATTTTGAACATTCTTATTTCGGCTGCAGTTTCGAAACGGGGCCCCTCTGTGCACACGTATACTCCACCATCTTCTACTTTTCCAGTTGATATTAGTGTGCTTCTGAGTTTTGGACAATATGGTTTTGTAACATCCACGTGGACTGTCTTGTCATCGTAGAATGTTCCTATCCTCGTTTTTGTGAAATCTAGGAAGTCTTCTGGTGTGACTATTGTCCCTGGTTTGATGGATTTGTGGAGTGATCCTGCGGTGTTGGTTGCGATTATCTTATTGGCGCCTAAACGTTTAAGGGCCCATATGTTTGCTCTGTAGTTTATTTTGTGGGGTGGGTTGTGGTGGCCTTCTGCGTGTCTGGGTATGAATGCGACTTTTTTGCCGTGGAGTTTGAAAATTGATATTGGGGGTGAGTCCCCGTAGGGTGTTTTTATGATCTTTTTTTCCACCTTGACATTTGGGGGTGTTTTGTAGATTCCTGTTCCACCGATTATCCCTATCAACTTGTTCACCCTTTGGCGACGCCTAGTGGTATCATTTTGGCGACTAGGCGTGATATGCCTGTTTTGTGTGATGTGTTAACGACCATGTCAACGTCCTTGTAGGCTCCTGGTGCTTCTTCTGCGATAACTGGCATTGAGGTGGCCCTTATGTATATTCCCCTCTTTGAGAGGTTCCTTTGGACTTGCTCGCCCCGGTATGTTCTCTTTGCACCTGCTCTGCTCATTTTACGGCCTGCTCCGTGTGCTGTGGATCCGAATGTTTCTTTCATTGCGGTTTCTGTCCCGTGGAGTACGTAGGATGCTGTCCCCATTGTACCTGGTATTATGACTGGTTGGCCTATTTTCCTGTACTTGGAGGGTATTTCTTTTCTCCCCGGGCCGAAGGCTCTTGTAGCCCCTTTTCTGTGGACGTAGACTTCTCTTTTCAGGCCTTTTATTGGGTGGGTTTCTTTCTTGGCTATGTTATGGGCTACGTCATATAGTATTTCCATTTCCATGTCTTCGGCTGGTTTTTTGAATACTTGTTCGAAGGATTCTCTCACCCAGTGTACTATCATTTGTCGGTTGGCCCATGCGTAGTTTGCTGCTGCTGCCATGGCCTGGAAGTATTCTCTTGCCTCTTCTGAGTCTACTGGGGCGCAGGCTAGTTGGCGGTCTGGTATTTTGATGTTGTATTTTTTGTAGGCTTTGTCCATGATCTTTAGGTAGTCTGAGCAGATTTGGTGGCCGCATCCTCTGGATCCTGTGTGGATTAGTACTGTTACTTTTCCGGTTTCTAGGCCGTAGGCTTTCGCGACTTTTTCGTCGAAGATTTTATCTATTCTTTGGACTTCTAGGAAGTGGTTGCCTGAGCCTAGTGAGCCTACTTGTGGTATGCCCCTCTTTTTTGCTTTTTCGCTTACCTTTGTTGCGTTGGCGTCTTCTATTTTACCATTTTCTTCGAGGTGTTCTAGGTCTTCTTCCCATCCGTATCCGTTTTCAACAGCCCATTCTGCACCGTTTTCTAGCACTTCATCGATTTGACCTTCTTTTAGTCTTATTTTGCCTTTGCTTCCAACGCCTGAGGGGACGTTCCGGAATAGTGTGTCTATGAGTTCTTTTATTTTTGGTTTGACTTCTTCATGGTCTAGGTTTGTTTTTAGTAGTCTGACTCCGCAGTTTATATCGAATCCCACGCCACCCGGGCTTATGATGCCGTTGCTGGCGTCGAATGCTGCCACGCCACCTATACTGAACCCGTAGCCGAAGTGTATGTCTGGCAGGCCGATTGAGAATTTTTGTATGCCTGGTAGGCATGCTACATTCGCCACCTGGTCAACTGCTCCTTTCTCCAGGTCTTTTAATGCTTCTTCATCTAGGAATATTCGTCCGGGGACGCGCATGCACTCTTTATAGTCTGTGGGGACTTCCCATACTGATTCTCTAACTTTTATCAGGATATCCTTCACATCCATATTTGATCCCACCCCTGGGGGTTCTTTTTTTTATAGGTCTACTATTACTCTAACTTTATATTGGCCGTTTTCTTCTCGCACGTCCATGAGATGATAGGTGACCGCTTTTACTTCATCGCGGATTTCATGTATACTAGGATTTATATTGTCACCGTTGGCTTTTCCTTCTAGTTTATATACTCTATTTTTTTGTATATTAACTTTGAATTTTGAGAAGAATAGGAATTCTGTATCCTTTAGGAATAGGAGTTCATCGAGCCAATCATGTAGGAGTGATATTTCATCTTCGGCCTCTAATTCTATCTTTTTTTCTTCTTTTGGTTGGACTTTGCTGGTGTCTGTCATTAATTCGAACATTGCCAGGGCCGCGTTTTCGAAGGCTTCTTCTATTGTTGACCCGTATGCCCAGTAGCCGGCGTCGGCTGTTACTTCGAAGTATTCGAATTTTTTCTTCATATTCTCTCCAACCTGTTTATTAGTTTTCAGATGCTCTCTACCTCTTTTTTTATATCCTCTGGTGGGTGACAATCTATTGGGGTGATAAGGGATGTATAGGTTGGATAGGTCAAAGAAAAAAGGTGGTTTCAGTGACCTTAATATTGAGGCTTGTATCATAATATTTGTTATCCTTTTACTTATAGTGGATGGTGTGTATTTTTTCGCGAGCACGCCAAATTCTAATTATCCATGGGGCCTGTTTTTCATCTATCTGGTCCTTTGTTGAATCTTGGGATTATGAGCCGTGCATTACCACGTTTACCCTTACCTGTGAATGGGGTGTCAATAAGTCTTAGAAATTCGAGTTTTTCCAATATCCTATTAAATGATGAATAGCTTAACCCTGTTTTCTTTTTAAATTTATCATAGACTTGGCCTGCTGTTTGGTTTTCACCCTTCGCGTCTCTGATAATCTTTAAGAGTTCTTTTTCATTTTTTGAAAGATTTTTTATTGTGTCTTTGAAATTTGTGTATGTTGTGTCTTTTATAGCCTCTTTAAGGTGTGCTTTTTTTATCCTGGGGGATGCTTCTGCCTCGGCGAGGTTCCCGCAGACCCTTAGAAGGTTTATACCATATCTCAGGTCTCCTGTTCTAAAGGTCAGGTCTGAGATTTCCTCTATTAATTCATCGGAGATTACACCGTTATAGAATCCTATCTTTGCCCTGTCCTTTAATATGTTATATATTTCATCGTAGTTATATGGTTGGAATATTACCTCCTGTGGGATAAATACAGAGTTAACATTTTTGTCAAGAGCATACCTGAACTCAATATCTGATAATATGGCGAATATACCCGTCCTGACATTATCAAAGGCCTCATGGGCTCTTAGGATGTCATAGAATATCCTGTTAGCATTCCTGTCATGGAATAGGTGGTTGACATCATCTAATGCGACTATGAGAGCCTTGTCCTCTGTTGAAAGTTTATGCATTATGTCATGGTATATCCTGGAAAATGGGACCCCGGTCTCTGGGGGGTAATAGCCGAAGATCTTATAGTATATCTGTGAAAATATGCCGAAGCGTGTTGTGTGCAATTGACAGTTAATATAAGAGCATATAACCTTCTCTGAGTTAGCCTCAACCATTTCAAAGAGTTTCCTTATGGCTGTGGTCTTACCAGTTGCACAGGCTCCTAGGACAACTGCATTGATGGGCCTCCCGCCCATCAAGGCGGGTCTTATACAAACTGCAAGGGCTTCCATCTGTGAATCCCTGTACTTAAAATTTTCAGGGATATAATCAGAGTCAAAGGCGTGTAGGTTCCGGAATATTGTCTCATCATGTAGTAGGATATCATCTATTCCCATAATATGATAATTATCCTTCAAGGTATATTAACCTTTCAATGATTTAGCCTCTATGAGATTATAAATTTTAACATCCTCATTTTCCATTATCCAATCTATAAGCTTTTTGGCATATTCAAGTTTCAACCTTTTAACTTCATCTGCTTTTTCCATCTTTTCACTTATCTGTGGCCTTGAATATCTTGTAATGATATCACCGAAATCCATACCAGCTAGGATTATGAGTTTGGCGCCTAATTCAACCGCGAGGAAAACACTCCTATCACCATCAGTGAAACCACCAAAGTTGTGCAGGTCTCCTATTGGGGGTGTCTGGGTGGTCCCTAGGATGTTTCTAAGCTTTGGAAGATAAGCTTTTAACTTTTCCAGGTTGTTACCATGTGCATGCACCACTATGAAAGAACCGGCCTTATTCGCCCTGATTATATCATCCATGCTACCGTCAAGGTCTGTTACGATAATATCGGGTAGTATAGATTCTTCTAGGAGGGCGCTTGTAGCCCCGTCAGCGGCTATCAACGTGAAAACCCTAAGGTCAAAATCCTCCTTTAAGAGCTTTAAATGTTTTTTAATGGATGGTCCGGCCCCAAAAATTATGAATTTATCACTATGTGGCAGATCATCCATGTCAACTTTCATATTTTCATGTTTTTTGAGAAAATCGTTAAGGTACTCGGCAGCTTCCATATCAGCTATGGGATCGAATTTGAAATCTTCTAAGATCCTCTCATACCAGCCAATCCATGTTTTAAGATCCATATAATCACGTTTAAGGAGACCATACTTTTTGGGTTTTTTACTAGCATCATAGTCGTCGGATAAGTATAAATCTTTTTAAGATCCTCTTTAATAATATGAAAGTAATGGATGATCAGGAGGGTTTTTTATGGATGAAACATTATTGATGATCCCAGGTCCTACTAGAGTCACTCCAAGGGTATTGAAGGCCATGTCAGAGAATATAGTGAATCATAGAAGCGCCATATTCGGCAAATTCTTAACAGAGACGAGTGAGATGCTCTCCAACATATTCCGGACCAATAATAAATCCTATATACTTACAGGTTCGGGTACTGCGGCCATGGAAGCGGCTATAGTTAATATACTAGAGCCCGGTGACAGGATACTTAATGTGGTCGGTGGAAAGTTCGGTGAAAGGTTCAGTAATATTGTTGAGGCGTTCGGGGGCGAATCAAAGAGGATTGAGGTTGAATGGGGGAAGGCAGCGAATCCTGATGATATCAAAGAAGCCCTTGAAGAAGATGAGAGTATAAAAGCAGTTACTGTGGTGCACAATGAAACTTCCACTGGGGTTGCTAATCCCATAAAGGAGATAGGTAAGATCCTAGATGATTATGATGCACTTTATATTGTTGATACCGTCTCTTCACTAGGAGGGGCTGAGGTAGATGTTGATGGATACAATATAGATATTTGTGTTACTGGTTCGCAGAAATGTCTTGCAGCCCCCCCAGGTTTGGCTGCGATAACATTAAGTGACGATGCATGGGATGTTGTTGAGAATACAGATTCAAGATGCTACTATCTAGACCTTAAAAAGTATAGGAAGACCAGTAGCCTGGAACCCCCAGAGACGCCTTACACCCCGGCGGTTTCATTAGTATACGCCTTACACGAAGCATTAAAGGTTGTGGAGGAGGAAGGTCTTAAAAATAGGATTAGAAGGCATGAGTTGGCCGCGGAGGCCACTAGGAATGCTATAAAGGCGTTGGGTCTTGAGTTGTTCCCTGATGAGAGGGTTTCATCCACAACTGTTACAGCGGTTAAACTACCAGAGGGTATAACAGACGCTGAACTTAGGGGTACCATGAGGAACAAGTATCATGTGGAACTTGCAGGTGGACAGGATCACCTGAAGGGTAAGATATTCAGGATAGGACACATGGGTAATATAACACACAGGGAACTTATAACAACATTCTCAGCATTGGAGATGACCTTAAGGGAACTTGGATTCGATGTGGAGATGGGTGAAGGGGTAGCTGCAATAGCAGACACTTATCTCCCCAAAAACCTCTAAAATTTTTTCTTATTTTAGTACATTTTTTGGTTTCTATGCCTAATATTGTGCCTGTTTTCGCATCTATTCGGATGTGGGCTACGATGGTCCCTGGTGGGTGTTGTCCCTCACTTGTAGTTACAATTACTGGAACATAATATACTCCACCCTTTAGCGATGGTGTGCCGGCTGTGGTATTCCCAAATTCTGCAGGGTTTGCGGCCATGTAATCAGCTGCGATATTCTGAGCCTCTTCTGCGGATATCATCCTCGGGGTGGTGGTTGTCTGATTGTATTGGACTTCCTGGGTTTTTGTGATGTTTTGGGTGACATTCTCCTTCGGCTCTTCTCTAGAGTAGAATATGCCCCTAACTAGGATCAGTATAATCAATTGCAAGGGTCAATAAGATGTACTTGGAGTTCATTTTTCTGAAAAACCACCGGAATTTTCTTTTTGATGAGGTATTATAAAAGGGTTTCCTTGTTGGAGGTTCTATCCTATCTCATCAATTGACCTTTTAACGATGCTAATACCCCATTTAGCCATTTGGGTGGCCTTTTCTTGGCTTTTAGCCTCTGCGAAGCATCTGAATATTGGTTCTGTGCCTGATGGTCTTATGATCACCCACCCGTCTTCCTTGAATATTTTAACACCATCTGTAGTGTCTATTCTATCTACGCTAGGATCTTTTTCAACTTTTTTTTGGATGGTGGCCATTACCTTGGGTTTAAGTTCATCTGGACATTCTATTTTCATCTTTTCAGAATAGTATCTTGGTAGTTCGGCTACGAGCTTGGAGATTGGTTTGTTTTCCTCTGCCATGATTTCGAGTATCTTGGCGGCTGAGAGGGCCCCGTCCCTGCCATATACAAAATCTGGGAATATTAGGCCGCCATTTTCTTCGCCGCCGAAGAGTCCTTTTTTCTCTTTTAGGGTTCTTGCCACGATTAGATCTCCTACTGGGGTTGTTATAACCTTTCCATTGTTTTCTTTTGCGATGTCATAAATGGCTGAAGTGGTTGCTACGGTGGTTACGATCAAGCCTCCTTTGTTTTCTTGTAACATTTTCTTCTCTACTAATGCAAAGGTTTTATCGCCGAAGATGAAATCTCCTTTTTCATCTATACAGATTGTCCTGTCGGCGTCGCCATCATGGGCTATGCCAAGATCCGCTCCGCTGGTTTTAACAATATCCATCAGATTTTTCAGGTTTTCTGGGGTTGGTTCGGGGTCTCGGCCGGGGAAAAAACCGTCTGGTTGACAATTCAATGATAAGACTTCGCATCCGAGCTCTCTTAGAAGGTATGGTGTTGTATATGAGCCTGCCCCTGATCCGCAGTCAACTACAACAGTAAAATTTGCCTCTCTTATGATATCGGCATCAACTCTCTTTATAATCTCATCTATGTATTCTCTGATAATCTTCCTGTTCTTGGTTGTGGAGCCTATTCTATCCCATGGGACTCTTTCAGCCTTTTCTTCGAAGAAGATTTTCTCTATCTTTTCTTCTAGTTCTTCTTTGATTCCTATACCATGTTCATCGACGAATTTTATCCCATTGTATTGTGGGGGGTTATGGGATGCTGTGATGATAACACCTGCATCATAGTATTTTCTAACAGCATACTGTACTGTGGGGGTTGGGAGGATCCCAAGGTCTACAACATCACATCCTGTGGATAGGAGACCTGCTATAACAGCATGTTTTATCATTGGGGTGGAGGTTCTTGTATCACCGCCCACAGCAATTTTCCCATCTGTGAGCGAACCGAAGGCTGCTGAAAGCCTTGAGGCGAATTCTGGTGTTAATTGTTTATTCGCAATCCTTCTAACGCCAAAAGTGCCGAATAGTTTCTTCATTTTATCAACCCTTCGTAGATTTTGAAGTCCTTATTTGTGTATACTAATCTTGAGTATGGGGGTGGGTTCATATTAGTTTTGAGGACTATATAGCCTATTTTTTCTCGTATCATTTCTTCTTTTGTGAATTTTCCGCTTATGTATTTATCCCCATTGATGGATTTAACGGTACCGGGTGCATAGCCTCCGGCAGCCACTGGCTGATCTGAAATAGATACTATTATGGGATCCAGATGATAATCTGCAGTTACAGCAACTCTTTCATGATCTCCATGATACTTGAACCATTCTGCAACCTGGATCTCGGAGGCAGAGATGGAGGGTTTCGTGGAATTGGCAGTTACATACCCGTTATACAATGATAGGACCATTATCATCAACAGGAGGAGGGTGTACTTTTTTTTCTCGAAATTTAGGGCTTTTATGGATAAACTTGCAAGTACTGCTACTGGGAACAGGTTGAAGTAGATTATTCTTTCGGTGATTACATTAACGCCGAATATATAGATTACACTTATGAATGTCACGCTGATAAACCAGGAGAGTATTATGATATTCTTTTTTTCACGGTCCCATAGGATGTTGATGAGACCTACCAATGCTAGGAAGAATGGGATGGGACCTATAAGTTGTATATAACTTTTAAGTGGTAATGCTTGTGTTGGTGGTGATCTGAATACAAAACCGTATTTTATGAGGAGGGGGATTAACCAGGGACTACTTGTGATTAAACCTGCTATTATAATGATCCAGTATCCTTTGAGGTTTTTTTCGCCCTTGATTTTCAGGAGTATGGTTGTAACTGTTATCACAGATAATATTATGAGGGCTGATAATAGGTGGGTGAGGAGAACTAGGCCCCATAGGAAACCAGCTACTATGGCATATTTATTTTCGCCTTTTTTAATTGCAAGATAATAAAAATAGACGAGGAGGGGTAGGAGTATCACTGCCATGGATTCTGGGATTGGGACGATCATCCTCTGGAACAGGGGGCTTGATATGATGAATAAGCCTGTGAGGAATCCTATAATATTCCCATAAAATTTTCTCGAAATATAAGAAAACGAAAAAACCCCGAAAAATGCTAAAAATGGTTGTATTAGCCTCGCAGCCAAGAAGGGGCTGATATTCAAAATTTTCACAATGGATAGGAGGAATAGGTGGAAGAGTGGGGGATAAAATATGGGCCTCCCATAGGGGGCTGCGGTTAGACTATCCCAGAAGAGTATACCTTCACTGTAAAGTTTCATATTATGTATATGATAGTAGATGTCCCAGCTTAATGGCCAGTTATATTTTATTGTGGGTATTAATGCTAGTGTGAATGCGAGGAGGGCTGGTAGGAATACTATGAACTTGTTAAAAGCCGATTTTCCAGGATAGTCCAAGGTTTTCACCCCACGGATAATAGTCTATAATATTTTTAGGTTTTGTGGCTCTTCAAGTATGATCTCCATTGAGCCCTTGTATTCTGTTATTTTCCCTGTGATTTTTATTTTTCTGTATTTTAGCATTTCTATGGGCAGGTTGGATCTTTCAATCTCGTTTTTCACTGATTGGAAGATTACAATTGTTATCTTCCCGGTACCGTCATTTAATGTGATGAATGATGCTTTACCGGTTCTTGAATTTTTTATCTCCTCCACTAAACCTGTTACTGTGACTTTTTCATCGATCATGCCCCTGTTTATTTCTTTTATTTTAATTTCCCGTGGTGTGATACTACCCGCTGATATTATCATCCCTATAAGGCCCACTAATGCTATGAAAATGACAATCTTAAATATCTTCTCATCTTCCATAAACACCATATTAATGATGGGCTGTTAAGTATTATTATATTTTGTGGCCTGGCCATCCTTCGTGGTTGAATTTAGGAAAATTGTAGTTATGGGGGGGATGTTCATGGTTTGAAGAGTGATTCTATACGTTTTATGGTGTCAACGTCTTCTAGGCTGAGGTCGTCTCTTATCCTTTTCACAACTGGAAATCGGAGGGAGTATCCGCTTTCATATTCTGGGCTTTTGACTATTTCACTATATGCTACTTCTAGGATTATCTCAGGTTTTACTTTGATTTTCCCCCCCTTTTCTTCTATCGTTATCTTCTTCAGTCTTTCTGTGAGTTCTTTGAGGGTTTTATCATCTAGGCCTGTTGCAGCATGTGCTACTGTCTTCAGTTCACCGGTTTCATCATCCCTTGCAGCTAGAAGATATGATCCTACAAGGTGTGCGCGTTTTCCTTTGCCGTATGTTCCACCAATAACCACTAAATCCAGGCTTTCGGGTTCTGCCTTGTATTTGAGCATCTTTTTACCCCGTATCCCTGGTATGTAAGGTGCGTTTGGATCTTTTATCATTATACCCTCATGTCCTTCTTTTATAGATTCCTTGAAGAGTAGTTTACCATCCTTGATGTTCTCGGTGTTGACGCTTATTTGTTTACTTAATTCTATTTTACCTTTTATGGGCTTGATTATGGATTCTAGGATCTTGCGCCGTTCTTTGAAGGTTTCGTCTATTAGGGGCTTCCTATAATATAATATGTCGAAGAGGTAGAGTGTTAGTGGTATTCTGGTTATCATCTCTTCGATGTCGTATTTTCTTTTCACTCTTTGGAGGATGTACTGGAAGGAGCCTGGTCTTCCTTCAATGTTTACGATGATTTCCCCCTCCACTATAAAATCTTCACTTGGTAGGGCCTTTTCCACGCGTTTGATGATCTCAGGGACCGCGTTGCTTATATTTTCTAATCTGCGAGTGAATACGAGGATTTCATCACCTTTTCTGTGTATTTGGACTCGCACACCATCATATTTGGTTTCGCAGAGGGCCTCCCCCAGTTCTTCTATGGCGGATTCTATGCTTTCTGCCAGTTGGGCTAGCATTGGTTTCACTGGTCTTCCGGGTTCTAGTGAGAGTCTGCGGAGTCCGGCTTCGCCTTCACTCTTGGCGACCTTGGCCACCATCCCGAGGTCGTTGGTGAGCATGTAGGCTCTTTCAACAACTTCTTTGTCGATGTTGAATGCTAGTGAGATGGCGTCGCTTATAATACCCTCACCAGCCCCCACCCTTAATTCCTCGAGTATTGTTCTTGTTATATATTTGGCTTCGATTGGGGAGGCTAATGAGAAGATGCCGAGGAGTATGTTTATCTTTTTTGATTGGGCTCCGGGTCCTGTTATGGATGCCAATTTTCTAAGGTCTTTATAGACTTTTTTGACTGTGAGGGGTTGTGGAGTGAATGTTACTTGGGCTTTTCTTTTGAATAGTACTTCGCTTGCTTTGCCAATGTCGCCTTCTTCGCGGATTTTTTCTTCTATTTCATCAACACTCACACCAGTGACTGTTGATATTGCTTTCATTAGAAGTTTTGGGCCGATTCCGAGTTCTTCTTCGCTCCAGGTTGGGAAAACACGACCTAGAAGGAGTAGGGTTACTATTGGTAGAAGTTTGGTGTCTGTCTTTTTGAGGAAATCGGCTATTATAACGGTCTTTTCTAGTCTTTTGGTTGTTGATTCTAGCCTGTTATAGAGTTTAGCTAAATTTTTGTATTCCATAATCATCCCCTTAACTTGGGGGGTTTTATTGTTTTTTGAAGAGTCTTAGGGCGCAGTATTCGCCACACATTGAGCACATGTCTTCTTCTTCAACTGGGCATTGCATTCTATATTTTCTGGGTTTTTCGTGGTCGAATGCTAGTTCAAATTGCCTCTCCCAGTTGAAGTTTTTCCTTGCCCTTGCCATCTCTAATTCCATGTTCCACGCCCTCAACATCCTATTAGCGGAGTCGGCTGCCTGTGCAGCTATCTTTGATGCTATAACACCCTCCTTAACCTCTTTTACACCGGGTATGGTTAGGTGTTCTGCTGGTGTGACATAGCAGATGAAATCTGCTCCATGATAGGCTGCTATAGCCCCTCCAATGGCCGCGCTTATATGATCGTATCCTGGGGCCATGTCAGTTACTATGGGACCTAGGACGTAGAATGGGGCTCCTTTACAGATTGTCTTCTGGATTTTCATATTCGCGGGAATTTGATCTATTGGGACATGTCCTGGCCCTTCTACCATGCATTGTACTTTGGTTTCTCTGGCTTTTTCAACCAGTTCTCCTAGTGTGATTAGTTCTTGTAGTTGTGGGGTGTCTGATGCGTCTGCTAGGCAGCCTGGTCTCAGTCCATCGCCGAGGCTGAGTGTGACATCATATTCGTGGGCTATTTCGAGGAGGTATTCGTAGTTTGAGTAGAGTGGATTCTCTCTCTTGTTATGTTTCATCCATGTGGCGAGGAACACTCCTCCTCTGCTCACCATCCCCATGATCCTCTCTGATCTTTCTAATTTTTCCACTGTGTCGAGTGTTATGCCAGCGTGGACTGTCATGAAGTCGACTCCGTCTTTTGCCTGTTTTTCTATTGTATTGAATATGTTGTCTTCGTCCATGTCGACTATTGAACCGTTATTTGGTTGGGCGGCTTTTATGCCAGCCTCGTAGATGGGTACTGTGCCGACTGGTACTTCCACCTTTTCTAGGATGGTTTTTCTTATCTTGGATAGTTTTGGTCCTGTGCTCAGATCCATTATGGTGTCTGCTCCGTATTGGACGGCGACGAGTGATTTTTTAATTTCCAGTTCGGGATCCTCCAACCTGGGGGATGATCCGATGTTAGCGTTTATTTTCGTGGATAGGCCTTCACCTATCCCGCATGGGATTGGATCATGGATTGGGTTTGATGGTATGACGATTCTCCCTTCTGCTACTCTTTTCATGATCTTATGGATCTTATAATTTTCAGATTTGGCCACTTCTTCTATTTGGGGTGTTGTGTTGCCTTTTCTTGCTTCTTCCATTTGAGTCACTTTGGATCCCCTCACCTTTAATATATGATTTGGAACACAAATAAGTTTATGATACGGAAACTTCGTGCGAAGGATATTATGATAAGGGATGTTATTGTGGTGAAACCAGAGGAGTCTGTGGCGGCTGCGAAGTTGAAGATGGTCCGGGCTAATATTGGTGGGGTGCCTGTGGTTGAGGGGGATAAGCTTGTTGGTTTCATAACACATAGGGATATATTATTGGCTGGTAGTGAAGCTCTTAAACTTAAAGTGAAGGATATTATGAGCCGGGATCTTGTTGTGGTTGACAAGAACACGCCTATTGGTAGTATAAGTAAGATAATGGTGGAGACTGGCTATCAGAGGATCCCTGTGGTGGAGGATGGGAGATTATTGGGTCTTATAACCCAGAGTTGTGTGATAAAAGCCGTGGCTGATCATATAGAAGATGACTGCCCCTAAAAAAAGGGGGATAGTTTTAGATGAGTGGATATGGTAATGGGGGGTTTTTCTTTTCTTTGAGGCCGCCTATCTTCTCTATCCTCTTTTTTATGAACTTTTCACCGGCTTTTGTGGCGGCGTATATTGGTATTTGAATATCCTGCTTTGAATAGTGCCTTTTTATCGCCAATGTGGCGTATGTGTTTTGAGGCGCAGGATGTTATGATATCAGCATTTTGGAAGAGTATTTCAGCTTCTTTTTTTGTTATACCGGTAAGGTGAACGGCGAAGATGTAAATTTTCCCATCTAATTTCCTTATTTTAACTGCATCTTCTACATCGGCTACCGTAACAGCCATGGAATAGTATCCTTGGCTTAGAGCTTTTTTAACACCCATTAACTGGTCTATCCTCCCGGTGTCTGGTTCTAGTACGTTTTCTTCTCCGAGTTCTTCTATGATCCTTTTTATGGGGCTTGTCTTTACTATTCCGGAGATTCTCCCACCCACTCCCTGTGCGAATTCTGGCTCAGTTATTATGACTGTCCCAGCCCCTTCACATACCATCACCGCACAGTCTATCATATCCTCTTCGAGTAGTGTTGAGATTATCTCGGAAACCCCAAATGAAAGGAAATCCCTCATCCTAAGTTCTCTCTCAGGGGTGCACATCCCAAAATCTTTTATCCTGAATTCTATATTTTCACGTATAGTTTCCTTGTTTAGTTCCTTGATGCTCCTATATTTGTGGAATAGTGGACAGTATTTTATCATGGGCTCTCCGAGTGAGACTATCCTACCATCCCTTATAATGATCCGGGTCCTTCCCAGGGCTTCTATGATATGCTCATCCATTCTTTCACCCTTCTTTGTATGGGAATCCTTCAGCGGGTGTTGGTTTCAAGATTTTGATGGCATCTGATCTCATAAGAGCGTTCACAGAGGCGCTCAATGAACAGAGGGTCCCTATACCATAACCTACCCTCTTGTTATCATCCATAATATCTACTGTTATATAATCTTCCATTCTCACAATCTCTCTTACGTTAACGTTTTTCATCCTGTGGAGTACTTTGTTCCCCAGGGCCCCCATGGCCTTCCCTATCCAACAATGTTTGAGGGGGCATTGATCGCAGTAGTGTTTAAATATCCTATTCCATTTTTTACTCCCTAATCCAGCCGCTATCTCAGCCCTTACAGTGGAATATGCTATGCAACAGCCCCAGTTCCTACCTATAATCTTATCATCTTCGATTAGGTCGGTGTATATTCTCCTGTTTTTCCACCTGATCCTATTTAGGATGCCCCTTTCATATTTTATCTGGCCTGTGTTCTTGGATCCTTTTAATTGCTCTGCTATTTTACGCCTTATACTGGGGACTCTCCCAGCTGATATGTTTATCGCACAGACTGGACAGAATCCTGTGACGGAATTTGAGATCTCATCACCATCCTTGTCATAGAATATCGCCCTGACACCTATACCATCCCTTTTAACCTCCACGTACCCGCCATTTTCCCAGATATGGGATATTATCAGACCCGCGGATGTCACAACCCTCCCATAACCTGACATCCCAGCCACTCTCCTAAGATCGGCCTTCTTCGTCAGGACACCCTCTATGTCTCCTGCTGTATCCTCTGGGATGATATCAGCGTCTATCTCTGCCCGGAGTATGGCCGGGGCCCAGGTTATATCTCTACCATCCCCTATGGTTTCCCCCATGCTATTAACTAGTCTAGCGTCCACACCCTCAAAACATTCATTTGACTCCCCTATTATACCATGGTTTGAAAGTTCCTCGAGGACCCTGTGACATATACCACATGCACCCTCTGCCAAATCCAGGATTGAGGAAGAAACCCTCAAATTGTCTCCCAATATTATCCCCCCCATAGGGACATTCTTGTTATATTATTATCCTAACCAGATTATAAAAGTTATCCTAACCAGATTATAAAAGGCAAAGTATAAAATACTGACCTTCTATAATCTCTCTGTGTGGGGGTATAATGAGATTTTGGATTTGTCATAGGAGACCTGATAGGACGTTCTCGATAAGAGGTCGTTATTTCCCGGTTTGTTCAAGATGTACTGGTGTATACATTGGAGCGTTCTCCTATTTTTTAATAGCATATTTCACACCCATAAAATACACTCTAAACCTAGTTGTCATGGCGATCCTAATAACAACCCCAATGATACTTGATGGGTTCACGCAACTGTTAGGTTTAAGGGAAAGTAACAACCTACTGAGACTCTTAACAGGACTCCTCGCAGGCTTAGGCCTCGGGATCTTGACAAAAGCCCTAAAATTTTACATATTAACGTGGTGGGTATGTTGAAATGTCCAAGATGCGGAGCATACAATAGGAGAGAAGCCAATTTCTGCAGAAACTGCGGGAAAAAACTCCGCAAAGGATCTGCAAATGTTATATTGTCTGTGTTAGGGGGCTGTTGCCTTGGCATAATATTCCTAGTCATGATAGGGGCTATGATAAGCCCTGAAGTCAGCCAAGAACCATACGATAAGAGGGAGACCATAAACGGTTATACCATAGTCTACCAGACGACAGATTATACTTGTGGACCGGCCTCCCTTGCAACAGCACTCATAAACAAGAAAGGCGCTAACTTAACCGAGAAGATGATAGTGGATTATCTCGGTAACGACCCCAGGGGTTATACTGCCCGCTAACTCATTAAAGTCGCTGAACATTTTGGATACAATGCTAGTATACAGAAAGGCCCCCCAGGAAAATATGATATAATAGTAATAGATGATGGCAGTCTTGACATAGGATATCCATGCTATGATGAAAACCATACCAAAAAATATGTTGTGATACCAGGGTCCAATGGTCATTTCACAGTATATGCTGGGATGACCCCGGATGGTTTTATGATATTTTTAGACCCATCAAGTGGGATAGAATATGTCAGCCCCGAGATATTCGATGAAATCTACCAGAATATAAGAATCCACATCCAATGATCTTATTTGGATGGCTTCCTGGAATATATTAATAGTAGTCCCATATTGTAACCTTCCAGCTTTCAAGCTCTGTTGAATACACTCTTATACAGTATGTTCCTGGCCCATTTGAGACTCTATCCTTCTGGTTTTGCTCTTTGGAGACTCGGTCGGTCCCCAGTCTATGGTGTCAGTTGCTATTCCTGAACCATCCTTGAGAACATCAACGGTCATGATATTTATGTCATAGTTGATTATTGGTGTGGCGGACATGATCACTAGGAACTTACTGCCCCTGATAGTGAAACATTCGTAGTCATCACCGGATCCCGTGAAGGTTGCAACCTTGTGCCACTCAGGGATCTGGGCATCCTCGGGTGGTTTCACTTCTTTTGATGTATATATAACATTCTCATTTCTGGGTTCTGTGACCAGCTTTATCAACATCCCGGAAGTTAAACCTAAAGCTGCAACCAGTACAAAACATATCACAAGAAGTATCTTTTTCTCTTTATTCGATTGGTCCACTCCTTCATCAATGAATATATGAAAATCCTAGTTAATAAGCACTGGCGGTGTAATCCTATTTGATATGGAAGAGTTGATAATTAACTTTGGAAAATGAGACAAAAAATTGGATCATCAGTCGCGGTGAAGAACTTTCAATTTCCCTGTTCTGATATCAATTATCAGTCCATGGACCGGTATATCATCAGGGATTGCCCTGAATTTTTTGATGGTCTTGACACCTTCAATAACATTTTTTTCTTCATCCTCAATTGCCATGATCCAGTCTTCCAGTCCAAGTTCTTCAATAAAATCTCGGGGGACTCCATTTTCTTCCATGGCTTTCCTGAGTTTTTCGAAGTTAACATTTGCCATTCCACAATCGGTATGCCCTATAACCATGATCTCCTCTGCGCCAAGGGAGTGCACTGCAACTACGAGTGACCTAAGTGCATCATCTGTTATACGGTTTCCGGCATTCTTTATGATCTTGGCGTCGCCTCTTTCAAGGCCCATTGCAGGTTCAAGAAAGTCAGTTAATCTTGTGTCCATACAGGTTACGATGGCGAGTTTTTTGGCTGGCCTGTGGCTGAGGTCTTCGCCCTTAAAATCCCTTAAGAATTCCTGGTTTTTTTCCAGTAACTGATCTATAATCATCGTATCACCTTAAAAAAAATAAAATAGGATGGTTTTTTTATTTATGGGTCAGTGGAGGTTCCTGACCTGTGTCAAACCCTGTCTTGTAGCCGAAGGTGTTCTGTACCCTGATGTTTATTTCATGCCATATCCTTGCAAGGGGTATCTCTGCAGGGCAGAGTTCCTCACACTGGCCACAGTTGGTACATGAATCCACCATGTGCATCATCCTCTCAAGGTGGAAGACAGGGGATGGTGGAAGTTTACCTTTTTCAAGCCATTCAGGAGTCCTTGTTTCAAGTGAACACTCTTCACAGTAACAGATCGGGCATGCTTCTCTGCAGCTGTAGCACTTGATGCAGCGGTTCAGGTCATCCATGTACTTATCAAGGTTCATAAGGATTTCAGCACCGCTTTCTTCACTGAAGTCATTTTTCTGCCACTTGGTTGCAAGGTTAACCATTGCCTGGTCAATCTTTTCACGTATTTCAATACCCTTGGGTATTGGGTCCTCTACATGAATCACTCCTGCGTTTATTGCCTTTTCAAGGACTTCAGCACCCTTTTCAGATGTTACTTCCACGAAGGTTGCCTTGCCGGCCAGGGGTCCTATAACACCCCAGTTACCCAGTGCAAGGTCAGCCATCCTTGGTATGTTCTTCTCACATCTTCTGCAGTTGGTCCTTCTACCGTAACCCATCTCTTCTACTTCATCAACACTGATGCCCTTTTCATCGTCTGATGTTTCAATTATCAGTTTACCCTTTGCTATTTCCTCCTTGATAACGTCGTCAGGGTCCATTTCATATACTTCTTCTATCATCTGCCTCGTCTTTACAGGTGGAAGTGTTCCTCCACAGTTAACACCCACCATTATCACGTTGTTCCTGTCTATCTTACCCCTCTTGGCGACCTCAACTATTGTCATGGCATCACATGGCTTTGTTGTGACAGCTATCTTCATGTCCCTTGCGCCGTTAAGGTAACGTGTGATGACCTTTGCAATGTTGAGTGTACCGCAGTGGAGTGAACCTGCAGATTCTATGACCTCATTGGGATCTGTTATCAGGGTTGGGACGGCATCGTAGAGATCTGAACCCTTCTTAACGGCTAGAACCGCGTCAACGATTCCTTCTTCAAGCAGGAATTTCAGCAGTGAGGTTACGGCCCCTCCATATTCACCTTTTTCTGCAATTTCTTCATTCTCTGAAAAAGCATAATACATATCGTTTACTTCAACCATCATCAAGCCCCCTCATTTCTCTATACTGGCTGCGGAAACCTTGAGCTCCGGCATCTTGGCTGCAGGGTCAAGTTCGCTGGAGCTTGTCAGCATGTTGGCAGCGCATTCTGCGAAGTGGAATGGGATGAACAGAACACCCTTCATTATATCGGGTGTGACCCTTGCTGTTATCTCAATTTCACCCCTTCTTGTTCTGACCTTAACCATGTCACCACTTCTGATTCCAAGTTCAGAGGCGTCTTCGTCGTTTATTTCAACAAATCCTGTTGGCAGTTCCCTGTCAAGGGTCTCTGATCTCCTTGTCATTGATCCTGTGTGGTAATGGAACAGTACACGACCCGTTGTAAGGATGAATGGGTACTCTTCATCTGGAACTTCAGCAGGGTCTTTGTGTTCTATTGGGAAGAATATTCCAAGGCCGTCAGGTGTTGCAAACTGTTCTGTGTGAAGTATTGGTGTTCCTGGATGGCTTTCATCGGGGCATGGCCAGTGAAGACCTTCTGGTTTTGAAAGCCTTTCAGGGTTCATGCCCGCGTACTGGGGTGTTACCTCCCTTATCTCTTCAAAGATCTCGGCTGGGGAGTTAAAGTCAAATCCTTCGGCTCCCATCCTCTTTGCCAGGTCGCATATTATGTCCCAGTCTTCTCTGGCATCACCTGGAGCTTCAACAGCCTTTCTTATGTACTGAACACGCCTTTCTGTGCTTGTGTATGTACCGTCCTTTTCAGCCCAGGCAGCTGCAGGTAGAACAACATCAGCCAGTTCAGCGGTTTCTGTCATGAATATGTCCTGGACAACCAGGAATTCGAGGCTTTCAAGGGATTCCTTAACGTGCTGAATGTCGGGGTCGGAGACCATGGGGTTTTCACCCATTATGTACATGGCCTTGAGCTCTCCCTTCTCAGCCGCATTCATCATTTCAACGACTGTCAGCCCTGGTGTGCATTTAAGGTCACTGCATCCCCATGCACAGGTCATCTTCTCGGTTGCTTCCTCATCAATGACCTTCTGGTATCCTGGATAGAATGCAGGGAGGGCTCCCATGTCACAGGCTCCCTGAACATTGTTCTGACCCCTCAGCGGGTTGACCCCTGCACCGGGCTTACCTATGTTACCTGTGAGCATGGCTAGGTTTGCGGTTGAAATAACGTTGTCTGTACCTGTAATGTGCTGTGTTATACCCATGGCAAAGAGTATGGCTGCGCTGTCTGCCTCTGCATACACCCTTGCAGCTTCCCTGATCTTATCCGCAGGTGTGAGTGTTAATTCCTCAACATCCTCTGGTTTGTATTTCTTCACTACTTCCTTGAGTTCTTCAAAGCCCTTTGTCCTTTTCTCTATGAAATCCTTATCTTCCAGGCCCTCTTCGATTATCACGTTCATCATTGCGTTAAGCAGCGGGATGTCTGTGCCTGGTTTGAAGGGCAGGTATATGTCGGCCTGTTTGGCTGTTGGTGTGATCCTGGGGTCTGCAACTATTAATTTTGCGCCCTTGGACTTTGCACGGAGAACCCTTCTCCATATGAGCGGGTGCTGTTCTGCTGTGTTTGAACCTATAATGAATATGCAGCTGGCTTCCTCGATGTCTATAATTGAATTTGTCATTGCACCTGACCCAAAGGTCTGTGCCAGCCCAGCGACTGATGGTCCGTGGCAGAGCCTTGCGCAGTGATCAATGTTCTGTGTCCCGATCACTGCCCTGGCAAATTTCTGGAGGCTGTAGTTTTCCTCATTGGTACAGCTTGCAGATGCAAGGAATGCTAGGAGATCAGGATCCTCCTCACGGTATTCTTTAAGTTTGGATGCGATGAGGTCAAGGGCCTCATCCCATGATGCTTCTCTGAACTCACCGTTCTCCTTTATCAGAGGGGTTTTGAGACGGTCGTCCCTGCTCACAAACTGGTAGGCGAAGTTACCCTTAGGACACAACTTTCCCTCATTCATGGGATGCCTTTTCCAGGGCTCAACACCCTCTATTTCCCCGTTGACTGATATTATGTTCATTCCACAGCCACAACCACAGTAAGGACATGTGTTAGGAACATATTCAATATTCATATTATCACCTCCATTTAAAAAAAAATGTAAATGGTATACCTACTCCTTGAGGTAGGTGTACCAGTAGAGGCACGCAACGAAGACAGCGCCCCCTACAATGTTACCGAGTGTAACTGGTATCATGTTGTTTATGAAGAACTGGCTCCATGTAACTCCACCAAGGAAGATGCCGACTGGTATGAAGAACATGTTTGCAACACTGTGTTCGAATCCTATGGCAACGAATGCGAATATAGGGAACCATATTCCCCAGATTTTACCTATGATATCATCAGAAGCAATCGCCAGGTATACTGCAAGACAAACAAGCCAGTTACAGCCAATACCCCTGAGGAATGCCTGAGTCCATGTAAGTGATTTTATGGTTTTACCTGCAGCAACGAACTCAACTCCTCCAAGAGCCTTGAGCTTGGCAATCTGCAGGGCAGATGCCTGCCAGGGGTCTGCTGAAAGGATACCTGTAGCAACTGCAAGGAAGTAAGCAACAAATACTGCTCCAACAAGGTTGAATACCCAGCTTGTTACCCAATTCCTTATCAATCCCATGACACTTGCTCTCTTATCGAGTATACCAAATGGCATGTACATACAGTTCCCTGTGAAGAGCTCAGAACCCGCAATTATGACAAGCATGAGCCCGACTGGGAACACTGCACCAAAGACAAGTTTAACAAGACCTGCAGGGTATCCTGCTTCGGCCATTCCACCAGTTACAACTTCGGCCAAGAGGCCTCCAAAAGCTATGTATGCACCCGCAAGGAAACTCAAAACTATAACCTTTCCAAGTGGTGCTTTTTCTTTCAGTTCCGCGATCGCAGAACAGGCTTTCGCTGTATCAGCAGGGGATTTGAATGATGATCCCATTATTTAACACCTCCCATTAATTACATTTCTCATATTAAATAATGATATTTAATAATTTTTCTAAAAGGAGGGAATAGAAATATTTATATACCTATATCCATTTAACGTGAAGTGGTTAGATTATCAGAGGAGATCAACATCATTAAAAATTAGTTTAACGCCATGAAACCTGAAGAAGAGGTAAAAGCAAAACAATCATAAGCGGGTGGAAAAAATAAACTAAAAATTAATGACTAATCTTTATCTCCTCTTATCTGTTTATCAATCTTTTTTCTAAGTTTTTCTGTTTTATCACCCTTTATCTGCTCATCAACTTCCTTCCTGAGCTCCTCAGAATACTCCCCTTTGGTCTTTATCTGCTCATCAACTTCCTTCCTGAGCTCCTCAGAATACTCCCCTTTGGTCTTTATCTGCTCATCAACCTCCTTCCTGAGCTCCTCAGGATCCTTACTCCTTATCTGCTCTTCAATCTTCTTTTTAGACATCTTGTTCCCCCTTTTATTAATAATTAACTTTTTATTTAATAAAAGTCTTTCTATTTGAACCCAAAGCAAAAAAATAAAAGTTCATGTTTTACTCTGAGGATCCATAGCTATGTTATTCTGACACTGCTTAGAATTTCCTCAAAGGTCGTGTCGTTGTTCCTAGGCCCTGTGTACATGAAGGCGTAGCCATTGTTCCTGTCAAGTTTAATGTAGACGAATATGGTTGAACTTGTTGAATCAAGAGCCTTCACAACTGCAGCGTTACGGCCATCAACCTTCCTCACCTCTGCAGAGACCACACCTGACTCATCCTTCATCTGGTTCTTAACAGTCTCAGCATCCTTAAGGTAGTATCCAGCCCTTGCAGTGACCCTTGCAACAGCAAGTTCATAACTGTCATTACCAAGGTAAACGATTACATCCTTTGAAATCCCCGGCTCCCTTGCAAAGGCCCCCTGTGCCCTGGCAGAATCAAAGGTCTCCCATGTAGCAGGGTAGGTGAAGTTCAGGGTCCCGTCAGAGAAGCTCTTGGACTGGGGCTCCTCACTCACACATCCAGATACCGTTACCGCCGCGGCAACGAGAATTAGAAATAAAAACCTTTTCATTTGGCAACCTCCATTATTATTATGCCATGAATGTAATTTATAGTTTATCAGGGCATTCACTGATAATGAAAGATATAAATAGGGTGCCGCCAAAAGATTAGGAACTATATATAGGGCAAGACCCAAAGTATATCCACTCAGATAATGGACCCTTTAAGGTAATTGATTTTACAGGTTGATATCATGAAGGTTAAGGAATGGTGTATGTTCTGTGGGGAATGCGCCGGTGTATGTCCGCGCAACCTCATAGAGGTCCGGGAAACATCCATCAGGTTTTCAGAGGATATGTGTAAGGAATGCAATATCTGTATAGATGCCTGCCCTGTGAGGGCGCTTGAGAGGTGAATATCATGGTGACTGAAACAGATGTCCTTGTAATAGGCGCCGGCCCGGCCGGTTCAACAGCAGCAAAACATGCAGCCCTCGGGGGAGCTGAAGTCCTCCTTATAGATAAAAAATCAGAAATAGGAGCCCCAAAGAGGTGTGCTGAGGGAGTGTCAATCGGTGGTCTTGAATCCCTGGGTATAAAGCCAAGTCCCCGCTGGGTTACAAAGAAACTTGATGGTGTACGCCTCGTATCACCAAACGGTACCGATGTCTGGCTGACCTCCGATAAGGTTGAACTCCCTGAGGCCGGCTACATCCTCGAGAGGAAGGTCTTTGACAAGCACATGGCCATGGATGCTGCAAGGGCCGGTTCAAGGATAATGGTTAAGACCCTTGCAACGGGCATGGAGAAGACCGATGACGGCTACCTTGTCAGGGCAGAATCCATGGGCAGGGAATTCGATATAAAGGCCAGGATAGTCATCGCAGCTGATGGCCCCGAGTCAAGGGTTGCAAGGTGGGGGGGCCTCAGAACAGCCACCAGGCCCAAGGACATGGAATCAGCCGCCCAGTTCGAGATGGTGGGAGTTGAAATGGAGGACAACAACTGCATAGAGTTCTACTTCGGGAGCGTGGCACCGGGTGGTTATGCATGGATATTCCCCAAGGGTGATGACATAGCCAATGTGGGCCTCGGCGTACTCTCAACCGAAACAGATAAGAGCGCCTATGAACACCTGCTTGAATTTGTGGAGTCCTGCCCCGCTACAAAGAATGCGCAGCCAGTTGAACTCAACATAGGCGGTGACCCTGTTGGTGGAATGCCAAAGAAACTTGTTGCAGACAGCCTCATGGTCGTTGGTGATGCTGCAGGTCAGGTGAACCCCCTGACCGGTGGAGGTATAATAAGCGGCATGACCGGGGGTATGCTGGCCGGAAGGGTTGCTGCGGCTGCAGTTGCCGATGGAGATGTCAGTGAGAAGAGGCTCATGGAGTATGAAAGGGACTGCCGTGAGAGGATCGGTAAGGAGATAGACAGGTACCTCAAGGTCAAGGATTACATGCTCACACTCAGCGACAGCGAACTTGACTCCATTGCAGAGGCATTCCAGGATGTTGAGTTTGAGAAGGTGAGCACCACCGAGCTTGTGAAGAAACTCATAAAGGTCTCCCCAAAGGCCCTTATAAAGCTGGGTAAGCTCTTCTAATTTATTCCAGTTGTTCAACTCCTACTTTTTTATCATGTAAACAGGGACCCCTGACCCTTGATGCTAAGCACCCTTCATGTATAGAAGTATGATTATGCAGCCCAGATAGAAAATCATCAGCACCCTGTGGTAGATGAAGTCGGCTATCTCAACCATCCGCTCCCTCTCAGTGAAATTTGAAAGGTATAATGGTACCGTTGCAATGAAGGAGGGGAGTATAACTATCAGTATCTGGAGGATGCTGATGTACCCTTCAAGGTAGGCATAGCCGAGGATTATGCAGAAGATGATGGATACGGCCGTTGTCATCAGCCCCCTCTCCTTGTACATGAGGTATGTTCCCATCCCTGCAAGGTACATCATGAGATAAACCGGTGGTGGAACAACAAGTAAGCCTCCAAGGAGTACAGAGGCTGAAGCAAGTCTGAGGACCGTGTTTGTTGCCGTGCTTGCAAGGGGCGCCAGCATGGTATCCTTCAGCCTCAGGGGTGGGAGGGTGTATATGAACTGGTTAAGGACCATGAGGAGCATGATAAGGGAGAAAATGGGGTTGAGGATGTATGAAACCAAGAGGGAGGTTATGATGATAGCTCCTATGAAGACCAGAACCCTCCATGGTTCAACATGGTTCTCTATGAAGGGTCTGCTGCTCTTCATCCGGTCCTTCCTGTCGACCTCGATGTCTGTAAGGTCATTGAGTGAGTACAGCCCGCCCCAGAGGAGGGTTACATGGACGTTTTCATCCCCCTCCTCACAAATGGGACTTCCCGCCGATAAAGTTAAATAGTAAGATAGTATTTACAATTATTAGTATGGTGAAGTGGGGTCCTGTATTTGTAGGTTTCATACTTTCTATTGTCTTTCCAATCATCCTAAGGTCTTTCATGCCAGGGGGCGCTTCTGTCCTGGGATTGTTCCTAGCAGGTTTTGTAGTGGGTTTAATGGTGAAGGAGGGTGCCCTTGGAGGTTTCTGGAATGCTACGGTGGCTGGTGCGTTTGGTGGTATAATATTAACCATACTTTTAAGCATTTTCGGCGCTCTCATCGGCGGAATATTCGGTTTTTTCATAGGACTTTTCAGTGGTATCGCAGTGGTAATAGTCCTACTTTTAGTTTCGATGATATTCATGGGGATTGGGGGGGCTATAGGCGGTTTCCTGGCAGGGGACTAGGGATTCTGGCCCCAGCACACGATTTTGAGATGATCCCTCAAATGGTGGGTTTTTGGATAAAGGTTTGCGTGGTCAGTATGCTTGTTGGTGTTGTCTCTGATACTCATATACCTGATAGGGTGCCTGTCATCCCTGATAGGGTTTTTGAGGTTTTCAGTGGCGTGGATATGATACTCCATGCTGGGGATTTAACCTCATTGGACGTTAAGGAGGAATTCAATAGTTTAGCCCCTGTAAGGTGTGTTCAGGGTAACATGGACCGTTATTATGGTCTTGAACTTCCAAGGGATGAGATTTTAGAAATAAATGGTCTGGTTGTAGGTTTGAATCATGGTGAGGTTTATCCTCGTGGGGATACTCAGCAGCTTAAGTATATTGCCCTGGAGATGGGTGTTGATGTTCTTATTTCGGGGCATACTCACCAGCCGTTTATTAAGGAGGTTGATGGTATACTGCTCTTGAATCCTGGGAGTCCTACTGTGCCACGGTTGGCTTATCCTAGCGTCATGTTGGTTGAAATCTCTGATGGTAGGGTTGAAGCAGAGGTTGTGAGGGTGGGTTCACCGATTTGTAGAATAAGGTGATTGGCTTTGGGTAGAAGATGGTATCTTGAAAGGAGAAGAGATTATTATTATAAGAGTGCTAAGAAGGAGAAGTATAGGTCTAGGGCGTCGTATAAGCTTTTGCAACTTGATAATAGGTTTCATATTATAGGGGATGGTGATAAGGTTGTCGATCTTGGGGCTGCTCCTGGTGGCTGGTCACAGGTGGCCCTTGAGAGGGTGGGTGGTGATGGGCTTGTCATTGCCGTGGATATTAAGCCTATTAGGCCTTTCCCGGTGGATAATTTCCATACTATAAGGGGTGATTTTACAGATGTGAAGGTGCAGGAGAAGATAGGTGAGCTTCTAGGCGGGAAAGCTGATGTTATAATATCTGATGCTTCTCCTTCACTTTCGGGTATAAAGGATATTGACCAGTTAAGGTCATTGGAACTTGTTGAAAGTGTTATAAAGGTTGCTGGGAGATTCCTTAAGAAGGATGGTAATCTCCTTGTTAAGGTTTTCCAGGGGCCTGGTTTCAATGAATTGTTAAGGAAATTGAGGAGTTCCTTTAGGAAGGTTAAAAGCACGAAACCGGCTTCTTCTAGGAAAGGCAGCCCCGAGATGTATATTGTCTGTAAGGGATTCAAGGGTTAGGATTTTAGACTGGCCAGATTATCTCTGGCTTCTTTTAATTTTAACTTTGCTGTCTGTAATCTATTCTTGATCTCTGGTATTGGTTTGTTGGTGGAAAGGGCGCTTTGAACATCATCGAGGGCCGATTTAGCCTCCACGAGTTTTATCTCTGCGTTAATGTATTTTTCCATAAGGTCTTTGTTACCTGATTCATAGATTGTCTTTTTTGTTGAATCGTAGTCGATTTCCAGATCCTGGTATTCTTTTTGTAATTGGGCGTACTCATCATATAATGATCCTTTATCAACATTCGTGGATATTGTTGAGGATATTCTCTCAATTCCAATGTATGCTAGGACTATGACCGTTGCAATGATCATTAACACTCCAAAAACCGAGATGGTCATTGAAGTGAACTTGAACAATCTTAGCCTTGACCTTTTCATTGAATCACCTCCAGTGCATCCTTGTATCCACTGAAATTTTATGGTCTGTAAAGATTTTTATAAAACGATAATAATATATTTTTATGATGAAGGTAGTAGAGAAAACAAAAACACCCACTGTTAAATTTGAAGAATTCTTTTCCACGAAAGAATATAAGGATAGGATATTCGAGGTCCTGGAGAAATACCCCAATGTGAGATCCGTTGAAATAGACTATAGGGACCTGGAAATCTTCGACCCGGATCTTGCGGATCTTCTAATAGAGAAACCTGACACTATAATAAGAACGGCGCAGAGGGCCATCCAGAACATAAACCCTGTGGGAGTGGACGCGGATCTTAACATAAGATTCAAGAATATCACTAATATTATCCCATTGAGGGATTTGAGGAGTAAATTTATAGGTAAGCTAGTTGCAGTTGACGGTATAGTAAGGAAGGTTGATGAAATACGTCCGAGGATATTAAGGGCTGTTTTTGAATGTAGAAGCTGCGGACACCAACAGGAGGTGCCCCAATCCAGTAACATTTTAGCCGAACCTTCCTTCTGCCCGGAGTGTAGGGGCCGTTCATTCAGACTATTACAGGAGGATTCTCAATTCCTTGACACTCAAACTTTAAAGTTACAGGAGCCCCTGGAGAATCTTTCGGGTGGTGAACAACCCAGACAGATAACCATAGTCTTAGAGGATGACCTTGTGGATACCTTAACACCTGGGGATGTTGTGAGGGTCACGGGTATCCTCAGAACAATAAGGGATGATAGGGCGAAACGTTTCAAGAATTTCATATATGGAAATTATGCGGAATTTCTCGAACAAGAATTTGAAGAATTGCAGATAACAGCCGAGGACGAGAAAAAGATCAAGGAACTTGCAGTGGACCCTAACATTTATGAGAGGATAGTGAGATCCACGGTCCCATCAATCTATGGATACCGTGAAATCAAGGAGGCTATTGCCCTCCAATTGTTCGGGGGAACCGGGAAGGAATTGGATGATAAAACAAGATTACGTGGTGATATACACATTCTTATTGTTGGGGATCCTGGTATTGGAAAATCCCAGATGCTTAAATATGTTTCAAAGCTGGCCCCTAGGGGCATATATACCAGTGGTAAGGGCACCACTGGTGTTGGTTTGTGTGTGGCTCCTGAGAGTCTAATCTTTACAGAGGAAGGGGCATTGGAGATTGGAGATTTTGTTGACAAGAACCTCACTGAACCTATCAAATATAAGATGGGGGTTTATGTTTCAAAGCTTGAAAAACCTATTAGGGTTCAGACTATTAATCCAACAAGAGTATCTTCGAGGGTTTCTGATAAGGTTTGGAGGCTTAGGGCTCCGGAGAAACTGGTTAAAATAACAACAGAAACTGGGAAGGAGTTGACTCTAACACCAGAAACGAAGGTTTTAAGTTTTGAGGAGGGAGAATTAAGGTGGGGGGAAGCTAAGAGACTTGGAGAAGGCGACCATGTGGCGACAACAAGAAGATTAGAGTATGGGGGGCGAAGAGTTTTAACATTGGAACTTATCGAGGACTTGGATGATGTTGTAGTTTATGGGGTAGAATCTCTAATAGGGAAACTTTCCAAGGAGATTAAAATGGGGGAGGGTATTAGAGAATCCGCCGGGGAGCTTGGATTTAATGGAGACGATCATTATAGGAATACTATGAATTTGAAGATGCTTTTAAAGCTTGCTGAGAAAGCCAATTATAGTCTGGAAAGGTTACATGATGAAATTCAAGGATTTTCACAATCTCAGGAGCGTCCAATAAAGCTTCCTAAGTACTTAAATGAGAGGTTTTTGTACTTTGTAGGTTTGATAGTTGGGGATGGGGATATTAGAGTCACATCTGATGGGGTTTATTCTATAAGGTTCTCAAATACTAATAGAGAACTTAGAAGAAGGTTCAAATCTCTTGTCAAAGAGCTTTTCGGGATCGAGTCAAGGGAGAGTACACTAGGTATCAGTTTCAATTCGAAGATTATTGCACACATTTTGAGCAGACTTGGCATCCCAGAATCTGGAGGATTCGATATTAGTGAAGTTATATTTTCTCTTCCAAATAAAGAACTTGCAGCATTTATCAGGGGATTATTCGATTCCGGTGGGATCATAAGAGATGATGGCCCATCTTCCATCGAATTTTATACTAAAAGTGAAAAATTGGCCCGTAAACTCCAACTTGCACTTCTAAGATTTGGGATAATAGCCCATCTAAAGAGGAGGGAGGTTATAGGTGATTATCTTATCCGAATTTCCGGGGAGGGTATTGGAAAGTTCGCCAAGTTTATTGGATTTGAAGATCTGAGGAAAAAGAATAAACTCCGGGGATTACAAGGTGGGGAGAGTAATACGATCATGGATATAATCCCCGGGATTGGGGAAACCATAGAAGAGATAATAAGTTTTTATGGGGTAAGTGTTAAAGAAGCCCATGATTTTGGAAATCTAGTTGAAGAAGATGGTGCTATTTCAAGAAAATCACTCCAGAGGATTATCAGAAACTTAAAATCAAAAGCTTCGATTGAAAATGTTAAAATAGAGTTGCCTGATAAGCTCAAGTCAATGTTAGGGAAAAGCTCAGATAAGAGCATACCTTTCAATACTCTTGTTCAATTTACAAGAAGAATAAAAGATAAGAGGGTGCGCAAATCCTTTGTTCGAATCTTAAGGGAGTTGAAAGCTCGGGAGGAAATTATTAGAGAAAAGCTTCAATATTTAGAAAGCTTGGCTTATTCTGACATCCTATTTGAAAAGATAAAGAGGGTTGAGGTCATCGATTCACCGTATGATCATGTTTATGATCTAACGGTCAAAGAATCCCATAGTTTCATAGCAAATGGGATAGTGGTTCATAACACAGCCGCGGCGGTTCGGGACGAACTTGGGGGATGGTCCCTTGAAGCTGGTGCATTGGTCCTGGGAGATCGTGGAATTGTCTGTGTTGATGAATTGGATAAGATGCGTGAGGAGGATCGTTCCGCTATACACGAGGCACTTGAGCAGCAAACCATAAGTATAGCCAAGGCAGGTATCATGGCAACCCTAAATTCCCGTTGCGCAGTACTAGCAGCCGCCAACCCAAAATTCGGCCGATTCGACACTTACAAGTCCATAGCAGAGCAGATAGACCTCCCATCAACCATACTCTCAAGGTTCGATTTAATATTCGTCATAGAGGACAAACCACACGAAGAAAGAGACAGAGAACTTGCAAGGCACATCCTCAAAACCCACAAGGAGGATACATTACCCATAGAAATCGAACCAGAACTACTAAGAAAATATATAGCATATGCGAGAAAGAATATTCACCCCAAACTAACAGACGAGGCGATGAAAGTACTCGAAGAATTCTATGTTTCAATGAGGAGCAGCGCAACAGACGAAGACTCACCAGTACCAATAACAGCACGGCAACTAGAAGCCATAATAAGATTAGCAGAGGCAAGCGCCAGGGTAAAACTCAAAAATAAGGTCGAAGCAGAGGATGCTAAAAGGGCTATAAGACTGGCGAAATCATGCCTCAAACAGGTAGGCTACGACCCAGAAACAGGCAAAATCGACATTGATAAAGTAGAAGGCCGAACACCAAAATCGGAAAGAGACAAATTCAACATACTAATAGAATTAATAAAAGAACTTGAAGAAGAATATGGGGGAAAAGCACCCACTAACATCCTTAAATCAGAAATGTTAGACAGATATAATATAAGTGAAGAAAAGGTAGAAGAACTCTTAAGATTTTTACAAGAAAAGGGGGTAATATTCGAACCCCAGAGAGGCTATGTAAAGATAGTCTAAAAAAAGAGGAGGAGGTATGATAACTTTGCAAGATTATGAAAAATTACTAGATAGGGCCATAGAACAATTACCACCAGAGGTCCTAGAAACTAAACGTTTCACCACCCCCAAAGCTTACTCTGTCATCCAGGGTAACAGGACACTCATCCAAAACTTCAAGGATATAGCGGCCAAATTAAACAGGGACCCACAACACCTTCTAAGATACCTACTGAGGGAACTTGGAACAGCAGGAAACATCGAGGGTAAAAGGGCTATCCTCCAGGGGAAATTCACCCATTTCCTTATAAATGAGAGGATAGAAGATTATGTGAAAAAGTTCGTATTATGCCCAGAATGTAACCGTCCAGATACTCGCATAATAAAAGAAGGTCGCATATCCCTCCTAAAGTGTGAGGCCTGCGGTGCTAAGGCCCCTTTAAAGCCAGTCTAGGTTAGGAGTTTTATATGGGTGGGAATTTTTGCATAAACTGTGGGCGCTCCAACATCCAACTCTTCAAGGGATTATGCAGGGAATGTTTCCTCAAAGAGTATAAGCTTTTGGAGGTTCCTGAGAGGATAGAAGTTGAAGTCTGCGCGCACTGCAACGCACAACTAATCAATGGTAAATGGACTGGGAGGGGCGTCCCAGAGGATGAGATAATATACCGCGCCCTCGAAAACAATATTAGCAGGAGTGTGGAGGATACCATAGTAGATCTTGAAATAATCCAGAAAAGGGGGACCATAAGCTCCTGCCTAGTAAGGGGGGAGGCGAAGGTCCTGGGGGAGAGGATAACACAGGATTTCTATACGGAGGTAAGATTAAAAAAGAGGGTATGCCCATATTGTAGTAAATACAAATCAGGATATTATGAGGCGGTCATACAATTAAGAGCAGATGAGAGAAGCCTAGGATCAGGGGAGATAGAAAAGGCGGAACAGGTGATAAACAAGATCCTCCAGAGATTATGGGAAAAAGACAAACTAGCATACCTTGCAAGGACAACCCGGCAAAGAGAGGGTGTAGATTATTATATAGGATCATATAAGGCGGCTAAGCGGGTTGTAGCAGCCCTCCGAGAGGAATTCGGGGGGATTGTGAAGGAGTCTCCCAGGCTCATGGGGAGGGACAAATCCACCGGCAAAAACATCTACAGGATATGGATTTCATTCAAACTACCCAAATTCAAAAAAGGAGACTTCATATCCTACAAAGGCCACATTGGGGTTATAAAGGCCATGGACTCCCATGGTATACTATTCTATGATCTTGACAGGCGAGAAATGTCCACTACACTCTGGCGTGAATACCAGAATATAGAGAGAATAGCGACACCAGAGGATATAAAGGAGACAACCGTCACAGCAATATCTCCTGGTAGGATACAAATACTTGATCCTATAAGCTATGAGCCAATAGACCTCAAACTCAAACCTGGCATGGAAAATTTAAAGATTGGTGACCAGGTATCAGTAATCCAAATAGACAATAAAACCTACATCCTATGGTGATGGGAGTGAATATCGAAGAAAGGATAAAAATTGCGAAAAAGGGCACCATAGAAGTTATCACAGAAGAAGAACTCAGGGAAACACTCCAAAAAAAGAAGGAGCCAGTCGCATATATCGGCTATGAACCATCGGGGAAGATACACGTAGGCCATGCCATCACAGTGATGAAACTCCTAGACCTTCAAAGGATAGGATTCAAGGTAAAGGTGCTCCTGGCAGATTATCATGCTCACCTTAATGGTAAGGGGTCCATGGAGAAAATAGAAGAGATGGCAGAATACAATAAAAGATGTTTCAAGGCCCTGGGCCTATCAGATGATACGGAGTTCATATTAGGTTCAACTTTCCAGACTACTGGGGAGTACACCCATAAACTCTATGAGCTATCACTTATAACGACACTGGCAAGGGCTAAGAGGAGCATGGCGCAGATAACAAGGGAAGCTGAAAATCCTAAGGTCGCTGAGGTCATATACCCTCTGATGCAAGTTATTGACATGATATTCCTAGGAGTGGATCTTGCATTGGGTGGTATGGAGCAGAGGAAAATACATATGCTTGCAAGGGAGAACCTTCCAAGGCTTGGCTACAATGCACCGGTATGTATGCACACACCCTTACTCCATGGGACAGATGGTGGGGAGAAAATGTCATCTAGTAAGGGGAATTTCATAGCAATTGACGACCCCCCAGAGGTTATCAGGGAGAAGGTGGAAAAAAGTTATTGTCCAATGAAGGAGATAAAGGGCAACCCTATAATAGAGATGGCAGAGTACCTTATATTACCAAGATATGGTAAGATGCTGATAAAGAGGCCTGAGAAGTTTGGAGGGGACTTTGAACTTGACCGTGAAGGACTCATAAGGGAATACCTTAGCGGGAGATTACACCCACTTGACCTTAAAAATGCTGTTAGTGAATATTTGATAAAGATTTTTGAACCCGCCAGGGCATACCTTGAGTAGGTGTTATAATGTTATATAAGATGAGATTGCCACCTGGGATAACAACTAGCATGGTTATAAAGATTATGGAAAAGTATGATGTGGAGTTGGTCCAGACAGACCAGGGGCCGGTCCTGCAAGGGGAATTGGAGGAGCTTGAAAAGGTTAAGGATGAGATTGTAAAGTATCTTAACGAGCGCATAAAGGAATTAGAGGGAAGATGATTATTATCGGCAAATGCCAAGGTAGGGTGCTATTATCCTCCTTATATCCTCTTGTATGATGTTGATCCCCCTGTTAGCATCCACTACTGGGAACTTTTTTTCTTCCGCTATTCTGAGATATTTCCTCCTAACCCTTTCAAGGAATGATTTCTCCTCGAACCTTTCAAGGCCTTCAAATCTTTCCTGGGCATCCTCGGGGGTGATGTCAAGTATTATAACGATATCCGGTTTTATGGCGAATTTGTTTATTTCCCTGATCCAATCTTCTGGTTCCTGGTATGCTATGCTAGAGTAAAAGCATCTGTCGCTTATTATGATGGTTTTTTCATTTTTTGCCTTTTTGATTTTATCCTTTAGGAGGAGTCTGTCAGCTGCGAATAATAGGCCGAGTATCTTTTGCTGGTCATCGGTTGGGAGGCTTGGTTCATTTAATATTCTCCTTATGAGCCTCCCGATGGGTGACTGGGTAGGTTCTCTGATAAGCTCTGCCCTGTACCCGTTCTTATCAAACCAGTCTTTTAAGAGTTTGCATTGTGTTGTTTTACCGGCTCCGTCTATTCCTTCGATACAAATATACATTGAATCCAATATATAATGGTGGGATATAAATAATATGATAGGATAAAAGTTTGAGGTTTGGATCATGGCAAGGGTAATGATAGTGGAAGATGAGAACATAGTTGCTATGGATATAAGGCAGCGCCTGGAGATGTTAGGATATGAGGTTACCGCTACTGTAACTACAGGTGAGAAGGCTATTGAATTAGCCGATAAAACAAGACCAGATGTTGTGCTCATGGATATCGTCCTCAAGGGTGAAGTGGATGGTATAGAAGCGGCCGAGGAGATCAGGAGACGACTTGGAATCCCCATCATTTATATAACGGCTTATTCTGATAGCAAGACCCTTGAGAGGGCGAAGGTGACAGAACCATTCGGTTACATTATAAAACCCTTCGAGGATAGGGAACTTCAGAGTGTAATCGAGATAGCACTCTATAAGGATAAAATGGAGAAAAAATTGAGGGAGAGCGAGGAACTTTACCGTGCGATTATAAGATCATTAAATGATGTCCTATTCACTCTAGATGCTGATGAAAAATACACTATGGTATCGGGTCAAATACAAGATTATGGTTTGGCTGAGGAGGAGATGGTGGGGAAAACCCCCAGGGAAGTTTTCGGAGCTGCTGGTGAAATACACCATGAACAAAACCGGATGGTATTAGAGGGCGAATCAAGGATATACAATTGGGAATGGGAAAAGGATGGTGAAAGATTATATTTTATGGTGTCGCTTTCACCCTTGAGAGATTCTAATGGTGAAATTATTGGGATAACCGGGATACTCAGGGACATCACTTCACTTAAAGAATATGAACTGGCCCTTGAAAGGGAGAACAGGATAAACAGGGCATTAGCAAATCTTGCCAAGAAGCTTCTGGAACCCATATCACTCGAGAAGATATCTGATAATGTTATAGAATATGCTAGGAAACTTACAGACAGCCAATTTTGTATCATAGGAGCCGTTGAAAGTGGGAGGTTAAAGGAGTGTATCATACCAGAGGATACATTAGAGGAATGCCAACTGGAGGAAGAAGCCAAAATGGGAAGCTTATGTGATCGTATCATGGAAAACAGGAAACCGATATTATCCAATAACCCCCAGGAGGATAATATTAGCCTGCCTGAGGGTCATGTGAAAATTGAAAACCTCCTCATAGTCCCGGCCCTATTACAGGAGGAGCTTGTGGGTATAATAGCCCTTGCAAACAAGGATGGTGA
>Ga0209508_1000151_pt1 | contig 81031 bp, 73 predicted proteins | sample AD_UKC129_MetaG_FD_184427 | JGI IMG/M metagenome (GOLD analysis project Ga0209508, IMG submission 184427) | Active sludge microbial communities of municipal wastewater-treating anaerobic digesters from Canada - AD_UKC129_MetaG (SPAdes) (version 2) | ecosystem: Engineered > Bioreactor > Anaerobic...
GGATAGTAATTTTCGGATGGATGATGAAACAAAACCGTTGAACGGTGATTTTTCAAGTCATACCGCATCACATTACTCTGAGATGGGCCTCCGTAAGGTAATGTACTGAAATACAGGTAATTGCTGCTGGCATCCCAATCTGGAATAAATCCTCCGGAATCCGGTCGATTGAAAAAGTATCTTGGAAATACCTCTTCGTGAACCAATTCCAAATTGGGTTTATCTTGAGAACAATCCAGCACATACAACGAATAGAACCCGCTTGGTTCATTCCACGATTTAGCGAAAAAAGCCAGTTTTAGAGAGTCCGGTGACCATAGGGGGGCTTCCGGCAACAACGTCATCGAACGGGGCAAAACCCACCGTTCCTCTTTTCCTTCCCGGATGACCAACTCAAAACGGCCCAATGAAACTCTCTTAACCGTCGCACTGCGGACTTGATCACCGCTGGGGACGGTTATCTTGGAAACATACCCGGAATCTTCCGACCATGATCCGGGGGGAATCCGACGCACATTGCCATCGGTAAAGTCAAGCACATAATAATTGGTCTGAAGAGGCGAAACACCGACCACCAAAGCCTGGTCAAGCTCATCAGGCATAAACGACAAGTAAATGGCCGGCTCCTCAAAAACAGCCCAGCGCTTTTTCTGCTTGTTTTTCCAATCATATTCATACACCTGATTCCCGGCAGTAAAAAGCAGATGGCCTTTCTCAAGGTATACTTTGAGTTCCTTAGCAGAATGAATTTCGTAAAGATGACTCCCGTCAGCATCGGATATGTATAAACTTTTCCCTCTGTCCGTACTTTGAATAAAAAGGATTTTCGTCCCGTAGGATTTTGCCAAACTCCCGGGCACACAGATCATGAGGGCAATCCCCAACCAAAGCAAAAGCCGGACTATCCGTTTTCTCATCATTCCACCCCATTTCCTTATAACCATCCATTCGCGATAACCTCCGGTTCTCCTCTTCCCAGAGATACCGTAGAAGATAAAAAAAACTGGAAACCCAGTTTTTTGTACAAACTTTAAATGATCTATTTCTTATGGGCAATGACGATCCGATCGATCCCACTGAGATCCGCTCGGCCCTCCCATTCAAAACCATGCTCTTCACAGATCCGGCCCACCATAGCCTGCTGCCCAAAACCATGTTCCAAAGCAAGCATACCGCCGGGTTTAAGGCAGAGAGCGGCTTGGGGAATCAACCGTCGATAGATCTCCATCCCATCAACGCCTCCATCCAAAGCCAGCATCGGTTCTTTTCGCACTTCCGGTTGTAGGGTGGCAATATCTTCCCGGGGAATATATGGCGGATTGGAGACGATGACATCAACAGCAACTCCCTCAGCTAACATTCCCGTCAACAAATCGCTTTGGCGAAAACAAATCCTGTCCGCTACTCCCAGCCGATCGGCATTTCGTTTAGCTACCGCTAATGCATCCTCAGAAATATCCAGGGCTGTCCAGGTACTCCCGGGAAGCAGTTTAGCTAAGGAAACGGCGATCACACCGCTTCCGGTACCCACATCGACTCCCACCGGTTGTTCGAAGGATTGGAACCGGTCCACCACCGCTTCCACCAGTAATTCCGTTTCAGGCCGTGGAATCAATACTGCCGGAGTTACCTCAAAATCCCAACTTAAAAAAGCTTTCTTTCCGGAAAGATAGGCCAAGGGGGTTCCCTGCACTCTGCGGAGAATAATTTCCCGGTAAGCCTGAATTTCTGCAGGCTCCAAAGGCCGATCCCAATCGGAATACAACTTTACCCGCGGCAGGTCGAGAACAGCCATCAGCATCAGATCAGCTTCCAATCTAGGATTAGGAATGCCTTTCCCAGCCAAATACGGCACTGTTTTTTGAATAATCGTCCCAATGGTCCACTTAACGGTCGACATTTTTCAACCGCTCCGCTTGATCCGTGGTGATTAACGGTTCAATCACCTCATCCAGATTCCCGTCAATAATCGAGTCCAGATGATATAACGTGAGATTTATCCGATGATCCGTCAACCGATTTTGGGGGAAATTATAGGTACGGATCCGTTCACTCCGGTCTCCCGACCCTACCATGCTTTTTCTGGCCTGAGCCTGCTCTTCCATTTGTTCCCTTTGCAATTTATCAAGTAACCGGGCACGCAATACCTTCATCGCTTTCTCTCTGTTCTTCAATTGGGATTTCTCATCCTGACAGGTGACCACCAAACCGGTAGGCAGGTGGGTAATCCGCACTGCCGAATCTGTCGTATTGACGCTTTGTCCGCCATGGCCCGTAGAACGGTATACATCCACCCGAATATCATTGGGATTGATCTCCACATCCACTTCTTCCGCTTCGACCAAGATAGCCACCGTTGCTGCAGACGTGTGGATCCGTCCTCCGGCTTCCGTCTCCGGAACCCGCTGTACCCGGTGGACACCGCTTTCAAACTTCAAACGACTGTAAACTCCATTTCCCTCTATTGTGAAGATGATTTCTTTAAATCCGCCCAAATCCGATTCACTGGCACTTAACAGCTCCACTTTCCATCCTTTACTCTCGGCATAACGGGTATACATCCGGAACAGATCGCCTGCAAAAAGTGCCGCTTCTTCGCCTCCGGTTCCAGCCCGAATCTCCACAACCACGTTTTTTTCATCGTTGGGATCTTTGGGTAATAAAAGTATCTTCAATCGTTCCGCCAAACGCTTTTCTTCATCTTCCAACATCTCGATTTCTTCCCGGAGCATGGTGGCAGCATCTCCCGACTCTTCCCGCAACATCTCCTTGGCTGTTGCCAGATCATCCAGCACCCGTTGATACTGTTGGTAGGTCTCCACCAATTCATATAATGAAGCATGAGCTTTGGCCAACCGTTGATAGGTAGCTTGGTCGGCAATAATGGCGGGATCACTCAATTGTGCGCTCAATTCATGATATTTTTCTTCTACCGATGCCAATTTATCCAGCATACTACTCCCTCTGCAACACAACTTCTATCTATATTATTCGGATTATTCGGCGCTCACAGCGCTCACTTCAACGGCTTCCGCCGCATAGATTTTACCGCCAACGATGACCGGCGCCTCTTCTTTCAACACCGCGATCAAAGAATGAATCGCCACTTCCAACTGTTGATCATCAGGTTCCCGAGTGGTCACCTTTTGCAGCCACATCCCAGGCAAACTCAACCAGCGCCAGAGGAAAAAGTCCTGATGTTTTCCTGTAAATTTAATAATCTCATAGGAAATTCCGGCTACCACCGGTAACAGTAATATCCGGCTCGTCAACCGCATCCAGATGGTTTCATACTTCAAAAAAGAAAAGAGCACCGCACTGACGATCACCACAAACAACAGAAAACTGGTCCCGCACCGCGGATGGAATGTCGTAAATCGGCGGGCATTTTCTACCGTCAACTCCTGTTTGGCCTCAAAGGTATTGATCACCTTATGCTCGGCTCCATGATACATAAAAACTCTTTGAATATCTTTCATAAAAGAAATGGAATATACATACAGAAACAGAATCAGCATCCGCAAAATGCTTTCGACGATATTTCCCCAGACAAATCCGGGTAAATACTTATTCATCAACATCCGCCCAAAAAGCGGCAGCACCACGAAGAGCAGCACGGTCATAGCCAATGCAAAGGCGATCATTAATCCGGTTTCCCACGGAGTCAACTTGGATTCTTCTTCGCTTTCCAAGAATTGGTCCGCTGAAAACAGCAAGGCTTTCATTCCGATGACAAAAGATTCACCGAGAGCAATAACTCCCCGTACAAACGGCCATTTCAAAAACTTATATTTTTGTGCGACGGAACTTATACGATCTTTTTTAATCACGATCTCACCTTTGGTATTGCGTACTGCGACCGCCAAATAGTCCCGACCCCGCATCATCACACCTTCGATCACTGCCTGGCCGCCATATTGAAATTCAGGCTGTTTCATCATTCACCTCGTTATAAATATCGATAATTATACCGGAGACATTTCATCCGGTATAATAAATCAAACGAAGGTTTTTCAAATTAATTCCCGAATATTTCAGATTATATATAGCAAAAACGAGGATAAAATCCTCGCTTGCTGTTCACCTGGTAATTGCTTATTTTCCGCCAAGGCGTTTCTTAAATTTGTCAACTTGTCCGCCGCTATCCACAATCCGTTGTTTCCCGGTAAAGAACGGATGACATTTCGAGCAAATCTCAACCCGAATCTCTTTACGGGTGGACCCGGATTCAAACGTTTCTCCACAAGCACAAGTTACTTGAACTTTGTTATATTGCGGATGAATTCCCTCTTTCATAGTTTTCACCTCACAAACCTTCTCTACATACTTTTTAAGTATAGCACAAACATGGAACCCATGCAATAAATTCTCATTCCGTTTTTTGGCGGGCAATCGTATAATTGCCAACCAACACATCAGGGAAATTTTCTCTAAATGCGTCCAGCCACTGGGAAACCGAAGGCATTTCATCATCAATCATTCGTTCTGCCATTTTTTCCGGATCAAGATTTAAATTCCGGAGTTGAACCTGTTTTACTCCGGTAGTACTCACCAGTTCATATAATGCCTCCGTCTCCGCCGGTTGATTAGTAAACCCGGGGAAAAATAGGAGATTTAATGCTGTCATCACTCCATGTTCAGCAGCATAGGTCAAGGAGTGCCGTACTGTCTCCAAAGAATAGCCCCGGGGCCGATGATACCACTGATAATGTTCAGGAACAGCCGAAAATAAACTAACCCGGATGCTGTCTAGACCGGCATCAACCAGATCCCGAATAGCTTCAAAACACCCGGCATTGGTATTGATATTGATAGTGCCTTTCCCCGTGCGGCGGCGTACTGTCCGAACCGATTCTACCAGCAATTCCCGCTGCAAGGAGGGTTCTCCCTCACATCCTTGGCCAAAACTGACGATCCCTTCCACAGCATGTTCTAAATGTTGAACCATCAACTCCGTCACTTCAATGACTGTCGGAACAAACTCGATCCGGCTTTGTGGCGAGGGACAACACTCAGCCGCTTGCCACGAGATACACCCCAGACAATCGGCATTACAAACCGGAGAAGTGGGGATCCCTGCTTCCCAGCGGCCGTAAAAAATATTCTGTGCTGTCAGACAATGATATTCTAGCGCACATTTGGCCAGTTGATTCAAGATACGGTTTCCCGGAAATTGAGATTGCTTCTCTTGAATCAAACGGGGTAAATCGGATGTATTATAATATACCGGATTCCATTTCAACTCTTCATCGGTTTTAATGGCAGCTACCTTCAGTTTGCCGTTCACCGCGCCAACGGCTGTATACCCAAACAACGGCAGTTCCTGAAAACAGTCTACCTCATATGCTGGTATCAGAGCCCGGGTGAAACCCATCGGCAATATAGCCGCAGCTGCAGTCATCCCCTCAATCACGTTGATTTCTTCCGCTGCTTCATCATACCCCAGGGGCAGACGGCCCGGCAAAGCCAGAATATCAGCCCCTGTCGGCAGATCAATCCAGGATGCATCCGCAATTTCCGCTTGAATTCCATTTAAACCGACTGCCGTAAAATCGGCATCTTCAACTAATTTACCATTGTTATCGATATAAACCAGATTCACTTTGCTATCCATGATTGCTCCATGTATGTATAGAATGAAAAGGTACATAGTTCACGGTACATAGTTCACAGTCGAAATTATCAGTCAAGATGTTCATTAACTGTCCACTGTCAACTGGTTAACTGGTTAACTGTTCTCTACAGCACCTCAAAAAACCAACTTTTCAAATATTCCGTCTCCGGTACGCCGACCAGTATCGGATGATCCAAGCCCTGAGTTCTCCGTTCCAACAAACGGATCTGACGTTTGGCATCAACGGCAGCACTGTTGATGATCTCCCAGAACAATTCGTTGTTCATATGGTGGGAACAGGAACAGGTCACCAATATTCCGCCGGTAGGAAGCATCTTCAATGCCCGAAGATTAATCTCTTTATAGCCCCTAACTGCCCGATCCACCGTTTGCTTACTTTTAGTAAACGCCGGCGGTTCGAGGATAATCAAGTCAAAATCGGATTGATGAACCGATTCATCTCTTAAAAAATCAAAAACATTAGCCGTCTTAAACCGGCAAATATCTCCCAATCCGTTCAAATTCGCATTTTCCGTCGCAAGTTTCACTGCATCCTCGGAAATATCCACACCCAATACAGATTGGGCTCCGTAAGCCGCCGCATGGAGGGCAAAACTGCCCACATGGCAAAAGCAGTCCAACACCTTACGCCCGGATACATAGGCCTGTAAAGCTGCCCGGTTTGCCGATTGATCCAGAAAATAGCCGGTCTTCTGCCCCTCAAGCAAATCCACCCGAAACTTCAACCCATTGTCACGAATCTCGATCGGCCCCGACGGCACCTTCCCGTAGATGCACCCGGTGCGTTCCGGCAATTCTTCCAAGCGGCGGGCAGACGTATCACTCCGTTCAATGATGGCTTTCGGTTGGCAAAGTTCAGCGAGAAGCTGAATAATGGTTTCACGGTGAACATCCATTCCTTTCGTTAAGAACTGCACCACCAGATAATCTTCAAAGCGGTCCACGATCAAACCGGGCAGCCGATCTCCCTCACCATAAATCAACCGGTAACTGGTAGCTTCTGGCCGCACCCGTTTTCGGTAAGCTAGCGCATGTTCCAACCGTTTTCGAAAGAAATCACGGTCAATCGGCTCCCTCTCTTTGCTCAAGAGCCGCACGGCAATCTGTGACGCTTGATTGTAATATCCCATTCCCAAAAACCGGCCTCGGTTGTCCAGGACTTCCACCACATCACCGGGCTTGACCCCAATGTCAATGATTCCGATTTCGCCCTGATAAACCCAGAGATGTCCCATACGTACCCGTTTATCCTTACCCGGTTTTAAAATCACTCGATTCATTAAATAACCTCCATGATGCTTGACTTCAATAATTAGACAAGAGGCATGCGGCTTGAAATATGAATATAGTTGACAGTTTACAGTTCTTTGCTCGGCTTTGCAGCACACAGTTCACAGTACACAGTAAAGGATACAATGTCCAACTTGCATTAATCGTGCCTCGCGCCTTTTTGCTCTTGCCTTTTTGATTATTTCTTACCCAAAATCCCTTTTGCCGCAATCATTCCGGATATGGAAGCTTGCATCAATCCCCGAGTTACCCCGGCACCGTCACCGACTGCATATAGATTGGAAATTTCGGTTTCCAGATGAGCGTTTAGTTTTAACCGTGATGAGTAAAACTTCACTTCCACCCCATATAATAAGGTATTTCGCGAATTCACTCCCGGGGCAATCTGATCCAAGGCTTTCAACATCTCCATCAATGCCAACAGATGTCGATAAGGTAATACTAAACTCAGATCACCCGGCGTTGCCTCTTCAAGGGTGGGACGAACTAACCCTTTGGCGATTCTCTCTTTGGTGGAGCGACGGCCACTTTGCAGATCGCCCAGTCGCTGCACGATAACACCGCTCCCCAGTAAATTGGCAAGCCCGGCAATATAACGGCCATAAGCAATCGGCTCATGAAAGGGCTGGGTAAAGGTTTTACTAACTAACAATGCAAAATTGGTATTGGGTGTCTTCCGTTCTGCATGGCTATGGCCGTTCACCGTAATCAAACCGTCGTTATTCTCCATCACCACTTCACCGTAGGGACACATGCAAAAAGTACGGACCCGATCTTCAAATGTCCGGGAATAATAAACAAATTTAGCCTCAAAAACAGTAGAAGTCAACTCTTCCATCACTTCGGCAGGAAGTTCTACCCGAACCCCGATATCCACCGGATTGACCGTAGAATGGAGCTTTAGCCGCTTACCCTCCTTCACCAGCCAATCCGAACCTTCACGGCCAGGACCGGCAATGATGTAATTCCCACGAATCTCTCATCCGTCCTTCGTACGAACTCCGGCTGCCCGTCCAGATTCGACTATGATTTCATCCACTTCAACCTCGGTTTCAATCACAACGCCCCGTTCAATCAAGGCATCCTGCATCGCCTGAAGCACTTCCTGAGAGCGTCCCGTCCCTAAATGGCGGATCCGTGAAGGGATTAAACGCAAATCCGCTAAAACCGCCTGTTTTTCTATTCTGGCAATGGCCTCATCATCGGTCCCAAAAACTTCGGCCGGAGCCCCATACCGTAAGTAAATGTCATCGACCATCCGGACATATTGATGAAGTTTTGCTTTGGGCACGTATTCATCCAAAAAGCCCCCGACTTCCGTCGACAAGGTTAACTTGCCATCGCTGAATGCTCCGGCTCCACCCCAGCCGCATACGATCCCACAAGGGGAACACCCGACACAGTCAACGCCTTTTTCTTTGGAAACACAACGGCGTTCCGCAAGGTTTCGCCCTTTTTCCAGGATAATTACCTTCAGCGAAGGATCCTGGGATAATTCCAGCGCAGCGAAGATTCCGGCCGGCCCGCCGCCAATAATGATGACATGATATTTTTCAACCATGATACCCTCCTACAAACCGCAGAATTAAATCTCAGTTTTATTAGGATGAATGAAAGGTCTGAAAAATATGATCCCATCAACCAAGTATTCCACAATGGTTAAAATTCTCCTTTAAGACCGTAACGTGCTTACAATACCTGTTGCATTCCTTTTATCAAGGCATCGGTTTTCACCATGGCTAATGGCCATAGGTAGGAAATGCCCTTTTGGTGCGATAACGGATGACGTTCTTGAAAAATAACCGTGATACCTTTGCCAGGCTGGTCCCAAATATATAATGGTTGCTCCTCATGAAGTCGCGCCCCGCGGCCGGAATTTCCTCCAAGCATCAGTTGGGGTTCCTGCCCTTTGATTTTACTCCAAAATACAACCAAATGCCCAGCTGATGTATTGACGGAGCCCCGTATATATCGAAACTCCTCTTCAACCTGAACTTTTGACCAGCGTATCGTTGCAGCTTTATGATAACCCTTCGGTAACTCCGGAACAGCTGGTTTCGGCAATACGCGGAATAACTGGTCCGAAGGAACCGCAACCACCGGTTGCAGCCGGGCAGGTTGTTTAGAGCCGAACAAAGGCAGCTTCAGCTGGAAAATGACACTCTTCTGCCCATCCACTGCCACGAAAAGCCTTTGCTGAACAGGCGGTACCTCAGCGCCTCCCAGAGCTTGAACGGTAACCAGTGATCCCCGGCCATCCCTGTCAATACATGCTAAAAATCGAAACTTACCAAACTCGGCTTCCGCCCATCCCGGATAATAAGTAACTCCCTTTTCCCGATAGGGAGTTTCCCATGTTACCGAAGTTATATCGAACATCCCGAACATCTGGCCTGACAGTTTAGCCAGGCATTGACTATCCATGACCAGCCAGAACAATGATAGTAAACCATAGAAAATCAACATTCTTTTTCTGTTCATCCGGCTCAACCCCTTTTATTAAAAATAAGACGCAAGGAGATAAGCCAAATGTTCCCTCCTTACGCCTGATTCGTCATCGCTTATCCCGATTTACCGTTTCAACGCAAAACCAACACCATGAATCCATTTATCCCACGAGAGTTTTACGGTTTCCACGTTGGGTTTTAAACTGAAAAACTCAATCTCATACGGATATAGCCGACTTTGCTCTGTTACGCCACTGTCGAGATTTGGATCGACAGAAATTAGTCCGCCCCGCCTCTTCGGCTGGATAGCCTGCAAATCCAATGATTTAAATTGATACTTGGCTTTGGATGAATCACCGGTCCCCGACATCACCAGCGCCCGGGCGAAATTAGCAAAGGTGATATTAAAATTTTCCCTGGTGGCTGCTTCCACGGCGGCAATACCCACTTTATTGGTAGCACACAGAGCTTTAGTAATATTAGAGCCATAACAATCGATAAGGTACCGCATAAAAATCGCACCGTAACCATAATTGTCACCTGTCCAATGGGTCAGGGACAACCCGTAATAATCTCTACTGAGAAATCCTCTGATCCAACTTTCATGATTATTCAAATAGCCGCTATAATATTCAGCAGCCTGGGAAAGGGCTTCGTTGAGCCAGGTATATGTGCTCAAAGTACCCCGATTATAATGCTCATCAAAATAAACCATATGCTGAAATTCATGAGCCATGGTCGCTTTAATGAGGTCGCCCTGAAACTTCGAGGTGGTTGTGATATAAATGATATCCCCTTCATTGGATTTCTCAAAAGTTTCCTTGGAAAATTTATCTACTGCATAAAAATACCCCAACAGACTGCCTCTTAGTTCCTGGGAAAAGACGATGATGATTTTGCCGTTACCGTCCACGTCATTTTCCGTGCCAAATTTACTATGGATCATATTATAAATCACATCAAAAGCATCTCCATACCCTTCCATCCAACTTTCCATCTCGGCCACATCCCGTCGATCCACAAAAAAGTAAGCACGTTTCGATATATGCTGACAAATTAAGTTAACCTTCTTATCATTAACATAGACATCATTCCATTCCGTCCCCACCTTAATTCCTGACGGCGCGGACTTCTGGTATGATTCGCTTTTGGATAATTGCTTTAGACCCCGGCTAAGTATTTCACTTTCTTGATTACGAAGTAAACGATCTTTTTCCGACTGCGCCGAAGATACTGCTGTGCGTGAAGCCAACCGGCTTTCCCGAAGAATGGAGGATCCGACATTCCCGGAAGCCGCTGTAGTCAATTGATAACTATAAGTTGATACTCCATTAATGTTATTGGCCTCAGGCTTTTCACCCATCGGGATACAGGCAATCAACGTATGAATCTTTTTGCCCCCAAAAGAAGTCAGCTTCGCCTCCTCGCCATTGCTTAAAACGAACAGCGACGGATCATCCGAACCCGGAAGCTCTGTAGGATGATTATTCCCTCCTCCGGTGCTACTACTGCCACCACCGCAACCCGCAATTATAATACAAATACATAATAATAAAATCCAAATACTATATTTTCTCATTAAAACTACCCCTCCGGAAAATTTTTTCTAAATCATTCTCTAAAACAATTTACTTTCCTATGAAAATTTTGTAAATTTTTGATCTCCGAAGTTTTATCATCTTCCCATTCTTTTGGTTTGAAGTAATTTTTGATATACTTTACGTATGAATACACAACCATATCTTACAGTGAAACAATCTACTACCGCCGAACTGGTCATCGAACGTTCCCGGTTTATCGGTCATTGCTGTGAAGTGGAAACGGAAGAAGCAGCCAAGGCATTTATCGCGCACATCCGATTGGAACATTCCCGGGCGAATCATAACTGCTTTGCATACCGCATCGGAAACACGGAACATCCTCTCGAGTATTTCAACGATCACGGTGAACCCAGTGGTACGGCAGGCAAACCCATCTTAGGCGCAATCCAGCGCCTGAACCTGGTGAATACAGTGGTCGTAGTCACCCGCTATTTTGGCGGGAAGAAACTGGGGGTCCGAGGGTTAATCGACGCTTACGGGCAAGCAGCAACATTGGTACTGGAGACTGCCGGAATCATCCAACGGGTACCTCAGTTCGAAGTCACACTGGTTTATGAATACTCCCAACATGCCCTAATCCTCCACCGGCTGCAACAAGTAGAGGCAACCGTCACCGACACTCAGTTTACCGAAAATGTCGCCCTCCGGTTAGCCGTACCGGAAAGCCAACGGGAAGCCTTCAAACGTCTGGTCGGCGAACTCTCCGTCATCCGCATGGATTGGAATGACCATTGAATTTTGCCAATTTAAGTTATCTCTAAAAAACCCTTGCATAATCCGATTTCATATGATACAATTCTTTTTGCACGTGAGATTTCCGCAAATTAAATTCATGCCGAAGTGGCGGAATTGGCAGACGCAGTGGACTCAAAATCCACCGCCGTTAAAAGCGTGTCGGTTCGAATCCGACCTTCGGCACCAGCTATTAACGCAAATCCGAATAAAAGGATTTGCTTTTTTGTTTGTTTTTGACACTGGATTGATATCAGTTAGAATTAATTCACGATGATTTAAAACCCATACCCACAGTTTAGCCGTGGGTATGGGTTTTATTCTGCCGCTTTAAAATTATAAATGGGCTTTATAACCTTTACGACATCCACCGTATCCTTAATATTGGCCATAATCTCCTCCATCGGCTTATATGCCATCGGTGCTTCATCGATGGTCGATCGATTGACCGTGGTTGAAAAAATCCCTTCCATGGACTTTATAAAATCATCCAGCTTCAGCATTTCTTTGGCTTTACTGCGACTCATCAACCTTCCCGCCCCGTGTGGCGCACTATAATTCCAGTCAGGATTCCCTTTGCCGACACAAATTAAGCTGCCGTCGCGCATATTGATGGGAATCAACAATTTTTCGCCGTGCAACGCCCGGACCGCTCCTTTGCGTAAAATATTCATTTCAGTATCGATATAATTGTGGATGGTGGTAAACTGTTCCTCAATTTCCCGTTCCAAGCCCATATACCTTAAAATTTCAGATATTATGGCCTTGCGGTTCAAGTCAGCATAGCGCTGAATGATCCGCATATCATGCAAATAATGATCAAAGCTTTCGCCGCTCACATAAGCCAAAGCCTTGGTAATCTGCGTGCGTTTCTTTTCTTTTAACTCCTTGTACGCTAAATTTTGATAATATTCCGCTGCCTGTTTCCCCAGATTTCTGCTGCCCGAATGGACGACAAGATACAATTTGCCGTCTTCGTCTCGGTCCACTTCTATGAAGTGGTTACCCCCGCCCAACGTGCCAATGCTCAATACCGCTCGGTCCTGATTGATATGGCGAAGGCACTTTAATTCGTCTAAATGGATTTCTTTAACATACTTATGGGGCGTTTTCCGAATATCGAATCCGGCCGGAATATAGGCATGAATCACCCGATCCAACTTTTCCAAATCGATGTTATCCACTTTCAGTTTCACTGTTTCCATGCCGCAGCCGATATCCACTCCGACCAGGTTCGGGACGATTTTGTCCGTAATTGTCATCGTTGTCCCGATAGTGCACCCCGCCCCCGAATGAGCATCCGGCATGATGCGGATTTGACTGCCCTCCGTAAATGCCTCATTGCATAACTGGATAATCTGACGGGTCGCTTCCGGTTCGATATTTTCAGTGTAAACAATGGCGGTATTGTATTTCCCCTGTAAAATCAAATGTCCCACCGACGATACCATCCTTTGATCGTGTAATTAATTGATTATTTCATTGTACCATGAATTCTCGCTGACGGACGATACATCGCTTCTGCAACAGTTAACTTCACTTATAAATCGAAAACCCGGCTGAGCCGGGTTTCCCTTTCCGTATGATCTGCGAATTATACGGTAAATTCGGCAATGGATTGTTTCAACGCATTGGCAATTTCATTCAGGTTTTCGGCCAAAGCGGTCACCTGCTGGACGGAGGCACTTTGCTCCTCCGCAGTGGCCGACACCTCTTCGGTGCTGGCCATACTCTCCTCGGAAATGGCAGCAATAGTGCTGATGGCAGAAATCACATTTTCATTGCTGGCTGCCATCTGCCGAGCCGAATGAGCCACTGTTTCAATCTGAGACAATGTATCAATTAACGTTTTGAAAATATGCTCAAAAGTAATATTGGCCTCATTTACCAAGTTCTTTCCTTCTTCCGCACGCTCAATCCCTTTTTGAATGGCCCTCACCGCTCCAGCGGTACGTTTCCGCATCTTGTCGATAAGTCCGGCGATAAGTTGAGCAGCCTGTTTGGACTGTTCAGCCAGTTTACCGGTTTCTTTGGCAACAACGCCGAAGCCTTTACCGTGTTCGCCAGCACGGGCTGCCTCAATGGAAGCATTTAAAGCAAGTAAAGTGGTCTGCTCCGCAATCCCTTCGATGACCGTTGTAATTTTACCGATCTCATCCGATGTATTGTTGAGTTCATGAATGACGCCAGCCACTTCCTGTGTGGTCTCAAACAGCTCATTGATATGTACCGCCATCGAATCAGTCGCTTTTTGCCCGGCTTTGGCCGACTCAGCCACCCGCTCCGATGATGTGGCGATCATTTCGGTATCCGTAGAAACCTTACGGACTAATCCGGCCAGAAGGTTGATAGTTTCGACCGCCTGATTGATCTGTTCTGTCTGTTCGGATGATGCTTTCGCCAGCTCTTCCATTGCCTTGGCTACCTGGTTGGCCGATTGACCGGTATCGGCAGAAGCTTCTTTCTATTCACGGCTGGCAATAGCTAATGTTTCAGCCTTTTCATTAATTCCGATAATCAAAGATTTCAATCCTTCAATAGCCTGGTTCATACCACGTACCATGTTTTGGACTTCACTGCCTCCACGTTCAATGACGATATTTTTAGTCAAATCCCCGGTCGCCAACGCTTCAGTGGCCTGAACCACAACTTGCAGCGGATTGGAAATGGAGGTTGCGACCATTAAACCAACAATAACAGCCAAAGTCAACCCTATAAGCACCAAAATGGCCGTGCACAGCTTTGACCAACCGGAATACCGTTTACTATTATCGATAGTATCCAATGCATTTCGACTAATGGAAGATTCGAGCAAATCCAAAATCATACTGATATTAGCAATATGACCGCTTAAAGCCTCATAGCCCCTTTCGCTGACAGGCCTGCGAAACAAATCCGTGATTTTTTCATTAATTTCCAACATTTGTGCAACTTGGGCTTTATCCACAGATTCCAGTCTTTCAATCCTTCGATTTACATCAGCGGCAATGGACGATGAAGTCAAAAATGTTTCTCTACCGGTAAGCACCTGAAGATAATTATTCCGGAGACTCTCGAGTTCGAACTTTATCTTTCCAAGATCGCCCAGTTTTCCGGCATTCTGTTGAAAGACCGTCATCGTATTTTTTTGCATGGTATCGATAACGCGGAAAGCCATCAACGCTTGGATAAAGATGACAAACAGCATAATACCGATGACCAGTAAAATTTGGGGAAATACCTTCATCCTGGTAGGATTAAGGGAACTCTTATCGAGCAGCCTCTGAATCCTAATGAAAACTTTCTGAACCATCTCATGACAACCACACCTCGTCTACCTGAATTCAACTGTCTATCCGATATTTTATATTTCTTCTAACAACTTACAATTTTCGAGATTTTGTTGCTATTTCCTTCCCAAAGTTCACAATAATCTGTGATTTTCGAAAAAAAAACATCGCGTTTCGCGATGCTTTTAACTTTCCTATACTATTCACCAGCTACACTTCAAATTCAGAGATAGAACGCTCCAACCGGTTGGCAATTTCCGCCAAATTATCAGCCAAAGCAGCAACCTGTTGCACCGAGGCACTCTGTTCTTCCGCAGTAGCTGATACCTCTTCGGTACTAGCCAAGCTTTCTTCGGCAATAGCAGCAATCGTAGTGATCGCTCCGATCACATTTTCATTGCTGGCTGCCATTTGCCGGGCCGACTTGGCCACTGCTTCAATCTGAGCGAGATTTTCGATTAAAGTCTTAAATATATTAACGAAGGTCGTATTGGCTTCATCCACCAGATGCTTCCCTTCTTCAGCCCGAAGCAGTCCTTTTTGAATGGCTTCAACCGCAACATCGGTCCGCTTCTGCATCTGGGCGATTAAATCAGCAATCAATTTTGCGGCTTGCTTGGATTGATCCGCCAATTTACCGGTTTCCTTGGCAACCACACCGAAGCCCTTTCCGTGTTCTCCGGCCCGGGCAGCTTCAATGGCTGCATTCAAAGCAAGTAAAGTGGTCTGTTCGGCAATCCCTTCGATAACCGTAGTAATCTTACTGATCTCTTCCGATGTCTTGGAAAGATCATTGATCACCTCTGCCACTTCCTGAGTTGTGGCATAAAGTTCATTAATTTGATTTGCAACAGCATCCGTTGCCTTTTGCCCTTCCTTCGCCGACTCGGCAACCTTCTCGGATGAGGCGGCAATAGCCTCGGTATCCACCGAAACTTTCCGTACCAATCCGGAAAGCGTATCGATAATTTCAACCGCCTGATTAATTTGGTCCGATTGATCCTGAGAAGCCTTAGCTAACTCTTCCATAGCCCGGGCAACTTCGGAGGCTGAATTCCCAGTATCCGCCGAAGCACTTTTCAACTCTTTACTGGCAATAAAGAGAGTCTCAGTCTGTTCATTAATCCCCTTAATCAAGTTTCGAAGGCTTAAGATAGCGCCATTCAGCGCTTCAATCATTTCTCTTACTTCAACGGAACCATTATTAATAACAACAGTTCCTTTCAAATTTCCGGTAGCCAGAGCCTGAGTTGCAGAAACCATGGCTCTAAGGGGTTTCGAAATCGACGAAGCAATGGCCAAAGCGATTAATACAGCAAGCACCAACCCTACCCCAACGACAACAATCATCTTCAACCGGGATAAAGACGCATAACTCTTACTGTCGTTAATCGTGTTGATCGCATTAAAGTTAATGGTAGTTTCAAAACTATCCAACCCGGCGTTAATCACTGCCACGGTTTTGTTCAGCAAATTATAATTGGTTTGTGACACCGGTTTCATATGAAGATCGCTAATTTTATCAAATTCAGCTAAAATCCGGTTGACTTCGTCTGGATTAACCTCTTCCAAAATACGAATCCGGTTCGAACATTCTTGATAAACCGACGCGCTCAACAATACACTTTCGTCACCGGTGAGCACTTGATGATAATTGAGCTTAATTCGTTCCAATTCATATTTGATTTTCCCAATATCCGCCAACCTTCCAGCATTTTGTTGAAATACCTTCATGGTGATGTCATGCATGGTATTTACAGCTCTATAACTCATGATGAATTGAATGAAAATAACCAGTAGCATAATACCGATGACAAAGAGAATCTGAGGAAAAACTCGCATTTTCAATGGGTTAAACTTAAATCCTTTCCTTGAACCAGAAGGCTTCCCGAAGAGTTTACTAAAAAAACTTCCTATACCTTCCATAAATTTCATCGCCAGCACCTCCGTATCTTATCAAAGCTATCATTCGGTATTGCCACTTAATAAATCATTCGGTATCCTCTTTTTCAGTTCCTCTTTGCTATCGGTTTATTTTCGAAAAATTTTACATTATTCAACAAAATTCGCCAATCGAAGTCGTCCACATACTTTCTGTAAACTAATTTCAGCCAAATAGACATCATGAAGGGTTTGCTGATAATCGTTTTCCGACTGATTCAATACCACTTGGGCATCTAACACATCTTTGAACGGAACCAGCCCCGCCCGAAACTTGGCTTCAGTGGCTTCAAGATAGATTTGGTTATGTTTCAACTGTAATTCGCTGCTCCTTAGCTGATCTTGTTGATTAAGATATTCGTAATACGCTGATTCAACCTCCAGGGTAATATCTTTCTCCAACTTTTTCAGAGCTTGCTCCAAACGCTCCACCTCAGCTTCAGCTTCCCGGATCCGCTGTTTACGGACTTCACCATCCCAAAGATTCAAACTTAATTTCAATGTTAAAGTCCCGTCCTTTGGATAGTTTCTATTTTTCTCCGATTTCAGCTCAGCATTCCCATTCAGATACCATTCCTCCGCTGCCCCGCTCCGGTCCAGATTGGATATGCCGATGCTGGATTCGAAATGCTCCCGTTCAAAAGTCCAATCCAGCGACAAGCCGATTCGCTGCGCCAAACGGGCCAGTTCCAATAAATTTCGGGCTTGTTGCAACTCTTCCCTGGCCTGTTTCATGTCCGGCCGTTCCCGAAGAGCCTCCTCGGTTAAATGTTGTAATTCATATTCTGCAAAAACCGGTTGGGGTGCCATTAATTTCAACGATTCGGACGGATCAAGGCCAAGGGTTTGACGGAGTTTCAGCTGGGCATTGCGGTACTGATAGCGGGCCCGGTTTAAAGTGGACGAAGCAGAAGCCAATTGAGCTTCAGCACCCGTCTCATCCGTAACTGTCGTCAGTCCCAGTTTTGAACGGGTCAGGATTTCATCATAAGACCGTTTGCTCCGTTGATAATTATTCTCAGCAATTTTCAACGCGCTTTCCGTCAAAATTTCCGCCTGATACATCTTAATGATATTGTAAATCAACAGCTGTTCCTGTTCGTCAGCAGTCAACAAAGCAATTGTCCGATTGGATTCCGTAATCTGATCATTTAACGATTGAACACCCCACAACTTAGCTAACGGTACCGACCGGTTAGCTTCCAGACCGATAACGGTTTCGGTCTTACCCGAAGTAGCCACAGTCTCCACGTTGGAAGATATCTGAAATCGCTGTTTTCCGATACTTTGACGGTAAGAGGCATCTGCTACTTTGACGGTAAGAGGCATCTGCTTTGATCCGTTTGGCCTCAATCATTTTACTTTCTTCACTGTTTTGCAATCCCAATCGAATGGCCTGTTCCAACGTTAACATCCGCTCACCTTCGGCGTAACCTGGATAAGACAGACCCAAGGCCATTCCGGCCGCCAGGAGAAGAGCCATTACCAGAGGAACCGTTTTCTTTTTGAAAAACGGAAGGCCATGTTCTTTGAGATAGCGCTCTGTCGCCATAAACACCACCGGCATTAAGATCAGGTTAACGATAGTCGAGAAACACAACCCGCCGATGACCGTACGGGCCATGGATGCTTGTGACTTATCCCCTTCTCCGATACCGAGAGCTAAAGGCACCAATCCCAATATGGTCGTAATCGTGGTAATTAAAATTGGCCGCAACCGGGAACGGGAACCGGCGATAACCGCCTCTTCCAATGATACACCCCGTTCCAACAATATCCGGTAATAACTCACCAATACAATAGCGTTATTAACCACGATTCCTCCCAATACAATCAATCCAATATAAACCTGATTGTCAAAATTGGTATCCGTCAAAAACAGCGTAAGCAACACCCCGCCCATAGTGAAAGGTACCAACAGCATGATGAGCAACGGATCAAGATAGGATTCAAACTGGGCAGCCATCACCATATAAACCAATACCAAAGACAGGATCAGGGCAAATTTCAAATCATTAAAACTCTTTTGCTGCTCCTCATAATCTCCGGCATAATACAGGCTAATGCCAGGAGGTAGCCGTAGTCCATCCAAAGCCTGTTTCACATCAGCCATGACGCTAGCCAAATCCCTACCGCTAAAGTTGGCCTGAACGGTCAGATTCCGTTCCTGATCTTTCCGTTCAATCTCAACCGGACTGTTATTTTGGTTAATCTCCACCATGCTCATGAGCGGAACAACCCGGTTGTTGCTTCCAGACACCACAATCCGCTCCAAGTCCTGCCATGACTGACGGTCTTTCTCCTGCAAATTAACGCGGACTTCCACCTCTTCGCCGTTCTTCCGGAAAATCGTTGCCACTTGGCCCTCAATAGCCGTCTCAAGGGCATCAGCTATTTTGGCTACCGTAACTCCCATATCAGCGGCACGCTTCCGGTTCACCGTGATGGCTAACTCCGGCCGTTCTTCTTCTCTTGAAACGGTTGCATCCGTAATCCCAGGAATCTCATTCAGTTTGGCCACCACCATTTCTCCGGCTTCCCTGGCTAATTCCTGATCATATCCCCGGATATCAATTTCAATGGCATTTCCGGAACCGCTGCCGTACAACATTCGCATACTGTTGCGGGCATTCACCCGAACCCGGACTCCGGGGAATTGAATCTTATCCCGTAAGAACTCCACCACTTCTTCGGTTGTCCGACTCCGTTCCGACTTTAGCCGAAGCGTGAGAGTTGCCTGATGGACTCTCTGCCCACCAATGGATGCCTCCATATTCTCAAGCTCCGGCACCATATCATGGAGGAGCTTTTCAACTTCCATTGAGAGTGCATCCGTTTCTTCCAATCGGGTTCCGGTAGGAAGATCCAACCGTAACGTAATGATCCCTTCGTCTGACGCTTGAATCAGCTGAGTTCCAATCAGCGGCCATAAGCATAGAAGAGCCACAAATACAATAATGCTGACTATCATCACTTGAAGTTTGCGAGCCAAACACCATTCCAACAATTTTTGATATGAAACTTCCCACCCATGCTGAATTTTGATGAGATACCCCTTAATATTATGGGTTTCGGTTTCTTCAGCATCTTTCCGCGTCAAATACTTGGAACAAAGCATAGGCATCAATGTAATGGCTACACCAATGGAACACAAGAGCGAAAAGGAGACCATATAGGATAATTCCTTAAAAATAATACCGGTCTGGCCGCCGACAAAGATCAAGGGGAAGAAGACGCAGACCGTTGTCAACGTCGATGCCATAATGGCCGGTCCCATCTCCGAAGTCCCTTCGATCACGGCTTGTTTTAGTTCGAGAGATGGTTCCTGAAACTTCCGAAAAACATTATCCAAAACCACCACCGAGTTATCTACCAACATCCCGACTCCTAAGGCCAATCCGCCCAGAGAAATGGTGTTCAACGTCATGTTGCAGAAATATGCCAACATCATCGTCGTTAAAATGGAAATCGGCATTACGACGGCAGTAATCAACGTAGCCCGAACACTGTGTAAAAAGAGCAAAAGCACGATACCCGCCAAAATGGCCCCCATCACGGCAGAATCTTTCACACCTTGGACCGATTGCCGGATATAGGTTGAGTTATCATTTAAAATCCGAAAATTGATATCCGGGTTTTGACGGCGAAGTTCCTCCACAGCTTTATAAATCCGGTCAGCAACAGCCACTGTATTGGAACCGGATCGTTTTTGCACCGAAAGGACGACGCCCGGCAAACCATCGATCCGCACCAATGACCGGGCGGTCTCATATCCTTCTTCCACATCCGCCAGATCCCGAAGGTAAATCGGCACTCCCTCACGGTAAAGAACGATGAGGTTTCTGATATCATCGATACTGGTAAACTCCCCTTTGGTTCGTAGTAGAAAATCCCCGGCACCGATTCCCAGATTTCCGGCAGGCTGCATCACGTTTTCATTTTTAAGGGCAGAAATTACTTGATCGGAACTGATCCCCATCGAAAGTAAGCGGTCTTGTTTAAGATACACCCGAATTTCCCGGTTTCGACCGCCCCGTACTTTAACGTTGGCTACACCTTCAACTTTTTGAATCTGATAACTGAAATCATCTTCCGCCAACTGCCGCAGAGTATCCTCATCCAAATGGCTGGAAAGCCCTATGGTCACCACCGGCATGGATGATGGGTTGAATTTGAACAAACTGGGCTGCCCGGCCCCGTCCGGCAACCGCTGCCGGATCCGGTCCAGATTGGCCCGGATATCATTCGTGGCTTCTTCCAGATTTACTCCCCAGTCGAAAAAGATCGTCACCCGGGACCGGCCTTCCGATGAGGTTGAACTGATGGATTTCACGCCATTTACGGTCGAAACGGCTTGCTCCACCGGGATGGTTACCAGCTCCTCGATTTCCTCCGGGCCGGCTCCGGAATAAGTGGTCGTCACATTGATCGCCGGAAAGGTAATATCGGGCATAAGGTCAATCGGCATCCTCATCCCGCTGAAAACACCCAAAATCATAAGGGCCGAAAAGAACATGACAATGGTCACCGGGCGTTTTATACAAAATTCGATCAGGCTTTTCATCGCGGGCCACCTCTTTCAGTCATGGGTTTGCCCCCGTTTTGTCCTTGATTTTGAGGAGCGCCGCTGCGGCGATTGTCGAGCAATTGTACCTGATCGCCGTCACGCAAACGGTTTTGACCAACGACCACCACCAAGTCGCCCTCCGCTAAACCAGAAGTGATCTCGATCCGGCCTTCAGCAGCAAGTCCGGTAGTAATCGGCTGCCAACGGGCAACCCCTTCCTCGGTCACGATGAACAGCCCGCTGCGTCCTTCCCGTTTCACAATCGCTTCTTGCGGGACAACTAACGCCCGACTGTTTTCACCGATAGCAATTTCCACGGTACCAAACATCCCCGGCAGCAGTCGGCCTTTCGCATTCGGCAGCAGCACGGACAATGATAACGTCCGGGTCTTTGTATCATAACTGGGTGAAGCGTCATGAATATATCCGGTAAAGGATTCTTCGGGGAAAACATCGGTGGAGAACCGGACCAATGATCCTTTCCGGGCCTTTGCCGTATCCCGTTGATCGATATTGAATTTGAGTTTAACGGGATCCAACGAAGCAAGAGTCACCAACGTGGTCCCGGTGGTTACGTTAACTCCCGCTGTAACTGGTTTATTTAAAACGATACCCGATATAGGCGCCACAACTTTCGTATGATTTAACTGAATCTTGGTTAACTGATACGTATTTTCGGCTGTTGCCAATTGAGATTTATAATTCTCAACCGTGGTTTTTGCTGCCAAATAGGCAGTTTCTACATTATCATAATCCCGTTGGGAAACAAATTTTTTGTCCAGTAAAGCCCGGTAACGGTCCAGTTCAGTCTGGGCCCGAATCAAATCGCTTTCAGCTTTGATCAGATTGGCTTTTACCGTTGCAATCGTTGCCGCATTTTGCTGCAATTGAATTTGAATCTCTTCATCATCGAGGACAGCCAGCAATTGACCGGCTTTTACACGGTCTCCCTCTTCCACCATGAGCTGTAAAAGCCGTCCATTGATCCGGGGTTGAACCGCTACTTCAGTTTCTGCCATGTTCTCGGCTACCATGCGCAGGGTTTCCTTGATGGGCTCTGGAACGACTTCTAAGGTTTTTACCATGGCCGTCCCTGATGAACTCCTTCTGCTCATAGACGATCCTTGGGTCAGTTGGGCTTTCGCATCTAATTTTTGTTTAACCTTAAAACCAGTAAATCCGACCAAGACAATAGCTAAAACAATGGCTATCGCTTTCTTCATCTTCTTCATCAACTGTTCCTCCCCCAATTCTCCAACCCATGTGAAAGATTTGAATCACAAATTAATTTGAGATGTTCTTGATATCTTCGTGTTTACTCTTTTACATTTGTAGAGCTTAACGACTTAAACTTCATATATCCCTTCGAAATCTTTCTTTATCTTTCCTTTCAATGTGAATTATTTCATTTATGCAATATTATACCATCGATTTTTCACGAGATATATGCCAATTAACTGGAAATTGGTATAATAAGTCATATAACAACTATCAAAGGAGGTAACCCTATGCCTCATATCATCGTTAAAATGTACCCAGGCCGGACACAGGATCAAAAGGAAGCGATGCGCGACGCGATCACCGAAGTGATCCAAACCACTCTCGGCGCCCCGGAACATACCATCTCCATTGCTGTCGAGGAAATCTCCCCCGAACTCTGGCCGGAACAGGTCTACAAACCGGATATTCTTGACAAAGAAGATACATTGATCAAAAAACCGGGGTATAATCCGTTCAAAAAATAACAGAAAAAATGCCTGTCTCATCAGTTGTGACAGGCGTTTTTATCTCTTCTTTTACAACACTCTAAAAAACGGATGTTAACTCGGATGATTTTAAGGGCTTGCCTTCCGTGTCAGATTTGTTTTCAAAACTTCAAAAATAAATGCTTTAGGTTAATTAACATAAAAGTGGCCCGCCATGGATGGCGGGCCCGCGGCTTTGATTCCGGATGAATCTCAGCCGTCGGCATTCAGTATTACCCCTGAAGCCGCCGCAACGGATGCGGCGGTTATATTAATGGCGAAGCCTTTCCTTTCGTAGTCCAGGGACGGACGAAGCTATGGCAGGAGTCCGGGGAGTCACACTCCCCGGCGGTGGGGATTCCAAAGGGGTTGACCGCACAACCCCTTTGGGAAAAACTCGTTCATTGAGCTCACCCAGATAGGCCGACAGGCCGATTCTTAGATTCTTTATTATCGGAAAAGATTAATAAGCTTGATTTATTTTTTAGCTGTTTAAACGTAACTCGCTACTGTATTCTATGAGTCTCAGTAAGTAACCCGAACATATACAAAATTCAGAAAAGGAGCAAAATCCGAATTAATAGAAAAATTAACTCTGAAATGAGGGAACAGGATAACTTTTGCTAAAATATTAAATGCCTATCCGTCTCTCCGAATAGGCATATAGTATATACAGTTTATATTGAAAATTACTCTTCCGCTGCTTTCGGGTTATCCAACGCCGTTTCATAGGGAGATTTTTTGGCAAACTCCTGAACTTTGACTGTCGCTTGCCTGGTCGGAAGGAGCGTTCCAGGGCCGCCTACGCATCCGCCGGGACAAGCCATACCTTCCAGCAGATAACCGTCGCGTTTTCCCGCTTTAGCCATCGTAAGCATCTTGCGGCAATCGGAAAGACTGTCAGCTCTATCAATGAGAACTTCCCGTTCAGGGTAGAGTTTTCGAATATTACTGGCGATAGCTTCCGCCACACCACCACAGTTGGCATAGGAACGTCCCCGGGTTGAGCTATCATTCAACTCCTCTCCGTCCTCAAGCATGGAAAGATCGATATCCTTAGCGACAAACATGGCGATCAGTTCTTCGAATGTGATCACAAAGTCAATATAGGGACGGACCTCCTCATCCAATGCCTCGATCTTTTTAGCGATACACGGCCCGATAAAGACCACTTTAGCATCGGGATTTTTCGCTTTGATTTGCTTTGCCGTAGCAACCATGGGCGTATGGGATGATGAAATATACTTATATTGTTCAGGGAAGAACTTTTGAGCCGTCATCGCCCAGGAAGGACAGCAGGATGTCCCAAGATACGGCTGTTTCTCAGGAACATTTTCCACAAATACTTTGGCTTCATGAATCGACGCAATATCAGCTCCAAGACTGACTTCAACCACATCGCTGAAACCTAATCGCTTCAACCCTTCAACCACTTTGGCCGGAGTTGCAAGTGGTCCAAACTGACCGACAAAGGACGGCGCAATCTCCGCCACCACTTGAGCTCCATTATTCATCGCCTTGATCAATTGATAGATCTCCGATTTATCAGCGATCGCCCCGAAAGGACAGCTGACGATACACATCCCGCAGGAGACGCATTTTTCCTGATTGATCTCAGCCCGGCCTAGATAGTCACTTTCAATGGCATTAACTCCACAAGCTGCGGCACAGGGACGATCATACCGGACAATGGCATTATAGGGACAAGCATCTCTGCATTTCCCGCATTTAATGCATTTGCCTTGATCAATGATAGCCCGGTTTTTACCAATGCTGACCGCATTCACCGGACAAACAAAGGTACACGGATGAGCTAAGCATTTCCGGCAATTATCCGTCACATAAAAGGCATCGGTGGGACAGGCTTCACAAGCAAACGGAATGACATTGACCAAAGGCGCTTCGAGAATCCGATAATCAACATCGACCTTCTCAATTCCACTGGATAAGCGGGAGTGTTTGTCCACCTTCCGGACAGGAAGCCCCCATGGCTAAGCGCAACCGTTCGCCAACAATCGCCCGTTCCTTAAAGATACTGTCGCGGTATTGAGCAACTTCACCGGGGAGAATGCGATACGGTGCATCCTCAAATTGAGTGTGCTCCCCGTTTTCAAAAGCCAGTCGTGCCACTTCGGCAAATACTTGACGACGAATCTTCGTAATCGTTGTGTAGATCCCTTTCATACTTTCCCAACTTCCATGATATATTCCATAACTTTTTCACTGGTCGCCGAGACAATCTTTTTATCGTTAACCACTACAACCGGTGCTTCATTCGCTTTACAGTCTCCAAAACAACGCACCAGATCAATGGTAATTTCCAAGCCTTCTTCCTGCATACTTTGGAGGGCTTCATACAAATTCATTGCCCCCATCATTGTACAATGGGTCCCAACACAGATTTGAACCGTTACTGGTTTCATAACTCCACCTCATTATTTTGTTCTAATTGGTAACCGATACTCTCATTGTACAGTTAAAAACCAATAACGTCAAATGACATCGGATTTACTTTTTCATTTTACGACGGATGACAGCTCCCACCGGAACTTCCGTCGCAACGGGCAAATAAACCCGATAACCATTATGCGCTGCTTTTAACGGTACACCTGCTTCATCGACCATGACCGCCGGATTGAGCGTTACTGTCTCCTGAGGCAACAACAATTCGATGGTATCATCTTCCCACAACCCATTGCGAACTCCAACCAAAATTCGAGATTTTTCAGCATCATACGCAAGAACCGTACCCACCAAATCATAAGTTTGCCAATAATTCACGTCCGGGTTGACCTCGTTAATTTTCTCCTGGGTAAAATAAAAGCCAGTAGTATAATCGCGATAACTAATTTTGCGTAGTTCATCCAACCACTCAGGATCCACCCGGAAATGAGCCGAATCGGCGAGATACGCATCGATAGCCTGACGGTAAACCCGAGTTACAGCCGCTACATAATAGACGGATTTCATCCTTCCCTCAACCTTCAAACTGGAAACACCGGCGGCCAAAATCTCCGGTATATATTCGATCATACACAGATCCTTTGAGCTTAACAGGTATGAATAGCGGGCATCCTCTCCCAGTATTAAAGGTTGATCCGGACGGGAAGCCTCCACCAGATAGTAATCCCACCGACAGGGTTGAGTGCAATCCCCTTGATTGGCACTGCGCCGGTTCCAGTGGGCCGAGAGAAAACAACGGCCTGAATAGGCCATACACATAGCTCCATGAACAAACAGTTCCAACTCGGTTTCCGGTGCAGCCGCAGCGATCTCCGCAATCTCGGCCAGAGTCAACTCCCTGGCCAGCACTACCCGGGAAATCCCTTGCTCTGCCCAGAAACGTACTGCCGCAGCATTGGTCGTATTGGCCTGAGTGCTCAAATGCAACGGAAGCTTCGGAGCAAGCTGCCGCACTAAACGAATCATGCCGGGATCACTGACAATCAAAGCATCGATTCCCATCGATTCCAAATCTGGGACGATCGCTGCTGCCCTCTCCAAATCCTCGTTTCGGGCAAATAAATTCATCGCCCCGTAGACTTTAACCCCACGACGGTGAGCTTCTCGAATCCCCGTCTCCAAGTCATTCATGGGGAATTCCGCCGAAGCAGCCCGAAGGCTCAATCCCTCAATCCCGACATATACCGCATCTGCGCCATATAACAGAGCCGTACGTAACTTTTCCAAATTCCCGGCCGGTATTAACAGTTCAGGGCGTTTCATCAATTCCTCCAGCTTATACTTAAGGGTACACAGTGCACGGGGCACGATACACAGATTAGACATGAGACATGAGGCATGAGTAGAGTTTACAGTTGACAGTGTACAGTGGACAGTTCTTTTTTCGGGTAGTTCACAGTACACAGTTCGCAATGTACAAATTAGACATGAGGCATGAGTAAAGTTTCAGTTTTTCTTCTGACTCCTGTCTATTGTATTCTGTCTTCTAATTTTCTACTTTTCCCTTTACATTTTAAACTTTTTAACTGTCAACTGCCCCACTGTCAAGTCAACTATTTTGTTATGCTTCTTCGAGCGCCAATCCTTCCAAGTGCCGATCTTCGAGATGTTGGAGTTCTTTATATAAGCAAATCCCGGTCAAAATGGCAGAACCCAAGTCTGCCGCAGGGCCTGCATAGAAAACCCCGTCGATCCCCCAAAACCGGGGCAAGATGAGCAGCGCCGGAATCAATAACAGGAGCTGCCGGGATAAGCTCAAAAACATCGCCTGCCGCGGTTTACCGACGAATTGAAAATACGCAGCACTGACAATTTGAAAACCGATGACCGGCAACATGGTATTAAAAATCCGTAACGCCCGGGTCCCCAAAGCAAGCAATTTAGGATCCCGATTAAAGAACCCAATGAGCCAGGCTGGGAAAAGTTGAATCAAGATAAATCCAATTACAACCACAGCAGTTGCAGCCAATACTGCGCCCCAAAGGGCCCGTTTCACCCGATCAAATTTTTGCGCCCCATAATTATACCCGATAATCGGTTGAACTCCCTGGTTAATTCCGAAGATCGGCATCACAATCAGGGTCGCGATACTGCCGACGATCCCCATGACAGATACAGCCAAATCCCCGCCATAGTTCACTAACTGCCGGTTTAAGATGGAATTTAACAAACCGGAAGCCAATTGCATAGAAAAGGGAGCAAGCCCGATGGCTAACGCCGGCAAAATAACCGGCCAATTCATTCGAAAGTTTTTGACCCGCAGTTTGAGAACACTGCGGCCCCCGATAAAATGCCAGACTACCCATACTGCCGAAGCCGCCTGTGACAAAATGGTGGCCCAAGCCGCACCCTCGATTCCCATTTTAAAGGTATAGATAAAAATTGGGTCAAGGATCGTATTTAATACAGCCCCAATCAACATGGTATCATAGCAATCTTAGGATTGCCTTCAGACCGAATAAAGTTATTCATACCAAACCCGATTCCCTGAAAAACAGCTCCAAAATAAATAATTTTCATATAAGCCCGACCGAAAGGCAAGACCGCCTCACTGGCACCGAACAACCGCAACAACGGATCCATGAAAATTAACCCCAAAACGGTTAAAATCAGCGAGGACACAGCCAATAATACCATGGCATTCCCCATAATCAGCTCGGCTTCTTCTCGCTTGCCCTCTCCCAACCGAATGGAGATTAAAGCATTGGCCCCTTGCCCGATTAACATTCCAAAGGCCATCAAGACAATCATCATCGGAAATCCGATGGTAATCCCAGCGATAGCCATCGAACCGACGCCCTGGCCGACAAAGATTCGGTCCACCACATTGTATAAAGCATTCACCATCATTCCGACAATGGCTGGAATCGAAAATTTAATCAATAAATGTGTAATTCTGCCTTCTCCGAGTTCTCGCGATCGATCCATTATATACTCCTTAATCTGAATTGAATTCTAACTGTAGAATTCTACCGATTATGGCCATTAAAGTCAATCGGATTTCCATGAACAATGAGTAAACCTTTCAGCAATCACGTTGCATTCGGCAGGACACCGACAATCCTTTGAAACCGATGACGAGCCAAACACTACCTGCGTAAATCACATCAAGGCTTTGTAACTGATTTCCAAACTCTTTCGCCGATGCCTTGAACCCCCAAGCAATCTATGCTAGTATGAATAAAACCCTGAAACTACGGATTATAATCTACTCCTGATGAAAGGATTCCATGCATGATCCCAGACATGTTGTTACGCAAAGTGGGCTTGAAAATCGGCCATTATACCGATATTCAAAACCAGACCGGACTTACTGTATTTATCGCAGAGAAGGGCGCCGATATCGGTATTGACATTCGCGGTTCCAGCACCGGTACCCTAAACACTCCAGCATACGACCCTAAATCATCCGGAAAAATCGTCCACGCTGTCGTGTTAACCGGCGGCAGCATCTTTGGTTTAGAATCGGCTTTCGGCGTATTGGAATATTTGGAAGGACAAGGGATAGGCAATAACAAGTTGGGAAAAGCCATTCCCGGAATCACCGGTGCAGTTATCTATGATCTAGGGACCGGTAGCGATCGCCGACCGACAAAAGAGGCAGGCCGGGAAGCGGCATGCAACAGTTCCTATGACAATCTGCACCAAGGTAATATCGGGGTTGGCACCGGAGCAACCATCGGCAAATGGTTCGGCGGCCGAAAAATGAAAGGCGGCTTCGGTATCGCTGCCAAAACACTGGCAAAGGACATCGTTGTTGCCGCTTTCGTCGTCACTAACGCTCTGGGAAATATCATCGTTCCCCAAAAAGAGCTTCCGGCCTCATTATATGCTGATATGGACATGAATGATTTTAAACGTTTCTCCGGATTGATGGACCTAGCTTCGCAAAATACGACTCTTGCCGTTATCGCCACCAATGTACGGATGGACAAGATCCAATTGATGAAAGTCGCGGAACTAGCCCATGACGGCATGGCCCGGTCCATTTATCCGGTCCACACCAATTTGGACGGCGATGTGATCTTCGCTCTTTCCTCCTTGGAGGGCGAACGTCTTGAACCATCCCTTCCCGATACGGTCCTGGTGGACCTGGTAGGATTGGCAGCAGCCGATGCACTTTTAGAAGCCATCTCCAACAGCGTTAACGCTGCCAATACTCTTTTCCTTACCAGCCGATGAAATATTAGCCGATGAATTTAAAACCTTAGAGTTGCTTAATCTTATCCAGAAGAAAATCGCCTAAATCTGACTTACTCATTAACGGTACATCTTCGATTTTACCGTATCGGTCGATCAATTTGACGATATTGGTATCCACTCCGAATCCGGCGCCTTCCTGAGTCAAATCATTGGCGACAATAAGATCCAGATTTTTTTGAAGCAGTTTAGCCCGGGCATACTCTTCAAGATTTTGAGTTTCAGCAGCAAACCCGATTAATTTTTGCTGCATTTTACTCTTGCCTAATTCGGCTAAGATGTCGATATTTTTAACGAATTCAATGACAAAAGGTTCTGCGGTCTTTTTAATTTTTTGCCCGGAAAGGGTTTTCGGTTTATAATCGGCCACCGCCGCCGCCATGATCACGAAATCCTGCTCTTGATAATGATCGATAACAGCCCGATACATCTCATCAGCAGATTCAACGCGAATCAATTTCTCCAATCCGGCAGGCGGCTCCAGGGCAACCGGACCGGAAATCAGGGTAACGGCTGCACCACGCCGGACAGCGGCTCTGGCCAAGGCATACCCCATTTTCCCCGAAGAGTGATTCGAAAGATACCGCACTGGATCAATGGCTTCCCGGGTCGGACCAGCCGTAATTAAAACCCGGCGGCCCAAATAATCCTGAACCCGCTCGAAAGCGTTTTCCAATGTAGTTAGGATCACATCCACATCCGCCATTTTCCCTGGGCCGACATCACCGCAGGCTAACCGTCCGGTAACAGGTTCAATAAATTGAACACCCAGCTCGCGCAATTTTTGCATGTTGGCTTGGACCACCGGATGGGTATACATTTGCGTATTCATAGCCGGTGCCAGATAGATCGGAGCCCGGGTTGCCAATAATGTAGTCGAAAGAAAATCATCAGCGATACCAGCAGCCAATTTGCCGATAAGATTGGCAGTAGTCGGCGCCACTACAAATAGATCTGCCCATTTGGCCATGGCAATATGTTCGATTTCCCATTGGGCCGGGCGGTCAAACATTCCGGTCACCACCGGATTCCCGCTTAGGCTCTGCAAAGTCAACGGCGTTACAAATTCGGTGGCTGCCTGGGTCATGGCGACCTTAACATTGGCGCCCATTTGTTTGAGGCGGCTAACCAGATCGCAGGCTTTATATGCTGCGATTCCTCCGGTAATGCCGATTGCGATATTTTTACCTTGCATCATCGGTTCAATCCTTTACAAAATTCAAATTTACTGGTTTTATGTTAATGCAACCCAAACAATTCGTCAATCGGTGAAAGGTTTGTTAATTTTGAAGAAAGAGTTGACTTTTATATTGACACGCTACCAATATAAATAGTAGAATTCATATTAAATCCGATTATTCCAATATAATTAGTTGGTATTGTTTTTGTTTTATATCATATATCATACTTACGAAAGGAAGGTGACCGCCTGTGGGTACGGCTATTGTTAAATTTCACAATGTAACCAAAACATACCGTTCCAAGGATCAAACGGTTACCGCCCTCCGCAATATTAACCTTGAAATAAAACGGGGCGAAATCTTCGGAATTATCGGCCTCAGCGGAGCCGGCAAAAGTACATTACTACGCAGCATTAACCGTCTGGAAATCCCCCAGTCCGGAAGCATTATCGTTGGAGATACGGAGATGACCACTTTAACCGGTAAAAATCTCCGCCTGGCCCGCCGGAAAATCGGCATGATCTTTCAGCATTTCAATTTGCTTTCTTCCCGTACCGTTTACGGAAATATCGCTTTTCCGTTGGAAGTTGCCGGAACACCTCCGGCAGAGATCAAAAAACGGGTATTGGAATTAGCCGAGTTGGTCGGCCTTTCCGATAAATTAAACAATTATCCGGCACAGCTCTCCGGCGGCCAAAAACAACGAGTCGGCATTGCCCGGGCTTTAGCCAATCATCCCGAAATTTTACTGTGCGACGAAGCCACCTCAGCCCTGGACCCCCAGACCACCCATTCGATTCTTCAACTATTGCGGGATGTCAATCGACGGCTGGGTTTGACCATTATTTTGATCACCCACGAAATTCAGGTTATTAAAGAAATCTGCGATTCAGTGGCTGTCATTAAAAACGGCCAGATCATCGAATGTGGGCCCGTCGTTCAATTGTTTGCCAATCCCCGGACGGAAATCGCCCGGGAGTTCATCCGGACGGCTACTCATGATAAAATCCCGGAAAATCTACAAACATTAATTCATTCCAATCCCGGCGAAGGAAACCTGGTACGCATCTTCTTTCAGGGCGAAGCCGCTAAAGAACCGGTGATTACTTCGTTGATCCGCCGTTTTAATTTGGATGTCAATATTTTATATGCTAAACTCGACTTTATACAGGATACGCCCTTTGGATCACTCATCGTCGACCTCAACGGAACAGACGACAATGTCCAGACGGCCATGGCCTACCTACAGGAACTAGGATGTCGAATCGAGGTGTTAAACGGTGTGGAATCCACAACTCTTCAATCTGCTGATTAACGGTTTATGGGAGACCCTTTACATGGTGGGTGTTTCTTTGGTCATTGCCACTCTGCTCGGTTTGCCGCTAGGCGTATTGCTGGTGATTACCGGCCCTGGCCACATCAAGCCTCACCCGGCCATTCATTCGACCCTTTCCATCATCGTTAATATCGGGCGTTCCTTACCCTTTATCATCTTGTTGGTGGCGATCGTCCCTTTCACTCGACTGGTGGTAGGGACTTCCATCGGAACGTTGGGAGCAATCGTACCACTTACCGTCAGTGCAATTCCGTTTTTTGCCCGACTGGTTGAAACAACCCTGCTCGAGGTAGACAGCGGTATTATCGAAGCCGCCCAGGCTATCGGCGCCACCACTTGGCAAATTATTGGCAAAGTACTGATTCCGGAAGCTAAGTCCGGCCTAGTTTTGGGCATCACTAACTGTGCTGTCAGCCTCATCAGTTATTCAGCCATGGCCGGTGCCGTTGGTGGCGGTGGTTTGGGAGATTTGGCCATTCGTTACGGCTATCAGCGTTTCCAACCCGATGTCATGTTAGCCACCGTTATTGTTCTGGTCATCCTGGTCCAAGGCATTCAATCACTGGGCGACTGGATGGCCCGAAAACTCAATCATAAGTAACAAAGGCTTCCTCAACGACGTTTTAAACCGTGTCCCACTCAAATTCCACGGTTTATACAATTCATAAATAAAATATAAAATTAAAGGAGGATGTATCATGAAGAAAAATCTCTCATTGATTCTTCTCACTGCATTACTTATCTCCCTGCTCATCAGCAGCCTAACCGTAAGCGCTGCCAACACAGTATTGACGGTCGGCGCATCGCCAACGCCCCATGTGGGTATCTTGGAATCCGTTAAACCCCTGCTAGCTAAAGAAGGCATCACCTTGAAAATCATCGAATTTCAGGATTATGTCCAACCCAACTTGGCTCTGGCCGAAGGCGAATTAGATGCCAATTTCTTTCAACACATCCCATATCTGGAGCAATTCTGCAAAGACCGGAAACTGGATTTGGTCTCTATCGCGAAAGTCCATATTGAACCCATGGGCGTCTATTCCAAAAAGATCAAATCTTTAAAAGATTTAAAAAACAAAGCTACTGTCGCAATTCCCAACGACCCCACCAACGGAGGGCGGGCTCTGCTTCTCCTTCAACAAGCGAACTTGATCGAATTACGGAAAGGCGTAGGCCTGACTGCTACCGAACTGGATATTGCCAAAAACCCGAAAGGCCTTAAAATTAAAGCCCTTGAAGCCGCTCAGCTTCCGCGGGTTCTGGCCGATGTCGATCTGGCGGTGATCAATACCAATTATGCCTTAACCATCAATCTGATCCCTGTGAGAGACGCATTATTTATCGAAGGCAAAGAATCGCCTTACGCCAATGTTCTGGCCGTCCGCGCCAAGGATAAAAACAACCCAGCTCTGCTTAAGCTGGCCAAAGCACTTAACAGCGATACCGTCAAAGCCTATCTCACCAAAACCTACCAAGGCAGTATCGTACCAGCTTTCTGAGATAACCTACCTTCAACCAAATATCAAAATCCCCGCCATATAAAGCGGGGATTTTTTCTTGTTTCCTGTTTTTATGGCTTACCATCTTTTAAAAGCTTTTTCCACCGCACTAAGGGTCCGTTCGATATCCGCCATAGAATGAGCTGCCGAAATAAAGATCGTTTCAAAGGAAGACGGCGGGAACAAAATCCCTTCCTGATACAGCAACCTGAAAAACCGCTGATACATTTCTTGATTGACTCGGGGAATCTGTTCAAAACGATTGATCTCATGATCCGCAAAAAACACTCCGGTCAGAGAGCCGACACCCGTGACTTGTAAAGCAATTCCCCGATTTGACACAATCTGACGCAATCCATCACGAAACGCCTCTCCCAACCCAGATAATTTCCGATAGACCTCTCCGTCTTGCAACTGTTTAAGGATGGCTATTCCAGCGGTAACCGCTACCGGATTGCCCGAAAGGGTTCCAGCCTGATACACCGGCCCCAGGGGTGAGACATATTGCATAATCTCCCGTCGGCCGCCGTAAGCAGCCACCGGAAAACCGCCGCCGATAATCTTTCCTAAGCAAGTCAGATCAGGTATCACGCCATAGTATTCCTGAGCTCCACCATAGGCCAATCGAAATCCGGTAATTACCTCATCAAAGATAAGCAAAGCCCCGTAAACCCGTGTCAAATGCCGTAACCCTTCTAAAAATCCTTCCTGCGGGAGCACCAAACCCATGTTGGCAGCTACCGGTTCAACGATAACCGCGGCAATATCCTCACCATATGCTGCAAAAATCTCTGCCACAGCATTCAAATCATTATATGGACAGACCAACGTATCCTGGGCAGTTGTTTCCGTAACACCGGCACTTTGCGGAACACCGAAAGTCAATGCGCCAGACCCCGCCGCCACCAGCAGCTCATTGCTATGGCCATGATAGCATCCTGAAAATTTCAAAATTTTCGACCGCCCGGTAAACCCTCGGGCCAGTCGGAGAGCACTCATGGTCGCTTCCGTCCCGGAATTAACCAAACGGACCATTTCCAGCGAAGGTACGGCCGCCACCAACATTTCCGCAAAATCAACCTCCAGCTGCGTCGCCAATCCATAGCTTACGCCGGATTGGAGTTGTAATGCCACTGCCTCCACCACCGGTCGGTACCCGTGACCGAAGATCAACGCTCCCCAAGAAGTAATATAATCGATATAGCATTTTCTTTCAGTATCATAAATATAAGCGCCTTCCGCCTTTTCGATGAAAACCGGATCCATTCCTACGTTGGCGAAAGAGCGCACCGGACTGTTGACACCACCTGGGATTACCGCTCGAGCCCGTTCCCAATAGCTTAATGCCATATTATCCCTCCTGCAACCAGCGATATAAGTCCATGGCATGATAGGTAATGATCAAATCCGCACCAGCCCGTTTAAAGCCGGTTATAATTTCAGATACGATTTTTGACTCGTCGATCCAGCCGTTGACAGCTGCCGCCTTTACCATGGCATATTCGCCGCTGACATTATAAACCACCAACGGCAGATCAAAACGTTCCCGGGCATCGCGAAGAATGTCCAAATAGGGTAATCCCGGTTTAACCATCAGCATATCCGCTCCCTCCCGGGCGTCCTCAGCCAGTTCCCGTAAAGCTTCACGCCGGTTGGCTGGCGGCATCTGATAGCTTTTCCGATCTCCAAATTGCGGCGCCGAATCGGCCGCCTCCCGAAATGGGCCATAAAAGGCGGAAGCGAATTTAGCAGCATACGATAGGATCATACGGTCATTGAAACCATTTTTATCCAATGCATCCCGGATAGCTGCAACCCGGCCATCCATCATATCCGACGGCGCAATAATATCGGCCCCGGCTTTGGCTTGTGCTACCGCAATCCGTTGCAATATCTCCAAGGTCCGATCGTTATCCACCCGACCGTCCTGGTCAACGATGCCGCAATGGCCGTGGGAAGTATACTCACACAGGCATACATCAGTGATCACGATCAAATCGGGATATTCCGATTTAATCCGTTGACAGGCCCGCTGGATGATACCATCTTCAGCCCAAGCACCCGTCCCCTGTATATCTTTATGCTTAGGAATGCCAAACAATAAAATCCCAGCCACTTCTCGATACAGGGGGTTGCCCAATTCTTCAAGCAACCGGTCGATGGAATAACGGTATATTCCCGGCATAGATGGGACAGCTTCCCGGATATCGCTCCCTTCAACCACAAAATGAGGTACGATCAGATCTTTAAAGTTCCATTCATTTTCAGCCAATATCTCCCGCAATGAAGGAGTTTGCCTCAACCGGCGCAGACGGGTGGTTGGAAACATGACATTCACTCCTTAACTTCTCAATTAATTGCGCTATCAATTGTTCCCTATTGGGTTCTGTCGGTGTAAACCAAACTGAATAACCGGATTGGCCTAGTTGCCCTTCCGTCTCCTGGCCGAGACACACATAACGGGCAGCCGGATCCGGTTTGAGTCCATGGAGTTTAAGTAATGCAAAGTACTGAACCACCACTGACGGTGCAGTAAACACCACGACATCCAGGGTTTCGCCACAAAGCTTTCTGATCAAATCTTCCGGATACTCCAGACCTTCCAAGCAATAAAGGGCAAAGGGACGGTAATTAACCCCGAATCGATTCAATCCATCGGCTAAATAGGGCAACGTCTTCTCAGCCTGGCATAAAGCCACCCGATCGCCGGGACTGAGCAATGGTATTAACCGCTCCAATAAACTCCGACTGTTTCCCGAAGCGATCATATCCGGGTTTCGTCCCCGCTGTTTTAACGCCGCGGCCGTTTTGTCACCGACCACGGCGATCCGGGATGACGCCAGCCAACTCCAGTCCTTACCTTCGGCCAACATGGCCTCAAAAAATATCCTTACTGCGTTTTGGCTGGTAAATAGCAGCCAAGAATAGTCAACAACTTCCGCCAATATCTGGGCTAATTTAGACATAGTCATCGGACGGACCGCTAGTACCGGCAAGTAAATAACCTCTGCCCCGAGCATTTTCAGGTCTTCCAGACTGGCGAGATCGTCTCCCGATTGCACCCCGGCCCACAAAATGCGTTTTCCGTTTAGTGGCAGATTGGATTTCCAATACAAGATTTCGTTTAACGCTGCTGCTTCTCCGGCCACCAATAATGCCGGTGCCTGCAAACCGGCTGCCTTTGCTAATGTTGGGATGGTACCGAGAGTCCCTGAAACTACTTTCTGAAAAGGAGTCGTTCCCCTGGAAATAACCACCGCCGGGGTCTCCGGCGGATAACCTTCGGTAATAAGTGTGTCGCTTACCTCAGACAGTGAATTCAAAGACATCAATACCACTTGCGTCGGTCGGCCTTCCGTCTGGTAAAAGTCACCATAGTGCCCAGTTCGGATCGTGACGCTGTGAGCCACCTTACGGTGGGTGACCGGAATACCGGCAGCTGCTGGGACACTGAGGCTCGATGAAATCCCCGGAACCACAAAATAAGGGATTCCCGCCTGGGCCAAAGCTTCGGCTTCCTCTCCGCCCCGGCCGAATAAAAAGGGATCCCCTCCCTTAAGCCGAACTACAAAATAACCGGCTTTGGCTTTTGCAATCAACAACCGGTTAATCTCTGCCTGCTCCATAGAAGGCATACCGCAGCGTTTCCCCACCGGTATCCATTGACAGCCCGGACAGGTCTCCAACAGTAATTGGGCAGGGATCAGGTGATCATAAAGTACCACATCGGCCCGTTTCAAATATTCCAGCCCAATCCGGGTGATCAACCCCGCATCTCCCGGACCAGCCCCTAACAAGCATACGTAACCGGATAACATGGTTCATCCCTCTTCCCTTCCAATAACGCTTCGGCCAATCGGGCACCCAAAATTTCCGCTTCAGCGGGCATAGCTTTCAATGTCATCATCGAAAGGTATTCCCTTTCTCCGAACATTCCGGTTAACTCCAGTTCGCCTTCTTTTAGAACGCCGTACGCTCCATAAGGTAAGCGGCAATGGCCCCCCATTCCTTTTAAAAAGGCCCGTTCAGCCCGGACGACGGTCTCTGTCTCAACATCGGATATCTGCCGTAGTAGAGCAGCCAATTCCCCATCGTCTTCCCGGATCTCCACACCGATACAGCCCTGTCCCGGCGCAGGAACCATCTCCGATAACTCAAACACTTGGGTGATATAATGTTCCAATCCCAACCGGCGTAACCCGGCTAACGCCAGGATCGTCGCATCATATTGGCCATCCAGGACTTTCCGGATCCGGGTTTCCACATTGCCCCGAATCGGTTCAAACCGTAAATCCGGACGGATATTAGCCAATTGAACCTGCCGGCGGATACTGCTGGTTCCGATGACCGCACCGGGCGGCAAATCACTCAGGGAAAGTCCATCCCGAGCTACCAATGTTTCCCGGGGATCTTCCCGTTTCAGAAAGCTGGCTAAAACAAGGCCGTCAGCCAATTGCCCTGGCAGGTCCTTCACACTGTGAACGGCCAGATCGATCTCACCCCGTTGCAAAGCCTGTTCCAACTCACTGCAGAAAACCCCTTTACCCTGGTTTTCCAGGAGATTAAGGTCCGGTTGGCGATCCCCCAGCGTTTTAATACAATGGACGGTACATTCCAATTCGGGAAATACCCTCTTCAGACTCGCCCGCACATATTCCGTTTGCCATAACGCCAACTTACTCTCGCGAGTACCTATCTTCAATAATCGGTTCATCCTTCTCCCTCAGATCCTATCCGTTTCGTCACCCGGTCAATCCGGCGCGAACCGGTTCTTTCGACTTCCGGTATAATTTTAAGATTATCCGATTCAAAGAGGCTAAACACTGATTTCTGGCATCAATAACAGCCTGGGCTTTGTGCAATCGGTTTGCTGCAGAAAGACAAGCGAAATATTCCAAATCCAACAACTGACAACCCCCGTTCCTTCCGAGCAGCGGATCGATATTCCGTGGAAAGGAAAGATCGATAAGGCATTTTCCCTGCAGCAATTCCCGATGCTCTGCTTTCACCAGATAATGAGGGGCAGCTGTTGCCGTCACAATCACCTGATGTTCCCGGAGCAGACCAGGGAGATGATCATAGCCAAATACGATCCGAACCCCGGGAATCACCGGTTGGGGTTTGCCATGCTTTTTTCCGCCATTCCGAGCTAAGATGGTGGTCGATACTCCGTGATGACACAAAGCTTGCACCAAATTTCGGGCGATGACTCCATTACCCAATGTCAATACTCTCAATCCATCCAGATTCTTTTGACTCTCTTTTAACTCCCGAAGAATCAGAGTATACAAAGAAGAACTAAACCCGCCAATCTTCGTTTGATGCCGGATACGGCGGGCAGCGGCCACAATTTGCCCCAACACCTGTTGGTGTTCCCGGGTCATCCCGCCATGATTCACACTCCACTGAATCGCATCCTGCAATTGGCCTAAAATCTCCGTTTCACCAATTAACATCGACTTCAACCCGACCGCCAACTCTAAAAGGTGCAGCCAGGCTTCTGTGCCGGCATAATGGTAAAAATACCTCCGCTCGATAGACTCATCAAAAACTTTTTCCAGATGAGCAAAGGATTTCTCCGTCGTTTCGGAACCCATCATGTAACACTCCGTCCGGTTGCACGTTGATAGAATCATCATGGGCACAGGTATTACATGAAGGTTATAGACCTCAGCGATTTGTGATGAGGTTAAGTGAAACCGGGCCCGAATCTCCGGTGGAGCACTGTTAAAATCTATCCCTAACACATGTAAATCAACATTATCACTCACGTTCCAACCACACTCCAAAATCCGCTTCGCTCCAGTGAATCACTTGTTCAACGCTCACATTCAGAAGCTGATTTAAAATGGCACGGCGTCGCTTCGGACATGGCTCCGCTTTTTTAATCCGCTCCCGGTATCCTCTCAACTTTTCTAAATATTCGCGATAAACCGTCCCATAGTTACGAGCGAACTCCCGCTTGATCTTCCGGGCGGCCGCCGGATAGTACCCTTGAGTGGAAACAGCTACTGTAAGTGCACCGGAACGATAAACCGCCGGAAAAATGAAATTGGATAGCTCCATAAGGTCTACAGTATTGTAATAAAGGTTCAATCGCCGGGCCCACCAGGCAACCCGCCGATTGACCTGTGAATCATCGGTAGCGGCTATCACCATTTTCGTCCCAAGCAAATCCAAGGGAGAAAACTTTCGCTGTCGCCATCGGATCCAACGGCGCTCAACCAGTTTGCGCAGTCCCGGTGCCAATTCCTCGGCGACCACCGTCACGCTCATACCAAAACGCAACACGGCCAAGACCTTTCGCAACGCCACCTTTCCCCCGCCCACCACCAGGCAGGAAAGCCCCGTTGTTTTCAGCATCACCGGTAAAAACTCCGCCATTCTCTTCCCAGCTTTCTAAATGGAATAGTCCCACACAATATCTTGTTGATACAACACGGTTTCAATCTGTTTCAGGAGTATCTCTAAACTCTCTCCGGCCGTATCACGGGACGAGACATATTCATCTAAATCGATCACTAAAATCTCATTAGGTTGGTTCAATGCCTTCAAAATGTCAATTTCATACGAATCCAATCTTGGAATATCCGTGATAAAAATCAGTCCAGCATCAGTAAATATCCTGGCCAATTCGCCCAAACGCCGGATATCCTCTTCCCGTTCCTCTTCGCCGCGGCCCAGCCCGGCCTCGAACAACCCGTGTAACAAATTAGCGATAGCCAGATAGTAAACATTGTGGCCGTTACGGAATAACTTTTCTTCCAACCCTTTGGCCACATTGGCCTGAAGCCCATCGAAAGTACCGGTAATTACGATAAATTTGGGACGCTGCCCGAAACGGGAAGCTCTCTGTTCCGGGGAAATATTGCTTTTCTCCCAAGCCACTTCCCGCTCTGACACATGGGTTTTGATATAGTCTGTTTCAGCGATACTCCCGGTAATAATACCGCCGCCTGCAATCTCATAATGATCAATGATGACAAAGCGGCCTGTCGCTGCAATATCCCGGGACAAATCGTAAGCGATGGGTTTCACAGTCTGCAAAATGCAATCTGCTACATCATGCCGTTCGATCCGATCTTTTTGGGTATCAACGGACAATTCAGCCGCATCCAATACCCGTTCGATCTGTTTCAAGTAAACCGTAGCCCGCTCAGTGGCCAACTTCAACTTGTATTTTTTCCCAGCCACCATCGGATGGCGGCCCAACCAGAACAGATGGGCCCGGAAAGTATTCCCGACCACCGGTAGCGGTTCTTCGGCACGGCACATGATTTCACCGGGCTTAATATAGATCTGAGGTGCCAACGTCACCCCAGTGGCATACCCGGCACCGACTTCATGCTTTACTGGCTCATTGAAACCTTCAATACTCTGGATCACCGCCCGTTTCGATGACGGCAGAAAGATCACCTCATCACCGACTTTCACCTTCCCGGTTTCAACCGTCCCGGCCACGATCCGCCGGTCGTCATTGGCTTCGGTAAACTTGTATATGTCCTGAACCGGCAGGCGAAACGGCTGCTCCATCAGGTTTTTTTCTTTTTTCAGGCTATCGATAAGCTCCAACACGCAAGGCCCTTCATACCACTGCATCTCTTTTGAACAAGAAGCCAAGTTATGGCCTTCCCGGGCTGAAATCGGCACAAAAGCAATGGGGTCCACCTTGATCTGGCTAAGAAAATCCCGGTATTCCCTTACCACTTCTTCAAAAACCCGTTGCTCATAGCCAACCAAATCCATTTTGTTAACCAACACTACCACCTGATCGATGCCTAACAGCGAGAGCATAAATCCATGACGCCGCGAATTTTCCTGAATACCTTCTTTAGCATCGATCACCAGGAGAGCAGCTTCCGCCCGGGCTGCACCGGTAATCATATTTTTTAAAAACTCAATATGGCCCGGTGCATCAATGATGATATAATTCCGCTTTACCGTCTTAAAAAAGCAACGGGCTGTATCAATGGTGATCCCCTGAGCCTGTTCATCTTTTAACGCATCAAGCAAAAAAGCATACTCAAAAGGTTTGGCATTCCGGGCACAATGTTGCCGCACCTGTTCCAATTTCCCCTTAGGCAAAGATCCGGTATCTGCCAACAAACGGCCGATAACTGTGCTTTTTCCATGGTCCACATGGCCGACAATCACAATACTCATCTGTTCCCGTTCTTGCTTCATCACATATACCCATCCCGTCGCAAAGTCTCTAATGTTCCTCCATCTTCCCGATCCTGCTCCCTGCCGGAACGTTCCGCAATATTGGCAAATTTGCCGCTCCTCAGTTCTTCAATAATGTCAGCCACATTCCGGGCAGTAGATTCCACCGGTTTGGTACAAGGGTAGCATCCCAGGGAACGGTAACGCTTCCCGTCGCCCCGATCAAAATACAGAGATGTTACCGGGATATTCTCCCTTTGAATGTATTCCCAGATATTCAGCTCAGTCCAATCGAGCAACGGATGAATCCGAATATGGGTCCCGGGCGCAAAATCGGTTTTAAACTGATTCCATAATTCTGGCGGCTGATCGCCTACATCCCACTCATTTTCCTGGTCGCGGGGGGAAAAATACCGTTCTTTGGAGCGGCTGCCTTCCTCATCAGCCCGTACCCCCACAATGACTCCGGTATAGGCTTCCTGATACGGATCGGGTTCATATTGCCCGATTTGCTGGTTATACCGTAACCGGGGCCATTCTCCGGATAAAGTGCGTTTTAGCGCTTCCGCTTTTAAACTCCGGCAACAGGCGATCCGGTCAACCCGGCCATCGGGAAAAGTCTCTTTCGCCTCAATGGCTTGCCGGTTTGACCCGACAATCATCTTTAGGTTCCATTCCCGGGCTAGCCGGTCCCGGTAAGCGATCATCTCCGGGATCTTATAGGACGTATCAATGTGAACCAAGGGAAAAGGTACATGGCCAAAAAAAGCCTTACGGGCCAGCCACAAAAGGACCGTGCTGTCTTTACCGATGGACCAAAGCATACACAGATGTTTAAATTCCCGATAGGCTTCACGCAGGATATAAATGCTTTGACTCTCCAGCTTCTCCAGTTGATTCATGAGCGTTCCTCCGTATCAATTTTCCATGGTGAAAATGCAAACCGCATTCTCTATGTTCCGGTTCCTCCCACCACCACCGGCCGGATCGAAGGTCCTCTCCCGGAGCAACTGGCCGGGTACAGGGAGCACAGCCAATACTGGGATAATTCTGATCATGCAATGGATTATAGGGAATTTGATGGTCACGGATATAATCCCAAACCTGTTGGGTATTCCAATCGATCAACGGATTTAACTTAAGCAATCCATTGGTCTCATCCCATTCGATCCGTTGCAGCCCGGTACGGGTCGGTGCCTGTTCCCTGCGCAGCCCGGTGATCCAAACATCCAAGGTGCCAAGTACCCTCTTTAGAGGTTGCACTTTCCGAACATTGCAGCAATAAAGACGGTTCGTCACACTTTCATAAAAAAAGTCCGGCCCCATTTCACTTTCCATCTTTTCAACAGCCGCCGTATCCGGAAAATAAACTTCAAAGTTACGCCCATAATGTTTTCGGGTTGCAGTTAAAGTTGCATAGGTTTCCTGGGGCAGCCGCCCGGTATCCAATACAAAAATACGGGCATCCGGCTTAACCTTTAGCACCAAATCGGTCAGGACCTGATCTTCTACACCAAGACTGGACGCCAGCGCAATCCGGTTCCCATATCCCTTTAAAAAATACTCTAACAGTTCTTCAATACTGCTTCCGGCAAACCGTTCCTGTAAGTCGGCAACGATCTCTTTCATCCGGCCTTCTCCTTTCCGCTAAAAGTTCAGGCCCCTTTTTCAACGATGACACTGTAAGTCTGACCAAGCGGTGTCACCTTAACGATCCGATGGCCCTCTTCCTTTAGGCTCCGGGGCACATTGAGCATGGCATCCCCTTCATCCAGGATCACTTCGAGCCATTCCCCGGAATTCAACGTTTCCAGAGCCAGTTTGGTTTTGACAAAATTCAACGGGCAAACCACCCCATGCAAATCAAGGCTTTTTTTGATCTCCTGACCCATCCAGCAAATCCTCCTTCACTTTGTCCTCGCCGAGACGTTCGATCATATGGCCGAAACGCTCCCGCTTCCTGCCATGCTGTTGGTAGTACCGAATGACCTTCTCAATGGTCTCGTATAATTCATCCTCGCTATCAATGAGCTTCTTCAATTTCGTCCCCAAACGGGGAACCTTACCCATAGTACCGCCGATCCACAGGATATATCCTTTCTTTGCAGGATACCATGCATCTGTCGGACAGTTGGAAGTGCAAATGCTGCAATAAATGCATTTGGATTCATCCAAGCGATACTCTCCGTCGACCTGAGCGATGGCTCCCACCGGGCAGCTTGAGACACAGAGATCGCAACCGGTACAGTTTTCTCTCTTCCAACCCGGTAAAATACCGCCCATCACGCCCAAATCATTTTCAGTGGCTTTCGCACAATTATGAGGGCAACCGGTCACCCCCATCTTAAACTTGTGAGGCGTATCCTGGCGAAAATAGGCCTGATCCAAATATCTAGCTATTTTTTTCGTATCGATAATTCCCCAACGGCAAGTGGATTCACCCGGGCAAGCCACTACGATTCGGACCCGCGGGCCGCAGGCTCCCATAGCAATGCCCGCCTCTTCCAGCTCCAACCGGGCTTTTTCCAATTGAGAAAAATGGACAAAATGGATCTCCATCCCTTGCCGTGTGGAAACATGGATCTGTCCTCTGCCGTACTTCTCGGATACTTCGGCGATCTTCCGCAATTGTTCGGCTGTAAAATCGCCCCCCACCGCATGGAGGCGTAACGCAAAGAAATCCTTCTGTTTTTGCTGGATCATTCCAACTTTCTTTAAAGCAACCAAATCCAAGTTTGATTGAGCCATATTTATGCATCCTCCGTAATTTCCAGCATGATTTCCACCGGCTGTCGGCCCTCCATCCGATATCCCCGGATCACCGGTTCCGCTTCCATGAGCGACACAATGATATAGACCATATCCGGATCATGGGCCAACCGTATATCTTCAGCCGACATCCGGGCCGGCGTGGCCGGATGGCTGTGAAAGACAGCATTTAGCCTGAGTCCGGCATCCCGAGCTTGTTTTAAAGCGTTAAACTGTTCTTCCGGTGCGAATGAAAAATGCTCCGGGCTATGATCTACGTTGGTCATCGGGATCAACAAGCGAGCTTCCCCGTCAATACCGGCCAAATAACCACAGGCTTCAATCGGGCTTTCGGCTTTCGCCAGACGAATCATGGCATCCCGTACACTTTGTTTGATTTTAAGCATGATACCGACTCCTTAAGTCGCAGACCGGCTGTTCATAATCGACTAATTTGGTAATGATCGGGCGCTCCCCACAGATAGGACATTCCGGGTTCTGCCGGATATTCACTTGACGGTATTCCATATCCAATGCATTAAAAATCAGCAGACGGTTTGTAAGCAACTTTCCTTTTCCAAGGATATAACGTAAGGCTTCTGCCGCTTGGATGGTCCCCAACATCCCGGCCACCGCCCCCAGGATCCCGGCTTCACTGCAGGTTGGCACCGCTCCTTTAGGCGGCGGCGAATTGAAAACACACCGATAACAGGCACTGCCCGGCAGATACGTCATGGTCTGCCCGTCAAACCGCAATATCCCACCATGGGAAAAGGGTTTGCTATGTAAGACACAAGCATCATTGATCAGGAACTTCGCCGGAAAATTATCCGTCCCGTCAATGATAAAATCATAATCCTTAATAATCGCGGCGATATTCTCCGCATGAACCCGCTCGGGGTATGTAACCACCTTAACATCCGGGTTGAGAGCTTCGATTTTTTCCCTGGCCGAGTCTACTTTCAATCGTTTCACATCCGCCGTGAAATGAATCACCTGACGCTGCAAATTGGAAAGATCAACGGTATCCCCGTCAACCAGGCCAATGGTTCCAACGCCGGCTGCAGCTAAATATAAAGCAGCCGGAGCCCCTAACCCTCCGGTTCCAATGATCAGCACTTTGGCTTGGAGGATTTTCTCCTGTCCCGCGCCACCCACGTCTTTCAAAATAATGTGCCGACTATACCGCTCAATCTGTTCTTCCGTAAGATTCATTTTCTCATCCCTCCGTCAGCGTTTTTCAAACGCCTTCGCCTGAAGCTCATGGATTTATCTTGATATAACGTCAGTTCGAACCTCCGCCCATGAAATACAGAAATTCGATACGGTCTCCATCCTTCACCCGAATCCTTTCATACTCATCCCGTCTCAAAAAACGGCCGTTATATTCCACAGAAACCATCTCCGGCATTTCCACCCTTTTGTGACTGAGCAATTCCGCGATGGAGGCCTCTTCCAATGAGACAGTTTCTTCTTGACCATTGATGAAAAGCTTCATGATTCTGTCTTTCACCCTTTCAAATCTGATAGTCTTCAACAAAAATCTTTAGATTGCGCAATTCAACAAAGACCCGTTCCCCGACTCTCACCTTGAGCTCATGAAAACGCTCTTTGGACAGCTCTGCATCGAGATAACCCCCGTTGTCCCGGCGCCGCAACTCCAAGCGGACCGTCGGACCGATAACCCGAACATGCCGCACTTCAGCTTCAATGGCATTTTCTCCGTGAGATTCGCCATAAACCTCCAGCTCATGGGGTCTGGCATAAGCGATGGCCGTTTTATCATCGGGAATTGCCATTCCCGCCAGTTCCGGAAATGCCACCTCGCTGTTGCCAACCTTAATCCGGTTGCCATCCACCCGCCCCTGAAACAAATTAATATCGCCCAGAAATTGATAAACAAACAAGTTGGCCGGATGTTCATAAACTTCTTCGGGAGTACCGATCTGTTCGATCCTGCCGTTGTTCATAACGACGACCCGGTCAGCGACTTCCAGGGCTTCCTCCTGATCATGGGTTACAAAAATACTGGTAATATGGATTTCATCATGTAACTGCCGGATCCAACGCCGCAGTTCCTTGCGCACTTTGGCATCCAACGCTCCAAAGGGTTCATCCAAAAGTAATACTTTCGGTTCCACGGCAAGCGCCCTGGCCAATGCAATCCGCTGGCGCTGCCCACCAGAAAGCTGGGAAGGATACCGGTCTGCATACCACTCCATCTGAACCAGCTTCAACAGTTGATGAACTTTAGCACGAATTTCCGACTCCAGCAAACGCTCCCGACGGGGTTTAACCCGAAGTCCAAATGCCACATTTTCAAATACTGTCATATTTCGAAAGAGGGCATAATGTTGAAATACGAAGCCGACTTGACGTTTACCAACGCTTTGGCTGGTCGCGTCTTCCCCATGAAACGTGATCCTTCCGCTGTCAGGCTGCTCCAATCCGGCGATGATCCGGAGTAACGTGGTCTTCCCGGACCCTGACGGCCCTAATAAGGCAACCAGTTCACCGCCGGGAATATCCAGGCTCAAATCTTTAAGCGCCTGAAAATCTCCATAATTTTTTGTGATATGCTCAACCTTAATACTCATGACTTATTCCTTCTTTAAACCGATTTATTTGAACGCTACTGGAATGATGTCGGCCGCTTTTCCACTCGACCACATGTTTCACAATTAACGTTATTAATGCCAGTAAAGCCAGTAATGAAGCCACCGCAAAGGCAGCGGTAAAATTATATTCGTTGTACAGGATCTCGACTTGCAGCGGAATCGTATTGGTTTGGCCGCGAATATGGCCGGAAACCACCGAGACAGCGCCAAATTCGCCCATAGCCCGGGCATTACACAAGATAACGCCATATAACAACCCCCACTTGATATTGGGTAAAGTTACTTTGAAAAACATTTGCCAACCATTGGCACCAAGTACGATCGCAGCTTCCTCTTCTTCATTTCCCAAACTTTGCATCACCGGTATCAGCTCCCGGGCCACAAAAGGGAACGTCACAAAGATGGTCGCCAAAATGATACCGGGCACTGCAAAGACGATTTTGATATTGTATTGGCTCAGCCAAGGTCCTAACAATCCCTGCAATCCAAAGAGTAATACAAAGATAAGTCCGGAAATAATCGGGGAGATGGCAAAGGGCAAATCAATCAAAGTTAATAAAAAGTTCTTACCCCAAAAATCAAATTTCGCAATGAGCCAAGCAGCCACCACACCGAAGATTAAATTTAGCGGGACGGATATTGCTGCTGTCAGCAATGTTAATTGAATCGCCTTTAGCGTATCCGGTTCCCGAATAGCTTCCCAATAAGCGCCCCAGCCTTTGGCCAATGCCTGCCCGAACACAATGAGCAACGGAGCAATTAAGAACAAGATAACAAATCCGACCGCTACGCCGATGAGCATCTTCTGTAGCCAAATCGGCTCAGTAATGATGCTTTCCCCGCTTGGACCTTTTTGGATCCCTTTGCAACGTTTCATCCTCTCACTCCCATCCCTAATGTGACGCCATCCGTCGGCGATTCCAGTTTTGTAACAAATTGATGATAAGCAACAGGATAAACGAGATGATCATCATCACCAGAGCGATAGCCGTGGCACCCGTATAATCAAACTGTTCCAATTTGGTCCGGATCAATAACGGCGTAATCTCCGTCCGCATCGGCATATTCCCGGATATAAAAACGACCGAACCATATTCTCCCAAAGCCCTGGCAAAAGCCAAGGCGAATCCAGTGAGCCAACTGGGCACCAGTGCCGGGAAAATAACCCGGGAAAAGGTCTGCCACCGGCTTGCGCCCAGACTGGCCGCTGCTTCCTCATATTCCTTATCCAAATCCTGCAATACCGGCTGAATGGTCCGAACCACGAAGGGCAATCCGATAAAAGTTAACGCGACCACAACCCCCAGCGGCGTATATGCTACCTTGATCCCGACGTTCTCTAGATACCGACCAAACCAGCCATTGGCCGAATAAAGGGTCGTTAAGGCAATTCCAGCCACTGCCGTTGGCATAGCAAAGGGCAAATCCAGCAAAGCATCGATGATTCGTTGCCCGGGGAATCGATAACGTACCAACACCCAAGCTAGTAACAACCCGAAAATGCCGTTGATTGACGCCCCCAAAAAGGAAGCCAAAAAACTCAGCCGATAGGATGCAAGTACCCGTGGGTCAGTGACTGTTCTCCAAAATGTTTCCCAACTCATCGTCAAGGTCTTCAGAAAAACCATGGCCAAGGGGATTAATAACACCAGGCTGATATAGGTAAGGGTATAACCGAGGGCCGGGCCGAAGCCCGGCAGGATACTTTGGGTTTTCCTCATGTCACGCGCTCGCTTTCAACATAGAAATGGTATGATGATTCACAAACATATATCGTGAATTATTTCGCCTGATAAATCTTGTCAAAAATTCCCCCGTCGTTAAAGTGAATGGTTTGCGCTTTCTGCCAACCTCCAAATACTTCATCGATGGTGAAAAGTTTGACCTTGGGAAATTGGGTTTCATACTTCTCCGCAACGGATTTCAACCGGGGCCGATAATAGTTACGGGCTACGATTTCTTGACCTTCCCTGGAATAAAGATATTTGAGATACTCTTCAGCCAATTTACGTGTTCCTCGTTTATCGACCACCTTATCGACGATAGTTACAGGTGGTTCAGCCAAGATACTGATCGACGGAACAATAATTTCAAATTTATCCTTTCCCAACTCGTTGAGAGCAAGGAAAGCCTCATTTTCCCAAGCGAGCAACACATCGCCAATGCCGCGTTGAACGAAGGTATTAGTCGAACCCCGGGCGCCTGAATCCAGCACCGGCACATTCTTAAAGAGCTTGGTGACAAATTCCTGAGCCTTTTGTTGGTTATTACCGTTTTTCTTTAATGCATATCCCCAAGCAGCCAGATAGTTCCAACGGGCACCGCCGGAAGTTTTGGGATTAGGAGTAATCACCGTAATGCCCGGTTTAACCAAGTCATCCCAATCTTTGATGTTTTTCGGATTTCCTTTACGAACCAAGAAAACAATGGTTGAGGTATAGGGCGCACTGTTATCCGGCAACCGTTTTTGCCATTGGGCCGGGATTAATTTCGCCTTTTCGACAATGGCATCAATATCGTAGGCTAATGCCAAGGTCACTACATCCGCTTCCAATCCGTCAATGACTGCGCGGGCCTGACTTCCCGATCCGCCATGGGACTGCTGAATGGTCACAGTTTGGCCGGTTTTGGCTTTCCAGTACTTCACAAAAGCCGCGTTATAATCTTGATACAATTCACGGGTTGGATCATAGGAAACATTCAGCAACGTAATCGGCCGGTCAGCAGCCGACACCGAAACCAAACCCAACGTTAAGACCAAAATCAGGGCAAATAGTAAACCGATTTTCCCTTTCATCTTCCATTCCTCCTTAATAATTATTTAGTATTTCGATCAAATAAGTAGGAATTGTGTGTAAGAAAATAGTGAATATCCTTGTTACCTATATAGGTAATCGGAGACTCACTTTATTTAAAAATCATTATTATTCCTACTTGTTTACTTATATATGCAATATACACCAGGACAAACTTTTCTGTCAACCCATTTTTTAAAAAAATTTGGCAAATTTCTTTACTAGAAATTCCAACCTAATAGCCAAGGGATTTCCCAACAATAATCACTTTGATCCGTCCTTTAACGAATTGCCGTTTAATGATGACAACATCGTTGCAAATCCGATCATCGCTTTGACAATCCACACAATACCCCAATGAAACACAGGGCGTCTTCTTCTGCAACCGTTTCGCATCCAGCGGCGCGGCAGTCTTACGAACCCTCTCTTCCGCTTCTTCCAGATTCTTAACGATCTTGTTGATGCCTGCAACCACAATCACCTGATCAGGACCGTAAATCATCGCTGCCACCCGGCTGCCATTGCCGTCCACATTGTAAAGTTCACCTGTTTCTGTCAGTGCATTGGTACTGCACAAAAAGGTGTCAGCACTAAAGCTACGCCTGTAAATATCCTGTTTTTCGGCACGGGTAATTCCAGGCCGGTATTTATCGAGAAAATGGTAATTCCCGTTACGCAACATCTCAATGATTCCCGTTTCAGATAATGTCATGGAGTCCCCCACGGCTACGGTTGACCCTTCAGGTATCCATTCCTGGAGCTTCATGCGCAACTCGTTTTCATCAGCGACAAAAAGGCCATGGATATTATGTTTTTCAAGGTTACGGATCGTCCGTTCAATCCGTTCTTTCATTTGTGGGTTCATATCATAAACCATCAGAGTTTGCCTCCTTTAAACCCAATCTCATCCAAACGCCCTTTCATATCAACACGAAGATAATCCGTTGACTCCTCCACGATAGTCAGTAAAGAATTAAAATCACTTCAGCATCTCCAAACACCGCTCCAATCGATACCTTACCCGTTTCTCCCCTATGATCCGTATGATTTGGTATAATTCCGGAGTCGTTCGCCGGTTGGTCAACGCAACCCGGATGATCATCTCTTCCCTATAAAAATAAAGACCTTTCATCCCTAAGGACGAAAGGTTAACTTCCGCGGTACCACCTACATTGAGCATAGCTCCGCTTTTGGAATCAAACGATCCTGATTCCTCCTCAATAACGGGAAAGTTGGCTTACTTCGATTTCGGCCACTGCTCCAAGGCCTCTTCAACAAGTTCGAACCGCCCAATTTCCACCCTCATGGGCTCTCTATCGGCTGAGTCCTTGTTTACTCTTCCTCTTCATCGCATTTACAGTTATTTACTTTGTAGCCTATTATAGGTTCGGCCGAATTTTTTGTCAAGATTTGGGCTATAAATTATATGTACGTTTAAAATAACAGACGAGGTGAAAGCCATGGATTATCAGGCCTTATCCTTACCGGAAAAATGGATTTTGAAAGGGATTCCCTTTATATTTTGCATCGGTTCCCTGCTCCATTTTTGTTTCGATCTATCCAAAGGAAACCTGTTGATCGGCCTCATTGCCCCGGTCAACCAAAGCGTCTGGGAACATCTGAAAATGCTTCCGCTGCCAGTGATCGGCTGGTGGGCTCTGTACTATATTGTCAAAGGGATGGCCTATGGGCTGGACAAAGATATATGGTTCACCTGTACGTTGATAGCGCTCGTCACATCGCTAATCACCGTTCCCCTGCTTTATTATTTTTATACACAGGCTTTCGGGATTAAACTCATGTGGATTGATATCCTGATCTTCCTCTTCACCATTGCCGTAGGCCAATCCCTGGCCCTCTACTGTTACCGGGAAAGCGTAAATATCCCGGCAGTCTGGTCGATAGCCGCCTTTATCGGCCTCATTGTGATATTTATCATCTTCACCTTCGCCCCGCCTAAAATTCCTTTATTTTTAGACCATACTACCGGCCAATATGGTATTCCCCGCTCCAAAACTTCCATAAATATTTTCCCCGAAAATATCATATACTCCAAAAAATCTATACTTTCGAGGAGATTAAGACAATGAACATCTATGATTTCAAAGTCAAAACCATTGACGGCCAGGAAAGATCCCTGGAAGATTTTCGGGGCAAGGTACTGCTCATCGTCAACACCGCCAGTCAATGCGGATTTACGCCCCAATACGAAGGCTTACAGAAACTCTACCAAAAATATCATGATCGAGGCTTCAAAGTGCTCGGTTTCCCATCCAATCAATTTGAACAGGAACCGGCCAGCAACAGTGAAATTCAGCAATTTTGCTCCGTCAATTTCGGCGTATCCTTCCCAATGTTCGCAAAGGTCGACGTCCGGGGCGAAAAAGCCCATCCCCTGTTTAAGTATTTAAGTTCGGCAGTGCCCTTTAAAGGATTGGACATGAAACATCCCATCGGCCCAAAACTGGCTGAAATCCTCCAAAATGACCCCGAATACCTGGAAAATAAAGATATTAAATGGAACTTCACCAAATTCCTGATCGACCGGGAAGGAAACGTCGTCGACCGCTTTGAACCCACCACCGAGCCGGAAGCGATTGCCCCCGTTATCGAAAAATATTTATAACAAGGAAAGGCAGGCGCCCCACGCCTGCCTTAACTATCGATAAACCTTAACACGCAATAGCACAAAGCCCACAACCGTAAACTCAACTCCTTAAATGGAGCCGCTTGTCCTTGCTGAAAGCTGATAACGTGTTCAACCCAGCTTATGTTCAGCCAGAAAAGTCTCGATATTTTTCAGCACTTTCTCACTCAAACGGACAAAAGCCTGCTTGGTCCGGCCTGAGGATACATTCATGCAATTCACATGGGGATGGGCTAATAATTTCTCATCCCCGAGAGCACCGGCCGAGTCACAGAAAAATTCATTATCTCCATGATCGAGCCATCGAGCCAAAGCGGATACATCATGGGAAGGCCCAATCGACGTATTAAACATGATTTTATGATGGCCCAGCCATTCAAACTGCTCATCATAAAATAAGATCACATTTTTGTTGAGGCAGGTGCAAACCACATCTACCACAGGCAGCAACTCCCGCAGCGGCAGGTATTTGATGTTCTTGGCCTCCTGGTCAGGTTTTCGGGTACGGCTGAAATAATATAAATCCGCTCCCAATGCCTGCAAACCGGCAGCAATCATCTGCCCTGACGTACCCAAACCAACGATGCCGACTTTTAGATCCGTCAGTTCCACCGGCTGATCCTGCCATTGTTTCCCGCCGAAACCATGCAAATACCGGACCAACTCACTGATGACATACTCGACTACGCCCTGATCGCCGTAATCCCGGATACCATAGACTGTGATCCCTTTCATCCTGGCTGTACGAATATCCACATTGGCGCTTTCCTCGGAATATAAACTGCAACACATCCCGATATACCGGATATTGGGACAAGCCTCCAGCACTTCTTTATCGATTTGACTGGTATAACTGAGCAACACTCCATCCGCATCCCCAATCCGCCGGATAATTTCAGCGTTACTTTTGGGGATATCTTCATACAACACAACTTCTCCGGCATAATCATAAAGCTTTTGGACAGCCGTTGGAATCAGGCTGACCGGTTCAATCGCCACTAACTTTTTAAACATGGCATCCTCCTGGAACTAGAATACAATAGGTGCTATGGCATTTTGCAGCACAGCGATGACACTCCAGGCTGCAATAGCGCTGGTTCGGGAGTAAATATTTAACTCGGCACGGACTTCCTCCCCTTTAACCTCAATCCGGTATTCGTCACCCTTGAAACCCGGCACCACCTGAATATTCATGGCCGTATTTTCAGGGCCGGCGCTGGCTAAAGCGGTAGCAATAGCCACATTAACTTTGGTTGGCAGAAGCCCAATCGCTTCTTTGGTGGTACCAGTGAACACCTGCTGCGGTTGGGTAATCTCCATTAATTGGTCCGTAAACAACGGAGTATTTTTCAATGAAGCCGGTGCTTTCTGAGCCCCGATAGAAGCGGTAATCGGGCTCATCAACGCTGCACTCCGCAACACGTCAAAACCGCCTACTGCGCCACTGGCAATATATACCCGGCGTCGATGTTGAGCAGCTACATCTTTGATATGGTCGTAAAATTCCCGGTCAGCGAAGGCGCCAATGGACAATACCACCAGGTTTGAACCGCCCTTCAGGATCGTTTCCGCAAAGTCCCTTATCGCCTGGACCGATGCCGCCTCTGCCGTATACTCCGGCTGCAATGCCATTAATTCATCAATGTCAATACAGGCTTTACAACCATAACGTTCTGCAAATCCTTTGGCCTGTTCAGGATTCCTGTCCAATACCCCGACCAGCTCATACTCTGGCAAAAATCCGTCAGCCATGGCATTGGCTACAATTTCATTGAGATAACCGCAGCCGATAAGTGCTAATTTGATTTTACTCATGATGCCCCTCTTTCCAGTTTTCAATTCTTTATTCGATAAGTTACACAGGCGGTTTCATCTTTCCATTTAAAAAACGTTTCGATACGATACGGAACATCATATCAAAACTGAATTTCTATGAATTATGAATCCGCATAAATGTATCTTATCATAAAACATCTGCTACGTTTATAAACTATTCAGCCATTAAATACCCTCATTAATTCCTGCTACCACCTCTCATCCTGAGTAATCTGCGATATTCCTCATCCAAGCGGACATATTCATCCCGGTCCGTGACAACGGAAAGTTTTCCAATCACTTCAGCCAGACGGTTTTCGATCATCATCCGCTCTTCCAGGTTCAGATCATGCTTTCTTGTTTTCCTCTGTTTAGCTTCCCGGTACTGTTCATAGCTCCCCTCAAATACTTCAATTCCTTCATGGTCAAAAACCATCAGGTGCGAAGCAACCTTATTCATAAACTGCCGGTCATGGGAGGCAAAAAGCAAGGTCCCGTCATATTCAGAAAGTACGGTTTCAAGCGCTTCGATCGCCGGTAAATCCAAAAAGTTGGTAGGTTCATCCAATAATAACACATTGGCTTCTCCCACCATGATTTTGGCCAAAGCGACGCGCACCCGTTCTCCGCCGCTTAAAACCGCCACTTTTTTATAGACATCGTCGCGGCGGAATAACAACCGGGCAAGGAAATTTCGGACAAAGCCCTCATCCCGTACACTGTCAGCCATCACATTGGCCAAGATGGACTTGTCAGGATCGAGATTTTGCAGCTCCTGATCGAAATAACCCAACCTGGCATTGGGCGAAATATAAATTCCGTCATCGCCATTGGCGATCATCTTCAACAGCGTCGTCTTGCCGCAGCCATTTTTCCCAAACAAGGCCACTTTTTGGCCTCGTTGAATACTGAAATTCAGATCGCGGAATAGAACCCGTTCTCCGAAGTTTTTATGAATATTCTCCCCTCGGATGACTATTTTGCTAAATACGCTCTCAGCGGTATTGAGTTCAAAATTTACCGCCGGCGCCTCCTTGGGCTTGGTTTTGACCTCCAATTTAGCCAACCGTGATTCAATGGCTTTAACCGCTTTATCCAAATTAGCCTTGGCCTTTTGATTTCCCATCTTATGAAGGCGCGCTTCCGAATTACCCATCCGTTTCGGCGTCTTTCGCATTGACACGTTCCGGGTTTTCCGGTCTGCAATAGCCTGTTCCAGGTGTTCCTTTTCACGGATGTAATTTTCATACTCCCGTTCTTCCTGTCTTCGCTCCACTTCTTTTTGACGATAATAGTCGCTGTAATTGCCGGGATAAACCTTCAAACGGCCGTCTGTAATTTCCCAGATGATGTTACATACTGCATCCAGCAATTGGCGGTCATGGGATACAAGCACCAATGCTCCCGGATATTCCTGCAACATGGCTTGGAGCAACTCTGTCCCATTAATATCTAAATTCGCAGTGGGTTCATCTGCCAATAGCAACGGATTTCCCTCACTTAAAGCAACAGCCAGGCGATAACGCATCTTTTCTCCGCCGCTCATGGCCTCATGATATTCCTGCTGGGTCCCAAACTTTTTGAACAAGACTCCATCCACTTCCCCATCTGACTGCATCCCCGCGCCAAACTGCTGCAAATAGGAACAGGCACCATTTCGGGTAACTCTTCCTGCATCAGGCTTAACCGTCCCGGCCATGATTCCCAACAACGTCGACTTACCAACGCCATTACGGCCAACGACTCCGATCCGATCGCCTTCAAAGATTTTCAGGTTTTCGATATTTAACAGACAACGATCCTGCACATAATGAACGATATTTTCCAAGGATAACAACAAAAAAAACCCCTCCTTTTGGATAGGGGTAGACCGCACAAACAGGCATAAAAAAACACGCGTTAATGGTCATCCCCTTTACAATCCCATACGTATACCAAATCCACCCGAGATTCCCCAAGTGTACCGGTTAATGCTGGAAATTGTTAAAAAGAGGATAATTAGCGCATGTCCGTAAGCCCGTATTCCTTTCTCAACTCTATACTATTCTTGACATATGAACGATGGTTACAGTATATCAAATTTTGAAAACCTTGGCAAGCAGACTGAGATAAAAAACATCCCTCCTAAATTAGGTCCCGCAAAAAGTCCGATAGTTACCGAAAGAATCCGGCGGCAAAGCCGCATACTCGTCTTGCTCAGGGAGATAGGCATAGGGATGGGCCAGAACCTTCAACAAGCGTTCCATTACACCATAGTCGCCCTCATTGACGGCTTTTTCCAGCGCTTCTTCCACCCGGTGGTTCCGGGGAATAATGGCCGGATTACTGGTTTTCATCAACCGCTCCACCGCTTCCCGGGACTCCCGTTGACGGCTTAACCGGGCTTGCCATAAAGAGTACCATGTTTCAAATTCCGAAGTTCCAAACAAAACGGAGGTATCGGCCCGGCCTAACGTCAGCACCCGAAAGGTATTGGTATAATCGGCCCGATATATCTCCATCATCCGCAAAAGCTCGGAGATTAACTCTTCATCCTGGCTTTCTTCACCAAATAATCCTAATTTGGAACGCATACCGTCCAACCAATGGCGCCGGTATTCAGTAGCGAACTCCGAAAGGGCCGCTTCCGCCAACTCCAATGCTTTTCCCTCATCCTGATCCAAAAGCGGCAATAACGTTTCGGCAAAACGGGCCAGATTCCACTCCGCCATCGAAGGTTGATTTCCATACGCATACCGTCCCTGGACATCGATGGAACTGAACACCGTGGCCGGATCATAGGCGTCCATAAAAGCGCAAGGCCCAAAATCAATGGTTTCGCCGCTAATGGCCATATTATCGGTATTCATAACCCCATGAATAAAACCGACTAGCTGCCACTTGGCAATAAGCTGCGCCTGCTGCTTTATCACTTCCCGAAATAACGCCAGATACCGGTTTTCAGCCTGCAGATGCTCCGGATAATGCCGCCTTAACGCAAAATCCGCCAGTGCCCGAAGGTCCTCTGTCGAACCACGGTAGGCCGCATATTCAAAGGTGCCGACCCGTATATGACTGGCAGCCACCCGGGTTAACACAGCACCCGGCAACGGCGTTTCCCGGTATACCCATTCCCCAGTGGCTACTACGGCCAGACTACGAGTCGTCGGAATTCCCAAGGCATACATAGCCTCACTGATAATATATTCGCGAAGCATGGGGCCAAGGGCGGCCCGGCCGTCGCCCCGGCGGGAATAGGGAGTCGGCCCCGATCCTTTTAGCTGAATATCAAATCGCTCTCCGGCAGGTGTCAACTGCTCGCCGAGTAACAAAGCGCGGCCATCTCCCAAAATGGTAAAGTGCCCAAACTGATGACCGGCATAAGCTTGAGCCAGCGGCAAAGCTCCTTCGGGTACCCGATTCCCGGCCAATATCTCAACGCCCGCCTGGCTTCGCAAGGCCTGAACATTCAAGCCCAAAGTCTCTGCCAAAGCATCATTGAAAATCACCAATTGGGGTGAAGCCACCGGTACCGGATTTTGAATACTGTAGAAAATTTTGGGCAACCGGGCATAACTATTATCGAAGTTCCATCCCATTAAGCTGGTATTATTGATCTGTACCATTCGTTTCTCTTCCAGGGTATTTTAATGATATAGTATACCCAAAAATGCCTTATACTTGCTTTTTTCATAACAAGGATTTACAATGATCCCGAAAATATAATCCAGGACCATCAAAAACTTAACTTTAAGAGAGGGCACCATGAAAAACATCGTTATTTTGGCCACCGGCGGCACTATTGCCGGGATTTCAGAGTCCATAACCGACACCGCAAGCTATCACCCTGCCATACTGCCGATTCAGGAGATTATTCACGGTATTGACGGGCCGCTCAATCAAATCGCTCGGATCTCCAGCGAACAGATTGCCCAAATCGACAGTGCGGAAATGACCCACCAAATCTGGTTTACGCTGGCCAATCGCATCAACACCCTGCTGGCTGACCCTTCTGTTGACGGCATTGTGGTTACTCACGGTACCGATACATTGGAAGAGACTGCTTATTTCCTTAACTTGGTAGTAAAAAGCTCCAAACCGGTCGTAGTGGTGGGAGCCATGCGGCCGGCATCGGCCCTCAGTTCGGACGGACCCATCAATCTCTATAATGCCGTTATTCTGGCCGCCAGTGAAGAAGCATCCGGTAAAGGGGTGTTGATCACCTTAAACAACGCCATCAATTCCAGCCGGGACGCAACCAAGACCAACACCTCGCTCCAGGATAGTTTCAAAGCCCCTGAGCTGGGGTACCTGGGTTATATCATCGATGGCAGGCCTCACTTTTATCGGGAACCCACCCGTAAGCATACCTATATGAGCGAATTCACCGTCGACGGCCTTACTGAACTCCCCCTGGTCGAGATTATTTACGGCCATGTCGATAACCGAAGCACCCTGGCACAAGCTGCTGTCGCCACCGGCGCTAAAGGATTGGTCTATGCCGGGCTGGGAAACGGCAATATGTCTACAGCCATGCGAACTGCCTTTGAGGAAATCCAAAACCAAGGAGTCATCGTCGTCCGGAGCACCCGAGTAAGCAACGGCGTTGTCACCCGAAACGGTGCCATCAATGACGACCTCAGCAATTTCATCGTCTCCGACACTTTAAATCCCCAAAAAGCAAGCATTCTTCTTGCCTTGGCATTAATCAAGACCAACGATACCGCCGAAATCCAACGGATGTTTTGGGAATATTGAACCGTGAACTGTGTACTATGCACCCGATCAAAGAACTGTACAATGTAAACTGTCAACTGAAAACTATACTCAGCCTCATGCCTAAACAGTATACTGTAAACAGTGAACATTGTATAATTAAACCATGCTGAACAATACCTTTGCATCCCCGATTATCCTGACAAGAAAAAGAGAGATTACAAAGACTTTAAGGCTAAATGTTCCTGACACCGAAGGTCAATATTCGGGGAAATAGACCTCGGCAACCCGGCCGGGCATGACTTCCACTTCACTTAGATAATCCATTTTTTTCCCCTTCGACTTTCACCCGGTACTTACCAGGCGGAAGTTGCGTCAGGCCGAACCAGCCGCTGCCATCCGTGTAAACTTCCCATATATTGGTAGTTTCTTTGGTTTGGGCCTCAGCCCCTGTTTCAACCAGTCGTTCGACCACCACACGCCGGAAGATTTCAGCCTGGCCATCCCGATCAACCACCGTCCCCATCATATATCCAGTGACCGGTTGGGTTTTCCAAGGCATATCCGGAACAGGAACCGGCGTTGGAAATACCGGTTGAGTTGGGACAAAGGTCTGCCAAACGGGATCAACATACCCGCCTTCTTTAGCCAACACATCAAAAAACCAACCATTGCTCTCCGGCAAATATTGATGAGGCTGTCTGGGCAATGTCTTCGAGTTTTTAAAATCATCCGTACTATATAAATGAGCGGCTCCATATGAAAAAAGCGCCACTCCCGCCGCCCGGTTGCCCAGAGCTGACGGCGCCTGAGCCCGGCGGATTTGTTCCAGACTATCTTCAATATATTGCATGAAAATACCGGGGCCGATCACGATTTGCCGTCCGTATTGATGATTCTTTTCCCACTCAATCCAGCGGTTATACCAAAGCTGTTGAGTGGTATTCCATTCACTGAAGTAGTTCATCGGAATCACCATATCGATCATTCCGGCTTCCAACCAACTCCTCCAATCCTGGCCGACATCGACATAAGCACGGGATTTCTCCCAATCTCCATCGTTCACCGGCCCGTCACCCCAGGTAATAACCGCTGACGAAACTTTTATATCTGGACGGATGGCCAACGCTTTCAGATAAATCTTCCGGACCAGATTTGCCGTCTGCTCTCGCCGCCACTGCTGCCAACGGGGATCATCAGGACTTGGCAAACCGCTTGTTCCGAACTGGTAATTGTACTGTTCAATACTGGTTGGATTGAAACCCCACCCTAACCCGGCATAACGGGAATAATCCAAATGAATCCCGTCCACCTGGTATTGCTTGATGACATTCAAATACACCGCTGCCGTATAATCCTGGACATCAGGATGGCCCGGATCCAAATAATAGGAAGGAGTCAGTTGATCCGACCATGCTTTTTTGGTTTTATCATAGGTGCGATAATACGAAACCCAATTATCGCGGCCAACGGCCTTCGGACCATGAACATTCCAGATATGATTGGGATCCTGTGGAGGAACTGGGCTGTTCCATGCCACCAACGTATTAAGCCAGGCATGGATTTCGATACCTAGTGGCCGGGCACGATCGATCAGATATTGCAAAGCATCAAATCCCGCTTCCAATACCGGATCTTCAGTGCGCGGCTCTATAGTGTGATTATAGTACGCATCACCGCGCCGTCTGACCTGGACGATCAAGGTATTGATATTGCTCCGAACTGCATCTTGGATCAAGCGCTCCACTTGGTCCGGGGTTTTAAACCCGTCTCGGAAGGCATCAACCCATAGTGCCCGCACCTCAGGACGGTTGTTTGGAAAAGCTTGAGCCGGAAAACTATCCGTCCCAACGAGCATCATCATTATCCATCCTATCAAAAAACAGTAAATCCAGCGACGTCGTATCATAAGTATCCTCTCATTTTTGCAATTATAATATTATTAAACACCCTTAGCATATCACGCCCCCATTAAAAAGGGTAGAGGTGCTCTCCTTCCGCTGCTTAACATAGGGCTTCCTCCACTACTTTGAAGAGATTACATATCCCGACCCAAATTATGTTATAATGAACCTGGGAATTGAGGTGATAACCATGAAGTTTAAAGCCTATGCTATAGCCAATGAAATCGATCTCAACATCATCGCAGCCCAATGTAATATCCCTAAAAAATATACTTGGGAAGAGCCATTGATTTTGCACGGGGATACGTTGGCCGCCATTTTAGGGCACCCCCCTGAAATGCAACAGCGGGTAATGATTTTTTCATTCGGAAGTATTGTTTTTATTAATAGCAACTCCGACGATGAAAATCAGGTTCTTACTTATTTGAAAACCATCAAACCTGAACTTGTCCCGAAAAATTACAACCTTTACAGCGATGACTATGAACTCCGCGAAAACCCGGAGATCGAAACCGATGAGGAAGGACTCGATCTGATATTCACCGATGAATATGCCATCGTTCCAAAGATCGAAACGTTCCATGCGGAACTAATCGCCATCGTGATCGCCAAATCCGTGGCTCTCGAAAAAACTGAAGCTCAAATGGAAAAAATCCTTGACTCCCTGGAAAATCTCATTGATCGTTTGGAGAAAGCAAAGTTACGAATCAGCGATAAAGAACTAGCAAAAACTACTGCTAAGATCATTCGCCATGAATATAACACTATTGCCTATATCATGATCCTGGATAAACCGGATATTACCTGGAGCAATAGCGATGCTGCCCTTTTCTATGAAAAGATGGCCGATTTCTTCGAATTAAACGATCGATACGAAATTATTAAAACCAAGACCGATATCCTCAACGTCATCATCGATAACTTTTCATCCATCAGCCATTCCATCCGCGGTTTATTCGTTGAATGGCTGATCGTCGCCCTAATCTTAATCGAAGTATTTCTGATGGTTGCTGATTTATTTCAGTAATTAGGAAAGATGAACATGAAACCCCATTTGCATCTCCATTGTTTTAAATTTTCAACTCAACCGGAACTCTCGCGGGTTGCGGCTTTTTTCAACCTACCCTTCTCACGTGGTTCCGATTATTTAGCCTTGGCCCCCGATGCCATCCGGACGGTCTTGAAGGAACATGCCTCCGACAAATATGTATGGCTGTTCCATTATGGCTGCATTTGCTTGATGAACTTCGAACCTATGGAGATTTACCGTTTCCTGAAATTTCTCGAATCCACCTGTGAAGTGGACTACCATCTTTTTTCGACCTATAACGAAAGTCATCTAGTGGAAGAAGATGGTCCCGCCGACCTTCAACCGGAAACAGCTTCCGTTTATGCCCATATCCTGGCAAAATCCACCGAATTAAAATACATGGAAGACACGTTGGCAGCCCAATTTGACCGCTCTGAAATCTTCATTAACGAACTTCACAAAGGATGGTTTAATTCCGATAACAGCCTGCTAAAAAGCACAACTGTCCAAATGGTCCGGTATCAGCTGCAAATCCTTCACGGCTTGCGTATTCTGGACCGCCCCACCGAATACGATGCCCATATGGCATTACGGCGGCGCTATGATGAAACCAGTGAGGAATATGAATTGCACAAACGGTTTGCCATCATTCAACGAAAACTGGATGAACTCCATGGCATTTTGACGCCCTACCAGAAATTAAACCATGCCCAAAAAGAGCGGCGCTTAATTATGATGGAAGTTTTTTTGCTTTCCTTATTTCCCCTACCCCATCTCTTAAAATTAATTGTCCCAAAAATATTGACATTCTTGGCAAATATGTGATTATATAATTGATTTCGCTTTATTTTTTTTTGCGGAGGGAATAGAATGGCCGAGTATCAGATCAGCTTAATCAACGTGTCCAAGGACTATGACGGCACTGAAGCCATCAAAGATATCACTTTGCATATCCGCAAAAACGAGTTCTTAACCATGCTCGGCCCCAGCGGGTGTGGTAAAACGACCACGCTTCGGATTATTGGCGGTTTTGAATACCCCACCAAAGGGGATATCTTATTCGACGGTGTGAATATCAATAAACTTCCGCCTTATCGGCGTAAGGTGAATACCGTATTCCAAAAATATGCTCTTTTCCCGCATATGAATGTTTATGAAAACATTGCCTTTGGGTTGAAAATAAAAAAGTTAGAAAAACGGGAGATCGATGAGAAAGTCGGCCGTATGCTAGAATTGGTCAGTCTCTCCGGCTATGAACGGCGGGCTGTCAACTCCTTAAGCGGCGGCCAACAGCAACGGATTGCCATTGCCAGAGCCCTGGTCAATGAACCTGAAGTTTTACTGTTGGACGAGCCCTTGGGTGCCCTTGACTTGAAACTTCGCAAGGACATGCAGTTGGAATTGAAAGCCATGCAAAAACGGCTGGGGATTACTTTTATCTATGTAACCCACGACCAAGAAGAAGCCTTAACTATGTCCGATACCATCGTGGTCATGAATAAGGGCCGGATCCAACAGGCCGGAACACCGGAATCCATTTATAATGAACCGGTCAATTCCTTTGTGGCCGGGTTTATCGGCGAAAGCAATATCGTCGACGGCATCATGCTCGAAGATTTCAAAGTCGACATCCTCGGCAAAGCGATTACCTGTTCCGATAAAGGCTTTGACAGAAATGAACCGGTGGATGTGGTCATCCGCCCAGAGGACCTAAAGATCGTCGATGAAGACCAAGGCATTTTCAACGGCGTCGTCAAATCCGTAACCTTCAAAGGCGTCCATTATGAGATGATGGTCGAAGCCCACGGCGTGGACTGGATCATTCACAGTACCCGTTCACGTCCGGTTGCCGCCAATGTTGGTTTAAAGGTGGACCCGTACGATATACACATCATGAAAAAGGTGAGGGGATAATGAAAAAAACCTGGGCCGCTTATCCCTATATATTTTGGATCATCATTTTCACCATCGTTCCTATGGGGTTGTTGATATATTTCAGCATTACCGTGAAAACCCCGACAGGAACGATTATTTCCATGGACAACTTTCGACGTTTCACCGAGCCCATTTACCTGAAAGTCTTGGCCCGTTCGTTAACGTTGGCCGCCATCAGCACCGTTTGTTGCTTATTGCTCGGGTATCCGGCGGCTCTTTTTCTTTCCAGCCGGGATTTACGCCACAAAAATACCATGGTGCTGCTGATGGTTCTTCCCATGTGGATGAACTTCCTGCTGAGAACCTATGCCTGGTTGACGTTGCTGGAGCGGAAAGGTTTGATCAACACGCTTCTCGGGAAAATCGGCATCCCCCCGTTGAACCTGCTTTATAACGACTTTGCCGTCGTTCTGGGGATGGTCTATAACTTCCTCCCCTTTATGGTGCTGCCGATTTATTCTGTCCTCAGCAAAATCGATCACAGTTTAATCGAAGCCGCCGAAGATTTGGGCGCCGATCCGCTCAGAACTTTTTTAAAGGTACGGCTTCCGTTAAGCCTTCCCGGCGTCATGTCCGGCATCACCATGGTCTTTATGCCGGCGGTCACTACCTTCGTTATCTCCCGGCTGTTGGGGGGCGGACAATACACCCTCATCGGCAACTTGATCGAACAACAATTTTTAACCGTCGGCGACTGGAACTTCGGGTCAGCCATATCCCTGATGATGATGTTGATTATTCTCATCGGTATGGGATTCACCTCACGCTATGAAAAAGAACAGGAGGGCGGTGGATTATGGTAAAATACTTTCTCAAACGTGGTTACCTTTTTCTGCTCTATGCTTTCCTGTATGCACCCATCATCGTCCTGGCGTTTTATTCGTTTAACAGTTCCCGTTCCCGGGGAACCTGGGATGGGTTTTCGTTGAAATGGTATATTCAGATGTTTCAGGATCGTCAAATCCTGACCTCCCTTTATTACTCCCTGGTTATCGGGATTATCTCGTCCGTCGTGGCGACAATTATCGGAACGATGGCCGCTTTTGGTATCAATAATATGAAAACACTGCCCCGGACAACGGTGATGAACCTCACTTATTTGCCGGTACTTAATCCGGATATCGTCACCGGAATATCATTTATGCTGTTATTCATTTTTATCCGTTTAAAACTGGGGTTTATTACGCTATTACTATCGCATATCACGTTCAATATTCCCTATGTGATCTTATCGGTACTACCCCGGATCAAACAATTAGACAAAAACATGTATGAAGCCGCTTTGGATCTGGGAGCCACACCGGCAGTCGCCTTTCGTAAAGTCGTTCTTCCGGAGATTATGCCCGGTGTGATCACCGGATTATTGTTGGCTTTCACCTTGTCTCTGGATGATTTCGTCATCAGCTTCTTCAATACCGGGTCCGGCGTATCCACTTTGTCGATTACCATTTACTCCATGGCCCGGAGGGGCATCAATCCCAAAATCAATGCCTTGTCCACGTTGATGTTCGTCAGCATCCTGACCCTGTTGGTCATTATCAACCTGATGATGTCCAGGCAAAAAAATTCAAAAGAGAAAGAATCCAAAGAAGTTTTATAAATAAAATACATTCCAAAAATCTAAGGAGGCGGTGTCATTTTGAAAAAAGGGTTTTTCAGGATTTTAATGGTGGTTCTCTGCATTTCTGTCCTTGCCGTAGGATGCGGCAAAAAAAATCAGGTGGAGCTCAATGTGTACAACTGGGGTGACTACATCGACGAATCCGTGCTCCAGGAATTTGAGAAAAAATACAACATCAAGATCAACTATGACACATTTACCACCAACGAAGACATGTATGTTAAAGTGAAAGCCGGCGGCAGCCACTATGATATCTTGATCCCATCCGATTACATGATTAAACGCATGATCGATGAAGGTATGTTGGAAAAGCTGGATATGTCTAACATCCCCAATTACAAATATATTGACAGCAAATTTAAAAATCTGGAGTATGACCCGAACAACGAGTACTCCGTGCCTTATATGTGGGGCACTGTCGGCATCCTCTATAACAAGAAAATGGTCAGTGAAAAACCGACCAGTTGGAAAGTGCTTTGGGATAAAAAATATGCCAAGCAAATCCTGATGATGGACAGCCAAAGGGACAGTATCGGGATCACTTTGAAAATGCTGGGTTATTCCTTAAACAGCAAAAATCCTGATGAACTCGAACAAGCGAAACAGGCTTTGATCGAACAAAAACCGTTAGTTTTGGCTTATGTCGTCGACGAAGTGAAAGATAAAATGATTGCCGGCGAAGCCGCCCTGGCCGTCGTCTGGTCCGGCGATGCCGTCTACTGCATCAGGGAAAATCCGGATCTCGATTATGTGATACCGGAAGAAGGATCAAACCTTTGGTTCGATGCTATCGTCATCCCCAAAGGCACGCAACATAAAAAAGAAGCCGAAATGTTCATCAACTTCCTTTGTGAAACCGACATTGCTTATCGGAACGCCGATTATATCGGATATTCTTCGCCCCATACCGAAGCGGTCAAACGTCTTCCGAAAGAGATCACTTCCAGCCGTCATGCCTATCCGCAGGAGGAAGACTTGAAAAAATGCGAAGTCTTCGTTGACCTCGGCAGCGTTCTCAAAGAATTCGACCGTATTTGGACCGAAGTCAAATCTCACTAAACAAAAAAATCCCCGTAAGGGGATTTTTTTATGCCCTCACCCTCTACCTCAGGTGAGGAATAGCAAAACTTAACCATGAGTCTTTATAAAAATGCTTATACCTGAAACTCCTTCTCCAACTTACGATGAGTAAAGTGCTTCACCTTATTCGCATAATCCTCAACAATATGGCCGTTACCGATTAACTTATATTTATAGATGACCAATCCGTCCAGCCCCACCGGGCCCCGGGCATGGACCTTGTTGGTACTGATGCCCACTTCGGCGCCTAACCCATACCGATAGCCGTCGCTGAATCGGGTGGAACAATTCCAAAATACATTGCCCGAATCCACCAGCTCCATAAATTTTCCTGCCGTAGCAGCATCTTTGGTGATAATGGCATCAGTATGACCCGAACCGTAAGTATTAATATGCTCGATGGCCTGTTCCAGACCGTCAACAACCCGAATGGAAAGTTTATAATCCAAATATTCGGTTCGCCAGTCCTCTTCCGTAGCATCGCCTACCGGGATAATCCGCCTGGTCTCCGGACAGCCGACGATGTCTACCCCTTTTACATCCAACGCCGCTTTAAGCTTCGGCAGGAACGACGCAGCTATTTCCCGATGGACCAGCACCGTTTCTGTGGCATTACATACAGCCACATATTGGGTTTTCGCATCCACCACAATCCTGACCGCCATCTCCAAATCAGCCGCCTCATCCACGTAACAATGGCAAATCCCGTCGGCATGGCCCATTACCGGGATATTGGAATGTTCCATGATATAACGGACAAATTCATTGGAGCCGCGGGGAATAATCAGATCCACATCCTGATCTTGCTTCAGCAATTCATTAACATCATCCCGGGTTTCCAACAGTTGAATCCATCCGGACGGTATGCCTGCCTCCTCACTGGCTTGGCGGATAATCTCCGTTAAAATCCGGTTGGTATGTTTTGCTTCGCTGCCGCCCTTCAACAAAACGGCATTGCCGCTCTTCAAGCATAATGTCGATATTTGAACCAATGCATCCGGCCGGGACTCGAATATAACGCCAATAACACCAATAGGGCAGCTTACCCTGTATAACTCCAACCCTTGATCCAATTCTGTTGCCATTAAGGTATTACCCACCGGATCCGGCAGCCGAATCAGGCTTTCAATCCCGGCAATGACGTCATCCAGTTTCTGATGATCGAACTTTAACCGTTTTTGAAGCGGCATAGCTAAGTTGTCCCTCTGGCTTTGCTCCATGTCCGCTTCGTTGGCTTCAAAGATTTCCGGACGGCGTTGATCCAACAAAACGGCAATCTCTTTCAACGCCTTATTTTTCACTTCAGTGGATACCGCCGCCAACTGAAATGATGCTTGCTTAGCCTTATGCGCCAATTGATCAATACTCATCATATCACCATATTCCATTATTTTATAACCATCATACTACAGACTTCAATATACCGCAACCGACGTTTCAAACCGATGTAAATAAGGAGCAATTTTAGAGGTTTAGGAGACCTATAATTCCACAACATCCTAGATTTTAACTTTTAAACCCCGAAATTAAATGATAATATTAGTTAGACAGGTTAATCTAGGAAAGGCAACTTCATGAAAAGAATGAAAGGTGATTAACATGAGATTAGGCGTACGCGCCCATGATTTTGGCAAACTCCCCGTGGAGGAATTGGCGGCCGCCATCGCCGCAAAAGGTTTTACCAGTATCCAGCTGGCACTGGCCAAGGCCATTCCCAATATCGACACTTCCCTGGGGAGGCTCAGCCCGGGCCTAGCTAACTATATCGGCGAAACTTTCCACAAACACGGGATTCACATCGCAGTCCTGGGATGTTACATCAATCCGGTTCATCCCGACCCCGATGAACGCCGGAAAGTTTTGGCCCGGTTTAAAGAACATATCCGGATGGCACGGGATTTCGGCTGCAGCATCGTAGCCACGGAAACCGGTTCCGCCAATGCCGATTGTTCTTTCCATCCGGACAACCCCAGCCCTAAAATGCTGCAGGAACTCATCGGCAATGTGGCCCAACTGGTGGAAGAAGCCGAAAAATTCGGAGTTTTTGTCTGTATCGAAGGAGTTACCCATCATACCATGTCCACTCCCCAAAAAATTCGTCAGGTTTTAGAGGCCATAGATTCTCCCAACCTGCAGGTGTTGTTCGATCCGGTAAACCTGACTCCGGCAGACAATCCCCAGTCCTACCAGACAATCCTCCAGGAATCCCTTGAGTTGTTCGGTGACCGGATATTTGTACTCCATGCCAAAGACTTTGCCATCGAAAACGGCAGTAAAAAGACGGTTCCCATCGGCCGGGGCTTAATGGATTGGGAATATGTTCTCAAAGAAATTTTGCGACAAAAACCTTATCTTGAGATCCTAGTCGAAGATAACAAGCCGGATACTATTATGGAAAGTGCCGGTCATATCCAAAATGTCCTAACGAAACTGGCAATCCGTTGATCAGAGGATGATTCGTAGCCTCTGACGGATGTAGCGCTTTTAAGGCGATGCAAGAAGTTATCGATGGGGTCCCGGACGTAACTCCCTATACTGACGTATTACGCACATAAAAAAGGGGTTGCATTGCCATCAGTTTGATGGCTTGCAACCCCTTCATTTCATTCCTTCTTCCAGCGTTTCAAATGAGGCAGGTGCTGATTCATAAGCGTTCTGGCCTCTTCTTCATTCATTCCCTTTTGAATCATAAACGGCACACATATGTCGATCATTTCCTCCATCGTAATATTCGGCTGTTTAAACTCCCCGTTCTCATAACAATATTTGCAATAGTCTGCATTTTTCGAACCATCTTTTTCTGTACCGTAAAAAGACTCCTCTGTGAGCGGCATGCCACAGCTTTGGCATTGATTGAATTTCTCCATAAAGTTGTCCTCCTTTTACTTTTGATTTCATTATATAACCGAAAACCGGACAACCTTATGTCTTGTTCTATCCATTCACTGATAAATTTTCAAAATATCGCCTGCCCTTTTCCGGATTTCTTCCCGGATCCATTCCGGTTCGAGCACTTCGACCTTGCTGCCAAAACTAAGGATATGCCCAATAATCCAATCTCCTTCCGGATAAGTGACTTTGACAAGACAGTCATCTTTAACAAGGGTAACATTGTCGATTCCAAACCATTCAACGACGAGCGGTTCCATTGACTGATCAAACCGCAATAATAATTCAACAGTATTTTGAGGTGTATTCCACTCCTGTTTCCAAGGAAGGTTTTCGACAATGAACGGACGCCTTTGAAATCCTTCAGATTCCAGTTTTATTTCATTCATCCGATGCAGTTTGAAAAGACGGAAAGCCCTTTTTTCGCTGCAAAACGCATACAAATACCAATAATAACCTTTAAATACCAGGGTATGCGGTTCAACCAATCGCCTTCTCTTTTCCAACTTGGCGTTGATATAATCAAAGGATACCTTCCGGGAAAGTCCAACCGCTTCTTTAAGAAGGCTTAATTTTTCCCGGAGCATGGTATCCATCTCCCACGAACTAAAGTCAATATAGATATAATCGCTTTGCTTCGCCACCTTTTCCATTTCAGCCTGTGGAAGAAGCCCTTTCAGCTTCTCCATAGCCAACTCCGCCTTGATATCCCGATAAGAAGAAGCGACGCTTTTTAAAGCGATCATCACCGCCGCTATTTCGGCTTCAGTTAAAAAGTTTTTATCGATCCTAAAACCCTCAGCGATCCCAATACCGCCTCCAGCCCCTTGATAACTGACAACAGGAATCCCCGCCTGATTTAGTGCAGCAATATCCCGGTAAATGGTCCGTATCGAAACCTCAAACCGCTCCGCCAGTTCCCGAGCCTGAACCCGGCGCTTATTCGCCAAGATCATTAAAATGGAGATCATTCGATCCAATTTCATGGTAGGTTCCTTCGCTTCCAGATTTGGGAATATTATACCATATTTCAAAGATAACAACCGCTACATCTCCATCATTGGTAAAAAGAGCAGTAACCCATTTAACAGAAGAAAACACTAAATTACATCCCCTCCATATGGAGGGGATCTTATTAAATTTACCTATAATATTTGTCATGTAATAAGCGGAGGAGATGAACGACCGAGCTGATCTCGACAGGTTATGAAACCAATCCTTTAATCTTCTGTCCTTTCCGAACAATCAATTCTCAAAAAACCTCCCGAAGGAAGTTTCATTTTATATCCTTCCGCTTTACCATTGGATTTTATCATAAAAACCGCCAGTATATTGGGTCAAGGGCATGTCATACTGCTTCATGCCGATAAATTCGTAACAAGCGGACCGGATCCGCAAGGCCTGGGTACCGGCATTCATATCGCCTTCCACCAAACCTTTCCCTAACGGAACGTTGTTCGGTATCTCCAGCGAATGCTCCACATGCCGGGAAAAGCCGCCGTCAGGCTTCAAATACCGTTTCAAATTCCTATATGTAATTTCAATAATCTCCTCCACGTCTTCAGAGGGATAAGAGCCGATCACCGGTTTTAAAGCGCACAATAGATCCATGGGATTCCGGGTCCAGCACATATCTTCGGAATCATCCTCCCGAAGAGTATATAGAAGATATTGATAAATTCGTTCCGGCCGGGGCAGCGTTTTTTGGAAACTTCCATATAACAAGGCTAATTTAAAGGCACCTGATATTTTTATATACGGCCGGCCGTCGCCCCACATCCCAGTTTCCGGATCTTGATGTTCCTCCAGATACCTCCATAAATAATCCAAATATTCCCGCTGTTCATCTTCGGGAAGCTGCCGCAGGAAAACTCCAGCTGCCTGAAGATTGTCACAAGCCATCCAGGCATAATCCCACGGGCGCTCATCGATCCATTGCTTAAAAGCAGCCAATGATTGTAAATGCGGAGGCAACGACTGACTCCCGGAACTTCCGGGAAGGGGATAAAGAGGTTTTGCACCTAACAGTCGCAAACTACCAGCGCTGTACATGACTGCCCGTCCCACCATCCGGTCAACCTCCCGCATCCGGTTATGGGGATCATAGAAATACCCTTCCGGCGTCTGCCGTTTTTGAAAAAAGGCGATTAACTGCTGCCGCATCTGCTCCGGCATACTCTCTAACAATTGCGACCGTTGCAAAATGCTCAACGCCTGAGCTGTTGATTCGATATCCGGTTGAAATTGCGGGTCAGTTTTGGAACTGCGGGCGTAATAAAAACCACCGTATTCGGGCGCATACTGGCCGGCCAACCAGGTATAAAACCCTTCATATAGCCCATCAAACTTTTGTAACCGTTCCAATATAACTTGACTATCCAGCATTATTCCTCCTCCAGCATTGGAAACATTCAGCTCCTTCGAACCTCATGTCTCGTACTTTCCGTTTATTTACCATGAATTATACCGTTTTAACCGGCTGATATCCGTACATTTTTTGTCTAAATCAGCGATTTCTTCTTATATTTTGTCAACCCAGCTATTTCCAAGAAAATCGAACTTCTCTTCCTTGTAATTTGGCTTCGATCATCATCTGTAAGATATTATCGATAAAAAGTATCCTTCGGTCGACCTTCACGTCAGTCACTTGCTGCACCCGGATAATGCCGGAGAATGTATCCGGATCCACCATCACTTGTAACACAGCTCCAACCCGGCCTGAAAAGGAAACCTTCAACAACCGATCATATTGTCCTTCAAAGTTAACCACCGTTCTCACGCCGCCCGGTTCACCCGTAAAAGCCAATTGCTGAACCCGATTTAATGTCACATGGATACGGTTACCGGATACTTTTTGGGGCAATATCCGGTTGAGTGTCACTTGTATCATGGTATCCAGATTGACTTTGCTCAACAAGACAAATTGAGAGGGGGCTTTTTCCGGCCAAAAGACTTTATCGTCCAACATATTATTCAAAACCTTGGTCACTAAAGTATTTATCGCTTTATTTATCCGATTGAGGCGCAAATGATTTACTCGGTTTAATTTAACACCCAGCTTCTGCTCTTCCGATGAAATCAACCCTATACCTTCAAGAGATACTTCGCCACCTTCATTAAGTGTAATGAAACTTTTTTGATAACTCACCTGAAATTCACAATTGATCATAAACCGGGATGTTTCCCAATCCATCACAAACCGGTTCACCCGGGTTATCGTCACCCGCAAATCATCGTCGGTAAACTCCCGCCCTACTAATTTTTGAGTCAAAATCTTTTCAAGCATTGTCGTAGCCAGTTCCTGATCTAAAGGGAGTAACCGCTCTTCCGCTTCTAAAATGCCGCCATAGTTGATCATGACCATGATAAACAATCCGACCATAATCCCCCGAATCAATTGACGGATTGGATTCAAATTTTCCACGAACTAACCACCTCATATTTGAAAAAACCTTTTCTCCGGCTTTATTCCACACTAAAACCAAATCACCTTTCAACAATTCAATGCATCTCCATGAAACATTTATCCTGTCAGTTGGCTAAATAGAGTTCCCACCAATATACCATCTATGAATTTGCAACAGTTAACGTGCAATCTGAAACAGGAAACGAATACTCTCAATGTCTCATCTTTACTAAACCGATAAAGTGAAGTAAAATAGCTATGGTACGTCCAATCACATCATAATTTAGGAGGTCGTCATTACGTGAAAAAATACATAGTTTTTCTACTGGCACTCTGTTTGGCCCTCGTGTTGGCCGCCGGATGTAATAAGTCCACCGGCGATCAGTCCTGGGAAAAGGTTGAAAAGAAAGGCGAGTTTGTGTTAGGCCTGGATGACAGCTTTCCTCCCATGGGTTACCGGGACGAAAATGGCGAGATCGTCGGTTTTGATGTAGATATCGCCAAAGAAGTCTGTTCCCGCCTGAATATTAAGCTTAAATTGCAACCGATCAACTGGGACGCTAAAGAACAAGAACTCAATTCGGGTAAAATCGATTGTATCTGGAATGGATTTACCATTACCGAAGAACGCAAGAACAAACTGCTCTTTACGGAGCCGTATATGAAAAACCGTCAAGTTTTGATCGTCACTGCCGATGCCGCTTTCAAAACACTTTCTGATTTAAAAGGCAAAAAATTGGGACTGCAAGCAGGCTCCAGTGCCGCTGATGCATTGAACAGTGCTCCTGATTTCAAAGATACTTTAAAAGATGTTATTGAATTTGATGATAACATGACGGCACTGATGGACCTGGAAAAAGGCGGTATCGATGTTGTTTTAATGGATGAAATCGTCGCCCGGTTTTACATCCAAAACAAAGGTAAACAATACCGGGTTCTCGACCAAGAACTGGCCAGCGAAGAATATGGCATCGGATTCCGGAAGAATGACGAGAAACTGATGGCCAAGATCCAGGAAACATTGAAGTCTATGGCCAAAGATGGCACATTGGCCGAAATTTCCAACAAATGGTTCGCCAAAGATATTACCACCGTCACCGCTGAGTAAGCCGGAATTATGAATCAGGCTGGCGCCAAACTCGCCGGCCTGTTCTTTTGTAACTAACCATTTATAAGGAGTACACCATGGAATGGACTAACCTCATCAAATTGCTCAATCTCCTCTGCAGCGGCGCCTTAACCTCAATTCAACTGTTCTGTTATACTCTGCTGTTCTCACTTCCGCTGGGTTTGGCTGTAGCTTTGGGACGGATGTCTAAACGGCCCTATATTCGCGGCCCAATCAAATTTTATATCTTGATTATGCGCGGTACTCCTCTGCTTTTGCAGATTATTTTCGTTTATTTTGCCCCTTCGTTTATGATGCCGGAGGGTTTCCGCATCAATCTGGATCGGTTCGTTGCAGCAGTCATCGCTTTTTCCCTCAATTATGCCGCCTACTTTGCAGAAATCTACCGGGGCGGTATCGAATCCATTCCTCAGGGACAATATGAGGCAGCAGCTGTACTGGGCTTTACCAAATCCCAAACCTTTTTCCGGATTATTCTGCCTCAGGTGATCAAACGGATTCTTCCGCCAATTAGCAACGAAGTGATTACATTAGTTAAAGATACCGCCCTCATTCAGGTCCTGGGTATCTCCGAACTGTTCCGGGTCGCTAAAAATGAATCATCCCGGCTTTTTTCCACCCTTCCCCTGTTTGTAGCGGGCCTGTTTTACCTGGCAATGAACTGGGTAGTCACCCGAGTTTTTCACCTGGCCGAGAAAAAATTAAGTTATTATAAATGATGGAGTGTCAGTAATGCAAATATTACATGTTGAATATCTCCGTAAGTCCTTTGACGGACAAACCATTCTTTCAAACGTTTCATTGGAAATCAGCAAAGGTGAAGTGATCGCCGTTATTGGCCCTTCCGGTTCCGGAAAAAGTACCCTCCTTCGTTGTTTAACCCTGCTGGAAAGGATCGATCAGGGGAAAATCACGGTGGAAGGCGATGTCATGGTAGATAGCCCTAACGGACATCCCCGCTACGCGCCGGAAGAAACATTACGCAAAATCCGCTTAAAATTGGGGATGGTTTTCCAAAACTTCAACCTCTTTCCCCATTTTTCGGTTTTACAGAACATCACCGAAGCTCCGGTTCATGTTGCCGGAGTTCCCTACGAAGTTGCCAAAGCCAATGCCCTGGAACTGTTGGAAAAGATCGGCCTGTCCGATAAAGCCGATGCTTATCCCTATCAGCTCTCAGGCGGTCAAAGCCAGCGAGTGGCCATCGCCCGGGCTTTAGCCATGAAACCGGATGTTCTCTTCTTTGACGAACCCACCTCCGCCCTGGACCCGGAACTCACCGGCGAAGTTCTCAAAGTTATCCGGGCTCTGGCTGCCGAACATATGACCATGATGGTTGTCACTCACGAAATGGCCTTTGCCCGTGATGTAGCCGATCGGGTCATTTTCATGGACAATGGCCAAATCATCGAAACCGGTACACCGGACCAAATTTTCCTCAATCCCACCAATGAACGGACAAAGACCTTCCTGCAACGATTTTCGGAAAACGGATAATATTTCACTTTTGAAAGCAAAACACTGCGAACGCAGTGTTTTTTTATATGATATTAGCCAATGTTTGTACTCATCTGAACCCTTGAATCATGCTTTTAAGTATTAATCTAAATAAACAAAAACACCGCATACGCGATGTTTTTAAAATCTATTTCAATATTTACAGGTCATAAAGAAAGCAGAAAACAAAGTTTATACATTAAACCTAAACAGCGTCACATCCCCGTCCTGCATCACATATTCCTTTCCTTCCAACCGGACTAGGCCTTTCTCTTTGGCTGCATTATACGAACCGCACGCCATCAGGTCATCGTAACTGACGATCTCTGCACGGATAAATCCACGCTCAATATCGGAATGGATCTTTCCGGCTGCTTGCGGTGCCTTCGTCCCTTTCTTAATGGTCCATGCCCGGACTTCCTCTTTTCCGGCAGTCAGGAAGCTGATCAAACCCAACAATTTATAGCTTTTCTTGATTAACCGATCCAAACCGGACTCGGTAACACCAAGCTCTTTCAAATATTCCACCCGATCCGCATCATCCAGTTGAGCGATTTCCTCTTCGATCCGGGCTGAAATCAAGATCATCTCCGCATGTTCTTTTTGGACAATCTCCTCAAGTTCACGGACGTAAACATTATCCTTTCCTTCGTTAGCCAAATCGGTTTCATTGACATTGGCTGCATAAATTACCGGCTTGTCCGTTAACAGAAATGCCTGCCGGACTATAGCCCGCTCTTCGTCATCGAAATCAAGGGCTCTGACAGGCTGCTCATTTTCGAGAGCCGTTTTAATCCGTTCATAAACATCCATTTCAGCTTGAAATTGCGCCCGTATCTTGGGGTCCGGGGTTTTCAACGAACGGCTCGTTTTCTCAATCCGTTTTTCGATAGTTTCCAAATCCGCCAAAATCAGCTCCAAATTGATGGTCTCCACATCCCGTTTGGGATTGACTGAGCCTTCCACGTGAACGATATTGGGGTCTTCAAAACAACGAACTACGTGGACGATGGCATCCACTTCCCGGATATTGGCGAGGAATTTGTTGCCCAAACCCTCTCCCCGGCTGGCGCCTTTCACCAATCCGGCAATATCCACAAACTCAATGGCAGCATGCGTCACCTTTTCCGGTTGATACATCTCCGCCAATTTATTCAGGCGTTCATCGGGAACGGCCACGATTCCGACATTGGGATCAATGGTACAAAAGGGGTAATTGGCGCTCTCTGCCCCTGCTTTCGTAATTGCATTAAACAACGTACTCTTGCCGACATTCGGCAATCCGACAATTCCCAGTTTCAACTTCAGACATCCCTTCACTTAACATCATATAACTTGCCTCAGTTATTATAAATGAATCCATCTCCAAATACAAATTATATTTTTTGAAAGATTTCTTCAAACAGCGAAGCGATCTGACTGTCGATGGAAGCTCCCTGACGAATAATCGCTGCCAGCTCTCCGTTATCCAGCCAAACCCCATGACCTTCCGGACAGCGATCCACGGTGACCGGTTCTTCTAAAGCCCACACCAACTTCTCCATCTCTTTTTGACAAATCGGACATTTTAGGCGAGGCTCCGAGGATTCTTCCGCAGGAATTAACTCCGTCAACCACACCATTCCGCTGGAATAATCCTTTATTAACTTTTCAAGCTCTCCGGTATCCAACCATACGCCGCCACAAGAAAAACAATGGTCAATTTCGATATTATCCAGCTCCATCACGATCATTGCCATTCCACATCGAGGACAAATCATGGTATCCCTCCCATCATTGAACTCACATTACCATCCTTCCATGAAATTATTTAGGAATAATTCCATCTTCATGAAGGCTTTTCCTGCTGTAATTTCACCCCGGAAACTTTTAAATTACTCGCTTCCCAGCATATTTCGTAAAGCTTCGATGTCCTTCAATTGAATGGAAGACCGGTGAAAATCGATAATTCCTTCATCCCGCAAACGGCTCATTTCCCTAGATAGAGAGGGCCTGGTGATATTTAAAAAATCAGCCATCTCGTTCCTGTTCATCGGGAGCATAAAGGTAGACTGCCCGGTTTGTGCATATTGCTCTAATAAAAAGGTTCCAATCTTTTCCCGCACACTCTTGATGGACAGATATTCTAATTTCTTATTGAGGATAAGAGCTTTATTGGAAATGATCTTCAACATATTCAGGATCAAATGGCGGTGACTGGCACATTGCCGCGCACAGTTGCCGACAATCTTCTCCGGAGCTAAAAAGAAAACCGTAGTATCCGTCTGAGCCACCACCGTCGCAGGCCACACTTTCTTACCGGAAAAAGCAGCCATCTCCCCAAACATTTCTCCGGGCCCTAACAGAGATAAAATACTCCTGTTTCCGGACAAGTCTTCTTTGGCTACCGTCACTGTCCCGGAAAGAACGATCCCAATCCCTCGAAACGGTTCCCCGGCTAAAGCGATAAACGAATTTTTACTGTATTGCTCGATCTCAGGACGAATACACTCCAGCATCACCAGCAATTCATCATCGGATATCTGGGCAAACAAATCTGATGTTTTCAACAAATTTAGCCATTTCTTCACAGTTTTACCCCCTCCGGTCATTGGTAACCCAGGTTACCGATTTTACAGCTCGATTATATTACACTTAACTCGTAAAAACAAATACAGTTTTTCAATACAAAACAGGAGGTACCCATGAAACGAAAGATTGTTAAAATAGACGAATCCAAATGCAATGGTTGTGGCCTCTGTATCAGCGGATGCCACGAAGGCGCGTTGCAGCTGGTAGACGGGAAAGCCAAACTCATCTCCGACGCCTACTGTGACGGCCTGGGTGCCTGTCTACCGGAATGCCCGGTTGGCGCCATCACTATCGAAGAACGGGAAGCAGACCCCTTCGACGAAGAATTGGTTAAAGACCGAATGGTAGCAGCAAATCAGGCACATCAGACGAACATATCCTTTAGCTGCCCCGGGGCCCAAGCCCGTGCCATTACTCAGAAAGAAGTTGTGGCTAACGTTCGGCCTGCAACAACACCGGTTTCCAACGTCTCTCAATTGCGTCAATGGCCTTGTCAGATTCAATTGGTTCCGGTAGGCGCACCGTACTTTGACAATGCGCATCTGCTGATCGCTGCGGATTGTACCGCTTATGCTTATGCCAACTTTCATCAGGAATTTATGAGAAATAAAATTACCCTCATCGGTTGCCCCAAGTTGGATGAGGCCAACTATGCCGAGAAGCTGACGGCCATTTTAAATGCGCACCCCATTAAAAGTGTTACCGTTGTCCGGATGGAAGTTCCCTGTTGCGGCGGTATTGTCAATGCTGCCAAAACGGCCTTAGCCAATTGCAACACGATGATACCTTGGAATGTAATCACTATCAGTACCGATGGGGAGATTCTAGAAGATTAAGTTATGACAGTTGACAGTGGGCAGTGGACAGTTTCAATTTCCCAGACGCTGGCGCACAGTACACAGTACACAGTTCACAGTGCACAGAAATAAAATTCTCGTTTTGAAACACGACTAACTGTTTTTAAGCTTCTGTCTTCTATCTTCTGTGTTCTATCTCCTTACTACCTAATACCAATTAAACTAATGTATATTGGAGGAATGAACAATGGGTATGTTTTGCTTTCAATGTGAACAAACCGCAGGCGGCAAAGGCTGTACAAAAGTGGGCATTTGCGGCAAAGAACCGGATGTAGCCAATAAGCAAGATGAACTAACCGGTGCTCTGATTGGCTTAGCCAGAGCAGCTCAAGGCAAAGTTCCGGGAAAAAAAGCCAACGAATTAATGCTGCAGGGTTTGTTTACAACCATCACCAATGTTAACTTTGACCTTTACCGTATTCAAGCGATCATCGAGGAAGTCCATGCTGAAAAGGAAAAGCTGGGCGGAGCCGAAGATCTGGAATACACCGCTTTATGGCAGGGAGACACAGATATTGTATCCCTTCGTTCCACCTTGCTCTTAGGTATCCGTGGAATGGCAGCATACGCCTGGCATGCATATGTCCTGGGCAAAGAAGACAACGAAGTAAACGATTGGTTCTTCAAAGGAATGAAAGCTTTGGGAGAAGACCATTCCGTCGAAGCTTGGCTGGAACTGATGATGGAGTTTGGCGAAATCAACCTGAAATGCATGGCTTTACTGGACGAGGCCAACACTACAACTTATGGCCATCCGGTTCCTACCAAAGTTACTACCGTTATTGAACCCGGCCCCTTTATCGTCATTAGCGGCCATGACTTGCATGATCTGAAACAACTTCTGGAACAAACGTCCGGTAAAGGGATTAATATCTATACCCATGGCGAGATGCTGCCAGCCCACGGTTACCCGGAACTGAAGAAGTTCCCACACCTAAAAGGAAACTTTGGTACCGCCTGGCAAAATCAGCAGAAAGAATTTGAATCCATTCCTGCTCCGGTCCTGTTTACCACCAACTGTTTGATGCCGCCGAAACCCTCCTATTTCGACCGGGTTTTCACCACGGCAGTCGTTGCCTACCCCGGGCTGCAGCATATTCCGGATCAAGGTGGCCGAAAGGACTTCACTCCGGTCATTGAAAAAGCCCTGGAACTGGGTGGTTGGACGGAAACCAAAGTATTAACCGGCATTAACGGCGGAACCGAATTAATGACCGGATTTGGACGAAACACTGTATTGAGTGTAGCCGATCAGGTGATTGATGCAGTCAAATCCGGAGCAATTAAACACTTCTTCCTGGTTGGCGGCTGTGACGGTGCCAAACCGGGACGCAATTACTACACCGAATTCGTCCAAAAGACGCCCAAAGATACCGTGGTTTTAACCCTGGCTTGCGGCAAATTCCGTTTTAACGATCTGGACCTGGGAACCATTGGCGGACTTCCCCGGATCATGGATATGGGCCAATGCAATGACGCCTACTCAGCGATCCAAGTAGCGCTGGCTCTGGCTAAAGCTTTTAATTGCACTGTCAACGAATTGCCGTTAACCCTGGTTCTGTCATGGTACGAACAGAAAGCTGTATGTATTTTGCTCACTCTGTTAGCCTTGGGCGTGAAAAATATTTACCTTGGGCCGACTCTGCCCGCATTCATCTCTCCCACGGTCCTTGGGGTTCTGGTTGAAAAATTCGGAATTACCCCGATTTCAACCCCGGAAGCCGA